>ERZ887851.39-NODE-39-length-107612-cov-13.348996_pt1 | contig 107612 bp, 85 predicted proteins | sample MGYA00521100_ERZ887851 | MGnify/ENA primary metagenome ERZ887851 (study PRJEB32303, sample SAMEA104408602) | aquatic metagenome | biome: Brackish water; feature: Pelagic; material: water | place: Baltic Sea | collected 2014-06-06T16:11:00 | depth 11,444 m ... | reverse complement strand
AAATATAAAAGCCCAGTACTTGGATTTGGATAAAGTACAAAATCAACGGGATCGTAGGTTCTTGGGAGCGTGTTATTAATTCCGTCTGTAGAATCTACCGAAATAATCATCCCAGAAAGCCCCATTTGAACTTGTGGATACGTATTGTCATGATAATGCGGATGATACCACATTGTAGAAGTCCCATCCAAATCTACGAAGTCAACCATCCACGTAGAATCTACTGAAATGGGCTGATGCGGACCTCCGTCGAATTTCGCAGGAACTTCAGCGCTGTGCCAATGTGTCGTTGTAGGTTGATTCAAATGATTGGTCTCCTGAATTTTGATTTGCTCATTCGCACGCCAAAGTAAAGTCGGCCCAAGAATACTCATATTATTGCTATCCAATACATTGTACGCCCAAGACTGAATTCCGTTTTGAGTTGTATACCCATTTAATACATTGTCCTGGGTTGGAGATTGCGGGTTAAACTCATGTCGATACATTCCAAGTTCTAGCTTAATTGTATCTCCTTCAGCTACCTCAACAAGTGGCGGAATTTTGATTTTATTGTAAAAGCTAGGTTGTGCCAAAGCAATTGGAGCCATGAACAGTAGGAGCATTATAATCGCACCCATCTGGTAATTTTTTTTCATAGTGTTAGATTTTCAATTCGTGCGAAAGTTATGCATAAATGGCTTGTACTTAAGGCTTTCGAGTACTTGTACGGTATCTTTTGCGCACATTTACTCACCTGTCATATTTTTTCATTTCTCCGTAAATCTCAAATCGAAAATGTATTTTTGAAGATGTCTGTATCTATCTTAATGCCCTTCAGGGATATCGCTCCGTGGATTGAAGAAACCATCGATTCTGTGTTAATTCAAAGCATTAAGGACTGGGAACTGATAGCTATAGACGACCACTCAACGGACGCTTCTTCACAGCTGATCGAAAAATACAGACATCCGAAAATAAAAATCCTGAAAAATGAAGGAAGCGGAATCATCCCAGCACTTCAAACAGGATTAAAAAATGCTACAGGTACGTTTATTACTCGAATGGATGCCGACGATGTTATGCCACCCAAAAAGTTAGAACAACTTCGAGACCTGCTTTTGAATTCGAATCCAAGAACAATAGCGACAGGACATGTTAAATACTTTGGCGAAAACGAAATTTCTAGTGGGTATCTCAGCTATCAAAATTGGATCAATGATCGCTGTTCGAATGAAGATCACTACGATCATATTTTTAGAGAATGTGTCGTGGCTTCTCCCAATTGGATGGTTCGAAAGAATGTAATAATTGATGATCAAATTTTCGATCACCTAAAGTACCCTGAGGATTACGATATGACTTTCCGATGGATGCAAAAAGGGTTTCAAATTGTATCGGCGAATGCGGTAACACATCTCTGGCGTGAACATCCAACGCGTACTTCAAGAAATTCCGAAGTCTACGATCAAGAATCTTTTTTCGAATTAAAACTGCAATGGTTTTTAAAATTGCATCCTGAAATTTCTTCCCTAGCGGTGTTCGGAGCTGATCGAAAGGGTAAATTAACCGTGAAACATCTTGAGGAAGACTATCAAATCCATTGGTATGACATCGCCTTTGAACAATTCAAAAGTCCAATAATGGGATACGAAATTAAAGATCCACGTAATTGTTCAGAAGACTTTGCTGTGATTGCCGTTTACCCGAAAAATCTCGAGATGCTAGAAAAATTTCTGGAAGAAAAGGGATTTGTTATCGGTAAAAATGCCTGGTACCTTTAGTTTTTATCCTCAGACCCAATTCCAATTTTCAAACCTAACTGAAACAAGTAGCGCGCTCCGCTAGAGTTTATTTCTTGCCAACGATATTCCCAATCAGTTCCGTTAAAAAATGTTTCCGAGTAAAAATCTTGTTCTGTGCGCATTCCTATTCCGATTCCTGCATAAAGATCCATCGCGAATGTCTTCGAAGGCCAAAATTGATACCCAAAATTAAAATAGAAATTCGTGTTCACTTGATTTCCTCTTTTTACATCTGTCAGAATACCAGAAAAATCTTGAACTTTATGATTCATTTGTTTGAAACGAAACTGAGGAGAGACATAGAATCTATTCAAAGCTTGTGTTTCATCAAGTGGATAATATCTGTAAGCAATTCCAAAAACCAATCCCATACCACTTATTTCATCCACTTGAGGTTCAATAGCATTGCCAAAATGCGAATTGATTCCAAATCCTATTTTTGAAATCGTCGGTCCGAGTTCAACGTCAAAACTTCCTTTTTCACTCAATTGACGCTCATAACCAAATAGGATTTCACCTGCCAAAAGGTTTAGAGGAGCGAATTTTACTGCCTGAACATTGTCATTATAGTTGATCTCTCTCTTTTGCTTGAAGCTTGATTTTGAACGATCGATGATAACGACTTCCTCTTGTGAGAATGACGTAAATGCTATAAGTGCGGTAATAGAGGCAGCGATTAATTTCATGTTAAGTATCTTTTGTTTGTTGACGCAAATTTATAACGAAAGGTTGGAAGATTATTGTACAATTACAAGTTCTTTTTTCTTTGCTTTGGAAACATCAGCCTCAAAATGAAAGTCAATTCTACCCAAATTGATCCCTGCCCAACCGACTTGATTGACCAAAACAGTTTTACCCTCTGCGTTTAATACTTCGACAGGCGCTTCTAAAAAAGTATGAGTGTGACCTCCAATAATCAAATGAATACTCTTTGTTTCTTTAGCCAAATTTAAGTCAGACATGCGATTTGGGTCGTCGTAAGAATAACCAAGGTGTGAGAGACAGATCACAAGATCGCACCCTGCATCTTTCAATTTCCCGGCTTTTTCATTCGCAATTTCGATTGGATCAAGATATTTCGTCTCTCCAAATTTGTCTGCTGGCACAAGACCTTCCAATTCTACTCCAACTCCAAAAACGCCAATTTTATAATTCCCCTTTTCAATAATCTGATATTCTTTTGTATGGCTGTCTACTGGAGTATTGGCAAAATCGTAGTTGGAACAAACAAATGGAAAATTCGCGTACTCTTGTGCCTTCACAAAGCCATCCATTCCGCCGTCGAAATCGTGGTTTCCCATCGTTGCAACGTCGTAACCAAGCTTGGACATTAGTTTCATTTCCAAAACTCCGTGAAACATATTGAAGTAGGGTGTCCCTTGAAAAATATCACCAGCATCGAGCAGCAACACGTTTTCTTCTTCGCTTCTAATCTTTTGTATTAACTCATACCGCCTTGAAACACCTCCTTTACCGGGGTACTTCGCATGATTCTCAGGAAATGGGTCAATGTTGGAGTGCGTATCATTGGTATGTAGAATTGTGATTGAATTGGATCCATCCTTTAATTTAGGTTCAAGCTGATAAGCAAAGAGCGATGGCGCTACCAATGCACCTCCTGATATCAATACTGTGTTTCGCAAGAAGGTTCTTCTCTCCATCACAATCGAATTCTTTGTTCATCATTATACAAAAGTGTATCCTGCATTTGAGCCTGCTCAATCAGGGCATCGCGCAATAATGTTCCACTGTATTCTGAATAAACTTGTTTCTCGAAAAAAGTCATCTTATCTCCTCCATTCATTAAATAATCAGACGTGATTACCCAGAAAGTTTCGGTTGGAGTTGAGTATCCCGTGAACAGCAAGCTATCTCCTTCAACGCTAGCTCCAGCGATAGGCTCTCCACCTGAAGCGTTCATGTAGGCGGCAATATCATCACCAACTTCCCAAGGTAATTCCACCCAAACGATTTCATTGTCGAACGGCATCAATTTGTAAAGATCTCCCAAGGTGATTTCCCCTTCACTTAAAGGATTTCGAAGTCCACCAACATTTAAAAGACAGATAAAAGGACCGGGACGCTCCATTCCTTCGTGATCCATCACCTGCTGAACGTAAACGGCATCTGTAGCCCAATTATTGAGGGATCCATTTGGTCGACCTTTCGTGAAGTCATTTTTCGCAAAGGCAATCACTGAATTCATTTTAGACGACATCTCCGTTTGGTAGGGAGCTATGATAGAATCGATTTCGTTATTGGATGAAATGCTATCATTTACCTCAACCTGTTCCCCGGTAACAGAAATCTCATAAACACCAGAGCAGGCCAATAGACCTGCTCCGAGTATTAAAAATATGAAAAACTTTAGCTTCATTCAACCACCAACTTTCGTTGTGTTTCGCCGAAGGAAGTTAACACTCGAACGACATAAGTTCCAGCTTTGAATTCACTTGTCGCTACCTTCACTTTCATTGCACTGATATCAGACTCCGATGTGATAACACGTCCTTGCATGTCGATAATTTCGTATCCAAGAATTTCAGTTCCGTTCACTTGTAAATAAACGATATCTGTCGCAGGAATTGGGAAAACAACAAAGCTATTCTCCAATTGCTCTTCAATACTCAATCCACAATCTGTTGCATCGTAAGCATGTGCGTCAAAATCAATAAAACAAACGAAATCAACCGAATCAATGTACGGGTTTCTGTTCCCTTGTAAATCATAGATGTATTCGTTTCTAGCAATCTCTCTGTTATCAGGTAAGTCATTAAAATGCCATGCCTTTAAAACATCTTGATTTTGCTTATCAGCATCCAAATCTGCCGACAACGGAAAACCATAAGCAGTCACCATATAGAAAATCGATCTTGCTGCATTTCCTTTATGACTCTCTCTTGGTTCATACACCAATTGGCCGTTCGCATCATCACCGATCGATCCCTCCAAGTATGTAAATACAACATTCGAAACGATATCGCCTAAAGGCAAGTTAGAACGTGGTGAGTTCGCTCCAGACAAGTTTGCAGGCCACAAGTTGTGTTGATCTGTGTATTCTGGTTCTTCCGGATTGTCTGCTGGGAATGTAGGCATCCATGAATGCGCAAAAGTATGCTCACGACTGTATCCAGTTGCTGTCCAATCGAAAGGATCGTTGAAAACAAATTTTTCTCCTGAGTACACGCACTCAACAAATGACTGACCGTTTGTTGTGTCACGCACTTCGAAATCCGTCATCATCGTTTGTTTGTATAAGAAGTATGAAATCTGTGTATGTGGATTAATCAAAGCTTCTAGATCGGTATGAAGTGTGTTCGACGCAGAGGAAATTCCAGTATAATAAGTACCAATGTTCTCTCCTTCACTGGTTACATTTCCTGTCGCTGGTGACGTCGTTAAATAGTTTTCAAATCCGCCTGAACCGTTGAAAGCATACACAGCGAAATAATAATCCTGATTTGCAATTACACCACGTGGAGAAAAAGAAGTCCCCGAACCAACATAGGCAACGCGAGCATCTCCAACTATATCACCTCTCAAATAAGTTGTTGCATCTGAAGGCACACCTGTAATTGCACTTCCATTTTTCCAAAGAACGAGATACTTAGTAGCTCCTGTTCCCGCATTGTATTGCCCACTTACTTCATAAGCAGAGTTAGTTGGAAAGGTAAGACTTGTCGCATTTCCAGTTGGCTCAGTCGCCAAATTGTCCGTACCAACAGCTTCAAAATTAATAATGTATGGATTTTCGTCGGTATCATTCGATCCTATTTCCAAGGTCGCAAAATGAGACCCAACATGGGACGCCGAGTAGTTAATTGTGTAATTCGCGGAACTCAAACCAGGAATAATTGTTGCTCCCGCTGTTGTGCTGAAATCTGCAGCGTCCACACCTGTGAAATTAGCTCCAGTAATAATCAAATCTGTAGATCCAAGATTTTCAATTTCAAGGCTTATTGAAGGCGTATTTCCAATAAAGTAATCACTCGTATGAAGAACTGTAGTCCCTTGCAATAAAACATTAATTTCAAATGCAGGCGCCACATAAGCAACAACATCAGCAGTAGAACGAGGTACAATTTGATAGTTTGCATTGAACTGTCCCAATGCTCCAGTAACAGTTGATGGTCCAGTCGGAATATTCGTTCCAACGAGATTTGTACCACTATTCACACGCACGTCCAAAGTGTTTGTACCGTCGGTAATTTGATACGTTGTGTTTCCAGAGAAAGTACCCGATTGTACAAAGGTTACATTTTGGACTTCTACCAATTCAGATTCTAACGTTTCTGCCGCTGAAGTAATTGGAATTTGAAGTGCCGCAGGATAATTAACTGCCTGTCCATGATTCACAACGTTGGTTACAGTTGAAATTTCGAGCAGTCCCGCAAACTCAATAAGTGGTCCTGTTACTGTAATTGAATCGCCATTGTTAACGCCTGTGATTGGCCCACCATAAGCAGCAATTCCAGCCGTAGCATCTTGCATATAACGGATTGGACCGAGTTCAGAACCGTTTGTAGCGATCCCACTAACAGTAACTGTCTGACCAATTGCAAAAGTTCGAGCATCAGCAATATTTGCTTGAGAGAATGCCCCAAAGCTACCTACCAATGCGATGATAATTAATCCTATTTTTTTCATTCTTGTTTTATTTAAGTCTTTTCAATTAAAATTCAAAGCCTAGTGAAAAGTTGAAACGAATTCCCTGACCAAAATATACTGCCGCAGATTGTGCGTTGAAATTAGCCTGTGGCTCGTCGAAATTATTATTGTTACGGGCATCTGAAATGTACTTCGTATTCAAGAGGTTAAATACATTTCCTCTGAACACCAAAGCAGTACGATCAAATCGAACGCGGTATCCTGCGTGTAAACTCATCAGTCCGTAAGAAGGAATTTTCCATGAATCACGACCAGCTGTGGCTCCTGTCAAAGAAATTGGATCGAAGTTCGAATAATAACGGGCAAAGTACGTATACTTCAATTTTACATAAGCTCCTTTAAGAAATGCCCAACGCAACGATCCCGCAAAAGTAGTTTGTGCAGCATCTCCAACGTGGACTCCTGTTGCGTCAAATGTGATGGTGTCACCAAAAACTTCTACGCTTTCCGCCGAGTTCCATGTCCAATCCCCCAAGCTAACCATCCCTTCGGCTGTCAGCTTTTTCGAAATATTATAAGCAGCATCTAGCTCAACGCCCATGTGAACTGCATCCATACCAGGTACATTTACGACAACACTCTCCAATGGATCGTTCGGATCTTGAACAGAAAGTCCAAATGGAAGCGGTCTGTTTTGCCATTGCGTGTAGTATGAGTTTACATTGACACTTAATTTTTTTGAACGGTAACCGTAGCCAACTTCGAAAGCGAGAATATTTTCGTTAAGAATGGTATCAAAAACACGGTTTCGTGTATTGTCGATCACATTGCTGAATTGTGGCGTACGCGATAAGTAACCCAAATTCATATATACATTTTGCGTTTCTGTAACGTTATAATTCGCTCCTGCCTTCGCTGTAAATCCAGTTTTTCTAACCCAATCAGTTTGATTGTATTTCAGTCCATCTGAATCTCTATCGTATGATTGACCGTTGTGCGTGATGGTATCGTGGTGCCCAATTTCTAGTACAGTGTCCGCTAATACCAATTGTTTCTTCTGGAAATAATCGATCCCTTTGTAAAAGTTCGTTACAGTAGAAAGGTTTACAAAACTTGTCCATTGTCCTTTCGAATATTCCGCTTGACCAAAAGCCCCTGCCCATTGAACAAGTCCATCTCTATGGTTATGGTATGGCTGACGACCAATTTTGTCTCCTACGACTTTCATTGGCGTTGCTGCGTTCTGATCCTGATTGTTGATGAAATAATCTCCACCCAAAAGATCCGTGATCACATTGTAATGCTCTCCCTTATAGTAACGATAATCCAATCCTCCTGAGATTTCCCAATGAGAATTTAATTCATAATCAAACTGAGACAAACCGCCAATCCAAAAATGATTGTTTACTGAAGCCGATAAGATTTGTGATGACTTTAAAAGAAGAGAATCGTAAGCTGGATCAGCTGTAGTATACGTCTGACCAAAAAGCGTTTTCACTTGATTGTTCATAACAATTTGATCCCAATCAATAAGCCCTTCCGAATCGAACAAGATACCGGAAGAAGAATTAAAATAACGCTCTCCACCACCTCTACCGATTGAAAGGTATGCCATATTAGACCACGATAGCTTTTTATTCACCTTCCAGAAGTCCTTCAGTGTGATTTGCGGTTTGTGATAGTAGTTTCGTCTTTCGTTGAAAACTTGTCGTTCCCCATTAATCGTACGATATCCCCAATGCTCGTTGAAGGTTAACCCACGATCCTCGGCATTGGTTGTGTCGACATAATTCGTCATATATTCTTGAACCGAAGTAGGATTCAATCCATTCCCAGCTAATCCTGACAAATAAGATGCTGAATCTCCGGTATTTCTAAACCTTGTGATTACGTTGTAAAGACTATCGCTTCCCGTAAACATATTGCGACCATATTCTTTGTCCCAATACGAAATCCCTTGTTGAAATGAGCGTTGTCCATGTTGCTGCGGAGCACCGAATCCACTCAATGAAACTACGTGATCTCCAATTCGTTTCTGAACTTTTAAATAGTAAAATGCTCCTTGCGTTTGAAGTCCGTCAACCCAACCGTTCCCTTGTTTGTATGAACCTGAGAACAAAATACCCCAGCCATTTTTCAAAGTTCCCGATTTGTAAGCAAGAGACGTTCTGAGGAAATTTCCTGTCCCGTATTCTTGATTTACTTTAATTTCTCTTTTCCCACCTGTGTTTTGAGTGAGAATGTTCATTGTTCCTCCTACCGAAGGCATTGCCAATTTTGTGGCACCAAGTCCTCTTTGCACTTGGATTTGCGATGTTATATTGTCAAGTCCGAACCAATTGGACCAATACACCCAACCATTTTCCATATCGTTTACTGGCACTCCGTCGATCATCACACCAACATTTCGTTGATCAAAACCACGAATGGTGATTCGAGCATCTCCATCTCCACCACCTTGTTGCGTTGCATGAACACCTGGTGTAGAGTTTAAAACCATTGGTAAGTCTTGTGAACCTAATTCTTCTCGAATCGTTTTAGCATCAAGTGTCGAAGCTGCAACGGGAGTTTTTCTGTCCTGCGCTAAGTTTCCAATGACATTGACCTCTTCCAATTCTTGACTTCCTCCGAGAATAACATCTCTTGTCACTCTTTCAGAGTTTACGCTGATTTCGACAGTCATGGTGTCGAAAGAAATCATCGTTATTGTCGCTGTATAGTCACCGTAAGGTACACCTTGAATCTGGAAGTTACCATCTGGATCTGTGATCGCTCGGTACTCTTTCGTTAAAACGACTTTAGCACCTACGACAGCTTGTTTTGTAACATTGTCAATAATATTCCCGCTCACTGTAGCTGTTTGCGCATACACGTTTCCAAAGAGTACAAGTGCGAGAATTAGAAGAATTGTTTTCATAAGACTTCAAAAGAAGATCTCCGGCTAAAAACCGGAGATCATTTATTTAAAAAAACTTACTTAATAATAACGCGACGCGTGATTGATTTTCCGTTACCGCTAAGTTTCACGAAGTAAACACCGCGACGATCTGAAAGATCAAACAAAATTGTTGCTTCGCTGTTGTTGTTGATAACAACAATCTCTTGTCCAAGTGAGTTCACAATTTGAACAGTTGAATACTCGGCAACATTACTTACTTTAAACGATCCTTGAGAAGGGTTTGGAGCAACAGTCACTTCAACTTGTGCTTCGTTGTTCTCTAATCCTAAGGTATTGCAATCGCAATCGTGTGTTCCTAATGAAAACCAGTTTCCGTAAAGTGTTCCGTTGATATCAACAACAGCAGGAATTGAATCGTATTCTCCTAGTGGGTTGAATTGAGAAATCGTTGGGTTTGTCTCTCCTTTAAGAATTGTTGACTTACGGATCAAAGAATGATCTTTCGTCACCTCGACTCCAACTCCTGTGTTGTAAGGAAAAGTAGTTGTCCATGCAACACCTGGATTCTCACCGATTTTTCCAAATACATCAATCAATTGTGAGTTTTGAATATCTGTAATAACGCCTTTTGCAAGTACTACTGCATCATTACCATTGAAATACATAGCTTCTGAGACATTATAATCTGGGCAGTAAAACCCGTCAGCTCTCGCTTGAAGTGAATCCCAAACAGGTGCTTCTTGCTGTGTTCCGTTTGGATCTAATTTCTCGATAACAGCAACATATACTTCCTTTGGAGCAATTGTTCCTGTTAGTTGAACCGCTTTCGACTGATCAGCTGATGTAGCACCGTTCGAATAACGAACTATCATGTATTGACTTAAATCAACTGTCGCTGAAGTTGGGTTGTAAATCTCTAACGCTTTGTTGTTTGACCAACCTTCAACGTATTCTGAGATAAAAATTTCTGAGCAATCTTGAGCCGAAGCAGTAGCTCCGATAAAAATAGTACCCAAGGCAAGTAATGTTCTTTTCATAATTGAAAATAATTTATGTGTGTTAAGATAATCCTGATTTATTAACGAATAAATGCGTGCAAGCGTTGATGCCGCTTGTCTTTAGTAGTATACATCCTTGAACTTTGATATTCGACGATGTTGAAATTTGCATTAGCTCATTATACGTGTGTTTTGCAGCTCTATGGTTTCAATCAATTGCGATATCAAGGAGAACACAAAGCTGTTACGGGATCAAAGGTATGACAAAAAGTTCTTTGCTTCAATAATTAATTATTAACAAAGGGTTAATGTTTTTCACGGTGTTGAAATTTAAAGAAGAAACAATGTTTAATTTTAGTGCTCAAATAAAAAATCAAGAATGAAAAAACTAGCTCTTTTATTATTGGTAATCAATACAGGTTTCACAATCGGGCAAAACATTTCTCTTAGCGTAGAGAAAATTTGGAAGAATTATGAATTCAACGCCGCTTCTGTAAACGGATTCCGATCAATGAATGATGGTAACTATTTCTCTAAAATTACCAATACCGCAAACGGACCTACAATAACCAAACACAAATTTTCCGATTACCAAGGCGCTGGAGAAACGATTGTTTCAGCTAATTTGCTTAAAGAAATCGGAATTGACGACTACAGTTTCAATGCCGATGAAACCAAAGTGCTTATTGCTACTAGAACGAGAGCTGTGTATAGAAGAAGTTATACGGCTGTATACTATTTAATCGACCTAAAAAGTAATGCGGTTTCACCACTTGACCAATCTCACCAACCACAGACACTAGCGGAATACTCGCCTGATGGTTCAAAAGTGTCCTATATCCATAGGAACAACTTGTATGTTAAAGACATTGCTTCTGGCAAGGTAAAACAATTGACAAAAGATGGCGAACAAAACAAAATTATTAATGGTACGACCGATTGGGTATATGAAGAAGAGTTCGCGATAACAAAAGCTTACGACTGGTCGCCAGACAGCAAGTGGATTGCTTTTCTACGTTTTGATGAATCGCAAGTCAAAGAATTCAACATGAATTATTTCTTCGAGCTTTACCCAACCTTATACACTTTTAAATATCCAAAAGCCGGAGAAGACAATTCAAAAGTCACAGCACATCTAATTGCTGCCAAAGGAGGAAAAACAAGAGATATCCATTTGGGCGAGTACGAATATATCCCCCGCATGAAATGGTCAGGAAATAGTAATAACCTCGTTGTTCAAACTTTAAACAGGCATCAAAATGACCTGAAATATCACTTGGTAAGTATGAATAAAAGCAAATTTACCACCAAGGTATTCTATGAAGAGAAATCCAAGACATATATTGATATTGATGACAACTTATTGATCCTAGATGACGGAAAAACAATTCTTCGAACGAGTGAAAAAGACGGTTACAATCACATTTACGCGCTCACTTTCGATGGAGAATCAAAAGCTGTGACTTCAGGAAACTGGGATGTTATTGAATGTTACGGTATTGATACTGACAACATGATTTATTTTTCATCCGCAGAATCAGGAGCAGTCTTTAAGGCACTTTACAAGATCAAACTCGACGGAAATATGAAAACACGTATTTCTGACGAACACGGAACAAGTGATGCTGAGTTTTCAAATGGGATGAAATATTTCATTAAAACCTATTCAACCGCAAATAAAGCACCTGTTTACACACTTTGTAATAATATGGGAGAAGAATTGGTAGTCATGGAAGACAACAAAGACTTTATGGAGCAATTGAGCGAATACCAGCTCGCAAAGAAGGAATTTGTCACATTCAAAGGACATGAAGGCGATTTGAACGGTTGGATGATCAAGCCGAACGACTTCGATCCAACAAAGAAATACCCTGTATATATTAATATATATGGTGGGCCTGGTTCCAATACCGTGTCAGATTCTTGGGGCGGCTTTAATTTCATGTATCATCAACTCCTTGTCCAAAGTGGATATATTGTTGTATCTGTCGACCCTAGAGGCACCATGTATCGAGGCGCTGAATTCAAGAAAAGCACGTATTTGCAATTAGGAAAACTCGAAACGGAAGATTTTATCGCTGTAGCGAAAGACTTGAAATCTAGGAGCTATGTAGACGCAAATAGAATTGGAATAATGGGTTGGAGTTACGGCGGATTCATGACTTCACTTGCTATGACAAAAGGAGCCGATCATTTCAAAATGGGAATTGCCGTGGCGCCAGTCACCAATTGGAGATATTATGACAACATATACACAGAGCGATTTATGCGAACTCCTGCAGAGAACGAAAGTGGGTATGACGACAATTCTCCTATCAATCATGTGTCGAAATTGAAAGGGAAATATTTACTTATTCATGGGTCAGGCGACGACAATGTGCATTATCAAAACACCATGGAAATGATCAACGCTCTGGTTCGGGAAGACAAACAGTTCGATTTATTTATTTATCCCAACAAAAACCATGGCATTTATGGCGGAAACACAAGGAATCATCTGTTTCAAATGATGTATGATTATACTTTGAAAAATTTGTAAAAAAAAACTTCTTTTCGGATGCTTGATAGAAATAAAATGTTGTGTTATCTTAGGCGTCCGACAAAAAGATCATTAAACTGTATTTAGGAAAAAAATGGGGGAAATCGCGAAATTAGAATTAGGCGGCAAACAATATGAACTGCCAGTTGTAGAAGGAACTGAGAATGAAAAAGGTATTGATATCGGCGCGTTAAGATCTGCGACTGAAGGATATATTACTTTGGATAGAGGTTTTAAAAATACAGGAAGTACGCAAAGTGCAATCACGTATTTGGATGGGGAGAATGGAATTCTAAGATATCGAGGTTATCCGATAGAGCAACTTGCAGAGAAAGCAAGTTTCCTAGAAGTATCTTTCCTTTTGATTTATGGAGAGCTTCCTACGGCAGATGAACTTGAGAACTTCCGCAAAAGTATCACGAATCACACGTTGGTTCATGAGGATATGAAGCAATTCTTTGAGGCATACCCAGCGAAAGCGCACCCCATGGGGATTTTGGCTTCAATGGTTTGTTCACTTTCAACTTTTTATCCAGAATCTTTAAATCCTCAAAGAACTCCTGAAGCAAAAGATCTTACTATGCAACGTTTGATTGCAAAGCTTCCTACTTTGGCAGCTTGGTCGTACAAAAATGCTATGCGTCATCCGTTCATGTATCCTAAAAATGACTTGGATTACTGTGCTAATTTCCTGCAAATGATGTTTGCGATGCCAACGTCAGAATACGAGCCGGATCCAGTAGTCGTTTCAGCATTGAACAAGCTTTTAATTTTACACGCAGATCACGAGCAAAACTGTTCTACATCTACTGTAAGAATTGTTGGATCATCTCACGCTAACATGTACGCTTCCATCTCTGCTGGTATTTCCGCACTTTGGGGACCATTGCATGGAGGTGCAAATCAAGCAGTGATTGAAATGCTTGAGAAAATTGCAGAAGACGGTGGTGATGTTGATAAATGGGTAGCGAAAGCGAAAGACAAAGACGATTCGTTCCGTTTAATGGGATTTGGTCATAGAGTTTATAAAAACTTCGATCCTAGAGCAACAATCATTAAGAAGGCATGTGATGATGTTCTCGATAAAATGGGAGTTGATGATCCATTGTTGGATATTGCTAAAAAATTAGAAAAAGTTGCACTTGAAGACGAGTACTTCAAAGCACGTAATTTATATCCAAATGTCGATTTCTATTCTGGAATCATCTACAAAGCAATTGGTATTCCAACCGAAATGTTTACAGTAATGTTTGCGATCGGTCGTTTACCAGGTTGGATAGCACAATGGAAAGAAATGTTAGAAAACAACGAACCAATTGGTCGTCCACGTCAAATCTACACTGGCGCAACAGCTAGAGATTATGTGGATGTTTCTAAACGATAAAAATTAATTCGTTATACGAGTAAAGGCTGCCTGATAGGTAGCCTTTTTTTTGACCCAGTTTTTGGTTCTCAATCAAGGATTCATATTACTTAATAAAAAAATACACCGTGTGAATAAAAATCTTTTGAGTCTAGAAGCAGTATCTATAATACTGCAAAAAAACGTTTGAAAATCGCCCAAACGAGTGAAACATAACGAACGCACTCGTTACTATCTCATCAAAGGACTCAGTTTACTTTTCTGCGAAGCATTAATTGCTCCACAAGCATGCCAATTGCGCCTACCACGGAAAGGTGCAGAACCCAGCCAATATGCATGGAAATACCAGAATCAGGTTTATCACCTCCATTCAGGTCGATCAGTGAATTAAGCTCATACATCAAACCAAAAGAGACCAATATTAATAGAATGGCAAGTGCAACGGTGACATTGCTTTGAACTTTTCTTATAAAGAGCAAAAGTACAAGTGCAATCAGGTAAATATTCAAAAATCCCCATAACCATTGCATAGAGGATTTGACTTTCTCCATTTTTGGAGTCACCGTTGGTGTGAAGGAAGACCTACTTGCATCGTTTTTCTTTTTCAGTTCGTTGATTTGAAAATAATAGGTAGATGTCAATAAAAGCGGTCCATTGAGATCAGTGATGTAACAATGACGTCCTACCGTCATTCTTTATTCAGTATGGAAAGCTGCAATATTTTTATTGTTGATAACGATATCGTTACCATCGTGGCTTCCAATTTTTTTAATAACCTCCATGTCTTATCCTTCTGATTCCTATTCTGATTCGTCTTGATATTTTGCCTTTTTCGACCCTTCGTAAATAGAATATTTTCTAAATGAACATTCAAGACTACCGTTATAGACTTTAATTTTCGCATCAGGTCGCAAGCCAACAAATTTGAATGCTTCGAGGTTGGATGAAATAATCCAACAATTGAATCCTTTCATTTCTGTTTTCATCCAATCGCCAAGCTTTTCATACATTTCTTCAATCTCCTCACCCATTCGCTCTCCGTATGGAGGGTTCGAAATCATCATTCCCGTTTCACTTGGGCGCTTAATGTCTTCAAATCCATCTACGTTGATTTCCACAAACCTTCCGATTGGCAAACCACGAAGATTTCTACGTGCTTTTGTAACCATTTCTGCACTAATATCAGAACCGATTATTTTGCAAGGCAATTCGGCTACTCTTGTATTGATATTTGCTTGAATTTCATTCCAGACGTCCTCTTGAAATCCTTTAAAATTTTTGAAAGCATAATGCTGGCGTTCAATTGTTGCAGGAATATTCGCAGCCATAAGAGCAGCTTCAATCAAAAGTGTTCCTGAACCGCAAAATGGATCGATCAAAGTAGATTTCTTATCCCATCTAGACAATCGAAGCAACCCTGCAGCAGCAACTTCATTCATTGGCGCCAATCCTGTTGATTCACGATATCCTCTCTGGAACAATGGAGCTCCCGACGTATTCAATGAAATTGTTACTTCCTTTCGATTTATATAAACATCGAACATGACTTGTGGTCGCTTGATATTCACGTCTGGACGATCATCGAACTTATCCCGAAAGGTATCGACAATAGCGTCTTTCACAACCAAAAATGGATATTGAGAATGTGAAAAGAAATCAGAAAACACTGCTCCCTTCACAGCGAAGGTTTTGTCAATCGTAAAATACTGCGTCCAATCAATTTTCAAACTTTGCTTGTACAAGTCATCTTCATCACGAATGTTGAACTTTTTAACTTGAACCAGCACAGAGATCGCGCATCGGAGGTGAACATTCAGGTAATAAACGTCACGCCACGTTCCTGATAACTGAACTGCACGATTTAAAATTGTTGCTTTGGAATACCCCAATTCGGCAAGCTCGTCTTTCAATACCTCTTCAAAACCGAAAAGCGTCTTCACGGTTATTATTAACGAACCTTCGTTTGCTACATCTTCTTTCATGCCAAATTTGTTAAGGGAATATGTCTTATTTTTGTACAAAAGAACAAAATTGAGCGCAAACAAGCTATATACCCTTCTTTTTACTTTTTTCATCCTAACCGGTGTTCAAGCGCAACAAAAAATCGGCTTGGTCTTAAGTGGCGGCGGCGCAACTGGGCTAGCGCATATTGGAGTACTGAAAGCTTTGGAAGAAAATGGAATTCCTATTCATTATATAACAGGGACTTCTGCTGGTGCATTAATCGGAAGTCTTTATGCCGCGGGATACAGCCCGACTGAAATCGAAGCGATGGTTTTAGACCAAAGTTTTGAAATGATGGCCAACGGAGATCTTCCTTCAAAAAATCATTTTTTGTTGCGAGAAGACTTCGAGGATGCTGGAATGGTAAGTCTATCTTTCTCGAAAGACAGTATATTGCAAAGGTCACTTCCCACGAATTTCACCTCTTCGGCCTATTTGGATTTCGAAATGCTCAAATTACTTGGGACAGTTTCTGCCTCCCATCAAAAAAACTTTGATAGTTTGTTCGTTCCCTTTCGCTGTGTTGCCTCAGACATAGAAAAAAAACAGCCGATCATCTTTTCCAAAGGAGATTTGAATGCTGCTGTGAGAGCTTCTATGACCTATCCATTTTATTTTTACCCGATTCGAATTAATGACGTGCTTTTGTTTGATGGAGGTTTGTACAACAACTTCCCCGCAGATGTCATGTACAGCGATTTCGATCCAGATTATATTATTGGAAGTAATGTTTCGTACAATGCTGAATCACCGAAAGAAGACGATCTCATTGGTCAGTTAACCAATATGCTTGTGGCACACTCCTCGTTCAGCTTACCTTGCGAGCAAGGAATAATCATCGAACCAGAATCCGATATTTCGTCCTTTTCCTTTGGGCGTGAAAGCGCACAGCAAGCCATCAATGATGGTTACATTGCGACCATCGAACGCATGGATTCAATCAAACTTTCCATCAGCCACCTTTTGGATATCGATTCGCTAAATAAAGCACGCTCTGATTTTAAAAGTAAAACGATCCCTTTCACCGTTAGTCAAGTTGAAAGTAACGCCAGTAAAAAGAGTTTAAGTTTTACTCAGAGATCATTAATTCGTGATAAGCGAAACGAGCAATTGGAAATCAAAGAATTGGAAAAAAGGTACTATCGATTAAATGCGACACCACAAGTTGATTTTCTTTTTCCAAGCTTAACGAAAGATACCGACACCACCTACAAGTTGAATGTGGATGTTCGAAAAGCAAAAGATTTCAAATTGGACATCGGGGGACATCTCTCCTCTCGCCCAGTAAATACTGGGTATGTTGGCTTGACCTATCAAACGCTTGGTCGTGTCAGTACGAAGACGAAGCTTGAGTCGTATTTCGGTAAATTTTATGGATCGGCAAAAGCTTCAAGCACGCTTGACCTTCCAGCGGTGTATCCAATTTCCATCAAGGCGTATTTGACATTAAATCGATGGGATTATTTTAGAAGTTTCGCCACTTTCTTCGAAGATTCGAGACCTTCCTTTTTGGTTCAGAACGAAATTTATTCAGGCGCGGATGTGAGTCAACCCATTGGGAACAACCTTAAAAGTACCGTTGGAGCTCGCGTTTTTCAACTAGATGACAGTTATTATCAAATCGAAGATTTTCAAAATACAGATACGGCTGACATCACAAGCTTTGACGGCTGGTCAGTATATTGGAAAATTACATACAACTCGCTGAATCGGAAGCAATTTGCCTCCTCAGGGAATTACTTTGGCTTTCAATTTCGCTACGTAAATGGACACGAGAGAACACAATCAGGCTCCACTTCTTTAATTCCATTTGACATTGAAAAAAATCATGCTTGGATTAATATGCGACTTGATTTCCAATCGTTTGTGGTCGACCGTTCATTTTTCCATCTTGGGCTTCACGGACAAGTAGTATCAAATAGTCAAACCCTCTTCGCCAATTACACGGCTTCGCTCCTGTCAATGACCGAATTTTCCTTGATTCCTGATGCCAAAACATTTTTCTTGCCAGAATATCGATCTCCCCAATTTGCGGCAGCTGGAATGAACGCGATTTTCACCATTAAGAAAAAAATTGATGTTCGCGTCGACGCCTACTATTACCAGCCATTCGTGCAACTCACTGAAAACGTCGATGGAACACAAAATTTGGAAACCAATTTTAACAACGCAACCATCATGGCATCGGCTTCTGCGATTTTCCACAGTTTCATCGGACCTATTCGATTTACCACCAATTACTTTCCAAAGCAATTGAATCCCATCACATTTCAGTTTAGTATGGGTTATGTCCTTTTTAACGATCGCGCGATTCGCTAAGGAAGCTTATATTTGCATTGACTTTATTAGACGTAATGGAAAAAATTATCTGCGGAATTCAGCAAATGGGAATTGGTGTTCCCGATGTACAGGAAGTTTGGAAATGGTATCGAAAATTCTTCGGCGTAGATGTACGCGTTTTTGAAGAAGCTGCCGAAGCTCCACTAATGACAAGGTACACAGGAGGGAAAGTCCATTCAAGAACAGCAACCCTAGCATTGAGCATGGAAGGCGGTGGTGGTTTTGAAATCTGGCAATTCACCTCTCGACCAACTAAAAAAGCATCCTTCGATATTCAACTTGGTGATTTTGGTTTGTACGTCTGTCGTATTAAGTCGCGCAATGTTGAAGCCTCTTATCATTACTTCACTGAAAACGGAGCTCAAATTCTTGGAGGTTTGAGCACAGCACCGAATGGTGAAAAGTCCTTTTTTGTTGAAGACCCCAACGGAAATATTTTCAACATAGTAGAAGGAAAAGGATGGTTTCGAAAAACTGGACACCCATCAAATTGTGGAGCCGTAGCAGGAACAATGATAGGCGTGAGTAATATAGAGAAAGCTCTTCCTTTATATCAGGACATCCTGGGTTATGAAACCATCGTTTATGACGAAACTGGAGTATTTGATGATCTTCAGGGTTTGCCTTCAGGAGACAAAAAAGTCCGTCGTGTTTTATTGACGCATAAAGAAGAAAGACGGGGTCCATTCGCACGTTTGCTTGGTCCTACACAGATAGAATTAGTTCAATCTTTAGAAAGAACAGACTGCCAGTCCATTTTTGCAAATCGTTTTTGGGGAGACTGGGGTTTCATTCATCTTTGTTTCGATATTCAAGTTATGGACGCACTTCAAAAAGAGTGTGAAGCGAAAGGCTTTCCGTTTACGGTAGATAGCTCCGACACTTTTGATATGGGTGAAGCTGGTGGCCGATTCTCATATATTGAAGACCCCGATGGCACTTGGATTGAATTTGTGGAAACTCACAAAGTTCCAATCATAAAAAAATTAGGATGGTACATTCACCTCAAAAAACGTCAACCTGGTAAACATTTACCGAATTGGATGCTTCGTGCTATGGGGATGAATAAAGTGAAAGACTAGGAATTGATTCAACGTATCAAATGATTGATTGTACGGTGAAGGTTCGTGCCTGAGTTTTTTGTACTTTTGGTTTTACTCTTATGAAAAAAATGAAATTATCTCTCTTATTCTTCTCAGCGATGCTTCTGACATTGATCGGAATGCAATCTTGTAATCAAGAAATTGAACTCACTGGTGACTTCAAGGAAACAGCCGTTGTTTATGGGTTATTAGATAAGTCTGAAGACGTACATTTGATCAAAATCACCAGAGCATTTATAGGCCCAGGAAACTCATTAAACATTGCTCAAATTCCAGATTCAAACTACTTTGATAACGTCAACGCAAAAATTATTGAGCGTGTCAGTGGATCGGTGACTAGAACTTGGCAGTTATTTGACACAACAGTTTTGAATAAAGAAACCGATGGAATTTTTTACGCGCCAGAGCAGAAAGTATATGCCTTTTATTCTCAAGCAAGAGACAATAGTGATAACGCAACTGGTCAAGCGCTTTTAGACAATGCAACCTATGAACTCAATATTGTTATCAATGAAGGTACCAGTGATGAATTCGTTGTACAAGGACAAACAGAGATTGTTACGGGAATTTCAACTACTTCGGATGCTTCAACGTACCAATTTAAGTTTGCTAAAAACTCAACAACGACTGGAGAGTACATCAATTCAGGATTTGTAATTAACACAGGGAACTCTGCGGTGATTAACACTAAAATCCTAATCCATTACCAAGACTTTATTGGTTCCACAGATACTATCGATCAAACGATTTCATGGGGACTTGGAGAGAAAGAAACGTCTGCTTCAACAATGAACATTGCAGCATTTGGAGAAACCTTTTACAATCTGGTTGATGCTTCTTGCCAAGAAGGCGGAGCTGGAGTCACGAAACGAAACCTTGCAGGTTTGACAGTAGAGGTAATTGCTGGATCATCAGATTTATACAACTACATTTTGGTAAACCAACCGAGCACTTCAGTTGCCCAGAACAAACCAACGTATACTAATTTAACCGCGACAGATGAACATCCTGTTATTGGACTCTTCTCGTCCCGATTTACACACCGCGTGTACCACCCAATGGTAAGTTCGACTTCGCAAAACGTTCGTTGCATTGACCGTACTTCAACTATGGAATTGTGCATAGGTCCAATCACTGGAATGTACCTTTTCTGCAGTCAACAAACATTAGATCTTGCACAGAATCAACCTTGGGCTTGTAACTAACAAAGCCAATCTCTACCTTTAGCGAATGCCAGAAAGGAAAACGCTTTTCGTAGATATAATTTTACCCGTTCCAATTCGGAAAGAATTTACGTATCGTTTACCGTTCGAAATGAACGAGACTATTTTTAATGGAGCGCGCGTTGTTGTTCCATTCGGGCGATCGAAAAGAATCACGGGAATTGTCACCCGAATTCATGAAACAATACCGCAAGAATATCAGGCAAAATTCATTGAATATATTCTGGATGATCGACCTATAATTCATCCGAATCAATACACTTTTTGGAAATGGATTTCTGGCTACTACATGGCGCCTATTGGTGATGTAATGAATGCCGCTTTGCCATCGAACTTCAAGCTAGCAAGTGAAACTAAAATTGTCTTACATCCTGATTTCACAAAAGATGTTCGCTTTTTAACAGATCGAGAGCTCGAAATAATTGAAGTTCTGGAAATTCGAGACACACTTGATCTCAAAGAGATTTCAGAAATTGTTGGAATCAAAACGATTCAACCCATCATAAAAAGTCTGATTGATAAAAAAGCTGTGCTTTCACTGGAAGAGCTGAACGAAAAATTCACTCCAAAAACACAAGTATTTGTTCGGTTTTCTGATGAATTTGATAGTGAAAAACAACTTGAGAAACTCATCGCTGAATTGGACGGCATCAAATCAAAGTCGAAACAATTAGATGCAATTCTCTGTGTTCTGCGACATGTTGAGCTTGAAAAAGAAGAACAAGACGTCGTTCTAAGAAAAACGCTTTTGGAAGAAGGCATTTCTCAATCATCCATAAACACACTAGAAAAGAATGGAGTCCTAGTTCAAGACAAACTTGAAGTTTCTCGCTTAGAAGACAATCCATATCGGGGCACTTCATTTAAAGAGCTTTCTGAAGCACAACGCATTGCGATGGAAGAAGTTAGGGATGGTTTCGACGATGAAAAAGTTGTTTTGTTGCACGGCGTTACAGGATCTGGGAAAACGGAAATATACGTACAACTCATTCAGGAACAATTGGATAGAGGGAAACAAGTTCTTTTTCTATTACCTGAAATAGCCTTAACAACACAACTGATTCAGAGGTTGTCTGCCTATTTCGGAGAGCAAATTGGCGTGTACCATTCCAAATTCAATCAAAACGAACGTGTGGAGATTTGGAATCATGTATTGAATGACGACCCAAAGAAATTTAGAATTATTCTCGGTGCTCGTTCCTCCATCTTTCTTCCATTTTCGAATCTCGGCTTGATTATCGTTGATGAAGAGCATGAATCTTCTTTCAAACAATATGACCCTTCTCCGCGTTACAATGCAAGAGATAGTGCTATTGTATTGAGCAAAATCCACAAAGCAGATGTTGTAATGGGGTCGGCGACTCCTGCGATCGAAAGTTATTACAACGCGGTGACAGGCAAATACAAATTGGTAACGCTAACAGATCGATTTGGAGCCAATCTCCTGCCCGAGGTACAATGCGCGGATGTTCGCAAAGAGCGACGCCAAAAAAGTATGCAATCCCACTTCACTACATTTTTAATGGATCACATTCGTGAACACTTAAATCTAGGTGAACAAGTTATTTTATTCCAAAACAGACGTGGATATACGCCCATGTGGATGTGCGAAGTCTGCAACTGGACGCCCAAATGTATCAACTGTGACGTTTCTCTTACGTATCACAAGCATAGCAACAATCTTAAATGCCACTACTGCAGCTACACAACCAATCCAATTGGGTCCTGTAAGGCGTGCGGAAGCAACCGACTGGCCATGCTTGGTTTTGGAACAGAGAAAATTGAAGATGAATTATCCGTTATTTTTCCAGACAGAGTGATTAAGCGCCTCGATCTCGACACCACACGATCAAAAAATGCGTATTCCAATATACTGGATGATTTTGATAATGGCAGAATCGATATCTTAATCGGGACTCAAATGGTCACAAAAGGACTTGATTTCGACAATGTCAATCTCGTTGGAATATTAGATGCAGATATGCTTTTAAACCGTGTTGATTTCCGCGCCTTTGAGCGATCCTTTCAATTGATGACTCAGGTTGCTGGACGATCAGGAAGACGCGATAAACGAGGAAAAGTAGTCGTGCAAACTGGTGATCCAGAGCATTGGGTGATAGAAAAAGTGATTCAACACGATTTCGTTGGCTTCTTCAATGCTGAAATAATGGAGCGAAAAAATTTCTTTTATCCTCCGTTCTATAAGATGATAGAAATCACCCTAAAACACAAGAATGAACACGAATTAAATCGAGCTGCTGCAGAATTGGCAACGCGGTTGCGCGAAGTTTTTAAAGAACGTGTTCTGGGACCTGAATTCCCTGTCGTGAAAAGGATTTACAATCAATTTTTGAAGAAAATCACCTTAAAAATAGAAAGGGATGCCAACGATAAAAAAGTAAAGGAGGGCATAGCCGTCATTTTAGACGATTTCTTTAGCACTCCTTCCAATAAGTCAATTCGTTCAATTGTCGATGTCGATCCCGCTTAACCAAGGTATGATTTCAGCATCCGGCTTCGGGATGTATGCTTTAATCTACGAATTGCTTTTTCCTTTATTTGACGAACTCTTTCACGAGTGAGTTCAAATCTTTCACCTATTTCTTCCAATGTCAATGGATGTTTGCCATTTAGTCCGAAATAAAGACGAACTACATCGCCTTCTCTCGATGTCAAGGTTGACAGAGACCTTTCGATATCGCTTCGCAACGATTCTGCAACCAATCCTTTTTCTGGACCAGGCAGCGCATCATTTGGAAGAATATCATACATACTTGAAGACGATTCATCGTCTGCTACCAAAGGCGCATCCATTGAAACATGTCTTCCACTATTTTTGATTGAATTGCGGACATCATCAACGGAAATCTCTAAAAATTCTGCCATTTCATCTGCTGATGGCGGTCTTTCAAAACGTTGTTCCAATTCAGAATATGCGCGATTTATTTTATTTATATTACCAATTTTATTGAGCGGCAACCGAACAATACGTGCTTGTTCCGCTAAAGCCTGCAAAATTGATTGACGAATCCACCAAACTGCGTACGAGATGAATTTGAATCCACGTGTTTCATCAAATCTTGCCGCTGCTTTAATCAATCCTAAATTCCCTTCATTGATCAAATCTGGAAGAGACATTCCCTGATTCTGATATTGCTTCGCTACAGAGACAACAAATCGTAAGTTGGCTTTCGTCAATCGCTCCAGTGCCAATTTATCACCTTCACGAATTCTTTGTGCCAAACGAACTTCTTCCTCAGCCGTAATTAAATCTACACGACCAATCTCTTGTAAATATATATCAAGAGAAGCTGTTTCTCGGTTCGTAACCTGCTTCGCTATTTTTAACTGTCTCATAGGTCCTTTAGTTGCATTGTTCTCTTATATAACGTTCGATTCTTGTAAATCGTTGGAATATTCATATTTTTTTATTAAGGAGAATGAACAAACTTGAAGTTTCAGTTAACATTTTTAGGACTCGATTGAATGGAATCTTAATTTTACACCATGAAAATTCTAATGGTATGTCTTGGTAATATTTGCAGATCACCAATGGCTGACGGACTTCTTCGGCATAAAGTTGCGGAAACAGGACTTAATGTTGAGGTGGACTCCTCTGGTACTGCAGGATATCATGTTGGCGCAGCACCAGATAAAAGGATGAGAGCTACAGCAAAATCATTTGGGATTACCATTGATAATTTAAAAGCAAGAAAGTTTGTGGTCGAAGATTTTGATCGTTTTGATGTGATTTACGCCATGGACGAGAGTAATCAGTCAAATATTCTGCAATTGGCGCGTAATTCTAAAGATGCGGCGAAGGTTAAAATGATTCTTAATGAGATTTACCCTGGAGAGAATAGGTCCGTGCCTGACCCATACTATGGAGGTGATCAAGGTTTTATCGAGGTTTACCAAATGCTAGATCAAGCAACAGACAAAATAATTAACGATTTAAAAGGATGAGCAAAGGAAAAATATTCATGTTACCAACTTTGTTGGGAGGGGAACGCGCAGAAGAAGTGATTCCAGCGGAAGTGATTCAGCAAACGATTACATTACGTTACTTCATTGTTGAAAATATAAAAACTGCTCGTCGCTACCTGAGAAAACTTGATCGCGAATTCCCAATTGATGAATCCACATTCTTCATTCTTAATAAGAAAACAGACTTCAGTGAAGTGAATCGCTTCGTCAAACCAGCATTTGAAGGTCATGATATAGGAGTACTGTCCGAAGCTGGATGCCCAGGTGTTGCAGACCCTGGCGCGACAGTTGTTTCTGTAGCCAATACTTTAGGTATACATGTGAAGCCATTGGTAGGTCCGTCTTCTGTTCTACTCACTTTAATTGGAAGTGGATTTTCTGGACAGAATTTCGCATTTCATGGATACCTCCCAAAAGAAAGAAAAGATCGTATTAAAGTACTTCGAGACTTTGAGGCGGATACCCGAAGAACGGGCATTACCCACTTATTTATGGACACGCCATTCAGAAACATGAACGTTCTGGAAGATTTGCTGAATGAATTATCCGACACCACTGAAATTTGTATCGCGTGCAACCTCACCCTTCCAGATGAGAGAATTCAAACGATGCCTGCCGTCGAGTGGCGTGAAAATGCATTTGACCTTGCTAAAAAGCCAACAATGTTTGCAATAGGCAAGAGACAATAAGACCCTTTATTCCCTTTGAGATACTTTTTACATTTTTGAGAATCGGCAAGTGCTTCCCTTAGATTGAATCACGTAAATATTTGAGCAAGAGAACCTAAGCGGCAACAGGATGAAAGCACCTTGTTCGTTAGACTGCAGCAATTGCTGCGGTGTTTTTTCACATCAGAATGATAAAAAAAGTGAAAATATCACATTATTTTCATAGTTTTAGATCGCTAAACTATAAACAATGAAAACTATATTCTCTAGCCTTGCGATAGGCTTGTGGTTATCGTTCTTCACTCTAGGACAACAACTAAACAACCAACCAGTAATTTCTGGGTTCAGTAATCAAGTAATTCAATCTTCGAGTTCACCTACATGGTCGGACATTAAAGAAGCGAATATCCCGACCTCGGGAACCCGCTACATTACACCAACTGAATACAGAACCGTAGAACTCAATGCGACTCCTCTATTAAGCGCGTTGGACCAAGCCCCTATGGAATTCACTCCTCAGGCAACAACCAAAGTTGTCACAATTGACCTTCCTTTACCAGACGGTACCGTGGAGCAATTCCGAATTGTTGAATCTCCAATCATGGAGCAACCATTGCAAGATCAATTTCCAGACATTCGAACTTTTTATGGAACTGGAATCACAGATCCAGCGAAAACAGTTCGATTTGATTTCACTCCCAAAGGGTTTCACGCCATGATAATGGTTGTTGGAGAAAGCACCATTTTTATTGATCCATACTCTTATGGAGGCGGAGACGTTAAACATTACATCGTATACGCAAGAAAGGATTTTGCTTCATCGGTAACGAAAGACTTCGAATGCGCGGTGACTTCTACTGGAACAACGCCAACAACTTCACAGACAGGAAAGCTCTCCTTCAATACCTGCGAACTCAGAGTTTACAGACTTGCACTTGCCGCAACTGGTGAGTATACCACTTTCCACGGAGGAACAGTGGCTGGTGCTATAGCTGCTCAAGTAACCACAATGAACCGCGTAAATGGTATTTATGAAAGAGATTTGGCTGTTCGAATGGACATCATCGCCAACAACAACCTAATCATTTATACCAATGCAGGTAGTGATCCGTATACCAATAACAACGGAGGTACCATGTTAAATGAAAACATAAACAACCTGAATACAGTAATTGGAAATGCCAACTTCGACATCGGTCATGTTTTCTCCACAGGAGGAGGCGGTATTGCTGGCTTAGGCGTTGTTTGTACCACAAGTAAAGCACGAGGTGTTACTGGAAATGGCGCGCCGATTGGTGATCCATTCGATGTAGATTACGTTGCGCATGAAATGGGACATCAATTTGGAGCCAATCATACTCAAAACAATGCATGTAACCGAAACAATGCAACTGCAATGGAGCCAGGTAGTGCAAGCACTATAATGGGATACGCAGGAATTTGTGCACCGAACGTACAAAGCAACAGTGACGATCATTTCCACGGAGTGAACTTACTCGAAATTGGAAACCAGTTAAACAGCCATTCGTGTCCTGTTACAACAGCACTTGCTAACTCATCACCGACAATTACAGGGACAAACGGAAACGCAACCGTTCCTGCGAACACACCTTTCTCTTTAACAGCAATCGCAACAGATCCTGATGGTGATGTTTTGAGTTACAATTGGGAACAAATGAATAATCAAGTGAGTACACAACCACCTGTTTCGACAGCTACTGGCGGGCCAAATTTCAGAAGTTATTCATCGAGTACCGATCCAACGCGTTATTTCCCCAATTTAACTGACTTGTCCGCAGGAAACCCAACAACATGGGAAGTCCTATCGAGTGTGACAAGAACTATGGACTTTAGAATTACTGTGCGAGATAATTCTGCGGGTGGTTCATGTACAGATTATATTGACGTTACCGTTGATGTTGATGGTGGCTCAGGACCATTTATCGTACAGTATCCTTCTGCTACAGGAATTGTTTGGAATGCATTAACGACTGAAACTGTTACTTGGGATGTTGCCAATACGGATATCGCACCTGTCTCTTGTTCGAATGTAGATATCTTGCTATCAACAGATGGTGGGTTAACCTACCCTACTGTTTTGGCTTCAAATGTGCCTAATGACGGCTCACAAGCCATCAACGTTCCGAACACAAGTACAACGACAGCACGTGTCATGGTCGTTTGCTCAAGCGGAACGTTCTTCGATATTTCGAATAATAATTTCGAGATTGCTGCTGCAACTTTTGATTACACATTGTCAACTGCGGTAAATGCAGTTAGCGTTTGTACACCAAATGATGCCGTTTACACTATCGACATCGAAGAAATTGGAGGCTACAGCGATCCTGTAAACTTATCCGTTTCTGGATTACCTGCGGGTGCAACGTCAAGTTTTTCTACAAATCCTGTAACACCAATTGGGCAATCAACATTAACAATTTCAAACATTGGAGCTGTTGCACCAGGTTCATATACGTTTAGTGTTGATGCTACAAGTACAACAGGACCGCAGACTTTAAGTTTGGACTTAAATGTTAGTAATGGAACACCGAATCCAATTGCGCTTACATCTCCTACAAACGGTGCGAATGGAGTTTCTACCAACACTAGTTTAACTTGGGCTGCTTCACCAGAGTTTGGTGCAACCTATGAAATTGACATTGCAACGGATGCTGGCTTCGGTACGATTATCGATCAAGCTACCGGGTTATCAACGAACTCATACACTTCTGGCGTTTTATCGACAGCAACTTTCTATTATTGGAGAGTACGTGTAGTTACTGGGTGCGGAACCTCAGCATATTCTTCCACATTCTCATTTGAAACAAGCACGTGCACTATTTACACGTCAACAAATATCCCTGTAACAATACCATCATCAGGAACGCCTACTGTTACTTCAACCGTTACTGTTGGTGGATCAGGAACTGTTCAGGATGTTAACGTAACGCAATTAACAGGAACGCATACATGGATCAATGATCTAACCGTGACATTGACAAGTCCAACAGGAACAGTAGTTACTTTGTTCGATCAGATTTGTGGTAATGTCGACAATTTTGACGTACAATTCGATGATACTGCAACGCCAGGAGCCTTACCTTGTCCTCCTACAGGAGGTGGTTTGTATCAACCATCAGGGCCTTTAGCTACATTCAACGGAGAAGCGCCAGCAGGAACTTGGACGCTCACAATAACCGACAATGCTAACCAAGATGGTGGAACATTGACGGCTTGGGCCATTGAGGTATGTACCGCTGGACTAGCAACAGCAACTGGGACAGATACTCAAACAGCCTGTGATTCGTACACTTGGATTGACGGAAATACGTATACAACATCTAACAATACGGCGACTTTCTTAATCGTTGGAGGCGCAGTTGGTGGAGCGGATTCGCTTGTTACACTTGATTTAACGATGAACTACAGTACCGCTGCTACAGATGTTCAAACAGCTTGTGGATCATACACATGGTTGGATGGAAATACGTATACTTCATCCAATAACACGGCAACCTTCACCACAACGAATGCTGCAGGATGTGATTCTGTAATTACACTAGACCTTACAGTGAACAGTGCAACTACTGCAACAGATCTTCAAACAGCATGTGGACCATACACATGGTTGGATGGAAATACATATACTTCATCCAATAACACGGCAACCTTCACGACAACGAATGCTGCAGGATGTGATTCTGTAATTACACTAGACCTGACAATAAGCGCACCAACAACTGCGACAGATGTACAAACAGCTTGTGGACCTTACACATGGATCGACGGAAATACGTACACATCTTCAAACAATACAGCAACATTCACTACGACAAATTCGGCAGGTTGCGATTCAGTAATCACCTTAAATCTATCGGTTGGTTCTCCAACGACTGGAACAGATGTTCAGACTGCCTGTGTTTCATACACGTGGATAGATGGAAATACGTACACTTCCTCGAACAACACAGCAACATTCACCACTACGAATGTCGCTGGATGTGATTCGGTTATTACACTTAACTTAACAATAGCGAGTAGTGTTTCAGGAACGGACACACAGGTGACATGCGGACCTTTCACATGGATTGATGGAAATACATATACTTCATCCAATAACACGGCAACTTTCACTCTTATTGGAGGTTCTGTAAATGGATGCGACTCCATCGTGTCATTAGACCTAACTGTGGGTGCATCCACGACTGCGACAAATATTCAAACTGCTTGTGATTCATACACCTGGATTGATGGGAACACCTATACAACTTCGAATAACAGTGCAACGTTTACAACTACGAACAGCGCTGGATGTGATTCGGTAATTACACTAGACCTTACCATTACGACAGTTGACAACGGTGTGACACAATTGAATTACAATACCATGGAAGCCAATTCTGCGACGGGAACGTATCAGTGGATTGATTGTGCAACGAACACATCAATATCGGGTGCAACGAGTCAAGGATACACAGCTACTGTTAATGGAAACTACGCAGTGATTGTCACGAATGGTATTTGTTCTGATACGTCTTCTTGTGTTCTGATCAATACCATAGGCGTGGACGAAATCAGCACCAGTGCATTTATGGTGTATCCAAACCCTACAGAGGGGCAATTGACTGTCACAATAACGGACGGAGATGCAAATGATTTCAAATTGTTTGACGCTACTGGAAGAGTTGTAATGTCTGGAACTTTAGAAAATGGTGTGAATCAGATTTCAATTGCTCATTTGGCAACTGGAACATACACATGTGAATTGACCGGATTCTCTGGTGCACAACCAGTGATCAAGCTATAGAAAATAGAACCAAAAAGAAAAGAGTGCTTCGTTAGAGGCACTCTTTTTTTCGTTTAAAGAGACATAAAAGTATACCGCACGGTACGGCTCTAGTTCTGTTCTTGATTATAGTTCTATGATTTCGTTTTACACGTTTTGATTCCGAACGGTAAGTAAAGTGGACAGAAGCTGACGATACTCGTCAATAAAAATATGCCTCCTAGGATGAGCAATACAATACCCAGCGTTCCATTAATAACTCCTTCGAAATAAAGAGCTGCAATTAGACCTGCAACAATTGTTCTGAATACGCGATCGGTAATTCCCATGTTCGTTTTCATCTTGATTGATTTTAAGTGTTATCTCAAATTTACACTACCAGAATCAACCAAAATATGACTTAGGTCACTGAAAGGCTTTATTTCATCCCACGACGCTTTTTAATTGCTTCGTAAGAGTCTTGAATTTTTTGAAATTTCTCTTTTGCACCCTTTTGATATTCTTCTCCCATCTGGGAAACTTTATCAGGGTGAAATTTGATGGCCATTTTACGATAGGCTTTTTTCACTTCATCATCTGTGGCGTCTGGTTCTAAACCAAGGACACGATAATCCGAATCCACATCACGATAAAACATATTCTTTACCGATTCGAAGTCGGAATTTGAAACGCCCAACATGTTCGCAATATTGGCAATCACATTAATCTCTGAAGGAGAAACATCACCATCTGCATTCGCAATGCCAAACATATAATGCAATAATTGAACGCGAACCTCAGGCTGCATTCTCAATCGAATATCGTTGCAAATTCGTTGCAGGGGAATTTCGTTAGAGTCGAGAAAGCGTTTTAAGGTTTGGAGGTGTTGTTGCGAAAATTGCGGCCCAAACTGTTGGTTAAAAAATGTTTTGACATAATTCAATTCTGCCTTGAGAACTTTGCCATCAGCCTTCATCACTGCAGCAGAAAGCGCCATTAACATCGTTGGGACATCGCTGGAGCTTGAACTTCTTTGGTAATAAGCAAACATATCTTCTGTAGACATGCGACGCCCTCCACTTTGTTGCTGGGCATTTTTCATGACCCGCTGATAGTTGTCAATTCCCGTGCCTATAAAAAGTCCCAAAAGTGCACCGAAAATACTTCGGTTGAAAAGAAAATAGCCAGCTATAGGTAGAATAAATTTGTACAAACTTTATAAAATTAAACTGTCCGCCTCTCGACGGACAGTTGGTATGTAATCTTCTTAAACCAAGTCAATGCTTCGCTCGATGAACTCATTGAGTTTCTCCCCTTTGAGCATTCCTTGCGAGAGCATGGCAATATCGGTCAATTGTTTTATTTTTCGTTCTTGCGATTTCTTCGTTTTCGTTGACAAAATTTCGCTGATCTTTTCGTGATTGGAATTGATGACCAAATTGTGCATCTCAGGAAAAGCACCTGCAAAACCACCACCCATTCGCTGTTGCTCCATCATTCGACGAATAAACTCAGGCTGTGTGATAATGATCGGCGCATCGGAAGCACTCATGCTTTCAAATTGCACAGTGAATTTATCTTTGCTAATCACTTCTTCAAACATTGGACGCAATTTCCCTTCATCTTCTTCCGTTAATTTCGATGGAATTTCTTCGTCTTTTTGAATTAACTTATCCAACGTATCTGCATCGACTCGAGCAAAAGAAACGCCTTCGAAAGTTTGTTCCATTTTTGCGATCCAGTGAGAAGCCAACGGTCCGTCCAAATGAAGCACGTCGTATCCACGATCATTAGCGTTTTTAACGAATCCAAATTGTTCTTCTGGATTGTTCGTGTACAAAAACACGACTTTATCGTCTTTATCTTTTTGAAGTGCTTCAACTTTCTCCTTGTATTCCTCGATTGTTGCGAATTCACCTTTTGTGTTTTTCACCAAGGCAAATTGCTTCCCTTTGTCAGCAAATTTATCGTCAGAAAGCATTCCGTATTGAACGAAAATTTTCAAATCTTCCCACTTCGATTCAAAGTCTTCGCGATCATTCTTAAACATCGAAGCCAATTTATCCGCAACTTTTTTGGTAATGTGTGACGCGATTTTCTTTACGTTTCCATCACTTTGCAAATAGGAACGTGAAACGTTCAAAGGAATATCTGGTGAATCGATCACACCATGTAAAAGCGTTAAAAATTCGGGTACAATTTCCTCTACGGAGTCCGTAATGAAAACCTGATTTGAGTACAGGTTGATTTTATTTCGTTGTACTTCAACATTCTCAGAAATTTTTGGAAAATACAAGATCCCTGTCAAGTTGAATGGGTAATCCACATTCAAATGAATATTGAAAAGCGGTTGTTCGAATGTCGCTGGATACAACTCGCGATAGAAGGTCGAATAATCGTCTTCTGACAAGTCCACAGGAGCTTTAGTCCAAGCTGGTGAAACATTATTCACTTGATTTGGAACTTCAATCGCTACGCGCTTTACTTTACCATTTTCGTCCTTCTCACCATTCGGATCGTCTTGATATTCTGTCTTATTACCGAAGAACACCGGAATTGGCAAGAACTTACAATACTTATCCAGAATCCCTTGAATTCGAGCTTTTTCTAAAAACTCTTTCGATTCTTCGTTTATGAAGAGGACGATATCAGTTCCACGAGCTTCCTTTTCGATTTCTTCAATCGTATATTCTGGCGATCCATTGCTTTCCCACTGAACAGCCTTTGAACCATCGTGACGACTCAATGTTTTGATTTGAACCTTCTCAGCAACCATGAATGCGGAATAAAACCCCAGTCCGAAGTGACCGATTATTTGCTCTGCTCCTTCTTTGCCTTCGTATTGTTTTACAAACTCTTCCGCTCCAGAAAAAGCAATTTGATTGATGTATTTATCTATTTCCGCATCCGTCATTCCAATTCCGTTATCGCGAATTGTCAACGTTCCCGCCTCAGTATCCAAGAGTACCTCAACTTTCAAATCTCCAAGCTCTCCCTTATACTCACCATTCGATGTGAGAAACTTCAATTTTTGAGATGCATCTACTGCGTTAGAAACCAATTCACGAAGAAATATCTCGTGATCCGAATACAAGAATTTTTTAATGATTGGAAAGATGTTTTCCGTTTGAACGTTAATCTGACCTGTTTTCATTTTTTTATATTTTTATTCGAATTCAACTTGTCAATCTCTGTGCCACAGGATGAATCCTGACAAAGTGTCGGCGAAATTGGACAATGTGACACCTCCGAGTTAATAATGACTAAATTTGTACGAAAAAGCGTCGCGTGATTACCTCCTCGATTCTTATGTTTCTTCTAATATTCTTTGGGTTGCGCTACCTGAAGACATTTCACAGTCCAGAACTTTCCGTATGGACACTTCCACTGGCATTCTCAGTCAAAGCTTTGGTTGCGATCTGTTTCATTTATCTTTATACGTATATCCTCGGAAACGGCACCCTTGGCGAAGACGCTGGCGTATTCATGCGCGAAAGTAAAATGCTTAATGAGGTCTTTTGGGAATCACCGAGTGCTTACTTTAAGTTTCTAACCGGAATTGGAGAAACCCAAGCCTTGATTGAACAATATCTTCCAGAAACGACACATTGGGACATCGGAACACAGTCTTTGGTGAATGACAATAAAAATTTACTTCGCATTCACAGTTTGATTCATTTTATCAGTTTCAATTCGCCCTACGTTCACGCATTCATCCTTTCGTTGATTTCACTCGTCGGATTAAAACTGGTGTATCTTACTTTTGAGAATCGCGTGACATTTTCAAAAAAACTCTTTTTCTGGATATTAATTTTACTTCCAGGACTTCTGTTTTGGGGTTCAAGCTTGCTAAAAGAGCCATTCATGATTCTCGGTTTGGGACTCCTACTGCACGGACTTTTCGGTAATCGAAACGCAAAAGGATCTTGGGTTATAGGAATCATTGGAGCGTTGCTCTTGCTTGGTTTCAAATCTTATGTACTATTCGCATTGATTCCAGCTTTAGTTTTTCTAACGGTCACAAAACTTCTCCCCAAACACAAAATTTTAGGCAGCTTAGGAACGATGCTACTGTTTTTTGGGGTCTTATTTTTTGCTTTCCCATCCCAAAGAGAAAAAACAATCAAACGCATATCCAGAAAGCAATTTGATTTCATCAACGTAGCCCAAGGTGGTGCGCATGTTTATGCCGATAGCATTTTCTATTATTTCACGCCAATGCAGATGGCCGAACTTGAATTTGAGGGCGATTCTGTGATGCTAAAACACGACATGCATGCTCAAATACTTAAGTTGGGACAGATTGACAGACCAATTCCTGTGTATTTAAGAGCAGATGGAAGTAAATGGTTTGTCTATTTTAAAAACGACCGGAGCAATGGATTTATACCGCTGACTAAAATTGACAATTCTTACGGACAATTGTTTAATAACATACCAGAAGCCTTGATCAATGCACTTTTGCGTCCTTTTCCAAACGATCCAGGAAGTTCACTCAAGTACCTCGCATTTCTCGAAACTCTTTTGATTTTCGGAATGTTAGGGTTCGCCTTTCTAAGACGAAAAAAATTAGAAGAGAGCGATCAAATCACCATAATTACCTTACTTATTTTCATAGTTTCACTCTCACTTTTTATTGGCTGGATTACCCCTGTTGTGGGTGCGATTGCTCGCTACAGAATCCCCGTCTATCTTTCAATTTTCTTAATTTCGGCGACAATCATCGGACAAAAAAACACGAAACATGAATAAAACAGTTCTTATCACGGGTGCAACAGCAGGATTTGGAGAAGCTTGCGCACATGAATTTGCGATGCACGGATACGACCTCATCATCACGGGACGTCGAGCGGAAAAATTGGCTCAAGTATCTAAAGAAATTCAGTCGAATTACAACACCAACATATTGGAACTTTGTTTTGATGTCCGAGACCAAGAAGCAGTGGATTCCGCAATTGCGGGAATTCCCGCAACAATTAAGAACACTATTTCCATTTTGATAAACAATGCAGGACTTGCTGTAGGGAAAGGGCCTATCGATGAAGGAATTACAGACGACTGGGAACGAATGATCGATACCAATGTAAAAGGATTGCTTTACGTTTCGAAGGCAGTAATTCCTATCTTGAAGCAAAATCGTTCGGGGCAAATAATTAACATCGCCTCTATCGCGGGAAAACAAGTGTACCCAGGTGGAAATGTATACTGTGCAACAAAACACGCTGTAGACGCACTTTCACAAGCCATGCGTATTGATTTGGTTTCTCATGGGATCAAGGTGACAAACATTGCTCCTGGTGCTGCCGAAACTGAATTTTCCGTGGTACGATTTAAGGGCGACCAAGAAACTGCCAACGCTGTCTACGATGGTTTCGATCCACTGACGGCCAAAGACATTGCCGAAACCGTTTATTTTGCGGCATCGCGACCTGCCCATGTCACACTCAACGATATTGTGATTATGCCAACCGCCCAAGCGAGTCCAACGGTGCTTTATAAAAAGAATTAAATCTTTACTCTTTCCAACCCTTCGTATGCATCCAAAACCGCGTTAATAGAGCCGTATGTTTTTTTACGAATACCTAGCATCTCTTCTTCAGTCATCCATTTTGCCTTGGTAATGCCTTCCTTTATTTCTGGACTTGTTTGTTTTGGTCCATCATATTTCAACATATACCAATAGGTACGTTTGATGGCGGGTCTACCATTCCATTTCATCGTATGATAGGTTTCCGTTAACGGTTGCGTGATTTGATGTCCGTCAATCCCACATTCTTCCATAATTTCGCGAACACAAGCAACTTCAGCCGTTTCTCCTTTGTCTATTCTACCCTTTGGAATATCCCAGAGTCCTTTTCGCTTAATTACGAGAAACTTCTCACCTCTCTTAACAATCCCTCCTGCTGCTTCAATTTTCTTGTGGTCAGCAAAAAGTCTTTTGAAGGACTTCTTCGGATTTTTACTTTTAAGGAATAATGGATGTTCGAATGATGACACCTTCAGATGTGGCTTTAAGTCATCAATACTTTCAATACTGTTCGCCTTTACAACATTAATCTCTGTTGATAATTCTTCCTTTTCGATGAAAATTACTGGCTTTTGATCAATAAAAACTTCGTACATTTGCCCCATGATTTTGAACAACGATAAGGCCTCAAAAGTAGCTGAATTTTTGCTACAAATCAAAGCGGTGAAGTTAAGTCCGAATGAACCTTTTACTTGGGCTTCTGGAATTAAGTCTCCAATTTATTGCGACAATCGCGTAACGCTCTCGTATCCAAATATTCGAACATTTATTCGCCAGGCATATTCTGAAGCGATCATCGATTATTTTGGAAAACCCGATGCTATCGCAGGTGTTGCGACAGGTGGAATAGCACAAGGCGCTTTGGTAGCACAGGAATTAGGCGTTCCATTCATTTATGTGCGCAGCTCTGCGAAAGAACATGGAATGGGAAATCAAATCGAGGGATATTTTGAAGAAGGTCAAAAAGTTGTAGTAATTGAAGATTTAATCTCGACGGGAGGCAGTAGTCTTAAAGCTGTCGATGCACTTAGAGACGCCAAATTAGACGTAAAAGGCTTGGTTGCGATCTTCACCTACGGTTTCGACGCAGCGCATCAAAATTTTGCCGATGCTGAATGCCCGTATGTCACGCTATCGGACTATGACACACTAGTGAAATTGGCACTGGAGAGCAATCGCATCACTGAAAGCGACATGGAATCACTTACAACATGGAGACAATCCCCAAAAGACTGGAAACAATAGCATGATACTAAAAGCAGATACTGTCACGGTCAATGCGGACCGCAATACAATTCATCAATTTCTCGGGGATTCCAACAACATGATTCATTTGTTGCCTCAAGACAAAATCAGTGACTTCACTTCAAATGAGGAGTCCTGCTCTTTTAAGGTACAGGGAGGCATTACTATTTCACTGGTTCAAAATGGTACAGATGGCTTGGACAAATTATTCATGAAATCTGGTGAAAAATCGCCCTTTCCTTTCAAATTGTCAATTGTCATGATTGATAAAGGTGATCAAACAGAAGGCTATATTGAATTTGACGGAGAAGTAAACGCATTTTTGAAAATGATGGTCGAGCGTCCGTTGTCTAACTTGTTCAACTTCATGTCGAAAAAGCTGGTAGAGCAATTTAACGGATAAATCGAATCTCTTTTAAGTCGAATTCTACCATACCTCCTTCTCTTTCCACAATTAATTTTCCATTGGGTGCAACATCGATAATTCGACCCTGAAAAGTTCCTTCTTGATCCTGAAATTCGCGGATTTCATCGCGCCAATATAGGGAATTCAAATAATCATTATGGAGTTGTGGATCAGTCTCTCTATCTATGTGTTGGTTCATTTTAGCAATGAAAGAAAAAAGCAATTCATCATTCGAAATTGAACGTCCACTCTCCAATCGCAAACTGGTTGCATTTAAATTTTCAAATTCTTGCTGATTTACATTCAAACCTATTCCAATAATTGAACGTACAATTTGTGCACCTTTCAAACTATTTTCGATTAGGACCCCGGCAATTTTGGAATCATTAATGTAAATATCGTTGGGCCATTTAATTTTAGCTGGCAACTCAAAACCCAACAAAAGATCGATCAAGGACAAAGACACAATTTTTGTTAAAATAAACTGACGCTCAACTGACAGATTGACGTTATCCAAAAAGATTGAAAAGGTGAGATTCATACCTGGTTGTGAAGTCCACTTTGCCCCCATCTGTCCTTTACCCCCAGTTTGCTCTACTGCCAAAATTACAGCACCATGTGGCAGATCGTCCATTCGGGCACGATTGGCAGTATAATTGTTCGTAGAATCTACAGATTCCAAACGGATAATATTTCGACCGATTTCCTTCATGTAAAATTGAGAGTTCGTGAGATTTCCCGAGGTTTTCTTTAAATATAAAGTTAGATTTGTAAAGGTATAAAAAACGTACATGGGGAAAGAGCTAAAAGACGAAGACTCAAAATTACTCTCCGACACAATTGTCGAGGGAATGCAAGAAAACAAAGCAAATAATATTGTGGTATTGGATTTACGTGAAATTCACAATGCAGTCTGTGATTTTTTCGTGATCTGTAGTGGAGATTCGTCGACTCAAGTAGATGGTATTAGTTCTTCTGTTCAGCGCTACACGCGTCAACAGTTGTCTGAAAAGCCATACAGTGTGGAAGGGAAAAGTAATAGCGAATGGGTCTTGATGGATTATGTGAGCGTTGTAGCGCACGTTTTCTATAAAGAAACGAGAGCTTTTTACGAGTTGGAAGATTTGTGGGCTGACGCCGTCAGAACAGATATACCTAATATTGATTAATGAATTAAAATGAGCGATAACAAAAACAAAAAGAAGAGTCCATTCTCGATTTATTGGATTTATGCAATCATTGGTGTGGCTATCATCAGTGTGCAACTATTCATGTCATCTGGTTCGGAAGTAGAGATAAAATCTGAAGATACCGTTATAGCACTTTGGAGAAACAATCTTATTGAAGACTTCAAGTTAGTGAACAAAGATCACATCGACTTTACACTGAACGAAGAAGGAAAAAAGTTTGTAAAGGAAACAGACCAAAAGGGCTTTGAAAAGTTAAAAAAAGCACTTAAGCAAGGTAATTCTTTGGGGAACGGATCAAAAGAATTCACTTTAAAACTTGCAGATGCAGGAGAGTTTAAAGCCGAACTCAGAGATATCGAAGAAAGCGTAAAAGCACAAATTGCCGAAGCAAAAGCCAACGGAGAAGAAACAGATTTAATTGCGCCAACTGTTGAGTTAGACCCTGTTGAGGAAGTCGATTACTTCAGCGGAATTTTAGGTTTTATCCTTCCATTCATCATTATAATTGCCATTTGGCTTTTCGTAATGCGAAGAATGACTGGCGGAAGCGGTGGTGGCGGAAGCGGTCAAATTTTCAACATAGGAAAATCTCGTGCTAAAGTCTATGAAAATGGTAAAACTACCAACGTAACTTTTAAAGATGTTGCCGGACTCGAAGGAGCAAAAGAGGAGATTGAAGAAATAGTTTCCTTCCTGAAAAGCCCTAAAAAATATACTGAACTTGGAGCTAAAATTCCAAAAGGAGCATTACTCGTAGGACCTCCAGGGACAGGTAAAACATTGCTTGCTAAAGCAGTAGCTGGTGAAGCTCAAGTGCCTTTCTTCTCGCTATCTGGTTCAGATTTCGTTGAAATGTTTGTTGGTGTTGGTGCTTCACGTGTCCGCGACTTGTTCAAACAAGCCAAAGAAAAAGCGCCATCGATCATCTTTATTGATGAGATTGATGCCATTGGTCGCGCCAGAGGTAAAAACAACAGCTTTGGATCAAATGATGAACGTGAGAATACATTGAACCAACTTCTGACTGAAATGGACGGATTTGGAACAAATTCAGGGGTAATCATCCTTGCTGCGACGAACCGTGCGGATGTTCTCGACAACGCATTAACACGTGCTGGACGTTTCGATCGTCAGATTTATGTGGATATGCCTGATTTGAACGAACGAAAAGAAATTTTCCAAGTTCACCTGAAACCATTGAAGTTAATCGAAGATCTTGATATCGATTTCTTAGCACGTCAAACACCTGGATTTTCTGGAGCTGACATTGCAAACTTATGTAATGAGGCCGCATTGATCGCTGCTCGTAAAGAGAAAAAGCATGTTGAGAAACAAGATTTCTTAGATGCAGTCGATCGTATCGTAGGCGGATTGGAAAAGAAAAACAAGATCATCACACCAGAAGAGAAAAAATCTATCGCATTCCACGAAGCAGGACACGCAACGATTTCATGGCTTGCGCAGTATGCAAATCCTTTGGTAAAAGTTACAATTGTCCCACGAGGAAGATCTCTCGGTGCAGCATGGTACTTACCTGAAGAGAGAAGCATTACCACAACGGAGCAAATTCTCGATGAGATGTGTACAGCTCTTGGTGGACGTGCTGCGGAAAAGTTGATATTCAATAAAATTAGTACAGGAGCATTAAGCGATCTTGAAAAAGTGACCAAACAAGCTTATGCGATGGTTTCTGTTTATGGGTTGAACGATAAAATCGGTAATATTTCTTACTACGACCCACACGGAAATCAATTCACCAAGCCGTATTCTGATGATACGGCAAGGATCATTGATGAAGAAGTGAGTAAGTTGATTGAGACGCAATACGCACGCGCTTACCAACTCCTCAGTGAGAACAAAGATAAGTTGGAGCAATTAGCGGCTAAACTTCTGGAGAAAGAAGTGATCTTCAAAGAAGATTTGATTGCCATTTTCGGAGAACGCCCATGGGATGTTGTCACCGAAGCTGAAATTATCAAAGAAGGCGCTATAGATACATCAGAGCCCATTCGTGTTCCGGATGTACCTCGAATGACAGACTCGAAGAAAACTGAAGACGAAGATGCGAAAAAAGAAGAATCCGATTCAAACTCTGAAGAACCGCTGGACGGCGTTTCGGACGAAACTAACCAAGGAGCCTGATTGGGTAACTGTATTAGAAAGTCAGGATGAATACCTCATTCGCATAAAACACTTAGCATTAAATGATGCTGAAATTCCCGCTGTGATTTTTGATCAGCGGGATTCTTCTTACAACGCATTTGGGTATTTATACCTAAAAGTTCAACAAAAGAATGTGGAAGAAGCCAGTAAACTCTTAAATTTGGATCATGAATAATTTGATCGTTCGATCTATTACAGGCGCTTTGTTCGCAGCTCTTATTCTCGGGTCCATTCTATTGGACGATGTTTATGCAACTGCTGTATTTGCAGCTTTCATGATGCTAGGGTTGATCGAGTTCAACAAACTTTTTCATTCACACGGAACCATTGAAATCGATTGGAGAATAGGTACTGGTGTTGGAATCACCATCTTTGCGCTGGCGGTTGGAAGTCTTTATGGCTATTTCCCTTTGGCAATATTCTCCCTAATCGTGCCAATAATTCTAATCATGATGCTCACCGAACTATGGAGAAGCAGGAAAAACCCCATTCTTAATAGCACGATCCAGATTGCAGGTATCTTTTACATCGTACTTCCATTTTTTCTGATCACTTGGATGAATTTTGAAGACCATAAATTCCACGAAATGCGTACGGACGAGAGTTTCTTCATGCCAAAAGTTGGAGCAATGTTTTTGTTGATTTGGGCGAATGATACTTTCGCATATCTCACAGGAAGGCTAATTGGAAGAACAAAATTATTTGAACGCATTTCCCCAAAAAAGACTTGGGAAGGTACTCTGGGTGGTATTCTGATGACTTTACTAGTTGGATTTCTGATGGGAACCTTTTTCCCTGACAGTGGTTCAATCGGATTCTGGATTGGTGCTGCGGTGATTATTGCTCCTTGCGCGATACTGGGTGATTTATATGAGTCCTTATTCAAAAGATCACTGAAAATTAAAGACTCAGGATCAATCTTACCTGGGCATGGCGGTATTTTAGATCGATTCGATGCCGTCTTTTTCTCCGTTCCGTTTTTTATGGCTTGGACTTCGATTTATCCGTATCTTTGAACCAAATTTTAACGCATGACTATTCATAGGGAAGGATATGTAATTATCCTCGTTTCAATCCTTATTTTATCGGGAATTCAAATTGGAAACTACTTCTTGTACGAAGCAACGGGATGGCTTTGGCTGTTCATTTTACTCTCGCTTGGAGTTCTTGTAATGACCTATTTGATTGTACAATTTTTCAGAGTTCCCAAGCGGATCTGTACATTTTCTGAAAATGACATTATGTGTCCAGCTGACGGAAAAGTAGTTGTGATTGAAGAAGTTGAAGAATCTGAATATTTTAAAGACAAACGCATTCAAATTTCGATTTTCATGTCACCGCTAAACGTACACGCGAACTACAACCCTATTTCAGGAATTGTGAAATACGTGAAGTATCATCCGGGATTGTTTCTTGTTGCATGGCACCCAAAAAGCAGTACGGATAATGAACGTTCTACCATGGTCACAGAACATAAAAACGGACAGGAAGTATTGTTTAGGCAAATTGCGGGCGCAGTTGCACGGAGAATCTGTTATTACGTTGGAGAAAAACAAGAAGTGACCACTGGACAAGAGTTTGGATTCATCAAATTTGGATCACGAATTGACATCCTTCTGCCTCTTGATGCTAAGATTGATGTTCAAATCGGAGATAAAGTCAAAGCGAAATTGACAAAAATTGGCGAACTCGTTTAAAAAATAAGTTGTATTTTTCAGTCACAAAATCAAACGCTATGAAGAATATATTTGTTGCTCTTTCCTTAATGTTGTTCGTTGGAACAGTTTCGTTTGCAGGAACTACTGACACGAACGGTGTGAAAATCGAATTGAAGGAAAAGAAAAAGAAAAAAGAGAAAAAGAAGAAAAAGTCTAAGAAAGAAGGTGCTTGCGAATCAAATGCTACTGGATCTGGATGCTGCTCAAAAAAAGCTGAGTAATCTTCCCATAAAGGAATTAAGGAGTGCGAAAGTACTCCTTTTTTTATGCACTTATTTCTGAGTTACGAAGCAGGCAAACAGGTTAATAACCAATAGTATCGATCTTCTCGACCCAACAATATCAACTAAACTAACAACTGTACTGTTAATGACTTTGATTAAATTTCTTTGGTAAATCGTTTAGTTTAGGCTAATTTACAATGTATGCATAATATATGCGACAACAAAGAAACTACTCGAATTATGAAATCATTCCAAACAGCACTAGCCCTTCTTCTTGGTATCTTCTTTGTTTTCAATACGTTCGTTTCGAACGCAAGTGACGGAGATTATACCTCCTCCTCTATCGCATTTAATGGCTTAGAAGCAACGCTTTCTTCGCGAATTATACATTTTAAATGGGATGTATCCTCTGAGGAAAATGGGGCATTCATCCTTGTGGAGAAATCTTTGAATGAAGAAGACTGGACCGAGGTGGCAAAAGTAGCTTCATTAAAGAGTCACAAAGAACAACATACCTACGAAATTTCTGAAATCAATTTTGCGGAAGGTGTGAATGAGTATTTTAGAATTGTTCGAGTGGACGAATTTGGAAAAAAAACGGAATTGGACCGCATCAATATCAATCGTCCTGTATTGTCAAATATTCTGTTAATCCCTTCTCCGAAAAAAATAAATAAAGAAACAGTCATTTCGTATGATTCGATGATTGCTTCGCGCGGCTCTATCACTATTTACAGTCAGGATGGTGCCATTTTGCTAGATAAAATGATCGATATCTCCGAAGGGTACAACAGATACACAATCAATATCAAAGATTTTGCCGCTGGTAATTATAGTGTGGTCATCTTAGATGAATACGATAACAAAATCGCGAAAAGGCTTGTGGTTCACAATGGAAGGAGATAATGCTCAATCATATTGAACTTCGAACATACGGTAATCAGGACTTCGAATTGGCGGAATCCAGCCTGACTTTACATTGACCTGAACGCGATAGCTCCCAGTCTCCAGAGGAATTCGAATTTTCCCATTAATTTGTTTGCCAATTTCTTCATTGCTGACAAACGCAAAATGCTCATCTGAAACATATTCTTCTCCTTTGAAAATAAAATAACGCAGTTCACAAGGGTAATCTGAATCCAATCTGGTTCCGTCTGTTTTGAAATCAAGTACTTCAACTTTTGCATTCACCAATTCTCCTGATTTATAGACTTGTTTGAAGTCGCTTAAATGTGCTTCGAGGAAACTATAATATTGAAAATCCTCAGCAATCTTATAGCTAATCAATTCCTTATCAAACCAAATCGAATCAAAATTCCGCTCGTAATAGTTGGCGACAATTACCACTTCATCTCCCAAATATTGCTGTTCAAGTTTCCAGACTTCGTACTGATCGCGTCTTCCAATGGCATTGCTTAGCGAGAATGCTGGATTCCCTGTATAAAATTCGTAAAGTGATGCCTTCTGGTAGCTATTCATAAATCCAACCGGGCGGCCCCAAACTTTGTCTGCAATTTGTTTCGATCGTGCTGCATTGGACTGCCACTCCGCATAAACCAAAGGCATATCAAACCAACGTGTCAAATCTACCATCAAAACGCCTTTAATGACAATTACAAGAATCAAGATACTGACACCCATCCTCTGTATCCCTTGAACCCACTTTTCCTTCCCTTCGAAATATTTGTAGACAAAATACAAGCCAGGAATAATCGTTATAAAAGTCCAGTGCGCTTCAACATTTCCTTTGAAAGTCATAAAAAGAAGAAACACAATTACACCCCAGAACAGAAACTTTAGTGTCCACTCAAAACGATCAACGGCTTGCCGTTTCACCAAAGCGATAAAAAATAAAATTCCTGTAATTGGACCCAGTACAAAAAACTGCGTTACGATATATTCCAATGTATCACCGAAATGATACGGTTCGAAACTACGCTCGTCTAAATGAAATTGAAGGGAAAGATAATCATGCGAAACTTGCCACAATATATGCGGTAAAAGTACAAAAGTAGCAACTACTACGGCTATCCAAAATCGATAATTGAGTAACAATTTAACATTCGCCAGAACCATGAATCCAATCAGCAAAACAGCGTGGTATTTAGAAAGGAGCATGCCCCCTGTGACTAACCCAATAAATAGGTAATTCACTAACTTATCAGGAGTTGCTAGTATTTTCTTGAAAACCAGAACAAATAAGGAAGCAAAAAAGATAAAAGGAGCATCTGGAATTGCCATGAAATTCAAAAAATGAAGAATCCCAACGGACATTACCATTCCGTAAAAAAGTTTCAAATTCTTCGGAGCGATGATCATTTGCCAGATATAGACACTTGAAACGCTCAATAGAATCGGAACGATTCGTACCCCCAGTTCACCGCCAAATAAAGAAGACCCCAATTTAATCAGAACCGCAATCATCGGTGGATGATCCAAATAGCCCCAATCCAAACGCTGTGAGTAACTCCAATAATAAGCTTCATCGCTCATCAATTCGATGAACGATGCCTGAATGAGAAGCAGCAAAAACCAGCTCGTATAAAAAAGCCATTGCCAACTCTTTTTCGTCATACTTTCAACGATATACCAACAGGACAATGGTCAGAACCAAATACATCGTTCAGAATGAATGCTTCATCTACCTTGTTTTGAATTGACTCCGAAACCAAGAAGTAATCGATTCTCCAGCCCACGTTCTTCTCTCTCGCTCCGCCGCGGTAACTCCACCAAGAATATTTCACTTCGTCGCCGTGCTTCATACGGAACGTGTCCACTAAGCCCTCAGAAGTATACGCATCCATCCCGTCAATTTCTTCCTGCATGTGACCAGCTGATTTGTTATAATTCGCTTTTGGCCTCGCAAGGTCAATAGATTTGTGCGCAACATTAAAATCCCCGCAAACAACCACAGGTTTTTTAGCTTCCAACGATTTCAAAAAACTTAAAAAGTCAGCGTCCCATTTTTGTCGATAGTCCAAACGTTTTAAGTCGCTTCCCGAATTTGGAACGTAAACAGTCACAAGGTAGAATTCATCATATTCAAGAGTAATTACACGCCCTTCTTGGTCATGCTCCTCTACTCCGATATCATAAATCACTGAAATCGGTTCTTTCTTTGTAAGGATTCCAGTTCCAGAGTAACCCTTGCGCGCTTTCGACTCATTACCGAAATAATGGTAATCGTTTATGTCTTCGATCGCCTCCTTCGCTTGCTCGACTGTAGATTTTGTCTCTTGAAGACAAATTATATCAGCGTTTAATGATTGAACATCAGCGTGAAAGTCCTTTTTGGTGATCGCCCGAATTCCGTTTACGTTGAAGGAGATTATTTTCATTTTTTTTCTTTGTCCTAAAGTTAATGAATGAAAGATAATATTATTATATTTACCATGGTAAACAATTAAAAAATGAAGGATCCAAAACAAAAAAGACGTGATTTTTTAGGGAAGATGATGCTTGGTGCCACTTCATTGCTGGCCATTCCCTTCTTGGCAGCATCTTCTTCAGATGAAAAGAAATCTAAAACGACTTCAAACGATAACGCTAACAACGACGAAAAAAATACTATGGAACATCCTGTTAAAAAAGTACGTGCACTCGGTTTTCAATGGGAAACCAACGATCCCTTTTTATTTTGTGTACATCACGAAGATAAATTCCCGAAAGGAAACGCCGAAATGGGACCTGATCCTGAATATTTGAAAGGTCGTCACATGGGACAAGATTTCATTGTGAAAGATGGTTTTAGAATGTATCACGGTCAAACTGTGCCTGGTTTCCCTGGACATCCACATAGAGGTTTTGAAACGATTACAGTCGTTCGCGAAGGATTGGTGGATCATGCAGACTCTACAGGTGCAGCAGGAAGATACGGAAACGGCGATGTACAATGGATGACCGCTGGAAAAGGAGTTCAACATTCAGAAATGTTTCCTTTAATTGACGCTGAAAAAGAAAATCCGATGGAATTGTTTCAGATTTGGCTCAACCTCCCAAGGAAAAGCAAAATGGTAGAACCTTATTTCCAAATGTTATGGAGTGAAAATGTGCCTGTGATTGAAAACAAGAACGAAAAAGGTGAATTGACTTCGATGGTTGAGATTATCACTGGAAATTTGGGGGATGCTTCTGCTCCAACTCCACCACCAGATTCTTGGGCAAATCCTTCGGAAAACATGGTTGCGATTTACAACATTACGCTGGAACCAAATGCTACGTTAACAATTCCAGCGGTAGAAGCAGGTGTCAACAGAACTGTTTATTATTACGAAGGAAATCATCTTAGAATTGCTGATTTGGAGATTCCCCATTACCACGCAGCTGATGTTGATGAAACACAGGAATTGGTTTTAACTGCGGGATCGGAAGTCTCTAAAGTCTTAATTCTGCAAGGAAAACCAATTAACGAACCAGTGGTGCAACATGGACCGTTTGTTATGAATACACGCCAAGAAATTCAAGAAGCATTCGACGATTATCATTCGACGCAATTTGGAGGATGGCCTTGGCCTCGTTACGATTATACGCATGACAGATCAAAAGGTCGATTTGCGCGTCACTCTGACGGAACAGAGGAGTTGAAAGGGTGATAGAAGCATTTAAAACTCGCAACGAAACAACTATATTTGCGGCATGTCCGTAGACTTACAAACGCTTTCTGATCTCGAATTTAATACGATTCAATCGTGGGTAACGGATTATGCGAAGCAACCAACGGCAGCAGAGCGACTTACGAGACTGCAACCCATTCCGAACTTTGGTGAAATTCAGTATCAACTGGATAAAACATTTGAATTTCTTCAAATTAGAGAAACAGGTGAAACGTTTCCGCAACTTGATTTTGAGGAGATTCTGGCTGAAATCAAATTAATTCCAATAAAAAATGCGTCCATTTCTTTGGAAGGATTCATGAGAATCCATCAGGCTTCTTTGTTGGTGAATGATCTACTGCATTTTTTCGATAAGCGAGAAAAGGAATATCCTTTACTAGCAAATACGCTTGAAAACACTTACTACACCAAAGAAATCGTTGAGGCAATTGAAAAAGTTTTTGATCGCAGCGGAAACGTAAAAGACGATGCATCGGAAGCTCTTTTCTCCATTCGGAATAATATCAAGGCCGTTCGAAATCAGATCAATCGAAACTTCGATAAAGAAATCAGAAAACTTCTGAAGGACAATATACTCGGTGACACACGTGAGACTTTTATAAATGATCGACGGGTTCTAACGGTCGTTTCGTCGCACAAACGCAAGGTACAAGGCACAGTCGTTGGATCCAGTAATACCGGGACTTTAACATATATTGAACCACAAGTCAACGTCCCATTGAACAATGAGTTAGAAATGCTCATGGACGATGAAAGGAAGGAAATATTTCGAATTCTTCAAATACTTCGACAAGAATTAAGTCACTTTATCACCTTAATTCGAGAATATCAAGAAGTTCTTACCGAATTCGATTTCATCAACGCAAAAACGCGGTTAGCAACTGCGCTCAATTGTACGAGACCGAAAATATCTGAAGATCTCAACATTGAATTAATTGACGCAATTCACCCAATTCTCTGGAGGAACAATTCCGCTCAGAAAAAGAAAACATTCCCACAACAAGTCAGCTTGGATAAGTTCTCGCGAATGTTGGTGATTTCAGGTCCTAACGCTGGTGGAAAAAGCATCACGTTAAAATCCGTAGGACTACTACAATTGATGCTGCAATCTGGTTTGCTAGTTCCTGTACATGAGAACAGCGTGATGTGCTTCTTTCAGAACATCATGAGTGATATTGGCGACAACCAGTCTATCGCAAATGAACTCAGTACGTATTCGTATCGATTAAAGCGGATGAAACAATTTTTAGACATCGCAAATCGAAGCACCCTTTTTCTCATCGATGAGTTTGGTACTGGTTCTGATCCAGATTTAGGAGGCGCACTCGCCGAGTCTATTTTTGAAGCAATTTATTCCAAGAAAAGCTTTGGGGTAATAACAACGCATTATGCGAATATCAAACTCAAGGCTGACAAACTAAAAAACGCGCGAAACGGCTGTATGCTTTTCAATACAGAGACTCTAGAGCCTTTGTATAAATTGGATATTGGTCAACCTGGCAGTTCATTCACTTTTGAAGTCGCTACCATTAACGGGATCCCACAAGAATTGATCGAAGATGCCAAATCGAAATTGGACCAACGTAAGGTGAAGATGGATCAGTTGCTAAATGCACTTCAAAAGGAAAAGAACTATTTAACGAGACTGAATAAAGAGCATATCGAAGCTCAAGAAACGGCACAAGAAGCACTAAATCAATATACCGAGCAAAAAGAGTATTACGACACTAAAATCAAAGGATTTCGAGAAAAAGCGACCAGCAACGAAGGCATGATTCGTATGGGTAAAAAGATGAAAGCATTTATCGATCGCTATAACACGCGTTCTCGAAAAAAGACGATCAATGAACCTCTGATGGAGGAAGTTCGCAAATACTTGGCTATGGAAAGAACCAAAGCTGAGGAAGCTAAGAACGCCCTCAAGGTGAAGGCCGCTCAAAAAAACAAACCAAAGCCCGGAAAACAACAGCCGCCAAAAGAAGATCCTTATAAGAGAGATAAAATCAAAGTAGGATCGAAAGTGAAGTTGGTTGCCACCAAACAATCAGGAACCGTCGAAGAGGCATCTGGCAACTCAATGACCGTTACATTCGGTTTTGCCCGAATGAAAGTGGAGCGTGATAAACTTCAATGGATTTCCGATAAGTAGAAAATCAATCGAAACACTAAATCTGTTTTACAAATTCATTAATCCCGATAAATATGTAATTTTAGTGCGATGAACTTATTCACGCCGAACACCAATCATCTTAACTCTTATGAAGAAAAGGGTAAATTTATCATGGCTTGGCGGTTGAGCATCACCTTCATCTTTATTTTCTCTATTCTCGCGGTTGCCATCTACCCTGTAGCCTTGCACTCTACGGTTGTATACTCCTCCATTGTAGTCATCGCAATTGGAATTATCACTTTTCTAAAACTCTCAGGTAAAAGTAGGCTTGCGTTCTGGATTTATGCTGTTTCAGGCAGTGTTTTTGCGCAATTTGCCTTGAACAATTTTCTTGAAACGGCTCATTATTCCGACTTCATTTGGATTTTGTCAACGATAATTTTTGCATTTGTAGCCATTGGAAAAATCCCCGGAATGATTGTAAGCTTATTTCACATGATCGGTCTCGGGATTTATATCGCCTTCAATATGGACACCCACTTCACCCTAGTTCATCCGCAATCGATTATGGAGAAAATTGCATTGTTTTCAGAAATGCTGCTCGGCTTTTTAACGATAATTTATCTCCTGAATCAATACCTTGTATTTCAGAATTATTCAAAAAATCAATTGCGCACACTGAACGAAAATCTTGAGGAGCAAAATGAAATGGTTTTGATTAAAAATCAAGAGAATATAACCTTGGTAAAAGAGGTACATCACCGTGTCAAAAACAACCTTCAGATCATTATAAGTTTGCTGCGCATGCAGCGCTCTGAGATAGAAAATGAAGAAGCACAAAATCAATTTAACGTGGCGATCAATCGAATTCTGACGATGTCGATGATTCATCAAAAACTGTATCAAGAAAAAGAGCCTTCAAACATTAATATCAAAGATTACCTAAAAGACCTGATCCATGAGTTGGTTTCATTGTCCAACCGCAATGTCCCCATCCGCATCGAGCTGATTGCCAACGATGAATACGCAGATTTAAAAACGATTGTTCCATTCGGCTTGTTGATTAATGAGCTTGTTGCGAACTCTATAAAGCATGCATTTAATGGAAATGATGATGACTTAATTCGAATAGAACTCAAATCGAGCAACGACAAAAAATGTTTGAACTTTAGCTATTCTGACAACGGGGAATGGCGCGAACCCAAGCAAGACAATTCAGGATTTGGTTTGGAACTAATTGACATTCTTACAGAACAACTGGATGGCTCTTATAAAAGAAACGGGAGTGCCTATTCTTTTGAAATTAAGCAGGAAAGCAACTAGCGCATCGCCCTTTTGTAGAGATAAAAAGCTACGAACGAGAACACCACATTCGGAATCCAAACAGCTAAATAAGCAGGAAATCCAACATTAGTTGCGGCGACGCTGGCGACTTTCATGGCGAAAATGTACATGAAAATTATCACAAACCCAATGGCCAGTCCGATTCCAATACCACCGCGTCGTTTTCGACTCGCTACCGCAATTCCAATAATCGTTAAAACGTATGTCGCGAAAGGATAGGAAGTTCTTTGATACAATTCAATTTCATACAACGGAACCATTGATGACCCTTTTATTCGCTCACGCTCAATAAATTCCTTCAATTCAAAATACGGCATTGTTTCCGCAACGTTTTCGCGTTTTGCAATTTCATCTATGTTGAATTGAAAAACAGTATCCTTCACCATACCTTCAAGAATAACATCATTCGTATCGCTAGGAATTCGTTCGTAATAGTTGGTTAATCTCCATTTATTTCCTGAAATATTCTCCGCAAATTCAGCCTTTAAAAAATAAGCTACCTCACGCCCGGCCTTATCTTCTTGTTCGATGACAAAATTTGTTGCTTTATTGGTGTTCGCATCATAGGACTTGAAATAAATAACCTGTCCTCCAGGAAACTCAGCATGATACTCCGAAACCGTCATTAATTCGCGGTAATAATTCTCCTCAAATGTAAGTCGCATCCGATTGGTGTTTGGGATAACGAAGTGATTAAGAATCAAAGAAATCAACATGAGAATCGTCGCCGTAATCATGTAAGGCCTCACGAATCTACCGAATGGTTTCCCGCTATTTAGAATTGGAATGATCTCGGTATCCTTAGCCATTTTCGCGGTGAACCAAATCACACTAATGAAAATGATCAACGAAGAGAACATATTCCCAAAGTATAGAACGAAACTGATGTAATAATCGAAAATCACCTCTTGCCAACTCGCCTTGTTTTCAACGAAATATGACAACTTCTCAGCCACATCAAATACAATTGACAGGAGCATTATAATCCCGAAAATGAAGAAGAACGTTGTTAAAAAACGCTTTATAATATATTTATCGAGTATCGATAGCATTTAAAGTCTGTTCCCGAGTTTTGGCACCATTTGGTTTTTCCAAGCGACGAATGTTCCATCCAAAATATGCTTTCTGGCTTCCTTCACTAACCACAAATAGAACGATAAATTGTGTATTGTGGCAATTTGAATCGCTAAGTTCTCTTTCGCTTTCACCAAATGTCGCAAGTACGCTTTACTGTACGTCGCATCAACATAAGCGGATCCCTTTGGATCTAGCGGGGAGAAATCCAATTCCCACTTCTTGTTTTTGATATTGATAATACCCTCTGAAGTAAATAGCATTCCATGACGTGCATTTCTAGACGGCATCACACAATCAAACATGTCAACTCCCATGGCAATGCACTCGAGTAAGTTTACTGGCGTTCCAACTCCCATTAAGTAGCGTGGCTTTTCTTTGGGTAAAACCGAACAAACAAGATCAGTCATCCCGTAAAGTTCCTCATCTGGTTCTCCAACAGAAAGTCCACCAATAGCATTGCCAATAGCATCATGCGAAGCAATTGTTTCAGCAGATTCCATTCGTAAATCCTTGTAAACACTACCCTGAACTATAGGAAACAACGCCTGTTCATATCCATATTTAGGTTCGGTTTGGTTGAATTGTGAAAAACAGCGCTTCAACCATCGGTGGGTCATGTGCATCGACTTCTTTGCATAGTCATAATCGCATGGATACGGTGTACATTCATCAAATGCCATTACAATATCAGCTCCGATTGAACGCTGAATATCTATTGCCCGCTCCGGTGTGAAGAAATGATAACTTCCATCAATGTGAGACTGAAAACGAACTCCTTCTTCCGTAATTTTACGCACGCCAGACAAAGAATAGACTTGAAATCCACCACTATCCGTTAAAATCGGTCTGTCCCAGTTAATAAATTGATGCAATCCTCCTGCTCCTTCCAACACTTCAAGTCCCGGTCTCAAAAACAAATGATAAGTATTTCCAAGTATGATTTGTGCTTCAACAGCCTCTTTCAATTCGTGTTGATGCACGCCCTTAACACTACCTGCAGTGCCCACTGGCATGAAAATCGGAGTTTCTATTGTTCCATGATCTGTATGAAGTTCTCCAGCTCTAGCCTTTGAGTTTGGATCGGTATGAAGTAAGTCGAAGTGCATAATTTTGTTGATAATTAACCGCCGCAAAGATAAATGTATTTAAGAAAGCCCGCATATTTGTATCAAAGTGATTTTAATGCCAGATTTTCTGCCTGAATTTCATAACGATTGGGGAACTTATTTGTTCTTTGGCTTTTGTGGAATCGCCTTCATACACCTTCTTTTCGTGTTAGTTTCTTACACGAGATTGGCCTTGCACAAATCCGAAAAGCAGGAATTAAGCACAGACCTACCTCCTATTTCAATCATTATCGCCGCTCGGAATGAATCTCAAAATCTTTTCGAAAACCTTCCATTCATTCTAGATCAAGATTATCCAAAGTTTGAGGTGATCGTGGTGAATCATCAAAGTATTGATGACTCCGAGTATATTTTGGACGCCTACGCGCATCAATATCCGAATCTCAGGGTGATCAAAGTTGAAAAAAGCAAGCACTTGAAGTATGGTAAGAAATTACCGCTGACAATTGGCATCAAAGGAGCGAAATACGAGCATTTCCTTTTAACGGACGCCGACTGCAAACCAGCCAGCAATCAATGGATGAAAAGCATGGCGCAGCGGTTCAACGAAAAGAAACAGATTGTCATTGGTTTTGGACCTTACAAACAAAAGAAAGGACTTTTAAATCGCTTTATTCGTTTTGACACTACATGGATTGCAATGAATTACTTTTCCTTTGCAAAAATGGGAGCCCCCTACATGGCTATCGGTCGAAACCTGGCGTACACCCGAACAACCTTCGAAGCAGCCAATGGATTCAAGTCACATTACGCACTTTCGTCTGGAGATGATGACTTATTTATACAGGACGCCGCGAAGAAGCGCAATTACACGATCAACATCGAACCTGAATCGTTTTGTTATTCAGAACCAGCAGATTCGTGGGAGAAGTTGATCCGACAAAAATCACGACACTTCACAACAACAGAGAAATACAGGGTTATTAAGAAGTGGATGTTAGGAATCTACCCGTTAACCTTGTTAATCTTTACTGCATCCTTCGTTACTTTGTTGTTTGACAAGAATTTTTTGTGGCTTACCCTATCCATCTATACTTTCGTTCTTGCGATCAAATGGATCATATTGGGCAAAGCATTCAAAAAATTACAGGCTTCAAAATTTATCGTTTGGTTGCCAGTACTGGATTTGATGTACGCGATATTTACACCAATCCTTTACTATTCCATCGATAAGACAGACAAGAAAAAATGGTAGAACACGACCACTTATCGGACAAAGCGCAACAAGACTACGAATTAGTTGGTCTTGCCATTGACGGAGATCAGCTCGCGTACGCAGAATTGATGGGGCGTTATCGTGAGTCCATTTACTACATGATGCTGAAAATGGTGAAAAACACCGATGATGCAGATGATTTAACAATTGAAGCATTCGGCAAAGCCTTTAATCGATTAGAACAATATTCCCCGAGCTACGCTTTTTCTACTTGGCTTTTTAAAATCGCATCGAACAATTGCATTGATTTTATTCGTAAAAAACGAATTAAGGTCACCTCGATGGATGCTGGTATTGAAATGAATGACGGAGAGAAAGTACGCATTGATGCGAAAAGCAATACACGTGACCCTGAAGAAACTTTGGAACACAAACAGAAAGTACTTCACATGCGCGAACTGGTAACTAAACTCAAGCCACGGTATCGAATTCTTGTCGAAAAACGATATTTTGAAGAGTTGAGTTATGAAGAAATTTCGGAAGAGCTAAACCTACCTTTAGGCACAGTGAAAGCTCAGTTATTTAGAGCTCGAGATTTCCTTGCGAACATGATGCAAAAAACCAAAGACACGATTTGATGGAGGACTTCGAACGCATTATCCATTATTTTCCAAATTTAACGACTGAACAACACGACAAGCTTTCACAATTGAAGTCGCTTTATGAGCTTTGGAACAATCAAATCAACGTCATTTCAAGAAAAGACACGGATAATTTTTACGAACGTCATGTTCTGCACTCATTAGCAATTGCTAAGGTGGTCCAGTTTACTCCTGGCACCAAAATTCTCGATATTGGCACTGGCGGCGGATTCCCTGGGATTCCATTGGCTATTTTATTCCCGGAATGTGATTTTTTACTGGTCGATTCGATCGGAAAGAAAATAAAAGTTGTCAATGAAGTAGCAATTGCTCTTGACTTGAAAAATGTGAGAGGACTTCACGATCGTGCTGAAAATATAAATGAACAGTTTGATTTTATCGTGAGTCGTGCCGTAACTGCAATGCCAAAGTTTATTTCATGGACGCAGGGCAAATTCTTGAAGGATCAAAAGAAAAACGATTTCAAACCTGGAATCTTTTATTTGAAAGGCGGCGACTTAACAGAGGAAATGGCTACAGTTAAAAAAGCCATTCAATATTTCCCGCTATCCAACTTCTTTTCAGAAGAATTTTTCGAGACGAAAAAAGTAGTTTACGTTAGAAATTAGGTAAAAAAAAGACCGAAAACTGATAGCTTTCGGTCTCTCTAAATAATTCGAACGACTTATTTCATTTTTCCTGAGATACTTTCGCTTCTCCTTTTAAAATCTTCAAGTTTCGCTTTATTCGATTCATATTCCATGTCTGACATTTCACCTGAATCGTGCATTTGCTCGATCATCGTCTCAGCAGAAGCTAATTTAGAATCTACACCTGCTACTGTCTTCATAGTTGACTCATTAGCCATTTTGATCATTTCGTCTGCTTCAGCGCCAGTTTTCGGCTCTGCATACTTTGCACGAGCCTCGTCTGCACGCTCTTTTCCAATTGCAGTATAATCCACAACTTCTTTTTCAACAGCAGCTGAAGTCGATGCAGCTTTAGGCGTATTAGGCTTGCTTGTTGTAATACCTGTAGTCATTTTAACATCACCTTTCTTATCCAACTTCACGTTGTTTGGGTTGACTACTTTCACTCCACCGTCTTGCGCGTCTGTTTCAACTTTACCTCTCTGAGCGACAACACCCAAAGCAATCATTACAGTTACTGCTATAAGTACTTTTTTCATAACTATTTTCTTTTAAAGTGATTCAACAAATCCATCCACTTCAGCGTCGAGCATGATAGCTTCTGATTCCAATTCTTTTGCATCTTCAAGTTTCTGCTTTTGCTCTGCAGTCACTTCTGTAGCATCACCTGATTCATCCGTGGAGTCTTCATCTCCTGAGCAAGCATATGTACCCATAACTAGTCCAAGGGCCATTACACCGTACATCCATTTCTTTTTCATTTACATTCAGTTTTGTGAGTGTTATTAGTCGGAATTAATATAACAAAAAAAATGACTCTAGTGAGTCATTTTAAGAAATAAGTAGGACTACTTAGAGAAAAATCAGTCTAACTTGTACTTTTTGAAAAACGAATCCCAGTCCCAAATGAAGTTCTCAACGACCTCATCCATTCGCTTTAAAAACAGCGGATTAGGTGACTGCATTCTTTTAAAATACTCGTCTTGGTAATTGTACAATGTATATTTATCAAAAACACCTTTCGACATGGCGTATACCATATTTTTAGAAGGGTGATTTAAGCGACACATCAGGTTTTTGTAATCTTTCAAAAGTTGTTTGAACTCGTGCGTTTCCATTTCATAAGCCTTTGCTAGCTTTTCATACAAAAGCTTTTCAACTCTATCCGCTTGCTCTGGGTCAAAAGCACTTTCTAAAAATGAAAGATTCCCCACGATAACGACTAAGGAAAATTCATAACTACTCGTTGCAGAAATGCCAGGAGAAACAACAAATGCAGGATCTTCATTTATGAAGTCCGCAATAACAGGAAAACCTTCATCTATAGTCTTGAAAAGCCCGTTAATGAAAACATTAGCAAGTTTTTCGTCAGAGACCTTTTTCCTTAAAATTGTTCCAAACATTTCGTAGAGGTTGTTAGAAATATTACACACAAATTTAACAAAGGGTTAACCTCAAATTCGCAGCTTGCTTTTAGGTTTTCAACATTTTTTTCAACAGTTATACACACGGCCAGCGATTCATTTTAAAAAGAGCCACCAACCACTCAACATTTAATTTGTCCATTTCGACAAAATATCCCCGCTATTTCTAAGATGAATCGTAATTTTAGGACAAATTCTAACGCATCTTGCATGAAACGCAGTCAGGTTATATTATTCTCCGTATTTCTAGTCATTTCGGCACTTATTTACGTTCCGATCGCAATGAACAAAAAGGAGTACAGTAAAAGCATCAAAGAAGAATCGAAAACGGTTTTCCTGCCAATTGACACCGTGCAAAATTCACTCCATACCATTACTTTAAGCTCCTATGGACAAGTATCTCCAATTACTGAGCTGATGATTTCTTTTGAAGTACAAGGAAAATTAATTGAGGGAAAACAACGCTTGAAACCTGGTGTGAAATTCTCGAAAGGCACCATTTTATACAAAGTAGATCGACAAGAGTTGGCACTTACTATCGCAGCTAGAAAAACTTCCCTCGCTGGAATGGTCGCTCAGTCGATGCCTGAAATTGCCATGGACTATCCATCCGAGGCTAAAAAATGGGAAACGTTCATGTTTAGCCTAAATCCCAACAAACTCTTACCGCAATTGCCCGAATTCTCTAATTCGAAAGAACGCCTTTTCTGGACAACTAGAAATATGCTGACAGAGTACTACAACATTCTTTCTCTTGAGAATAGAATGGAAAAATATGACTATTTCGCTCCGTTTTCGGGTACCGTGATTGAAGTATACGCTGAGCCTGGGTCCATTGTCAATCCAGGTGTTCAAGTTGCGAAAATTGCGAGAACTGGAGAATTTGAGTTGAAAGTACCCGTCGCTCTGGAAGATTTGGAATCGTACGAAGCTCAAAAGGTGGCAACTTTCACTAATTCTGACGGTAAATTGATTGGAAACGGAAGAATTTTGCGAGTTTCTGACGTTGTCAACCAAAGAACGCAATCGGCAGATGTTTATTACTCGGTAAAACCTGTCGACAAATCCAAAGTCTACAACGGGATGTATTTGAACGTAACGATTGACCGACAAGTTGAAAAAAGCATCATGCCTTTGCCAAGAACGGCGGTCAATAATGGTATCGTATACATTTTAAAAGATAATCAAGTATTCGCCAAAGAAATTGATGTTGTTGCCAGCATTCCAGACACCATTTACGTAAAAGGACTGTCGGATGGCGAGCAGGTCGTCCTGGAAGATTTTGGCAAGCCTTCAAAAGATATTAAATACATCGGAAGATCTAAATAAACGATTCTCATGAAACGCATTATTCATTTTTTTATTGATCGACCCGTTTGGGGAAATGCAGCTATCGTGATCGTTGTCATGTTTGGACTCTTTTCGATGCTGAGTACCAACAAGTCCTTTTTCCCAGAGCAAGATCCGAATCGAATTATTGTCTCGGTTACCTACCCTGGTGCCTCTCCCGTTGAAATGGAAGATGGGATAACTATCAAAATTGAACAAGCCATCAAAGGACTGGCGGGAATCGACGAAATCAATTCCACTTCGCAAGAAAATTTCTGTCAAGTAACAATAACTGCACTGGATGATGCTGACATGGAGCAATTATTTAACGATATTGACAATGCTGTCAACTCCATTAGCTCCTTTCCGAAAGGCACAGAACCTCCGACGATCACCATGCCAAAATCGAATGGGATGTCGAGCATCGTTGCGTTTACTGGAATCTCTGCAAAAAATCCGACTTCCAATCTTTCCGATTTAATTGACATTGCCTCGCAAGCAGAACGTGATTTACTGAACACGAAAACAATTACGGAGATTGGTAAAACTGGATTCCCAACCAAAGAATTATCTGTTGACGTTCGCGAGCAGGACCTGATTCGATACAACATTTCGATCTCAGAGATCGCAGCGGCCATTCAAACCAAGAACATCGACATTACAACAGGGATGATCAATGGAGAACTGGAAGACATCAATATTCGCTCCAACCACCGTTCTACCAATCCTGAGGAAATCGAACAAATTTTACTGAGAACAACTACAAGTGGAGAATCCATTTTAATTGGCGATGTAGCAGATGTCAAAATGACGTATGCCGAGCAGTCGCAGGAGTCTATGTTCAACGGCAGACCTTCTGTAAATTTTCAAATCAGCAAAACCCCAGATCAAGATATTGAAGAGATCACTAAAACCCTTCACGATTATAAAAAAGCATTCGACGAAGAAAATCCAGACTTCGAATTCAATATCTACTTCGAATTTAACAGTATGCTCGATGATCGTATTGATCTTTTAACTCGGAATGGAATCATGGGATTGGTTTTGGTGCTCATTTTCCTTGGACTTTTCTTAAATATCAAACTTTCTGCCTGGGTTGCTTTCGGAATTCCTTTCTCCTTCCTTGGGATGTTCATTTTTGGAGCAGCATACGGAATCACAATCAATATGATCTCTTTATTCGGAATGATATTGGTCGTTGGTATCCTTGTCGATGATGGAATTGTAATCGCTGAAAATATTTTCACACACTTCGAACGCGGAAAATCAGCAAAGCAGTCGGCTCTAGACGGGACCATGGAGGTGGTAAAGCCTGTCTTTACCTCAGTTTTAACAACGATCGTTGCATTCTCAATCCTTTTCTTTGTGGAGGGAATGGAGATGATTAAGGAAATGTCCTTCGTTGTAATCGCTTGTCTCGTTTTTTCTCTGGTTGAAGCATTTATCATTCTTCCTGGGCACCTTGGTCACAATACGATTCTCTCTGAAAAAAAGAAAATCAGTTACTCTCTTTGGCTGGGAATTGGTTTGATGATTGCAGGTATTTTAATTGCCTTTTTAGGAACACGCTTGCTTCCCGAAGAAATCAGTTTGGCTGGTGTCCTTTTCCCATTTGCGATCATACTTCTCGGTGCCGCGGTTGTTTTCATAGGGTTCTCCAAGTCACCTATTGAATCTGGAATTCGAAACGGAGCTGATAAATCGATCAAATATGTCCGCGATCAATGGTTTCAAACAACGGTTTCCAATTTGGTGGGTACAAAGCGACGATGGTTTATTGCCTCTTTTTTCTTACCGTTAATCTTTACCTTCTCGGCAATCTTCTTGATGGCTTCTGGTTTTATCAACGCTACATTTTTCCCAAATATACAACCAAACACTTTCGCAATTGAGTGTGCTTATATGCCAGGAGATACCGAAGCGAAATCAAAAGAATTCCTCGACAAAGCAACCACGATTTTGGTTGAAGAAAATCAAAAAATCATTGAGGAGACGGGCGATTCTCTGCTCACCTATTACTTGAGCACTGTTGGTGTTGCGCAAAGTATTGGTCAATTTGGTAATCATACCAGTATGATTACAGTGTTTTTTGACGCAGAAAACACCAAAACGCCAGTGGACACGCTAATGAATCGCATTAACAGAAGAATTCGTGAGTTACCAGAAGCTCAATTAGCTCGAAGCACCTACGTAGGAGGTGAAAAACGTTTCGGTAAAGAAATAGCAGTTGGAATCACTTCACCGATCGAAGCTAACTTGCTGCAAGCACGTTCCGCGTTTAAAGACGAACTTTCTAAAATGGATGGCGTTATCAATATCAAAGACGATATGCCTCCAGGGAAAAATGAAGTTGAAATCGAGTTGAGACCTGAAGCCTCTATTTATGGTTTTTCAGAAGGTGAAATTTTAACCCAAATTCGACAAGCATTTTTTGGAGCAGAAGCACAGCGTGTCATTGTCGGAAATGACGAAGTAAAAATGTGGGTTCGCTTCACAAAGGAGGATCGAAATTCTCTGGAAGACCTCAAAAACATCAAGATTAAAAACACACAAGGTTCGGAAGTTGAGCTACAAGCAATTGCTGATTTCAAGATGAATCGCGCCCCGGAAACTTTAAGACGAATCGATGGTCAGCGAATTATAACGGTAGATGCAGAGTCTACAGATCCTGACCTTGTCGGTAAAATTAATGGTACGATCCAAGAGGATGTTTTGCCTGAGATTTACAAAAAATTCCCATCGGTATCAACGGTTAAACTTGGACAAGCGAAAAGAACAGAAAAAATTCAAAAATCACTTGGTCCAGCCCTTATTGCAGGCTTGGTTGTAATGTTGATTATAGTTACCCTTCACTTTAACAGCCTGAGTAGCGCATTTTTGATCTTTTTAGTCATTCCGGCTGGAATTGGAGGTGCAATAATCGGACATGGTATCGTTGGGATATCCGTTTCAGTAATGTCCTTCTTTGGAATTATTGCTTTAATCGGAGTCCTCGTCAATGATGCGATAGTCTTCCTAGATCGCTACAACGATTTACTTTTAGAGGGGAATGATGTTAAAACGGCAGCAATCGAAGCAGCGAATTCACGATTTAGACCGATACTTTTGACCTCTCTCACCACAGTTGCTGGTTTGCTTCCAATTATTACAGAGACGAGTATGCAGGCGCAGTTTTTAATTCCTGTTGCAGCATCTATTGCATTTGGAGTCCTTTTTGGAACGGTCTTCATCTTGCTTTTCTACCCAGCTGCTATTTTGTTTTGGAATGCAGTTCGTGTGGCATACAGAAATTTGGTGCACGGGCAGTGGAACATTGATCCGGCATCCGTGGAGCCTTCCATTAAAATTTACAAACGAAAAAATGGACTTAGTCTTGAACCTACATATCTCAATGTAGGCGGGAAAGAGTCAAACAAAAATGATGATGAAAAAGATGCATTATCTAACTAAGATATTTCCTGTTTTTTTAATTGCTTTTAGCAGTTATAGCCAGCGCGATTTATCGGCAAAAGAGGCTATTGCGATTGCTTTGGAGAACAATTATCAAGTTCAAATCGCGGAGAAACAAGCAGAAATTTCCGAGATAAACAACACTTGGGGGGAAGCAGGCGCTTTTCCAACGGTTACGTTGTCTGTAGGTCAAAACAATACGATTCAAGACAACAGGAACAATCCGTTTACGTTTACACCTGGGGTTATTTTGTCGCAGGGAATCTCACCAAACCTCAGTGCGAATTGGAATATTTTTTCTGGTTTTGCAGTGCGTATTTCGAAACAGCGATTGGAACAATTGGAAGAACAGAGCGCAAACAACGCAATGGCCGTGATTGAAAGTAGCGTACAAGATGTACTGAAGGCTTATTATGCTGCTCAATTACAGAAAGAGCGTGTCGATCTTTTCAAGAAACTCTTCACTATTTCTAAAGAACGTTATCAATATTTTGAATTGAAGGAACAGTATAGCGGGAGCAACTCTTTGGAACTAATGCAGTTTAAAAATCAATTTTTGACAGATAGTTCTAATTTGATTCTTCAGGAATTATCGCACAAAAACGCACTTCGGAATTTAACGCTGTTAATGAACGACACAACTATTGTTGCGGAAGAGTTAAACCTTACGGACAATCTAAATATTGAATCCTCAGCGGTTGATTTGAATACAGCCATTGAAGAAATGATTTCAAACAACAACAATTTAAAGAATCAATACATTTCCGTAGAATTACAACGAACGAATACGGAGTTCATGCGTTCATTTCTATATCCAACGTTAAGTTTTCAAACAGGATTCAACCCTTCTTGGTCCGCTTTTAAGGAGATCAATGGAACATCAGGCCTTGAAGCGCAGACCAACACCATGACGTATTATGGAAATTTGAATTTGCGCTATACACTCTTCAATAATTGGAAAAACAAGCGCGCTGTTGAAGTTTCAAAAATCAATGAGGAAATTGCTGTGTTATCGGCTGAATCAATGGAAAAGTCTTTGACAATCACATTAAGAAATCTTGTTGAGTTGTATGAAGTTCGATCGCAATTAGTAGAAATTTCAAAGCAGAATTTAATCTATGCCGAGAAAACTTTTGAATTGGCTAGAAACAGATTTCAAGTCGGAACAATCAACTCTATCGATTTGGCGACCATTCAATCCAACTACCAGAATACAATGATACAACACTACGAAAACGTATTTAATCGCTTGGATACTTTTCTAGAAATTTATAAAATGACTGGGAAAATAGGTCTGAATTATTAAATCTCAAAAACCAATTTTCTTAAGCTTTCCCTTTCTTGCTTCAGCGTTTCAATGTCCGATTTTCGCTTTCGCATCAGGAAAATATATTTCCGCTTCAGGGACACGTGTCTGAAATACTTCAAATAATAAAAGGCAAAAAGTCCAAATAAGGGCAGGCTTATGAAGTAAAGAGTGTTCCACCATACATTCAAATCGAACAGCGCAAAGAAGGCAAATAACCAACAGACATAAGCCAGCGGATATAGTATTAAACTGAGTAAAACAGAAGCTGGAGCATGATATTCAACGTCTTTGATATTCTTTGTGATCACAAAATCAACCATTTTGTACTGTGGAAAATTATGAAGCATTCCAAAAAGAAAAAATGGAAGTCCCAACAGAAGGACTGTCATCGATAAAATCAACTGTCGAACGAATAAGGAAGTGCGATATTTCCTATCCAAAAAATCACTTTTAATATTGAGATACTTTATCCGAACTTTTAAACTTTCCACTAAAAGTGAAATCTCATTCAAACGCCATGGTTGTGAAATTCGAATTGAATTCATCTGTTCAAAAACGTCTCTCATTTCTGTTACATCCCGATCGACGCCTTTTTCCGTCGTTTTAATGTATTCGGAAGAAAGTAAATGGACGATATCATCCACCAATTTCTCCTCCTCCTTTTCCTCCGAACTCACCAACAATCGGGAAAGTCCAATTCTAAATTCTTCAGTCAGTTGCCTCGCTGCTTTTAGTGAGTTCTCAGCAAATTCATCAACGAAGGGCGTGGGATCAATAGGCTTTCCAATGTTTGCCAAAACGGAACTTCTGAATTTTTCAGGGCGCGTGTAGACCAAGCCAACAGGTATGATTTGAAGTCCTGATTTTTTGTCGTTTCGCAATTCCGTTTGCAGCGCAATTCTTGCCGTCCCAGATTTTAATTTCCGCAACATCCGTTCTTGAAAGCTGTTTCCCTCTGGGAAAATCACAAGTGTTTTACCTTCTTCTAAAAGCCTGTAGCAAGCTTCAAAAGAATCTTCGTTGGAAATCCCATCCGTTTTCCCATCCCCTTTTCTGTTTACGGGAATCATGCCAAGAGAACCCAAGATCCAACGTTTAAATCGAGAACTGAAAAAGGTGCCTTTTGCCATGTAATAAATCCGCTCGTTGCAGATATGACCAATCATCCAGGCATCCATTAACGTATTTGGATGATTCGCAATGATGATTTTAGGGCTTTTGGTATCCAGAATCTCCCGGTTTTTAATACGGATTTCTCTGTAATACAAACGTATTCCAAGACCAACTATAAGACGAAGCATGTGATAAATCATCGGTTGTGAAGATATGGAAAAATTTACCTCAGCTAATTAAGTGTGCCTTTCTATTTTGCCGTAAAAGAACAATCGCTTTCCAAGTGCAAATAATTTGTACTTTTCATTTCTAAACCAAGCCAATTCATGAAATCACTCTGCAAGCCACTACTTACATTTTATTTTCTGACGATTTTTTGCACCGCTTTTAGTCAACGTGATTCTACGGAATTCATTGATATGCAGCTCACCGAAAAGCGATTTGGTCTTCTTGCTGGCTACAACTTTTGGCACTTTCATTACATGGAAGTTGGCGCATCCTACAGTTATTTGAGCGTTTTGGATCGCGCCTACCCGTATGCATGGGCAACGTTTGTATCCAGTGAAATCTTTATAAATAAAACACCAATTTTCGGATTCAAAGCAGGCGGATGGATCAGTGGAACTGCCGCAGGTTTGGCAGTAGGAGCAAATGCTATTTATTACACCGACTTTGACGAAGGGTCTTTTCAGCTACGACCAGAAGTTGGATTTGGCGTAGGACCAATTAAAATTGTTTACGGTTATAATTTCCCAATTACAAATAAGGATTTTGGAAGAACAAACAGCCATAACATCTCATTAACCTTCCTAATTCCACTGAAAAGGTCGTCTTCTTTTGAGATTGAATAATACTAACTAATTTTGCGGTGTGAATACAACCATCGCATACCTCAACTCGAATGATGACACTGGTCTTTTAGCGCTAGGTGAAGCGTCTCGCTTTGTTTTGACAAATGTAGATGCTTTTTACAAAATTCAAAGTTACCTTGACCAGAACCAAGGAAGGTTTGTCTTCTGCTGTTTGAGTTATGATCTTAAAGAAGAAACACTCAATTCCATTTCTGAAAATGATGACTTTTTAAAGTTTCCTAAGGCTGTTTTTTGGTGCCCTGAAGTTGTTGTGAGAATTAACAATGAAACAATCGCATCGGTGGAATACGGTGTTTTGGAAGAACATCACAAATTTCAAATTAACGCTTTTTTTAATCAAAAGTCTGCTTCTGTAAATTGGAATGCGCGCATTCAGGCGCGCACAAGCAAGGAAAACTATGTTTCAAACGTAAAAAAGCTACTCGGAGAAATTCAATTTGGAAACATTTACGAAGTGAATTATTGCCAAGAGTTTTTTGATGATAATTTCGAGCTAAAAAAACCAGAGGCTGCCTATTTTAGATTGAACACAATCACAGAAGCGCCGTTCTCTGCGTATGTTTCTTTCGATCAATTTAGAGTTCTTTGTGGCAGTCCAGAACGATATATTCAGAAAAAAGCGAACCAATTGATCTCACAACCGATCAAAGGAACGAGTAAAAGAGGACGGAATAAAGAAGAAGATGCACTTTTGAAAAAAGCACTCCTAGCGAATCAGAAGGAACGCTCCGAAAATGTCATGATCGTTGATTTGGTTCGAAACGATTTGTCTAAAATTGCTGAGAAATCTAGTGTCAAAGTCGATGAATTATTTGGTGTCTATTCGTTCAAAACCGTTCACCAAATGATTTCTACGGTTTCCTGTGTTTTAAAACCCGACGTTAATTTTACCGGAATTTTGGAAGCCTCATTCCCAATGGGATCCATGACTGGCGCTCCGAAAAAAAGTGCCGTCGAACTTATCGAAAAGCATGAAAACTTCAGCCGTGGACTCTACTCTGGCTCGATTGGTTACATCGCGCCAAACGGTGATTTTGATTTCAACGTCGTGATCAGGAGTATCATTTATAACAACGAAAAAAAATACCTTTCATGTGCTGTAGGTGGAGCCATCACGATCCAATCCACACCAGAGGCTGAGTACGAAGAGTGCAAGGTGAAGATCAAAACTATCTTAGATCAGATGCATGGATAAGCTTGAAAAGCATATCCAACAACGTTTGCAAAATTATCCAGCGCAAACCTATTTTATCGCTTGCAGTGGAGGCGTTGATTCTGTCGTGTTGTTTTCGATTCTTAAAAAATTGAGACTTCCTGTGGCTTTGATTCATGTGAATTATAACTTACGTGATGAAGATTCTAATCTCGACGAACATCTTGTCAGAGATTTAGCAAAAAGCCATTCTACTGAACTCTATGTTAAATCGGTTGATTTAAAGAATCAATTGAAGTCGGGCGGAAACCTACAGCAAATAGCAAGAAACGTTCGCTACGCCTATTTTGAGGAATTACTAGCAGCGCAACCGAATAGCTTCATCTTACTTGGGCATCATCAGGAAGACCAAACAGAGACTTTCTTTTTAAACCTTGCGAGAAAGTCGGGAATCATGGGACTCGCATCCATGCCAGAGAAACGAGATAATTACCTACGTCCCCTACTCGATATTTCGAAGGAAGAAATTATCAAGTATGCACTATCGAACCAAATTATTTGGCGCGAAGATCAATCCAATCATTCGTCCAAATACGCTCGAAATAAATTGAGAAATGACGCACTCCCAAAATTGCGAGAAGCTATTCCGACGCTCGATACTTCGGTTTCATTGCTTACCAAAGTGTTTCAGGATGAACAATCAGCTCTCGAGACTCGCATAGGAGTTTTGAAATCTGTAATTCTCGAAACGCATCAACTTTCAATCAACACGTTCAAACAGCTTACCGATTTCGAAAGAATTGAACTTTGTAGGCAACTGCATCAACCTTTTGGCATCCTCGATACTTGGGTCAATCTGGATCATAAGGGAACTCTAATTCCACTCAACAAATCCGCTAGTTGCCCTTTTGAAGCTGTCATTCACGACGGCTTGGTTTTTTCTTTCGTTCAGGAAAATCAATTCTCGCTACCTAAAATCAATGTTGATTACGTTGAAAAACTACCGAAGTCATTCAATAAAGAAGTGATTTACCTCGATTCAGCTAAAATTGATGGGCCATTAGCCGTAAGACAGCCCGACAAAGGAGATCGCATTCAACCTATTGGAATGAAAGGCTCAAAGTTGATTTCTGATGTTATTTCCGATGCAAAATTTAGCGCACTCGAAAAAAATCGTGTGATTGTACTCACCGACGACTCTAACCTTTTATGGGTTTACGGTTTAACGGCTTCTCGTTGCGCCATTGCTGATGAAAATACCACCGAAATATTGAAAGTATCTTTACTTTTCGAGTAGCTCCAAAATAGGCTTACCAGTCAATGCATTTACTTCTTGCAAATACAACATGTGGACGAGCGTCGCTGTGATATCCGTAATTTCAACATCTCTGAAGACCTCTTGCTTCGGAATATTTGCTCCGTACCAAAGCAAGGGGACATGGGTATCGTAGCTGTAGGCCGAACCATGCGAAGTACCTTTACGAGAGGATTCAGAATCCAATGATTTCGGTAAATAACCAGGTTCTAAAGAAATGATAAGATCACCACTTTCAGCATGATGATATCCATTGCGAACCATATTGAATAATGGATCATTGGCATTTGAATTATAGAGTTGGTCTCCAGTAAAAACACGCTTTACTCCTTCCCACTGATATACCTCTGCTGCGACAAAATCCACTACTTCAAGGTAATCCACCCCCATCAAAGTCATGGTGTCACGATCCAAATAGATATTCAAGTTATCATAATCATCCACTACATTGGCTCCGAATTTACTTGTTAGTTTTTCACCCAACAGAACGAAGTTTGTATCCTGAAAAAAGTAACCTCCAGGCAAGTTGTGATCTGTCAATAATTGTGGCACTGGAACTACAGCATGGTCAGCAGTTAAAAATAGGACGAAATCACCTTTCCCAACAGTTTTGTTCAGTTCCTGAATCAATCGTTCTAACTCTTTGTCCAAGCGGATGTACGTATCTTCAATTTCCTTTGAATTTGGCCCGAACATGTGACCAATAATGTCTGGAGTTGAATAACTAATGCACAACATATCTGTTTGAGCGTCCACACCCAACTGCTCGTTCTTCAATGCTTGCAGCGCAAAGTCAGTTAAGAAGGTATTTGCAAAAGGCGTGTAAGGGAAAAGTCCTGCTGCAGTGACACTCGTATCGCTCTCAACAATCTGCTTTAGATCATAAGGAAAAGTAGGTGTTGTTTTTCCAGGAAATAAGTGCTCATATGGTGATTGATCCGGTCCACTCTCAGTATAAGTCTCAATGGGATAATAGGTATCCCAAACGCCTTGCATATAACTTGTGGCGTAGTTTTTACTGTTGAAATCTAGCACCCAACCTGGTAAAGCCTCCTTAAAAAAGGAACTTGTAATGAATTTCCCATTGGCATAATCATACCAATATGAACCATCTGAAAGATGTCCACCCGGTAAAATCGCACCTCTATTTTTAATCGACATAGAAATCACCTTTACATCTGGATAGGTCATTTTTAGTTGATCTGTAATCGTATTGGATTTCAAGTTCTTTGGTGAGCACCAACCTGATTTCGACTCTGCTCCTATTGTTCTTCTAGTAGTATCCTCAACACAGTTAATTTGTCTCCCGAGCTCCCGATCGTACCATTCATTTGCGACAATCCCATGGTTGCTAGGCGTTGTGCCGGTATAAATTGAAGCGTGTCCAGGCCCTGTGTATGTTGGTACATAGTTATAATTGGTGTTTCTGCAGTTCGTGCCTTTGTCCATGAGCAATCGAATTCCATTTTTACCATATTTCTCCTGAAAACGGTACAAATATTCGTAGCACATTTGGTCCACGACAATTCCGACGATAAGTTTCGGTTGATCTTTTTGCTGTGCGTGTCCATTCGTTGAAAGGCATAGAATTAAAATTGCCAATAGTTGTTTCCAATGTATCATGCCTCAAAAATATTGAATTAAATCCTCGTTTGAACGATCCGCTTACATTAACTTTGCGTTAAAAATCAGGGAAATGCTAGGGCTTAAATTACCAACAGACCCACGTTGGGTGAATATCGTAGAAAAGAACATCGAAGAAATTTTAACCGATCATGCTTACTGTGAACAAAAAGCAGCAAGCAATGCCATTTCCGTGATTGTGAAATTTGCTCAGTTTCCAGACCTTGTTCAGGCAATGACAGAAATTGCACGAGAAGAAATGGAGCATTTCGGGATAGTTCACTCAAAAATGTTGGAGCGCGGATTGAAACTCGGCTTTGAGCGAAAAGACCCGTATGTCAACGACCTAGCTGCCTATCTCAAAAAAAGAAATTCAGGCGGTTCATTCGAAAACCAATTCGTGAATAGAATGATGTTTGCCGCGATGATTGAAGCAAGAAGTTGTGAACGCTTTCGCATTTTATCCGAAGAGATTAACGATGTCGACCTAAGAGAATTCTATCGAAGTTTAATGGAAAGTGAAGCACGTCATTACACTACCTTCTTAAATTTCGCTAGAAAATACGGAAAGGGAATTGACGTCGAAACACGTTGGAATGAATTCCTGGAATTCGAGGCAACACTAATGAAAAAGTACGGCACATCTGAGACGATGCATGGTTAGTAAAACCTGCTTTATCCAAAATTAGACTCGTTGACAAGCAAGTCTCCATCCAACATATTGACTTCACTTACATCCATTTTTAGTCGACAAATGTTTCTCGGATAACGTCTTTACATTCTTTGATCTCCTTCTCCGAAAGAACGCCAAACTTCTTTACGACCCGCATCTTGTCAATCGTTCTTATCTGATCAATCACAACCCAACCCGTCATATTATTGTGTTTGATTTTTATTCGTGTGGGATATTTACGACTCTTAGTTGTCATAGGAGCAATCGTAATGGTGCTCAAGTTGTTGTTTATTTCATTTGGAGAAATTACAACACAAGGACGGGTTTTCTTGATCTCACTTCCAATTGTAGGATCAAGATTAACCAAAACAATTTCATATTGATTTAGTTCCATTGATCAAAGTTTTCATCTTCAAAAACGTCGTCGAAAAGAAGTTGATCTTCGCCTTCTTCGTGCATTTTTTTGAAAGCCTTGTCCCAATTTTTTCTTGGTTCGGACAATGGACGTAAAATAATTTGTCCTTTTTCAAGGATCATTTCAACCTTATCCGTGATATGATATCTTTCAAGTATTGTTTTGGATAAGCGCAAACCCTTCGAGTTACCTATTTGTATAATTGATATTTCCATGATTCCTATCTGTTTTGTAATTACAAAGTTATTACTTATAACTGATCATTGCAAGTAAGGTTACACCTAATTGGTTTGATAACAATCGCTTTCAGTACTTCACTAAAGCCCAAATTTCACATCGGAGGTATTACGTACCTTTCAGGAAAGGTCGTTTTTGTTCCTTTTAACCTCTTTGAAATATGGTATTTTAACCCAGTTCCGGTTGTAATGAGGCTATATTCGTTGCTCGTGATGGTCTCTAGTTTATTCTCGTTTAAATAAAATCGCATTGTAGTAAGAATGAAATCTTCGGTTTCGCAAAACAGTAATAAGGAGATATAATCATCTGTTATTTTTACGTCAACGATTTCATATTTGTCCACCACCTGACCGGCAACATGAACATTCATTTTAGACTTCCCTTTTGTCTTGTATTTGATGTTCAACTGTAATGTATCTAGAGCGCGCATAACATTGCCTGAAGAATCAACAAAGTAACTTTGCATATAACCTATTTTATCCTGAGCAATGCAAAATGCAGTTGTGCCTATAAAAATGAGTAACGTACCGACTATTTTATTTAACATGTGGAATTCTAACTAAAGTATCGTTAACATTCTAAAATGAGTATTTTGAGTATCAATCCGCGATTTAAGTTAAATCTGTAAAAAAAACAGAATTTAAAGGCAAGTAAACCGCATCCTCACTTCATTACCACCAATTTCACTGGATTCTGGTTTGCACTAGACCCGTCCAAGGAAACATAGTAGATCCCATTACTTAAGTTCGCCGTAGAAACCGTTGTTTGCTTTGAGCCACTCGTGATTATTTGCTCCAAAACGATTTTTCCAGATTGATCACGAACTATTACTGACCCCGTCATTTGGTAAGGCGAACTCAACAAAAACGATGTGTTCGCAGGATTCGGGGCTAACGTCAACGGTAATAAATTTTCTTCTACTAAGCCAATCGGGAAATTAGCAGAAACTTCAAAATCATCAAAATAAAAACCATCCTGGTTCACGCCTCCGTCCGACTCAAAACGAAAACGTACCCGAATCATTTCTCCTAAATAATCAGACAAACTGATCCGCTCTTGCACCCAATCCGAAGCTCCTTCCCAAACAGGCTCCCCATTCGGCTGGACACTTCCATTCCAACCAGTACTCGATCCCTCGGTAGTATACAGTCCGCATTGACCTTCCCAGGTTGTGCCTCCGTTCGTTGAAACTTGGAACTGACAATAATCATAATCCGCCTCGATTTCCCATTTTGCATAAAACGTAACCATCGCTCCCATCGCATACGTTAGATCAATCATATCAGTATATTCCCAAGACTTGTCATCGTCATCGTTATAATCACCACCGTCACTATCTGTAAAACTTGTAGCAGGTGAATACGAATCATCAGAAGTGATCGACCAATTTCCTGTCCAGTTTGCAGCGCTAGATCCATTTTGGCTCACAAGAACCTGCCATTGGTCGAACGTTTTCACAATCGTATCATGATTTTGCCAAGGACCATAATCAGTAACCAGTACATATTTAATTTCATCGCCGTACGTTGCGACAGGATTGAGAACAAACGAGATACTATCATCATCCTTGGAGTTCCACGAAATATCATAAGTAATAGGAGCTCCAACAGATTGAATATTGGTAATTGGAATGATCGAGACAGTGACTGGATTTGACTCAAAACCAAGACGTTGAACTTCATGATGGAAGAATCCGCTTGAATTCGGTATTAAAATAGGATCTGTTTCCTTCACCGCCAAATACGTGTGTGTGATGTGCGCCATAGTCAAGTTTGGAAAAACCATCTCCGCGCATGTCGGTTCTACCTCTGCTTGTGACGGCCAAAAATCAGAACCGACTTCTGGTGTCATCACGAAAATAGTGTCCTTTACGATCGGACCTGTTCCAATGCTGTCCTTGTACATGTAGTCGTCTGAATCTCCTGAAGCTGCATAAAGTCCAGATGATTTTTGCGCAACGTACAAATTGTATTGTGCCATATGACTGGATAAATCTTGAAAATAGTCATGATGATCTGCAAACTCAGCCACTGTTGTTCCAACTGGAAAAAGAAGTAAATCGCCGTACGAGTGTGCATTCATCGCGGATTTGAAACCGTAATTCTCAACCATCCATTTTATTGCTTGCGTTTCAGGCTCTGAAAAAGCTGAAGTTCCTGGGTATGTGTCATTGTTCACATTAGGACTTACTCCAGTTGTGTTCCAGCCGTATGAGTAATTTCGATTCAAATCCACTCCAGGATTATTGGTTCCTACTGGTGCTTTGTTTTTTCGGTGCATTCCAAAACCATTTGGGTCATTGGACTCGTTGTGGATATATCCATCTGGGTTAATACAAGGAACGAAAAATAGTTCTGTATTGTCAACCAAGTATTGAATCTCAGGATCAGTGGCGTAATTCTCCAACAAATACCACATGTAGAAAATTGTTTGTGACATACTCATCGGCTCTCTCGCATGGTGAATTGCCGTGTAGAGAGTGTTTGGTTCTGCAGCATCATCTGTATTCGGATCATCGGAAATTTTGACGAAAAATATGGGGCGACCTTCGTGCGTTTGAAAATTTGAAATAGGGACTCTCGTAGTTATTAAGCTAGGGTAAGCGGCTGCCATAGAATCTAGCGCATCAAGCATGTCTTGGTACCGATAAAACCCAGCGTACGTTGAGTTCATGTAAAAATTAACGGGAACCTCTGGAAGTTGTGCATTGTCCGATGAGCACGTTATATTTTTAGCTGAAAGCAAATTTTGATTCGCATAATACGCCTTCACATCTTCCACGACAATTTCATAATTGAACCCATTCTCATTTAAAATTTGAATGTCCGATTCAGACAAATCACCTATAAAAAAAGTGTTTTGTTTACGCTCTCCGTGATCTACAGCCAACCCCAATTCAGCAAGAGTTTGCAGTCCCGCATTATCCGTGAATATCTTTACTTTCGAATAATTTATTTGCGCATTTGCCAGTTGAAAGGCTGTAAGAGCTACAATAAGGAGTATCGTTTTCATAGTTATGTGATTTCCAATTCGAGCCAATTTAATCACTTTTGACGACATTCTGAAATGATTGCATTCATACCGTGACCAACACGCCTAAAAGGTGGGTAGACCACTTGTGTAAATTTCAGTTAATTTGAGTTACAATACTCCTATCTTTAATCTGCTATATCTATTAAATATGAAAGAGAAGAAAGTATCATTTTGGAAAATCTTTTGGCCGAGTTTGATCGCCGCGGCAATTGTTTCAATTCTAGGAGTAGTAATCTGGGTGATTGTCCTCAGTAGTCTGTTTCAAGAGGAACCATTCATCGTGAAGGAAAAAACGGTTCTCCACATGAAACTCGATGGGGAAATTGGTGAACGAACGGAAGCCTCTTTTAACCCAAACACGCTTTCTTTAGACAATCAACTGGGAATTGCGACGATACTTCACGGATTAAAATCTGCCAAGAAAGACTCCAAAATTAAGGGTGTTTTTCTTGAATTAAATGGCTTGAATTGTGGGATTTCATCAGCTAGGGAGATTCGAAATGCAATCAACGACTTTGAAAAGTCAGGTAAGTTTGTAGTTGCTTATTATAAAGGAGAGTACATCAGTACCAAAGATCTATATGTTTCTTCGGCTGCGGATGAATCGTATGGTTTCCCAACGACGAACGTACAATTTTTAGGTCTTGGGGCGGAGTTAATGTACTTCAAAAAGCTTTTTGATAAATTAAACGTCGAAATGCAGGTGATCCGAGGTTCCAACAATGATTTCAAAAGTGCTGTTGAGCCTTTCTTCCGTGAAGATCTCAGTGATTCCGCGCGACACCAAACACAGACGTATCTCAACAGTCTATGGCTGGATATGCGCACCGACATTGCGAAGGATCGAAAGTTAAGTGCAGATAACCTCGATGTTCTTGCTGAAAATGTTCAAATAACCAACACAACGGATGCCGTTAAGCACAAACTAATCGACGGTGTCAAATATCGTGACGAGGTCATGAAAATCATTGCTAAAAAACTAAATCTGAAGAAGTCGAGTTCAATCGAGCTACTTTCTTTCAAGAAGTACGCGAATGAAAAGTTTTTAAGTGATCAGAAAGTATACCAACACGATGAAGTCGGTTCAGAAAAATTTGATGCAAACATCGCCGTTATTCTCGCTGAGGGAAGTATTACAACATCAGGTGACGAATTGACTTCTAAGGATATCTGCAAACTTTTCCAAGATGCGAGAGAAAACAAATCGATACAAACGGTAGTTTTCCGCATTAACAGCCCTGGAGGAAGTGCTTTGGCTAGCGACGAAATCTGGCGCGAAGTCAAATTAACAAACAAGAAAAAACCAGTCATCGTTTCAATGGGAGACGTTGCAGCTTCTGGAGGTTACTTCATTGCAGCGCCCGCAACTACGATTTTCGCTCAACCTACGACAATCACTGGTTCTATTGGCGTTTTCGGAGTAATTCCATACACCGGCGCCATGCTAGAAGACAAACTTGGAATCACTTTTGACCGCGTTACGACGAATACGCACAGCGTAATGACAACGAATCGAAAATTGACGGAAAGCGAATTTGCTATCATTCAATCGGAAGTTGATGATATTTACTCTCAGTTTCTAGACCGTGTTTCAGAAGGTCGCGGCATGACGAAAGAAGAAGTGAATGTGATTGCTAGAGGTCGTGTTTGGACTGGGCGTGATGCACAGCGAATTGGACTCGTAGATGAACTTGGTGGACTACAAGATGCTATTGATTACGCAGCGAAAAAATCCAAAATCAAATCACCAAAAGTACTGTACTACCCTTTTGCGAAAGAGGATAAGTTTGCCGCATTACTCAATCAACTTGACAACGAAACAAGTGTGAAAATGCAACAATCTTCAGGTATGCCAGAAGAGCTTACAAAAATGTATGCGCGCATGAAAGCTTTGGAATCCTACAAAGGAATTCAAATGCGATTGCCTTTCGAAGTGAAAATTTATTAACTGCAGTAAATCAAAGAATTAAACTAAATTGCGGCATGAAATCGCTAGTTGTCCTTTCTTTTTTGTTCCTCCTTTCTTCTTGTGGAATGAATTTTCTATTTCTTCATCCTTTTGAGTTGAATGAACACTCAGAATTCAAACAATTCAAAGAAGAATCAAGCGATACTCTTAAGTTGACTTTTGATGAAGATGCACAACCCAATTTTAAATTTTTAGGGGCGGCCGAATACGCCCCAGGTTACGACATTAATAGTGTATTTTTTGAAGGTGCAAAAGGAAATCGGCTGAACGCCTGGATCATTACTCCAGATGGGGAAAGCAATGGAACAAGTTTGTACTTCTTACATGGAAATGCGGGAAATATAGTGTACAACTATCAACTTGCGATACCGTTCGTAAAAAGAGGCTATAAAGTTTTTTTGATGGATTATAGCGAATTTGGTTTTTCTGAAGGAGAAGCTAAACGCAAGATCGTTTTGGAAGACGCCCTGAAAGGATTTGACTACATGAAAAGTCGTTATGAGTTTGAGGATGAAAGCATCGTTATTTACGGTCAATCTTTAGGAGGACACCTTGCTGCGGTAGTTGGAACGCAAAAACAAGATGAAATTGATGCTTTGGTTGTAGAAGGTGCCTTCGCCAATCACAAAGATATTGCGGCAGATCGAGTTCCATTTCTCGGTCGGATTTTTGTCGCGGAACAATACAGTGGAACAAAGCACTTACCCGATTACACAAAACCACTTTTGGTGATCCACAGTATCTCTGATGCCACCGTTCCTATTTCGCAAGGAAGGAAACTTTTCGAATCTGCTAATGAACCCAAAACATTCTATCAAATCGATTCTATGCATGTAAGAGGCCCTTTGTACTACGCGGATAGTATTTCCTTCAAGATTCAATCCATGTTAGAGAAATAAAAAATCCCGAAGCTACGACACACATAACCCCGGGATCAAACATTTAATTAACTGTTTATATTACTCTTTCTCAAAAGTGAATTTGTATTGATAGATAGTACTTGAGTCCGCTTCTGTGTTGATGAACATTTCTTCCAACTCACACATCATAAGTTCTGTTAACTGCTCTTCTGTCCCCTGACTATCCACAACGCTTATTTCCTGATTCACAACTCGGAAGTATACAATTACATAATTGTCTTGTGATTTGTCGAGTTTAAGCCCGCTTAAATCAACTTTGATTTTACGTGAAATCTCTTTAAATAATTTTGGGTTCTCTCCTGCAAAAGTTACTCCTAATGGAATGATTGCTAATACGATGGCGATAATAAACTTTTTCATGACTGCTTGTTTTTCTGTTTCTATTCGTAAGACTATTTGCTTTTCATTTTGTTACAATTCCATCAAAAAAAAATGCTGAAGACACAAAATCCTCAGCATTTCTGGTGCATTCGTAGACAATAATTTATACAGCAGCCCCAGTAACAAGTACATAACGCGAACCTTCATCTGAGTTCATTACTAACTGAGACTCTGTTTTTGGAGCGTCTTCAATTTTGTACAAATGCGAACCTAGTAAGTCATCACTAGACACGTCATCTTTATCGTAAAGTTTGATTTCCACCGTTTGATTGAACACAAATTTCAAATTTGTAATCCATGGATTGAATTCATTACCGCTCATTGAATGGTATCCTGACTCTGGGTATCGTTTCGACGAGCCTCCATCGATGCTATATTTTACATAAACTTCATCTTTTCCTGATTCTGACGTATCGATGCAGATCACCGATTGTAAATACATTGCTTTTGACATTTTCTTAAGTTTTTTAATGAATAACAAGTCTTTCAGACAGAAGATACAAGGCATTTCGTGCTGCTCGCGAAACGAAATTTCATTTTAGCCTTTTAGCTTCTCGGTAGAAAGGCATACCCTCGCGATTCAATAAAAAAAACAACATCATGGAAAAGTTGAAGGAAGAATGAAATACGAAAAGTGTATCCCGGTGAATACACATCAAACTTCATTTTTGACCTAAATTCTCAAAGGAAAATCACGAGCATAAAAAAAACCGACCCACAATGTGAATCGGTTTTTCTAAATATCTATAAATCTTAGTTAGAAGCCATTTCTACGAACTGATCGTAGCTCACTTCTTTTTCATTCAACTTTACAGTTTCTTTGAAGTAAGTCGTCAATTTTCGTTCTGCTAACATATCGTAAACACGATTTGCTTCATCACGGTTTTGAAGAACTTGCATTGCAGACTGCGTCAATTCTTCATCACCTGGAGCAGGCATTCCATATTGCGCATAGTTACTTACCAACAAGCCTTTCGTAAAATCAATTACTTCCTCGTTCTCCAATTTGATGTCATTCGCTTTGAAAATATGCCCTTGGATCAATTGCCATTTCAAACCTTTTGCGTAACCGTCGTACTCTTCTTCGATTTGCTCCATCGAAATCTCTTTCTCATTTGAAAGTTGTATCCATCGTTTCAGGAATTCGTCTGGTAAAGTAACTTCTGTTTTCTCCAAAAGTGAATCGTACACAGAGCGCGTTAACATTCTGTCTGAATCATTTACGAACATTCCTTCCAAATCCGTCGTTACGCGAGCACGCAATTCTTTTTCATTCGTTACAGCACCAGGCCCGAACAATTTGTCATACAACTCCTCGTTCAAATCAGCTAATTCCATCACTTTAATTTCATTGATGGTCAACTGGAATTTATCGGAAACATTCTCCAATTCATCCTCCTTAACACCTAACATAGCTGCTGTATCCGATCCTCCTCGAGAAACATCTGCAGGATTCACGATCACTTTATCTTCAATTTTCTTTCCAAGAAGTGATTTCTTCACTTTATCATCTTTCACGAATTCCATAGAAATCGTTGATGTGTGCAAAATCCCACCTTCTTTGATCGATTCGTCTTCATTCAATTCAACAAACTGAGCTAAAATCATATCTTTTTCGCCAACAGCTTCTCCAGATACAAGTTTTCCGTAACGACGGCGAAGATCTTCAATTTGTTTGTTGATCAATTCATCATCCACCTTCACCTTCACATAATCAAACTTGTTTTTAGAAGAAAGTGCAACATTCACCTCCGGAGACAAACCAATCTTGTATGTGAACTCAAAGTTCTCTGGTTGATCGAAATCCCCTTTGAAACCATCTTCTCCTTCCGCTGGAATTGGATTCCCAAGGATTTCAATTTTGTTTTCTGTGATAAAGTTGTTGAGTGCTTCGTTCACCAATTTGTTCAATTCTTCAGAAAGAACTGGTTTTCCGTATTGTTTTTGAACCAAGCCCATTGGAACGTGTCCTGGTCGAAAACCCGGAATCTTGGCAGTTTTGCGATATTTATCTAATGTGCTTTTCACTTTTGCTGCGTAGTCTTCCGGAGTTACTTCCACGGTAAGAGTAGCATTTAATGCATCTACATCCTGACGAGTTACGTTCATTGTCTTGTATTTACGTCGTTGTTAAACAAAAAATGGTATAAGACCACCTTATACCATTGTATTTTTACTGTGCGGATGGAGGGACTCGAACCCACACACCTCGCGGCACTAGATCCTAAGTCTAGCGTGTCTACCAATTTCACCACATCCGCAGCACTTAGACTTTAACAAATAACGAGGCGACGTTTCACCTCTGCTAGTCTAAAAGCGATTGCAAAGATATACATTTTTTAGAATTTCAAACAGTGACTTCCTATTTTTTTAGGGTTGATTTACATTTTAACGAATTTCAGTCGATGACTTGATTCATTTTCGCTAATGACGACGTAGTAAACTCCCGCGGCTTCCTGCTCAATTGCGACTCTATTCTCCATTTGCAACAAGTCGCGATAAATTAAATTACCTTGTGTATCATAGACTTCGAAATGATTCTCTGGATTGAATTGATACCCATCTTTCGTGAAAAAAACTTCCGTTGTACCTGGATTCGGGAACAAGGACCATATCTCTTCAAATTCCTGACAGTTATTCAACTCAAAGGCATCCTTCATAATCACAAATCGATCATAAACAATTTGATCCTTCGTGAGAAATTCGGCAGTTAACGCGTTATTTCGAACGCGGATATGCATTGCTCCCATATACTGATTGGAGTAACTATACATTGCTGGATGAGGCCAGTTTGCATTTACACTTGCGAGCCTCCCCGAAACACCAACAACAGCATATACAGTTCCCTGATGTGGAGTCGTTACGACATCCGAATATTTGAGATACGGACAAAAATCAGGGAAATCCCCAGAAGTTGAATCCATCACGTTTGCCTCAGAAAAAGTGGATGAGACATCGTAATGATTCGAAATCAACATGCTTCGCTCGTAGGCATGACTATGTCCACTTAATACCAAATCTGTATCATAAGATTCAAGAATTGGAATAATATTCTCACGCATTTCAACCAATTCAATATTAAATCCATCGAGATTGTCCGAATCATGGGAACCTTTGGAGTAAGGTGGGTGATGCCAAAATGCTACGACCCATGGTAATTCGTTTTGATAGAGATCTTCTTTCAACCAAACGGCCATTTCAGAGTTCTCAGACCTGTCGACCCCGAAAGAATCCAATGAGATAAAATGAATATTGCCATAGTCGAACGAATAATAACGTTCTGTTCCACTTGGCGCACCTCCAGACTCTCCAAACATGGGCATTTCAAAAATCTCAAAATACGGCGCAATCCCTACTGTGGGGACACTAGCGCCATAATAATCGTGATTACCTGGACTAGGCCAAATGACTGTATTCTCTATGATTTCGTTGTAAAATCCATCGAAAAAATTATTTTGATACTCGGACTGCGTACCGTTATAATAAGCGTTATCCCCCAGCAAGATCATTCCGTCGTAATGAATCCCATAATAATTTTGTAACGCCAAACTCACCTCCCTTTGTTCCAAGGAGCCTTGTCCAGGATCTCCGAGAACTAGAAACGAATAATCACCTTGATCTCCAGTTTCTGGCAATGTTTTAAAAAATAGATTGGGTCCATCTCTCAGAAGGCTATCGACTGATTCGACCGTGTAGAAATACGTTTTATTGGGTACAAGCCCCTGAATCGTTACGGAGTGATGCAATACCTTGTTTGTATCAAAAGTTGAAAAGTTATAATTTCCCATCGAATTCCCATAACTGATTTTACTCCCCACGAAATCATTCGTGCTCCAACGAACAACAATTGAATTCTGAGTTGCCTTTTGAAGATAGGGCCCTCGTGTCACATCAACTTGAGAAAAACCGATGTAGCCAATTAAAACGAACAGCTGAAGAAGCAGCAAGCCTCGAATGAGTTTCATAATGCAAATTACGAATTAATGAGGTTCTTGTGTTTTCGTTTGCCAACAACCTTGATAAATTGTGGAAAAGTACTCGACTTATTAATTGAAACAACAATTAAAACATAGTACCTTTGCTTTCTGCTATGCAAAGCAATAATTTATGGTAACATTAGACCCGAAAGAACTTGCAGTACCACAATTACACCGATACCTTTTAGGGGCAATCGGACCGCGACCTATTGCATTTGCGTCAACGGTGGATGCGGATGGCAACGACAATTTGGCTCCTTTCAGTTTTTTCAACGTTTTTAGTGCGAATCCTCCAATATTAATTTTTTCTCCCGCGAGAAGTGGAAGAACGAATACGGCAAAAGATACTTATAACAATGTGAAAGTTGTTCCAGAAGTGGTTATCAATGTTGTGAATTACGATATCGTTCATCAAATGAGCCTTGCTAGTTCACCATTTCCTCCTGGTGTTAGTGAATTTACGAAAGCTGGATTTACAGCTTTGGATTCGGAAACCATTCGCCCAAAAAGAGTTGTAGAATCACCTGTTCAGTTTGAATGCAAGGTTACAGAGGTAAAAGAACTTGGCGATCAAGGCGGCGCTGGAAATTTAATTTTCTGTGAAGTAACTAGAATTCATATTTCTGAATCCGTTTTGGACGAAGATAAAATGATCGATCAACATAAAATCGATCTTGTTTCTCGAATGGGCGGAAATTGGTATTGTCGTGCAGATAAAAATTCGATGTTCGAAATAACTAAGCCGATTACAACAATAGGAATTGGCTATGACGAGTTGCCCGAAGATTTTAAATCAAGTCAAGTCTTATCTGCGAACGATTTAGGTCAGCTCGCAGGAATAGAAGATATACCAAATGAAACAGATGTAAATGAATTCAAACTTCTAGAATTGAGCGATTTATTTGTATCTTTAGAAGACAACCCGATCCAATTGGAGCGCGCATTGCACACAAAAGCAAAAGGATTTTTACAAGAAAATAAATTAGACGACGCCTGGAAAACGTTATTAGCATTTAACAACGGATAAAGGTAGAAATACACAAACAACAATAAACAAACGACAATTATGTTCAAACTTACGGGACAAATTAAGGTGATTAAAGACACCGTTCAAGTAACAGAGAAATTTGCTAAAAGAGAATTTGTAGTTACAGACGCTTCAAGCATGTATCCGCAAGAAATTCTTTTTCAAGCAGTACAGGATAAATGCTCAATGCTAGATGGAATGACGGAAGGAGAAACCGTAGACGTTTCTTTCAACCTTAGAGGTCGCGAATGGACGAGCCCTCAAGGTGAAGTGAAATATTTCAACACTTTGGATGCTTGGAGAATTGAGAAAGTTGGACAAGGAATGCCACAAGGCGGACCATCTGACATGAATTTGGATCCAGTTGCATCACCAATGCCATCTGGTGGAACGGATGCTTCAGATGATGACGATCTTCCATTCTAATAAGATCAAATGATTTTTAAGAGCTCTCCTTCCAAAGGGGAGTTTTTTTTTCTTCAAACAACTATTTTCAAAATTTCTCGTTCTTGATTAGAACTCAAACCACTACTATGAAATATCTTGCCATCCTATTTACCGCTTTACTTTTCACTTCTTGTATCAAAGACAAACTGGAAAACGAAACTTTAATTCTCGAAGGAAATTGGAATTGGTCGCATAGCGTTGAATATACCTACGATAGCACGAATGACACCATATTAACAAATATCATTTCAGCTTCAAATTACAGTGAAACGTATGGTCTGAAAATCGAGAAAAAAGGACGCGTTTACACCATGAAGAATGGTTCGGAAGAAAATAAATACCGCTTGGTTTTACCAACATTCAAACTCGGACTTTGTAACCTCAGTGGTGAGAGTTATGAATATGAAATATTATTGAATAACAAAGACGACGAAAAGTTCAATGGATGCGTTAACTCCGATACGTTAGTCACTTCAGATATCCATTTACCTCTTTCGAAAGGAGCTACCGACTATCCATATTACAAACACTTTTTCGTAAAATAAACTCTGTTTTTACAGCAGATTTCGCAAATGGATTTTAGCTATATTTGTTGGAATCAACTAGCTATGACAAAGAAATCTATACTTTTCGTACTGATCAGTTTTCTAACTGTAACGAGCCATTCTCAACAAACGATAAATGCTTCCATTACCCACGGAGGTTTACAACGCGATTATATTCTTTATGTACCCGCTATTTACGACGGAAATACTGCTGTACCGCTGTTGTTCAATTTTCATGGATATACAAGCAACGCGGGGCAACAAATCTTTTATGGCGAGTTTAGAGGAATTGCCGATACCGCAAATTTTATAATGGTACTTCCAGAAGGAACTGAAGACAATAATGGATCTACACATTTCAATGTCGGCTGGGGAGTTAGCTCAGTCGATGATGTCGGATTTACGTCCGCTTTAATAGATACGCTTGCCTCGCAATATACTATTGATCTCGATCGCGTTTATTCAACAGGGATGTCCAACGGTGGTTTTATGAGTTTCCATCTCGCTTGTAATCTCAGTAATCGAATCGCAGCCATAGCCTCCGTTACTGGTTCGATTGTGCCAGCGACATTATCTTCTTGCAATCCAAGTCACCCAATTCCAGTTTTACAAATCCACGGAGATTCGGATGGTACCGTACCTTATGCTGGTGGGTTTGGTTGGTCTTCACCCGTTTCAAGCCTAGTGAGTTCTTGGGCGAATCAGAACAATTGCCCTTCCACTCCAATTTTTACAGCAATGCCCGACATCAACACTTCAGATGGCAGCACCGTTGAGAAATACGAGTATGAAGAAGGTGATGCTTGTTCTCAAGTGATCCATTACAAAATCTTAGGTGGCGATCATACTTGGCCAGGCTCAGCAATTAGTTTCCCTGGGACTAATTACGACATCAACGCATCAAAAGAAGCTTGGAATTTCCTTTCTCAATATGACATCAATGGAAAAATTGGTTGTCCAACCAGCAGTATAGAAGTAATTCCAGCACAAGAAAAAGAACTCGTTAAAATCGTTGACTTTCTGGGACGTGAAGTGCAACCCTCAGAAGGATCGCCTTTGATATATATCTACAGCGACGGTACCACAGAGCGAAAGATATTCGTGAACGATTAAAAGCTTACTTGTTCAAAATTGTTCGCTCCTTCCACTTAGGTTTGTAGAACACCATTAAAACTGCGATCACTATCGAATAGATCGGAAACCAAAGTTCAGCAAGTGGTAAAAAAAACAGTGTTTTGAGACGTTTAATTCGATTAAAATACGGAAAGAAAAGCACAAAATCTGCTAGGATTTTTGAACTCAGCAGATAAACTAAATTTTCCCACTGGCAGAAGACAGCAGTTGTAATCAACAGTCCTAAAAAAATAGCCGTAAGCAAAAATTGAAGAATTGCCACGTACGTATTTAACGCATCGTTCAACGCATTTGTCTTACTCACCCAGCGCAACCTTTGATTCAAGTATTCTCCAAAAGACTGCGGCGTTTCCGTTCGAATGGCCAGTTCTGGAGACGTATGTAAACGCACATCCACTTTGGCATTGACAAAATCTCGAAGCAAGAACGTATCATCTCCACTTGCGATGTGCGCATGTTCTGCAATGGAATCTAGTTTTTCGAAAGTCTGAGTGCTGTACAGTAGATTCGCTCCGCTAGCGAAAATGGGGCGTGACCATCCACTTAAACCGGCATTAAAAGCATTCGCTAAAACAACATCAAATTCGTAAATGTAGTGTGACACTTTCTTTGGTTCCAGAATGGCAGGAAGCACATACATTTCGGCGTGACCTAAATTAGCGATTTGCTCAAAATAATCACTGGCGACAACAACATCAGCGTCCCAAGTCAGCGTATATCGAGTTTGGACATGCTTCCCTCCTTCCCGCAAGGCCCACTTTTTACCAAGAGCCATCTCTGGATTCGAAATCACTGAAACATGCGGAAGTTGTTCGCGAAACTCTTGAATCAATTTGAGTGAAAAGTCCGTTGAATGGTCATCAATAAAAATAAATTCCGCAGGAAACTGCTTTAAATTCAGAATGCTTTCCAGAAGAACAGAAATTCGCGTTTCTTCATTTCTAAATGGAATCAAAACGGTAATCGTACTAGGATCGATTTCTGGCTGGTGTTCATAAACCTTTTCCTTATTGCGTTGAATTCCCAGGCCAATGAGAGTAATAACACCAATCAGGACGGCGTAAACGATCAAATACCATATTATAAATTCCAGAACCATCATTCCGCTCGATTTCTACAAATAATCAATCCGACCAAGCCCGGCGAAACAGTATTCAAAAACCAAATCAGCGTGGTGGAAAATAAAATACTCACCTCATTTAATCCCAATTCAGAAAGCACAAACAAGGCGATGGACTCTTTTATCCCCACTTTTCCGAGGAACAAAGATGGAGCGATCATCGTTAGGAGGTAGACTTGCCAAATCGCAGCAATTAGGTATAAGTTCCAATTCACGCCAAAAGCATTCAACATCAAAGAGAATTGCAAGGTAAAAATTACAAATCGGGCAAAACTCAGAAAGAGTATGGATGTTCTGAACCATCGAAATTTCTTCAAAAGTCGGCGAAACTCTCCAGCAAATCGAAACTGTTTAAATCGACCAAGGAAATTATCAATAAAAAAGTAGATCAAATAGCTAATCACAATTCCAAAAAGCAAAATATACACCACCTGATCTGCCTCCTTCCAGACGAGTAATTCTCCCAATAGAAAAATAGAGACTGCTCCAAAAGTCATACTTGCCAAAAACTGTCCAAAATTCGAAAGCATCGTAAAGGCTGTGATAATCCCTCGGTATTCCTTATCAAAATAATAAAACCTCCCGAGAAAATTGCCTAACATGTTGGGGGTTACCAGACCAGTGACAATTCCTGCGAAAAAGGACTGTGTTTTAATCCTCTGGGTTGTTTTAATTTCCAAGGACCTCAAAGTGACATCCCATTTTTTATAGGCAAGCCAAATATTTGGGAATACGAGTACAATTGCCAGAAAAAGCGAACCAAAATTTACCAGAGCAAAGGAATTCCATGCTTTTTGATCGAAGCCAGAAACTTGTCGATACAACAAATAAAGTACACCCGCGAAAAGAATCAACTTTGCGAAAAGAAAAAGGTTACCTTGTTTTTTTATAGTTTTAAGCAACGAAGTTGATTTAATGGTTGAAGATAAAATAATTCTGGGAATTGATCCGGGTACAACAGTGATGGGGTACGGAATTATTCACGTGAAAGGGAAAAAAGTGGAGCTGGTAAATTTTGGAGTCATTCAACTTCAAAAACTAGCAACACATCCCGACAAACTGAAGCGCATATTCGATCGGCTCAACGGAATGATTCACGAATTCAATCCAGACGAAATGGCGATTGAAGCGCCATTCTTTGGCAAAAATGTCCAATCCATGTTGAAGCTAGGTCGTGCCCAAGGAGTTGCCATTGCTGCTGCTCTTGCAAACAATATACCTTTCGAAGAATACTCTCCTCGACGAATCAAGCAATCTATCACAGGATCAGGAGCTGCTTCCAAAGAACAAGTCGCTGCGATGCTCCAGAAAATTTTAAAGTTCGGTGACATGCCGAAATACCTCGATGCCACTGATGGTTTGGCGGCTGCCCTTTGCCACCACTATTCAAAAGGTGTCGGCGAACACAATAAGTCGAAATCATCAGATTGGGGATCGTTCGTGAAAAATAATCCAGATCGAAAGAAGTGAAATTCAGAACAGATGCGGCTTAAAACTATCATTATCACGTGGCTTTTATCACTGAATATAGTTCCGTCCTATTCTCAGGATTTGATTTATCGTGATTCACTTCCATTCGATTCTGATACGCTATCCTTGATAGACTTATGCGCTAAGTTTAAAACGGATAAATGCGGAAATGAGCACAACTAAATCGATTATTACGAACCACTTTTTTCGCCACTTCGCGAATCAGTTGAGCGATTCTTGGCAATCGGTATTTTGCACGGGGCATCTCATCATTTGTGGCAAGCTTATTTTCAAAAAGCTGAGATTTATGGTATCGACATTGATCCAAATTCACTTATCAATGAAGGACGCATTCATTCGATGATTGCCGACCAATCCGATCGCGAAGATTTAAAAAAGTTTAGCGAATCTTTCCCTGGGAATTTCAACGTGATTATTGACGACGGAGGTCATAGTATGAAACAACAACAAGTGAGTTTTGCCTATTTCTTTCCATTTATTGAGCTTGGCGGCTATTTTATTATCGAAGATGTGCACACTTCTCTATCAGATTTCTATCCTCCTCAGTTTTATGGAGTCAATACAGATTCGTCAAATACAACTTTAGAAATGCTCGTTACCTTCATCAAAACGGGTGAAATTGAAAGTGAATACCTAACACTTTCAGAAAAAGAATATTTGAAAAATTCAATTGACTTCATTCAGTTAGTGGCTCGGAACAACGAAAAGCATTCACTCATGTGTGTGATCCGAAAGAAGCAGTAAAATTAACCGCAGAATAGCTTTTCATTACCTCACTATGAATTCTCATTAGCAAATAGTAAGGAATCTTACGATTAGATCATCTTCGCACAATTTCCTTGGTTTCATTTATGGAATAGTTGAAATTTCACATCATTAAAGAAATTAAAACGTTCAACTATGAAGCTTTTTCTACTCGCATTACTTTTCGTTCCGATGACTACCATCGCGCAAACTGGTTCCATCAAAGGCATCATCACAGACGCCGAAACTGCTGAAACTGTGTACTATTCTAAAATATTCCTTTCACACGGGGACTCCCTAAATTACGAAGGCAAAACAATCACAGACTTTGACGGAAAGTTTATACTTAACGGAATAGCTGTAGGAACGTATTATTTGAAAATTTCCCATTTCGAATATGAAGACAAGGTGATGGAAGTCCTGGTGCAACAAGATCGAATAACTATTTTGGAAATTGATGTACAGAAGGATCATTCTATTCAACACTTGGAAGAAGTTATGGTGACAATTTCCGCCAGAAAGAAGACAACAATAGATGCCGTTCAGATACAGGAAAAAAGTATGTCTTCCGCAAATGAATCCGTACAAGGTAAATCTCGAAACAGTAGAGGCAGAAAATCAAAAAATCAGAGCAACTACATTCAAATCGAGTCCGAAAAAGATGTACGGTACAATGAAATTAGCGAAAATGGATTTCAGAATGTAAAGCGAGCGCCTCTTTCCACTTTCTCTATTGATGTGGATAATGCTTCGTATACCAACGTGCGAGGATATATCGACCGTGGAACATTACCTCCAGCAGATGCGGTTCGTGTAGAAGAATTCATCAATTATTTCGACTATGAGTACCCTCAACCAGAAGAAAACTTGCCTTTCTCAGTTACAACAGAATACACTGAGTGCCCATGGAATGAAGAGAATCGCTTGGTTCATATTGGAATTCAGGGAGCGGAAATGCAAGCCGAAGACAAGCCGAGAAGTAATCTGGTTTTTCTGATCGATGTTTCTGGATCGATGGATGGCAGCAACCGACTTGATCTCATTAAATCGGGAATGCTCCTGCTACTTGAAGAACTAGAACCAAAAGATAAAGTTGCTATTGTTACGTATGCTGGCGGAGTGAACGTAGCATTAGCATCGACGAGTGCAAGTAATAAAGAGAAAATTGCTTCCATCATTCGTGAACTTCAGGCTGGTGGATCAACAAACGGCGGCAATGCCATACATCGAGCTTATGAGATTGCGGAGAAGAACTTTTTGAAAGATGGAAACAATCGTGTGATTCTGGCTACCGATGGAGATTTCAATGTGGGAATCACAAGTCAAAATGCTCTTGTTAGTCTCATTGAAAAAAAGCGTGAAAAAGATATCTTTCTATCTGTAATTGGCGTTGGAACCGGAAACAATCAAGACAGCCAAATGGAACAAATCGCGGACCACGGAAATGGGAATTATTTTTATCTCGATAATCTACTTGAAGCAAAACGCGTTCTTGCTGATGGCCTAACGGGATTAATCTATACGATTGCAAAGGATGTGAAAATTCAAATTGAATTTAATCCTGAATACGTTCAATCGTATCGACTGCTTGGCTACGAGAATCGTGTATTAAACGATGAAGATTTTAATGACGACACAAAGGATGCTGGTGAACTTGGATCTGGACACTCGGTTACTGCTTTATATGAAATCGTTCCGAAAGGTGCAAAATTGACAGAATCGAACGGCGTTGACGAATTGAAATACCAGAGAAATGTATCCGTTAATTCCAGCCCACTAGAGTTAATGACAGTGAAACTTCGCTATAAAAATCCAGATGAGAAAAAATCGCAGCTCATCACTCAGGTTTGCGAACCAGCAGTGATTCCATTCGAAGAAAGCTCTTCCAATTGTCAATTTGCGAGTAGTGTCGCCGAGTTCGGCATGTTGTTGAGGAACTCAGAATTCAAAGCCAATGCGAGTTATGATAATGCAATTGAACGTGCTCAGAAAAACAAAGGAGACGATTCTGAAGAAATTAGAGCGTCTTGCATTCAAATGATGAAAAAAGCGGCTTTAATTCAGACGAGTACAGGGGACAATCATTAATGAGATTGCAGCGAGTATTAGTTCCTCGGTGTAATTTTAATTGAACCTGTGTTGATCACAGTCGAATCTGACTTAGCGACTTCCGCTTCTTTTAACTCGATTTCTACCATTTCGCGGTTCAAATTATCGAGGATTTCTCCGTACATTTTTTCCAATTCGTTCTGCTCATACGTATAATATTCCATGCTTCGCTTGAACTGAGCTGGTGTAAATCCATGTGCTTTAACGAGAGAATCTCCTGAATTACTTATGACTTTGTGATATCGAACGAGTTGGACATATTTTGAGGTGACATGCCCCTCCAATTTCATTAATTCCGTCATTAACTTGACCATTTTATCGTGTTGAATCAAATCATCAGGTGCGTCCATTCTTTCCACACCGGGAGAACAAGCTACTACAACAACGATCAATATCAGCGGAAAAAATTTCATTTAACGGTTAAAGGTGATTCGACTTCCGATAGCATCACTAACAATTTTCCCTTTTGCGTACATGCAAATACCATTTACATACGTTCGATCAATTGAATGTGAGAAGTTGTAACCCTCGAAAGGCGACCAACCGCATTTATACAAAAGTGATTCTTTGGTTACCAAGTGATTTGAATTCGAATCAACAACCACTAAATCGGCAAAATAGCCTTCACGAATATAGCCGCGTTCATTGATCTCGAATAGTGTAGCTGGTGCGTGCGCCATTTTCTCAACAACACGCTCCACAGATATTTCCCCTTCTCTTACCTTTTCTAACATCGCTAATAAAGCGTGTTGCACCAAAGGACCTCCAGAAGGCGCGTTGAAGTACGATTGTTGCTTCTCTTCAATTGTATGCGGCGCATGATCTGTAGCGATCACATCGATTTTATTATCCAAGACTGCTTGAAAAATGGCATCGCGATCTGAAGCTTTTTTAACTGCCGGATTCCATTTAATCAAACTTCCTTTTTCAGCGTATTGTTCTTGTGAGAACCACAAATGGTGGATACAGGCTTCTGCCGTAATTTTTTTCTGTTCCAATGGAATCGAATTGTCAAACAACTCTAATTCTTTTGCAGTAGAAATATGCAAAATATGAAGTCGTGCCCCATGTTTTTTCGCCAAGCGCACGGCCATGGAAGAAGAAAGATAACATGCTTCTTCACTTCGAATAATCGGGTGTTGTTCCATAGGAACGTTTTCACCATATTTCGCTTTCGCTGCAGCAATATTTGCACGAATGGTAGCCTCGTCCTCGCAGTGTGTTGCTATTAACATAGGAACTCGTGAAAACAAATTATTCAGTGTGTCCTCATTATCAACGAGCATATTTCCTGTTGATGATCCCATGAAAATCTTAACTCCACATACATTTTTCGGGTCTGTTTTAAGCACCTCCTCAACGTTGTCGTTAGAAGCGCCCATGAAAAATGAATAATTGGCAGCTGAAGTTTTCGCAGCAATATCGTATTTGTCCTGCAGTAATTCTTGAGTTAACGCATTCGGAACAGTATTGGGCATTTCCATGAAGGTTGTAATGCCACCCGCTACAGCCGCGCGTGATTCCGTTCCAATATTTGCTTTATGCGTGAGACCTGGCTCTCTAAAATGAACTTGATCATCGATACAACCAGGGAGAATGTATTTCCCTGACACATCTACAATTTCGTCTGCCTCCGATCCATCTATTGTTGTTGCTATTTTTTCAATTCTTCCGTTTTTGATGAGAAGATCACTTGCAATCGTCTTTCCTTCGTTTACGATTTTACCTCCTTTAAGTAGAATTTTATTCATAACTTCATTTTACGCATTTTCCAAACTCCGAAAAACGCCTCTTTAAATATTCCTGTAGACATTTTGGATTCGCCAAATTCACGATCGATAAACGTGATGGGAACCTCAACTATTTTAAAACCATGTTTCTTCGCTGCGTACTTCATACAAATCTGGAAAGCATACCCTTTAAAAGTCACGCCGTCGAGATGAATTTTTTCAAGAACCTCTCTTCGGTAACATTTAAACCCTGCAGTTGTGTCTTTTATGGAAATCCATAGAATCATTCGAACGTAAACGCTTGCGAAATAAGACATCAAAATTCTTTTCAATGGCCAGTTCTTCACTTTCCCTCCACGTGTATAACGCGAACCAATGCTCACATCAGCCCCATCATTTGCACAAGCTTCGTACAAACGAATTAAATCATCAGGGTTGTGGGAAAAGTCGCAATCCATTTCAAAAATAAAATCGTACTTTTTTTCAATAGACCATTTGAATCCATGAATGTAGGCTGTTCCAAGTCCTAATTTGCCTTGTCGCTCTTCCAGAAAAATTCGATTTTCAAATTCCTTTTGTAATCCGCGAATGATGTCGGCAGTTCCGTCGGGTGAAGCATCGTCGATAAAAAGAATATCAAAATCCTTTGCAAGGGACATTATTTTGCGAACCATTCGCTCGACATTGTCCTTTTCATCGTAAGTTGGAATAATGATTACTGAATCTGACACTTCGCTAATTTAAGTGGACGCTAAAATAAGTATTTATAGCCAATCAGAGTTCCTTCTGTAAAGTCTTGAACCATTGTTTTATCTTTACATTAACAAAAATTAGTTTCTTCCATGTGGCGAATCCTATTCGTAATGCTTCCTTTTTTATCTTTTTCACAGATTTCTTTGAATGTGCAATTGCTTGATAATTGGAAGGATGGAGCAATTATTGGCGCTTCTGACAGCTTGAAATACAGTGATTGTTGGGGATATGAATCCAACGGAGAAGAATATGCTATGCTTGGTTCCACAGAAGGCGTTCACTTTTTCAATATCATTGATAACCATTTCAAAGAAATCGACTTTATTCAAGGAAGCTATTCGCATCCAAGCGTGATACATCGTGATATTAAAACATACCGTAATTACGCATTTCTCGTATGCGATGAGGGCACAAGTAGCCTTCAAGTTGTGGATCTTCAATATCTGCCCGACTCTGTCAACTTGGTTTATGAGAATGATTCAACGTTTGGACGCGTTCATAATATCTTCATCGATGAAGCCAACGAATTGCTCTACGCTTGTTCCGTTCGTCCATATTCCAACGGAGTTTTGCAAGCTTTAATTCCCTTGCAAGTGTATTCAATTTCGGATATCACCAACCCTGTTTTAATGTACGAAGGACCGAATGATATTCCCGAAGTTCATGATATTTATGTACGAAACAACATTGCCTATCTCAATTGCGGTTTTGATGGTTTGCGCGTTTACAACTTCAGTAATCCCAGCGCGCCTATGTTTTTGCAAAATATTGGGTTTTATCAAGATCAAGGTTACAATCACCAGGGATGGCTAAGTCCTGACGGAACAAAATACGTTTTCGCTGACGAAACAAATGGATCGAAAGTTAAGTCGTGCTCTGTTGAAAACAACCAAGTCAGCATTGAAGGAACGGTTGGCACGAATTATCAAGAAAACAGCGTTCCTCACAACGTAATGATCACAAATGATTACGCTTTCGTCGCTTATTACAACGAAGGATTACGCGTTTATGACATTCGCTATAAACTTCCGAAGGAAATTGCTTTTTATGATACGTACCCGGAAGATGAGGAACTGTTCAAAATGAACGGTGCTTGGGGCGTTTACAGTGAATTGCCATCCGAAAGAATTTTAGCTTCCGACCGAAAAAATGGACTTTTTCTTCTCGACTTTGACCGCACAACGTTTCAAACGGAAATTCCAGACGAAATTGCCATCTATCCAAACCCCGTTTTAGACAACGGGCAAATAACGATTCGTTTGGAAGAAGATCGAGAATCTTCTTTTCAAGTGGAACTTGTGGACATGACTGGACGAAAAGTGTATTCCGAATTCATCGCCAACGCGAATTATGCTCTAATTCAAGCGCCTGATGCTTCTGGAATGTATACCATTCGTATTTCGTATCCAACGGAAGATCGCCAAGAGTTTATCTTTCAAAGCAAAATCGCCGTTTATTGATTGGCGGCTTTTTGAGTACCAACCACCTTAAATTGGATCGTTTTTTTATTTCCATGTAAATCGAAAATCATCAGCTTATGCTTACCAAGTTCAGGTTGCAAAACCATCTGGTGAATTTGTGAAGTTTGTCCCATGAAATTGTCGTCTAAATGCCAAAAAAGAATTGTATTTGGATCGTTATGGGAGGCTTCAAAAACAGCCGATTGCATTTCCATATCGAATCCAACAGGAAGATAGATACTTTGGTTGTGAATCGGATAAGTAATTGAAAGTGATTGGCCACCGTCTGCCCCGTCACACGAAGAATCGAACGCAGGAAGTGGTTGATAAAGCGAATGTCGTTTTTTGTAAAATTCCTCGATATCGGGAGCAACAACGAACCAGTTTTTATGTTCCATAGACAAGGTTGATGCACACGAAGAGTTCACACGCTTGCCCTCTTTGTTCAGGTGGATTTTTTGGTGATATGGACACGCAATCGTGCCGAGTGAAGATTTTGGAACCCATTCCTCTCTTTTGTCATCGCAATAAGGAGAAATTCGGTGTCCACTGACTGCGCAAACTTCAATTTGTGTCATTTCTGTTTCAGGGCGTTCAAACCATTTCGATTTTCGTGGCAATACTTCAAACAAATCGAAGAGTAAAGGCGCAGCGGCTTGAACCCCTGTCAACCCAGGCCTCCCCTCTCCATCTGCATTCCCAACCCAAATACTTACGACATAATCCGGTGTAACTCCAGCCGCCCATGCATCTCGAAAACCATAACTTGTACCTGTTTTCCAAGCAATTTTTTGAGACGATGAAAACATGTGCCAATTGTTATCCGCGTCTGGTCTGCGAACATCTAGCATCGCTTCAAACGTTGCAAATGTGCAACCCCGATTCATTCGAAATCCAATACGTTCTTGCTTTTGATCTGCGAATAACTTTGTAGTACGTCCCCCATTCTCCTCTAATGATTGTGCCATTCGAAGATAAGCGCTATTTAACTCAAACATATTCACCTCAGCCCCGCCAAGAATTAAACTTAAACCATAATGCGAAGCGCTTTGGTTCACTGTTTTGAATCCAAACGTCTGTAAATTCCTGTGAAACTTAGGGAGACCATACTGTTTGAGTAAATGTACCATTGGCACATTTAAACTTCTTGAAAGTGCCTCGTTTGCGGGGATTAATCCTTCAAAGTTTCCTGCGAAATTTTTCGGTGAGAAGCTCCCAAATCTTGAAGGCAAATCCTTGAGCAACATTGTCGGCGAAATCGTCCCTGCTTCCAATGCTTTGCCATATAGGAAAGGCTTTAAAATGCTTCCTGTACTTCGCGGCGCGTCAATGCAATTCACCTGATTCGCGTGCTCTCTACCAGCCGCCGTGACATTCCCAACGTAAGCGATCACTTCTCCAGTTTTTACAGAAGTAATCATAACTGCCCCATTAAAAATTCCGTTTTGCTGCAAGCGTTTTGCATGGTTTTCCAGTAAAAAATTGGTTTGCTTTTGGATGGAGATGTCTACGGTGGAAATCACTGTCTTCCCTTTTTGTCCTTCCGAGATGCATTTTTGAAGCAAGTGTGGCGCTAAAGTTGGCAGGGCGTGAGGCTTTTCAGGAAGTCGCTCTAGCAAGGCTAATTCGTATTCCGACTGGGAGATTTCTCCAACTTTTCTCAATCGCCTCAAGAGTCGGTTTCTTTTAGCACGTAGTAAATCGTGGTTTCGACCAGGATAGATCAAGCCAGGAGCATTTGGCAGCACAGCTAATGTCGCCGACTCCGCCCAACTCAATTTACTGGCTGGTCGACCGAAGAACCGCCAAGATGCAGCATCGAGTCCAACCACGTTATTTCCAAATGGAGCGTGCGAAGCGTATAAATTCAAAATTTCTTTTTTGGAGTAACTGAATTCAATTCGTGTCGCTAAAACCATCTCATACAACTTCTCTGAGTAGGTTCTCGGTGGGTTTTTCCGCATCAAACGCACCAATTGCATCGTCAACGTACTTCCTCCGCTCACGCGATCTGCAGAACTTATATTTTGCCACAAAGCTCTTGCTACTCCGGTAGGACTGACACCCCAATGATCGTAAAACCCTCTATCCTCGAATTGAATGATACATGTTTCGAACTTCTTCGGGACATGCTTACTTTCTGGAAAGCGCCACTGTTCGTCCGCTGCAATATGCGCTCCAAGTAATTCACCATTCCGATCCAAAAGTACCGTTGACGTGCTATCCATGAATAATTTTTCGGGGAGACAATCAACATACCAGATAAAAAAAATGGATAATAAGAACACAAACGTTTTCCGTTTGAAGACTTTTCTATTTTTTCGAATCTCGAAATATCCGAGTATTGTAGTTCCTGACATTGGGGCGCATTTTAAAGAAAACTACCACTTTGGTTTTGAACCTAAACGATGGACTTATTATTCGTATCAAAGACTATCGTATCCGTTTTGTATCTTTGATTATCTAATAGCGCCACGTTGAGAAATCTAATTTGCTTCTTCTTGTTTTTTGGTTTCGCTGCGAGCGCGCAGCAATACAACTTTCGCAATTTCAATGTGGAAGACGGGTTGGGGCAATCGCAAGTGTACGCGCTGTGCCAAGATCATTCAGGTGCACTTTGGTTCGGAACTCGTGGAGGAGGCATCACCATTTATAATGGCATCGAATTTAAAATCCTTACTACAAAAGATGGATTGTCGAACAATTACATTAATTGTATAGAACGTGGACCAGATAGTACTATTTGGATTGGCACCAACAATGGAGTAAGTTATATAAAAGACAATATCATTCATGCTTTAAAAATGGATCAAAAGGTGATCGTGCGCGACATGTACTTCACGGAAGATGGAACACTGCTCGCTGCATCAGATCTCGGCATTCTAGTTTTAAATAAAGAATTTATACATTTTCAAGAAAAGACAAAAACGAATCGACCTGATGTTGGTTCAATAATTGAGTACAAAGGTCAAATTTGGTTCGGCACCAACAATGGACTTTTTAAACGAGAGAACGGTAGGGATGTTTTTCTTGGTGAGACTTCGCCTTATATGCGCAACGCCATTACTTCGATTACGAAAGATTCCAAAGACAGACTTTGGATCGGGACCTATGGTGATGGCATGTACTGTTACAACGGTAAAATGTTTTATCGAATTGATTTACAGCACGAACTCTATCGAAAAACGGTGCTCGATGTTTACACCGACGCATTGGACAATTTATGGATAGCGACGTTGAGAAGCGGTGTCATTCATTACGACCGATCCACCAGAACTTTCTCCACCATAGCCGAGTCGCAGGGCTTGAGCAATAATCATGTACGATGTATCACTCAGGATAATACCAATCAATTTTGGTTCGGGACATCTGGGGGCGGTGTCTGTCAATTTTTAGGAAAACAGTTTGCTTCCTTTGATACACGATCTGGCTTGGCTGGAAACTTTATTTACTCTGTGTTCCGTGATTCGAAAGGTCGTGTTTGGGTTGGAAACTCTCAAAAAGGGGTCAGCTTGTATCAAAATGGGAAATTTGAGAATTTCAATGCATCCAACTTATTCCTTGATGTTAAAGTCAAGTCTATCGGCGAAGATCGAGATGGCACGATTTGGTTCGGTACAGACGGAAATGGCGTTTATATTTATAAAAACGCGGAATTTACGGCAATAGAAGCATTGAGCGGATCCTACATCAAGCAGCTCAAAAGTGACAAAAAAGGGAATATTTGGATGGCCACGGCGGGATCTGGAATCATTCGCGTTCAGCCTACCGAAAACAACTATTTGGTTGAGAAATGGGGCTATTCTGATGGACTGCTATCAAGTCGAATAACGACCTTGCATTTTGATAAAAAAGGGAGACTGTGGTACGGAAGTGAGGGAAATGGCGTTGGCTGCTTCGACCCAAAAATTGAAAAAAACATTTTAAAATTCACCGCTGAAGACAATGGAATTCTTGCTTCCAATCTGATTCGCACCATTGCAGAAGATAATTTTGGGCGACTTTGGGTGGGAACTGCCGATGCTGGACTCAGTGTTTTGAGAATGTATGAAGCGCAGCGAGCACCTTGGAATCTCGGCCAAAATGAAGGCCTACGATCTGAAAACATTTATTTATTAATTCAGGATCAAGACGGCAACATCATCTCAGGAACCGAAAAAGGAATCGATTATATTTTCTTTCGAGAGGGAGGAGAAATCGAACAAATTAAGAGCTACGGAAATCAAGATGGTTTTAGCGGAGTTGAAACCTGTCAAAATTCAGCTTGGTTGGATAAAAGCGGACAAATCTGGATTGGAACTATCAACGGACTTTGCCAATTCAATCCTGCTGAAATGCAGGGCAATGAAACGGCTCCCAAACTTGCTTTTAAAGACATTAAACTCTTTTATCAATCCATTCTTCAACAATCGCCGAATGCTTTAAACCAAGGAACAGAGAAGAATCCCCTTCATTTGAGTCATTACGAAAACCACATTACGTTTGAATTTCTAGGTATCAACTTAAAACGACCGGATGGCGTCCAATACAAATGGAAACTTGTTGGATTTGATAATCGCTGGTCTCCCGCTTCAAAGGATAGAAGCATTGTGTACTCTAACTTAAATCCAGGAACCTACACCTTCGAATTGATGGCTTCTAATGAAGATGGAGTTTGGAGCGCCCCCATTTCTTACACCTTCGTTATCGAAACGCCGTATTGGGAAACCACCTGGTTCAAGGTTGTTATTGGACTTTCTATCTTACTTGTTCTTTTATTGATTTACGTAATTTCTATGCGACGGATTCGAAAAAATGCACGCATCAAACAGCGTGAAGTTGAATTCGAAATGGATTTGCTTGAATTGGAACAAAAAGCAATGCGTTTACAGATGAATCCGCATTTTATTTTCAACGCCTTAAATTCCATTCAGAGTTTAATTGGAACCGGCAAGGAAGTCGAAGCGCGTTATTATTTGGCGAAATTCTCTCGGTTGATGCGACAAATATTGGACAATTCCCGAAAAACGAGCATTACTCTTGAGGAAGAAATCAACACGCTAGAAAATTATCTTTTGATCGAACAATTCTGCAACGGAAATCGTTTTTCTTACGAAGTCAACTGCGATTCGAAATTAGAACCTGATTTCATCCAATTACCACCGATGATCATTCAGCCTTTCGTCGAGAATGCAATCAAACACGGAATGCGTGGGATTCCTGAAGGAGAATCAACGGGAAGAATTGTTATTCGATTCATAGAGGAAGACGCCAACCTTCGAATTGAAATTGAAGACAACGGAATCGGTCGTGAAAAAGCCGCAGCGCTAAATAAAGAAAGCAAAGAAACCTACCATAAATCCACAGCGTTAACTGTAACTACAGAACGACTGGAACTATTTAAGTCGCAAGGAATAAGCACACCATTAGAAATCCTTGATTTATATGAAAACGATGTGGCTTCTGGCACCAAAATAATCATTCGAATCCATTTAAACTGATGAGTACGTACAAAGCAATAATTATTGACGACATAGAACAAGCACGTGTAACAATCAAACAAGATTTGTCTGTTTACGCGAAAGATTTTGAGGTTATAGGAGAAGCGAGCGGCGTTGTCGAAGGTGCAAAACTGATGCAAAAAAACAAACCTGACATTCTCTTTTTAGACATTCAGATGCAGGACGGCAGTGGTTTCGATCTCCTCGATTTGATGCCCGAAATCGATTTTAAAATTATTTTCATTACCGCCTCTGATGCCCATGCTATCAAAGCATTTCGATATGCAGCTATCGATTATTTAATGAAACCCATTGACCCAGATGAATTGACCGAGGCTTTGAAAAAATTCCGAGAATCGCACATTGATGAATCGGAGAAATATGCTTTACTGAGCGACCGATTGAAAAATCATCAAAAACCAAACGAGCGATTGGCGCTTCATTCGCAGGATCGTATTCAGATTGTGGAAATTGAAACGATTATTCGCTGTGAGAGCAGTATTAATTACACAACTTTCTTTTTCAAAAATGGCGATCAAATTGTGGTAACGCGTACGTTGAAAGAATTTGAAGATTTGCTTTCCGATCAAGGTTTTTTCCGAGTGCATCAATCGCATTTAGTCAATACACGACAGATTAAAGAGTACGTTAAATCCGATGGAGGACATTTAACAATGAAGGATGGAACTTTGATTCCTGTTTCGGTTCGGAAGCGCCCCGAGGTGATGAAGATGTTGGATGCGCTTTAGGTTGAATTACGCCTCTCGACTCCGCTCGAGACTCTATCGTACCCCATCAGAGCCTCGAGCGCAGTAAAGAGGCGATTATCAATGTTTAAAGTACAATCTCGCGAATATCAACTTTTCGCTTTAACGGAGGGTCATTTTGAAAAACCATGTAGAAATACAGGAAATTCCCTTTCTGCCGAATGGATTTTAGTGCATGGAGGTAATTTTCAATTGTTAACTCCTCCAATATTTTCACCTTTATTTCTTTTGAATTCTGAAGGTTGCGAATCCATAAACTATCGAAGCTTTCATTCTGTATATGAGTGACGATGTCTTTATTATTTTCGGCGACTTCAGAATAAAAATAAGTTTCTGATTCTCTATCCTCATTAAGGAAGACAAAGCTTTTCCCTGTGCAAGGACCTCCGCATGTAAATCCGATTTGAAGGTAATTCTTAGTAAGTCCATTAATCTTTGAATAAAGACCCAAAATTTCAATAGAGCGAAGTTCTACGTCTTCTGAATCTGATTTATTCTTGATAATGATTCCCCCGTTGTGGTTATACTCGTACAAATAGTAACCTTTGGAACTGTCATGAATGCTATCCAGAGTTTTAGGAAAGATGTGATGCAGTTTCGAATCAGAAATCATAAGAGGTTTCGTTACTTTTTTCAGCGTTGGAATGGTCATGACTCGAATTTCCTTTGATCTTAGAATTGACTCCTTCGAATAACGATTCGCCCAGCGATTGTTCCACCATTTCTCTTTTGTGATCTTCAATTTGTTGGGGGGAATAAATAACCAATACTGACTAATTGAATCGTATTTTCCATTGTTTGTTGGTGTATAATCCCAATCAGCGCTGACAAAAGAAAATATTCTCTCCAGCGAGAAGGACTTATTGAGAGCATAGAATGTGGTAATCTCATTTCCAGCGTTAACAGAACTTGCTGGCATTCTCAATGTGTGAATAAGCTCATCGACACCATTTTTGTCAAAATCAAGGGTCTCAATATCGCCAAGAAAATATTTCCCGCCGAGTAAGGTATCACTGCCTAGAATTTCACCCGTTGAATTCGTGAAGTACAAGGTTCTACCTTCGCCGTAAAATCCATCACAATTATTTTGAATGGAGATAATAAATACGTTGTTCATGGGAAACACCTCAATTTTGTTTAGCGTATTATCCAAATTGATGACTTCCTCACATCTCTGTTTTCGTCGTTGTTTTAGCAAAGTATCAGCACCAACTGCATAGAGATATGCGTGGTCAATTTCCAAATTCTCAATAGAATCTACAATCGAATTAAAAAGCCCCAACGTATCTACTGACTGCGAAACGTTTTCCTCTACAACGTGCGCCCAAGCCAGTTTTGAAGAATTCTTTGATTCTCGGTCAGCACAACCGAACATCACTACAATCAATAGACACGTCAGGACTCTCTTTTTCACCTACTATACTCATAAAACTTCCACCCATTCCCCTTTTCTTTGGGCTTGAATGCCGTGGTCGTACATCGCTTCTGAATAAACTGCGGGCTTGTAAAACTTACCCTTATACGTTGCGTGAAGCCTGACTTTAATTACGGTGGAGGTTGTTCCTTTCAAATTGTAATAGGATAACACGCGATCGTCCCGAATATCTTGATAACGCACGTCTTCACCAGCTGAAGGCCCGCCAAAAAGACGCGAATTGTGTACTTCCCATCCACTTGGAAAAATCTGGTTCAAGGCCATTTCTTTGTAATCCCGCGTGGATGGATTGATGAGCTGAACAAATGCCATGAACTCAGTTCCCTGTTCAATTTTTGAGGGATCGATATTCTTACCATCCAGATCCTCGTACCAAACATTCATTTTCAATTTCGAAGATTTGTTCTGCTCGTTTCCAACTTTTGGGATTTTACGTGTGGTCACCGTCACATATAACGGCGCGCTTCCTCGATTGACCAGTTTCAAGCGTCTTTTGCCCGATGTTTCACTAACTTCCACGGAACTGATTTTCTTACCGATTGATTTGGAAACTTTATTTACTCCGTCGAGAGAATATTCCAACTTTCCACTGGAAACACCTGATTTCGCGTTGGCATACAAAGCAATTGACATGAGTGAATAGGCCGTTTCCTGTGTGCTCATCCATTTGTCTGAGCTAAGAATACTTGCGACGTCTTTCATTGTTTCCGTGGCATCTTTTTGCTCTTTCAACAATATTTGTGCTTCCAAAATAATGGCTTTGTCCCGAATATTTGAACCAAAAGTCCCTGAAAGCTCTTTGTATGCGGCAATTATCAAAGTTTCATTCGCAATCATTTTTTTCGCAGTCTCAATCTGACCAATTTTCGCGTATGCTGTTGCCAATCGCCATTTTGCCATTTTACTTAATCTATTCGCTTCTTTCAAGCGGTTCATTGCCCCGATTTCTGGCTCTCCAACCAAAGCCAAAAGGTATAATCGGTATGCTTGTGTGAGCTGCTGCGACTCAGAATTCCACGAATGCGTGTAATCTTCAGCATCCCAATTTTCAGCAACGCGTTTTTGATAGGAAATCCATCTAGTTTTCATGTAAGCAGGAACCTTATAGCCCGCCAATTCAGCTTCTAACAGAAAATGACCTGCATAATTCGTCCCCCAATCACTTGATCTCGATTCCCCAGGCCAATACCCAAATCCACCTTCGTAATTTTGAAATAGTTGCAAACGCTCTATTCCCCCTTTGATGTTGCGCTCCACCTCTTCCTTAGATTTTGCATCCAATTCTTCCAACGAATTCAAATACAATTGCGGAAACACGGAACTTGTTGTCTGCTCAACGCACCCGTGCGGATAATTGATCAAATATTTCATTCTTTTATCAAGACTAATGGCAGGCAGCGTCGAAACTTGAATCACTCCAGATTGACTTCCCGTCAGACCATCAAAGTCGAACTCCGTTTCTTTAGATGCGCCCGGCTGCAATAAAATCTCTTCCGTGTCATACGTATATGGATTCGAAGGACGAATATCAATCTCGATCTCCTGCGTCGCGACTTCATTTCCCGAAACTGCTTTTATTTTCACTTTTCCAATGCCGATTCGCTCTTTGGTAGAAACTTTGAAATTGATCACTTCATCACCTTCTTGTGTGAATTCAATCGATTTCGAATTGGAATCTTCGAGTTTAAACATATCATTCAATTCAATCGAAACTTTGACATTTTTAATGTGTTTTTCCATCGCGAATACATCAACAGGAAGTGAGAATTCCTCTCCAGGACCAAGAACGCGAGGCATCGTTGCCAATACCATTAATGGCTTTTTGACTTTAACTTCCTTTTGCGTTTCTCCATAGGCTTCTTTATCCCTCGCAACTACCATGACACGCACCGAGCCGATATATGATGGGATGTCGACCGTGTGTGTTTTAGAACCTCCCGCTGGAATTTCGAACGGGCCGATAAATCGAACCATTGGCGGAAAACGATTGGCCTTTGGTCCGTTTCCAACAATAGCAGAACCGTCCCCACCGACGCTTAACATGTGATCAAGACTTCCAGAATACGCACCGATGACTTCGTCGTACATATCCCATGTTTGGATTCCGAGCGCTTCTTTTGCATAAAAAGTATTCCACGGTTGTGGGGTTTTAAAGTGTGTCAAGTCCAATAGACCTTCATCCACAATAGCCAGTGTGTAGGTCATTTTTCGTCCGTTTTCTTCTTTTATTTTAATTTTCGCTTTCGATTCTGGGCGAATTTCATCCGCCATGGAAATCACCGGTTTTAAATGTGTAAACGGATCATCAACTTTGATCGGCATTACGCCATACATGCGGATTGGCAAGTCGTTTTGTGTGTTGTGATGTGGCTGAATCATGGTGACGTGAACGAAGGCATTGGGCGACATTTCTGCGGTTGTTTCAAACTCGCAAACCGTTTCACCTGCTTTCGTTTCTATCCAAAATTTCTTGACAATTTTCTGACTTGTCTCCACTGATATTAAGGCTCTACCATTGGTTGGACTTGGAATAGAAAGTTGAACTTTTTCGCCTTTCACGTACGATTCCTTGTCGGTAGAAAAACTCAACATCGACGCTTTTTCAGTATCCGAACGGTTGGCACGACTCCAATAATCCCAATCAAAATGAACATAAGAACCCGCTTGATGCCCGCTTTTCTCATCCGTAACGACGAACAAATACTTCCCGTAGCTGTATTTAGGCACGCTGTAATCAAAATTCAATAGACCCGATTCAGTATAAAGCACCGTGTCTCTCATGCCTATGGTCGCCTTTTGGAAGTTGTAGCTTTCGACATCGCCGATTCCGCTATACCACCATTGGCGTTGAATTTTATAAATTTTCAAATGCAGCTTGCGCTTCCCTGTTTTCAAATTCCCATCACGATTTAAAATTGCAAAAGAAAAGCGGTGTTTTTTCTCAGTTTCCAAGGTTAAATCGTACTTCGATCCTTTGGGTGTTTTGATGCCAACATAAGCATCGTAGGGCGAAAAAGTTGCCATTTTACGATCAACACTGTAATCTCCACCTTTCTCATAGACCTTGGTGAAATAATTCGCTCTTAAAAGACCTGCTGCATCTGAAACTTCGCATTTGGTCGAGAAATCTGCCTTTCCATCCTTGTCCAGATTACCTGAAAACAGAATTTGTTGTTCGTTTCCGCCTGTTCGAATCGGAGAGTCGAATTTATACGCTTCATAATTTTTGAACGATGTTCTCATTGGCGTTAATTGCACTTCGACTTCTGCTTTCAAACCATCTGCTTTCGCCCCGTGTAGCCATGCCGCAGTAATCGTACTGGTGTCGCTGTTTTTACCATTTTTTGGTTCGATGGATACCTTCAATCGGTTGGGCTTGATCGTTTCGACCTTGATATCTTTGTAGTAACTGTAATTTCCAATGTTGACAATTGCCTGATACGTTCCCGTTTTTCCATCAGCCGAAGTGGCTACACGAAAATCATAGACATCGTTCAGGTGCGTATTTCGACTCACTTTGTAAAGCACATTTCCGGAAGGATCTCGAAACTCGAAGTTCACAGGGTGTGAATCTGGGAGCATATTTTTCTTATCCTGAAGCATAAAATTGATGTAGATAGAATCACCAGGACGCCAAACACCGCGTTCCGCATAGAGAAATCCTTTTATTCCTTCTTCGGCGTAAGTTCCAGATACATTGAATTTACTGAGAGAGTTTACTTTTCCATCTGTTAATTTCAGATAGCCCCGTTGGTTTCCTTTTTTCGCGATCATTAAGAAAGGTTTGCGTTTCAGATTCGTTGAAATCTCGCCATTGCTGTTCGTTGTTCCCTTTGCAATCAAACGCGTCGTGTAATCATAATAGGCCACCTCAGCATTTGCCATTGGTGCAGTGGTCAACATATCCGAGAGAAAAGCTGTTGCGCGTTTCTCCACATCCAATTTGAAAACCATCCCGATATTGGAAGCCAAAATATTCTTTTGAATTGCTTTTCCATAGTAATAAGAATCCGTGCACGGCGACCCATCATCGCGATAACTCCACGTTGAATAGCCATCAAATCCGTATTCATGCCAGTCTCTCTCATTCCAGCCGTCTTCCGCCGTTTTAACAAAATCCCGCTCTTTTTCATCCACGCATTTACACGTTGTATAGCTTTTGTCGAATTTAATTGCTACTTGGTAAATCGCTCCTGGTTCTGCCGTAATCCATTTCTCGAGGTTGATGACATGGGTGTTCCATTGATCCAAATCTTTCGATTTATCGCCATCCAAGCGCACCTTACTTTCAGCTATAATTTTCCCGAAACGCGTCAATTCATCGTCCCCATCCAGGTCGTTCACTTGCAAAAAGTGTTGCACATTCTTTTCGTAAATTCTAATTATTCTCACGTCAACGGCTTTTAATGAAATGGCCTCAAATGGAAAAATCAAACCTTGAGAATTGGGAAGAATAGAACCGCTTCCGATAAACCGAACTTTGGGTTTGGGAGACTCGAAAGTGAGGTCTTGCTCGACTGTTTTTAGCATTTTTCCATCTGCCGCATTTTTAATTCCCCTTTTGCACTCAACACGATAAAATCCTTCGATTCTATTCGGAATGAACACACGAACGACATTAAAGTCAACCTCAAACGTTAATCCAAGAACTTCGCGATCCTTTTGGTCCACAACTCGGATCAATCCTTCCAGGTCTTGACTTTGAGAAATTGGATCGTCAAACCGAATTTCCACGTATTGATCGTCTTCATCAAAAATATTGACATTTTGTACTGTGAAATCTCCGATGGCAGGCACTTTGACTTTGCGAGATCCCGCGTCATTCGAACGAATTGCCTTGCCATTCCACTTGATAATCAACTCTTGTGCGATGTCTTTTCGTTTGATGCTATCCACGACGAGTTCCCATTGGTTGGTGCCGTCCTCCTCTAGTTTGAAATTGAGGGCCTTTCCGTCCAGAGTGACAGAGATTGACTTTTTCAATAAGTACGATTCCACGTAATCCTGCGTCGAAACACTTGCGACATATTTTTGATAACGCAATTCAAATTCATTGTAGGATTCGAAACCATAAAGATCAACGTCCAATTCCTGCTCAAATGTGGAAAATTGAAACTTAAATTCCTCAAAACCAACTTTTACTTGCGTTAATTGATCTAAATTGACATTTGCGGTATAAAACTGTCCCGAAGGAAGCGCTTTATCAGGAATAAAATCCAGTGTTCTACTTCCCACTAAGACAACCTTTCCAGGTATTTCGGGAGAGATCGTGAAAATCTTCTGCAATTTCTTTTTTGAAATGTTTCTTGAGATTGAATCGACCAATTCCACGCGGATGACATCACCGCGACTTACCATTCCTGAAGAATATCCAGAAACATACTCTCTGTAGGCAGGATCGACATTAATAATTTCTGTTTTCGTAGAACTGCATGCCGCCAAAATACACAGAATAAGACTTAGAATAAAAAAAGCTAGTGGGAAGAAGGTTCGTTTCATAACTCGTATTTTGAGTCAAAACTGCAACGAATCCTGATTTTAATATGTGAAGTTTTATTAAGCGTTGAATCGCGACGATTATTCGTTTTAAAGTTGATCTTCGGATTTATACATCCTATTGCAGGAAGTTCGTTTGATGCTTTCTAAAACTTTCTACGAACTACTACTTAGATGTGGTAAGTATAGATACTCAAAATCATCAGCTCACAAGGAAAACTTATGTATGAATCGCATGAAAAAATAGACAGTATCCTTATGAATACCTCCACTTGGTCCAAAGGTGTTTATTACGTTTTTTGGTCCAATGATGGGGCTTTTCTAACATCAAAATACATTCGATTATGAAAATATTATTTTAAATTCAACAGTAGGACTTATTACATTAAGTTGCCGAAAAACAAAGCTAAAAGATGAATATTCCATTTTAGAGGGTATGTGGAACAGAGACAAGAACCGTTTTGTCCAATGGCAACAAAGTTTATTTTTATCATAATGCTTCAGATTATCCAGATGATTATTTTATGGAGTTTGATAGAAAAGGTGAAGTGAAATTCTATAAAAATGATGTTGAGGCGTTAAGTTATCTAGTTGTGATTAAAACATTTACTGAAAATTGTAATAACTTTCCTGGGTATCATCTTTTCGGAATTAGATTAAATAATGATGAAAATATGCCATTAGCAGGCTATGTTGGTTTCGACACATTACTATGTGGTTCAAGCAAAACAAACCTCCCCCTTATCTATCATGTTGATGACGACTTTAGTTACGATAATCAACACAAATTCGTCAAAGTCAACTGATGCGAGTCTTTCTAACCATATCAATATTATTTCTGTCGCTGGCCTGCAAAAAAGACAAGTTATAAGGTGATGTTTCACCAAATTCAAGATTATTTCCTGAACGATCAATATAAAATTGATATTTAGCGTGCCTTGTACTTTCCTTTAAATGGATTGACATTGAGCACAGCACAAACGCGCATATCTGAAGAAGAACTCATCGAACTGCTAAAGAACGATAAGGAAGCTGGTTTCAATCAACTTTACGCGAACTATTCGGCTGTTCTGTATGGGATTTCTATAAAAATCGTTGGATCAGAGGAAATTGCCCAAGATGTTCTGCAAGATTCTTTCGTGAAAATTTGGAAGAACTTTTCAAAATACGATAGTTCCAAGGGACGATTATTTACTTGGCTTTTGAATA
>ERZ887851.37-NODE-37-length-109651-cov-32.313387_pt1 | contig 109651 bp, 85 predicted proteins | sample MGYA00521100_ERZ887851 | MGnify/ENA primary metagenome ERZ887851 (study PRJEB32303, sample SAMEA104408602) | aquatic metagenome | biome: Brackish water; feature: Pelagic; material: water | place: Baltic Sea | collected 2014-06-06T16:11:00 | depth 11,444 m ... | reverse complement strand
AGAGCGAGTCATAGAATTATCTGCGTTTTTAGGCAAGTGCGACTGTAGTACTAGAAGTCAGCGTCGCAAGCTGACGTGACATACTTTTTTAAGTCAACATGGAAGAAAACCATAGCCAGCAATAGACCCACGCAGGCAAGACACAGTCGCAATTTAGTGATGCTGCGATATCCGAAACGGCACAATTCCGCAGCTCAGTTCCCCCTCGCACTCGCTTCCTCGCAAACACATCGTCAAGTGGCAACTATTGCTTATAGATTTACAAAATCGGCCAATTTGGCCGATTTATCCTACACCCATTCATATCTGCCTGCCGATCCTTCAAGTAGCAAAGGGTCGCCGAACAAGTATTTCGATCAATATACGACAGGTAGTAAAATGCGATTAATCACCACATGGACTGTAATGCTGTCGATGATATTTTCATCAACGATCTCGTGTGCCGTAGACCCAACACCAATTCCAGCGAATCCAGATCAAGTCACTCTCAGCAACGTGGAACTGTCCAGTAGTGGAGCGTTGCTTGGTCAGTATCTGTCGACGTCCGGGCAACCGATTGCGAACGCGACAATTCTGGTGCAGTCCGGAAAGACGGCACAGAGTATTCAAACAAATAGCGAAGGTCGTTTTGAAATTTCAAGAATTGAATCGGGGCAGTGTACGTTTCAAATCGACGAAAGCATGTACGCCTGTCGCGTTTGGGCAAACGGAACCGCACCTCCAAAGTCACTGGACTCAATAGCGATCGTTTCAGAAGAAGACTCAGTCCTTGGCAACCATTGGAACCAGCGGCCCGTCCACTTTCCACGTGGTCGCCTTTCGGCCCTGTCGTCCGGCCAAAAGGCTGTGCTTGGTATCTGTGCGATTGCCGGTACTGGAATCGCCATCGCGGTAAGCCAAAATAACAAAGACAACGCCAGCTAAAGCAATGCCGATCTGGCCACTCGTCAATGAGTTGGACAGGATCGTCGTCCCTTGAAAAATAGCCAAGCCTGCGCCGTAAAACGTGCAGGCTTTTCTATTTTCAACTACCAGGCAGCCCCCATCTCACCAGAGCACCTTCCCCCAATGGCATAGCAAACCAGTTTCTGCGTATTCCCTAACCGTTTCATCCGGACTGATCTCTGTCACTACTGTTCAGATTCCGACTGTTAAAAGAGACTAACACTACTGCACGCGTCGAACTCACCCACTAGAACCTCCGCAATTAAGGAAAGGAATCCAACAATGCAAAAATTGTTCACATGGGTGATAACGCTTTCGATCGTAGCTTCACCAGCACTCACTCAGGCAGGCACACAAGACACTGGTGCTTCAGCCGCACCAGAGCAAACAGAACTCAGAAACGTAGAACTGAATTCGATCGGAAGCCTGACTGGGCAACTGCTTTCGACAGACGGGTCCGCAATCAGCAACGCCCATCTGCAGGTCCATTCACAGAACAACCTGAATCAAATCAGCCAGAAAGCTGTCACTGACGAGCACGGCAACTTCAGCCTGTCCGGGCTCCGTAGTGGAACCTGTGTTATCACAGTTGGCGAAGAAAGCTTCGCTTGTCGCGTATGGCAAAATGGCACTGCACCTCCGAAATCACTGCAATCAATCGCTATCGTCGATTCGACAAGTACCGTGCGAGGTAACTCGTGCGGCAACTGCGGCCAGTGCTCTGAATGTCAGGGAACTGGAAACCGCTTCATGAACAAAATTCGTTGCATGTCTCAGGGACAAAAGATCGGTCTGGGCCTTGCTGTTGCTGCAGCAATCGCAATTCCAATTGCGCTAAGCAACGATAAAGACAACGCGAGCTAATTCAGCCTGAGTCGTGAACAGTTGGAAATCCTGAAGCCTTTGGTCATTTCTTATGACCAAAGGCTTTTTCCTGCGCTATTTTCACCTTGAACACAGACTTGCCGCTGGATTCCATATTCTTGCCGAACGACCAGATGATAGCTGTAATCACACCTGAAAGACGCTACGATTTATTCCCCACGTCGATTCTGCTGGCAGCACGCTGGCTCCGAATCCAAACATAATAAGCCCCACCGAACCAGATCCACCAGGAGTTACCGCATGGCTCGTGCATTTTCTTTGGCCATCCTTCTTTCTTTCGCGTTTACAGCCAGTGCACAGGAAGTCTCGCAAAAGCAATCAGAAACAGACGGTATGCAGAGTCTGTTTAACGGCAAGGATTTGACGGGATGGTCTGGGGACAGTCGACTTTGGTCAGTGAAAGACGGAGTCATCCACGGCGAAACCACCCCCGACGCTGCTGCGGTTGGCAACACCTTTTTGATCTGGCAGGGTGGAGTAACAAAGAACTTCGAACTGAAGCTGACGTTTCGATGTAACGCAACGAACAACTCTGGCATTCAGTATCGTTCGAAGCACATCACAGAAGGCGTGCGCAACGACTGGGTCGTTCGTGGGTATCAACATGAAATCCGCAACGAAAACGAAATGCCAAATGTGTCCGGTTTCATCTACGACGAAGGCGGCAAACGAGGTCGAATTATTCTGGTTGGCCAAAAGGGCACATGGGAAGGCAACACGCTGGCAGTTTCTGATGAGCCTCTGATCTCAAAAGAAGAATACAAATCGCTTTTCAAACTGGATGACTGGAATGACGTAACCATTGTCGCCAATGGTCACAACGTCAAGCACTACATGAACGGACGACTGGTCATGGATTTCACCGACAGCCCTGAACGAGCATTAACAGAAGGCGTACTTGCGTTGCAACTTCATGCGGGCAAACCAATGTGGGTGGAATTTAAAGACATTCAATTCAAAGACTTGAATTAGCTTAGATTCAACCGGCTCACGCTTCGGCTGTAGCAAATCGAACTTTGTCTGGTGTTCGTCGCATAATTTCTATTACGCTTCAGAAATAACGACATTTAAGAACGCGGGATAAGACGCAAGCCCACTTACTCCACGATCAGTACAGCAGCGCCGGCGCCATCCACAAGACACTGAACATCGCCGACTGCTTCGCTGGGCGTCATGTTCTGGCACATTGCATACGTGCATCACGTGACTCGGAAGAAATCAGATGCAAAGGTACGTCATTCGAATCGCAACATCGATCTTAACGACTCAATGCCTTAAGCAAATTCTGATCGCAACAACATTGCTGATGGACAATGTTGCATTCAGTGAAGACGCATCAAGGCAGTTGGAATTCTTTGAAGCTCACATTCGTCCCGTTCTAATTGAGCACTGCTACGAATGTCATTCAGCAAAATCCGAATCCCCAAAGGGCGGACTGCTTCTTGACACCGCCAATGGTTTACTGACTGGGGGAGATTCCGGCCCTGCAATTCAACCCGGCAAACCGAACTTCAGTCCGCTGATCGAAGCAATTCGATATGAAGGCGTGGAGATGCCGCCTGCTCAAAAGTTGCCCGAACAAACCATCAAGAACTTCGAACAATGGGTACGCAGTGGAGCATTCGACCCACGAGACGATGGCCCTACACCAACGACCACAAACACGATCGACGTAGAGGCAGGCCGATCATTCTGGGCCTTTCGTCCGATTGTCGACCATGCAGTCCCCCAATCGCAGCAGGCACCTAAGCAGCCAGTCGATGCATTCATTTCAGCACGGCACGAAGTCGCCGGACTGCCAGTTGCACCGCCCGCAGACAACACAACGTTAACAAGGCGATTACACTTTGATTTAACGGGCCTTCCGCCGCAACAGAACAGCGGCGATGAAAATGAAGCGTCTGCCCCGAACCAAACAAACATTGCAACGCTCGTCGATGAACTATTGAATTCCAAACAGTTCGGCGAACACTGGGGGCGGCACTGGCTGGACGTCGCTCGTTATGCAGACTCCAACGGAAACGATTTCAACGCCACATTTCACGATGCATGGAAGTATCGCGACTACGTAGTGAACGCCTTCAACAACGACAAGCCTTTCGATGAATTCATTAAAGAACAAATCGCAGGAGACCTGTTGCCGTTTGAATCAGACTCAGAAAAGACAGAACATATCATTGCCACTGGTTTTCTCATGCTGGGAACAAAAATGCTGAGCGAACGTGATAAAGAGAAGCTTCGCATGGATGTTGTTGATGAACAAATCAACACATTTGGTGCAGCATTTCTAGGGATGACACTGGGATGCGCTCGTTGTCACGATCATAAATTCGATCCTGTTCCAACGCGCGACTATTATGCACTTGCCGGAATCTTTCGCAGCACCAGAACTCTGCAGGGAGAAAGCCAGAAGTACGTATCAACATGGAAACGCACTTCGCTTCCCACGTCAACTGAACACATCGACGCGGTCAACAGCTGGCAAGCTCACAAAAAGGATCTTGAAAGCCAACTGGCAACAGCAAAGAAACGCCTGGTTGAACTCAAGAAACTTTCGCCCGCGGACATGCCGAATATGGTTGACAACCTGGAGGCGACCCTGGTTGGGGAATGGCGGGCGTCCACGTCCAGCCCAACGTTTGTCGGAACGAACTACATTCACGACAATCAATCAAACAAAGGCACGATGTCGGTCACGTTTCCATGGCAGCCGTCGAAAACGTCAACCTACGAACTTCAGGTGTCATATGTGGGTGGCCCAACTCGAGCCAACAACGTGCCGATTCGCGTCACTCACGCAAATGGGGAATCAGCCGTCACATTGGACCAGTCGACGATCCCTGAAATCGACGGCATGTTCAGAGCTGTTGGCCGGTTTGAGTTCAAAAAAGATGTTGTGGCACAGGTCACAATTTCCAACACAGGCACAACAGGATATGTGATTGTCGACGCCATTCGATTTCGAGCGTTGAACAGCGATGACGATTACGCAAAAACAAAAGACACGGTTAACGAAGAAAACGCAAAACACCCGGAAGGCGACAAAACGAATAAGCTGGCCGCGTGCGAAAAGCTGATTGCGACGTTGGAAAAGGAAATCAAACAACACAAAAAGAACGAACCTCCCGCCTTGCCATACGCAATCGCAGTAACGGACCTGCCGGAGATCGAAGACTGCGAAATTTGCATTCGAGGCGAACATGACAACCGTGGTCAACAGGTCGCTCGAGGTTTTCTGCAGGTTGCAACGTCTGAAGAAGTGCCAACCTTGCCCTCAACGGAAAGCGGTCGGCAAGAGTTAGCAAACTGGATTGCCAGTTCGTCAAACCCACTCACAGCGCGAGTCATCGTCAATCGTGTGTGGTCAAAGTTGCTGGGGCAGGGCATCGTCCGCAGTGTTGATAACTTTGGTAAACTCGGCGATGAACCATCACACCCGGAACTGCTCGATTATCTTGCCATCCGATTTATGACGCCCGCTGGCACTCAAACAAAGTTTGGCGCTGAAGGTATGGGATGGTCCATCAAAACTTTGATCCGTGAGATCGTACTTAGCGAAACGTATCAAAGAAGCTGCATGCATAACGATGAAGCATTCGGAATTGACCCAGAGAATCGACTTCTGTGGAAAGCTAATCGACGGCGATTGCCAGCTGAATCGCTGCGCGACGCGATCCTTGCCATCTCTGGTTCATTAACACTTGCACCAGCTGGTTCACCGGTTGAAGGACTTGGCACACTGGTTAAGACCAATGACGCGACAGCAAGCGACTATGTTGCGACGGAAAGCTACCACCGCAGTCTCTACCTACCGATTATCCGCAGCGAACTGCCCCCCATATTGACGGTGTTCGATTTTGCAGACCCAGACATGGTTGTCGGCAAGCGTGCGGAAACAAACGTTCCAGCTCAGGCCCTGTTTGTCATGAACAGTCCTTTCGTAATGTCCAACGCACAGGCCGTCGCTGAGGATCTGTGCAAGTCACAGGCAGCAAGCACCATTGCAGAAAGCAACATCCAACTGATTCAGGCGGCGTATCAAAAAGTGCTGTTCCGTTCGGCCACCGATAAAGAAGTAGAGCGAGCGATAGAATTTTTGGGCGACTTTTCCAATGATGACCCGTCAGACGAACCTGTTGTAACACGACTTAGCCGACTTATTCATGTCATGTTCGCTTCCACCGAATTTCGCATGCTGGATTGACGCCGCCTCACGACTTATCGACTGCCAACCGCAAGCCTGCCGCTGTTTCAGAATGAGCGACTAACAATGAACTCAAATGAACGAACGACTCGACGAAGACTTCTGCGAAGGTCAACAGCCGCATTGGCTGGTCTTTCGCTTGGTGGGCTGCCGTCGAGCCTGACACAAGGTGCGGAAACAACGCAGGAAACAACACGCCCCCACCATAGCCCCGTGGCTCAACGCGTCATTGTGCTGTTCATGCATGGCGGACCAAGCCAGGTTGATACGTTTGACTATAAACCGCTACTTCAAAAACATGATGGACGCGAACTTCCGTTTCAGGCTGCAAGCAATATCGATGCCGCACCCAGGCTACTGAAGTCTCCGTGGCGTTTTCGGCGTTATGGTGAAAGCGGAAACTGGGTTTCAGAGCTATTGCCGAACATGGCAAAACATATTGACGACATGTGCGTCATTCGCTCAATGCACAGTCGTGGCCAGTCGCACGGACAGGCTGTAAGCATGATGCATACCGGCAGCGACAACCTTGCTCGCCCGTCTGTGGGAGCATGGGTGTCGTTCGGACGCGGAAGTGAAAACCCTGACCTGCCAGCTTTCGTTTCCATCAGCCCGTCCAGCGGCCATGGGGGGCCACGCAATTATGGCTCCGCTTTTCTGCCAGCAGCACACCAGGCCACTGTTATTGGAAATTCAGGAAAACTTGGCGACGCCAGAATCGCTCATTTGCAAAATGACAGACTGTCCCCGGAAGAACAGCAAGCTCAACTAACGCTACTGCAACAGATGAATCGTGACCATCTTGCGAAGGCCAGACACGACACTCACATTCAGGGTACAATTGAATCATTTGAGCTGGCATTTCGCATGCAGATGACTGCACCAGAAGTTTTGAATATTGCTCTGGAATCAGACCATATGCAGAAACAATATGGCATCGGCAACAAGACGACAGACAACTTCGGTCGCCAGTGCTTATTGGCTCGCCGTCTGGTCGAAGCAGGCGTTCGCTACGTGGAAGTATCAACCGGCAATGTCTGGGATCAACATGGCAACCTGAAAAGCGGTCATGAAAAAAATTCGCAGGCGACAGACCAGCCTGTTGCGGCCTTGCTGGCAGACCTTAAGTCCCGCGGATTGCTGGATGACACACTTGTGGTTTGGGGCGGCGAATTCGGCAGAACTCCCATCGCTCAAGGCAACAACGGTCGCGACCATAATCCTCAGGGATTCACAACAGTGCTTGCTGGTGGAGGCATCAAGGGAGGCATGGCGTATGGCAACACAGATGATTACGGTTACTACGCTGTCGAAAATCGTGTTCACGTTCACGATCTGCATGCCACCATACTACATCAGTTGGGCATCAATCATACCGACCTGACCTACCGCTATGCGGGACGTGACTTCCGCCTGACGGATGTCTACGGCAACGTTGTGCATGACATCATTGCTTAACAAGGGCTTCGCCCTTGATCCGATGGCGTGGAATGCAAAAAAACGCGAGACGTTCGAACCGCCGAGTTGCTCCGAAAAAGATGCACGCACGGTGCGACACTTCTAAAGCAACTCGCGACTGCCGCTGATCTGCAGTCGGCAATAGACGCTCTCGCAGTTCAATCCACGAAATCCTGATCGCCCAAAAACGTGCTAAGAAATTCCGGCAGTACCGTCAGAATTTCATTCTTCGGGCCGAAAGTCGCCAATTGGGCTGCATTCTCAACAGTGTTTGTCCGGAATCGGGAAAACCCGACCACAAATAATGAAGCAGACGCCCTGGTTGGCTCGATTCTAAAGCTGAGTGCGGGATTTCGCCTATTGCGAGTGTATGCGCCAAGCATAGGAGAAAGTTCGTACTAAGAACCGTGTTTTAGCGGCAAGCGAATCCCGGCTTTTGGCTTCAGCCAAAGACCAGCCTCGCTAACGGTCGCGGTGAGATCCGCTAAACGAACATTGACTGGCGTAGAAACTTCGGTTTCGCTGGAACTTCTGATCATGACAGCAACTTCCGTACAGCCTCAGCCCGGAGAAGAAAATCGCGAAGGAAATCGCGCGGCAGTAGACCAGGCGTCTTCGGCCAGTGAATCCATCAAGTCTGCAGACACGGCGATAGACAATGAAGAACCTCAGAGTGCAAGAAGGCTAAAACGACTACCTGTCAGTTCCGGCAACTCCAGGTTTCTGAAGCAGCAGACAGCAAGAACAGCAACAATAACAACGCCGAAAACAACTCGACCAGAAGACCTCGTGGGCACCAGCCTGGCGGGAGGTCGCTATAAGATCATCTCCCAGTTCGGTTCTGGCAGCATGGCTTATGTTTTTCGAGCCTCAGACAATCGGCTTGAAACAGACGTCATTGTCAAAGTCCCCAAGCCGGAAAAGATTACAACAGATGACTTTCGTGACCGGTTTCGGCGTGAGAGTCAACTGCTGGTTAGACTGTTCCATCCGCATGTCGTGAAAGTGCTTGACGTTGGCGAACATGCGGAATTGCCGTACGTGGTGATGCAACTGCTTTCCGGCGGTACGTTGTCGGACCGCATGAAAAAAAATTCCAATGACCTGAATCAGATGTCGCCGGAATCGCTGCAATCGTGGATTCGTGAAGTGGCCAGAGCTTTGGATTTTTGCTTCAAGCAGGGCATGGTTCACAGAGACGTCAAGCCGGCAAACATTCTGTTCGACAGCGACGACAACGCCTATGTGGGCGACTTCGGTCTGACAAAGATCATGCACGGCGAACACACCGAACTCAATTCCAGCGGCACTGCGTCTGGCGTGGTACTGGGGACACCCAACTACCTGTCGCCGGAAATAATTCTTGGGGGAGCCTACGACGGACGCGCCGATCAGTATTCGCTGGGAATGACGGTTTATCATGCGATGTGTGGCCGCCCTCCAATGCAGGGCAAAAGCGCCACGGCGACCATGATCAATCAGACGCAGAAGAAGCTGGAACTGCTTTCATCGTTCCGATCAGATATCCCACGCGACCTAGCTTTGGCTGTTCAGAAAAGCATTGAGAAATCTCCAGCTAACAGATTTTCCAGCTGCGAAGAGTTTGCTGAAGCCGTGCTGGATGGTCTGCGAACTCCGTCATCCAGCTCTCAGTATCCGGTCGATCCTGCAATTTTGAACGGCACACCTTCAGATCATTCCAGTTCAAGTCAAAGTTCCAGTCGCAGCAGCGTTACAAAAAAGCGATCGCCCGCTGCCGCTCGATCTGCTGCCACGCGTGCTCCGGCAAATCGAAGTTCGGCCATGCGAACTGCAGCGGCGAAAAAGAAACAGCCATCATCGGCATCCAGTTCTCGCTTGGCATCAACATGGCTGGAAGCTCCTCCGGCAGCGAAACTTCCCCCACGAAAAGGCAAAGTTAGGTCGGCCAGCAAAGTTCGGTCCCGACAAGCTGACAATTCAGCTGAGCTTGATATTTTTGGAGTGAAGGTCCATCCGTGGGCGGCCCTTGCAGCCGGCGTTGTTTTCTGTTTTTCTGCAGTCGTTTACGCCGCCTACTACATGACACTCGGCGAAACAGATGTGGCCGGTTCATACGAATCCCCAGTCGACAATCAAGCACCAGCGGCAACTCCCAAAAATCAGCAGCCCAGAAAAAAGCCTGCTGGTGAAAAGAAAAATCAGCCAACGCAGGGCCGCGTTGCCGAAGGTGAAGATGACAAAACTCTTTCCCAAAGCGATACGGGGCCAACCAGGAACAGCCCGATCGAAACACGCACAGCTTTCGCACCCGCTAATGAAAACGACACGCGAAAACCAGAAATCGTAGGAAGCCTGGTAAGTAAGACAACAGTCACAGAATCCCCAGCATCAGAACCGGCTGCAGATCTAACACCCCATTCCAACCTGGAATCCGCATTTCAAACGACGGATAATCCTGGAACTCCATTCATTGTTGGAAACGCCACGGAATCGACAACATTCGGCCCCGCAGGTTGCCCTGTTTTCGTTGTGGGAAATAAGGTGTGGTCTGTCAAGATGCAGACCGTTGTTTCGACTTTGCAAGGCGAGATCAAAAACGACGTACCAACGGTACTGTCCGCAGATGGGAAATTTCTCGCAGCCGCATCCCATAGTTTCGGTCAGCAGGGAACAGACGTCAGCGTTTGGGACACAGATACAGGGAAGACACTGTTTACAGCTGCGGGCGACAACAAGCGGTTTGTCGATACAATTTTGCTGACATCAAAGTCATTGCTTGTCGGCGATCGTTGGTCAGACGAATTTCTGGTATGGAACTGCGAAGACGGTAAATCGCGAAAGCCACAAAAAATCGCCGACGCAAAAATCAACAGCGGCAACGTTGCCATATCAAACGACAGTCAGTACATCGCAGCCGTGGTTCAAAACCAACTGGCCGTTTGTGACTCGCAATCGGGTAAACCGTTGGCCGTGATGACTCGCTACTTTGGTAATTCGCGAAGCGCGGCTGCAAACGCAAAAGCGCAAGCGGTCTATTCGTCGCTGAAGTCACTCGGTTTTTCGGCAGACAATCAGGAACTTGCGGCAATCTCAACGCTGAATGGAGCTCGGCTTCTGTGCTGGAATGGCCGAGGCGAATTGACGATTGAACGACCCATTCGAGATAACCTTTCAATGTTTAACAATCCGCTGCAGTGGTTTCCTGAACGAAAAGCCTGGCTGGTTTGCAACAATATTTTTGATCGAGGATCAGAACGCATCGTCGCTCTCGCTGAAACCGGCAACCATCCTGTTAATACTCTGGGAATACTGGATGACAATCACCTGTGTGCTTCACTTTCCACGGCTCCTGAAGAACTGCAGATTACCGAAATCCCCTGGGCTGAAATTGATGCATCTCTGGAAGCGATGAAAAACAAGGCCACGTCGCTTCTGCATCCCGACGATTCAGTGAAAGTGTCGGTGATTGTGGGAGATTCCGGTGCCGAAGCAATTGAAGTGCGAGAAGCACTGCAAAAATCGTTGAAAGCAAAACTGCTGGACAATGGTCTACTTATCGACGAAGGCAGCACAACGGTCTTCCTGCTAAGAGTCACGAACCGCGCGCAGGACCTAAGTCCCATCATTGCGAGCCAAATACCCACAGCGTCAAGAAATCGCGAATTTGCTGAGCCACCTTCCGATCCACAACTTATGTTAATCGCTGAATTGCTGGTGCAGGGGAACAGCGAGCCGATCTGGCGAGCGAACCTTGGCAATGCAGTCGCATTGATGGAAGCGAGGCATCAAAAAGACAAAGCTTTAAGAAAGTCTGCTGTGGACGAATTTGAAACGCGAATTGAAACACATGCTTTCCCTTACTTCATTCCGCAAGACAAAGAACTGGTCGCACTGCCAGTAGTCATCCGTTAGCTTCCGGGCTTGATGAAACGGCATGCTGCAGTTTCAGGTACTGACAAGAATCAAGAAGCCAAATCGGGGGCCACCCATGACCTACTTGGCAGGCCTAAGACTGTTGTAACGATTTCCTGCATTCGGTTGTGTCCTTCCTGTGAAAGATGGATCGAATCCACAGTGGAGGTCGACCCGGAAAACACCGACGCCAATCGCCATTTCGGAATCAACAAAACTCCATGTTTTGTGGCTGCTTTTCGCTGAATCAGCCCCCAACTGTTGTGAAACGGAATCAGCGGCAACTCGAACATGAAAATGTGATGGTTTGGCGTATCAAGTGAAGCCAGCAGCTTTTCCAGATCGGCCTCAAACTGCGCCGATGACGCTGAGCCAAGAATATCGTTGCCTCCGAGTTCCAGAATAAACACCGCGTGTTCTGGCAGTTCATATTGCTGAGATCTCTTTGTCGCTGAAGCAACTGTTTCACCAACATGAGACAGATCAATCACTTCGAATTCACTTTTTGAAGCCAACAGCTGCGGCCACGTAATCGCTTCACCTTCGCCAAGCCCCGCCGTTACTGAATCAGCCAATACAACCAGAGGCAGGTTCTGACGTCGTATTTGCTGAGGCAACTGAGGAGTCAGCTGCCAACGAGTTTCATTAATCGCAGCCGTACACCACATTGTGCATACCAGGCCCACCAACCACTTTTTCGTGCTCAACGAACGTCGAAACAGGCAAACAGTACATCCGCAAAGAACAAGCCAAACAAATATTGGCAGCGGCGTTGCAGAAAGAATGGCCAACAAGAGTCCCAGAAACAGCACAAGAGAATCCAGCCGCTTGCTCCATGTTGAACGGGCTTTTGCACCCACCAACGTAGCACAAACAATCAGCAATGCACCGGCAAAGAATGATTGCCCGCTGGCGATGAAGACTACGAAGAAGTTCATGAAACGCTTCCATGGTTCACGCTGCCGAAAGTTGCCGCTGATGAAATAGATCTTCCCAAACTCTGATTTTGTCCACGATTCTTCCGGATTATGCTGAGACGTTTGCGTAATGGAGCAGGGCGGCCTGATTCGCCGTCTGAATTTGGGCCAATGCCGTCTAAATCACAGGCTCGTGTGTGCGACAAAGCTGATGGGTAAACCCCGTCACTCGCGACAGTTGGCGGTCAGTACGCCGAAAACACGTAACTGATAAGACTAAGCCAGCATGGACCACGTTGGCCTTTGCCCAAGCCCTCTCAAACACCACCGGAATCTCCCCATGAAACCACTCGCATCCGTCGTTTGCCTGATTCTGTGTCTAAAGCTATGCACAAACGCAATCGCACAAGACGCTGTGCCTGATGAAAAACGAGCGGTTGACGAGCCAATGGCGTTGAAGTTCTATCCTCTGGGTGAACTTGTCAACAATGACAACACTTCGCCGCAATCCATCAACGAACAAATGGGCCAACAGGGACTCGGCGGTGGCGGCGGATTCTTTAGCATTCCGGCGACGCCGTTCTCACATACAAACTCAACAACTCAATTAGGCGGGGGCGGTGGAACAGGTGCCTGGCAGCAGCCTCAGGTGCTGAGGTCGCGTGGAATCAGAGTTTACAAGTCCGACGACCAACACGCTGATTTGATCCAAACTCTTGCGGACTCAATTGATTCACCATCATGGGAACTCAACGGTGGAAATGCCACGATTTCAGCAGTCAATGACACACTGCTGATTCGTCAAACTGAATCAAATCACAAGTTGGTGTCGGCCTTCCTGAAGCAACTTCTGGACAACACACTTGGCGGGCAAACGGTATCAATGGAAATCTGGTGGCTACCGTTGAATGCAGAAGAGCTTCGGGAACTTTCGCTGACGCTGGCGACCGAAAAGGCACTGACCGAAGTCAACAATGCCTGCGAGTCCACAGGTGGATTTCACGCGACCGTACGCGGGCGAAGCCGCTTCACCAGCAACCTGAACAGCATCCAAAAAATGCCTTTGATAGTCGGGAAGGTGCCAGTTGTCGGCGCCGGGGCGATGGGTGAGCAACTGATCGTCAATCAAACAGACGTCGGCATTGTCGCAAGTGTGACTCCCCGAATGCTGGAAACCTGGCAGGGAGAAGGAGTGCAGATTCAGCTGCAGACAACGCTGTCAACGATCACAGATGTTTCGCTAAAAGAAGCATCCGGCAGTGAATTGGATCGCTTTAAGCTGGGACTACACACCATGGAATGCAACACCATCTGTCAGATCGACCACCCCGTAGTCGTCGGAAGCCTTTCGGCAGTTGGTTTGTTCCCGCAGAATGACGACCAACGACGAATGACAGTCGTCGTGTTGGTTAAACATTAGTCGTATGAAGCCTGAGGTCCGTCCATCGTTAAACCAATGTGATGGACGAATCTCAATCACGCCTCACGCACTGACGAGCCTTACGCAGAATCTTCAACTGGTGACTTGCCCACACGACTGGCGACGCGTGAGTTGCTTCAATAGCAGACAGGCGAACAAAACTTATGATGTTGTGCTTAGTTTCAAGCCGAACAACTTGACGGAATAGCGTACGAAGCGACACTGGCCACTAAATGATTTCGCCAGACCATTTCGGAAGCCACCACAATGCTCACACGCTTAGCCTTAACCATCTTTACCCTGCTGCTATTCAATTCGCCAACTTTTGCGGCAGACTGGGCTCAATGGCGTGGCCCCAACAGTAACAACGTCGCCGCTCCCGGGCAAAACGTTCCAACGACGTGGACAGAAACGAAGAACGTAATTTGGAAGGTGGACGTCCCCGGACGAGGCCACTCTTCACCAACTGTCATTGGCGACTTGATTGTGTTGACGAGTGCAGATGAGCAGTCTGAGCGGCAGGCTGTTTTTGGCTTCGATCGAAAGTCTGGTAAGCAACAGTGGGCGACGATTATTAGCCAGGGCGGCTTCCCCAAACTCCATGCGAAAAACACTCACGCGTCTTCAACAGCCTGCAGTGATGGAACCCGCATCTATGCAACGTTTTGTCATCACAACAAAATTGAAGCCGTCGCGATCAACATGCAGGGTGAAATCGTCTGGCGTCAGGACGTCGGCGCGTTCCTGCCTCGGCAATACGAATACGGCTATGCCGCATCTCCAACGCTTTATAACAACACGCTGATCGTATCCGGCGATTGCGACACAGGAGCCTGGCTGAAAGCGCTCGACACCACTTCGGGGAATTTCGTGTGGCAACAACAGCGTCCAGCAAAGCTAAACTGGTCGTCACCAATAGTTGCAACCGTCGCTGGAAAAGAACAGTTATTCCTTAGCGGATCAGAGATGCTGGCGTCTTATGCACCAGGCAGCGGACAACCACTCTGGTCGGCAAAGTGTCTAACCATGGCAACCTGTGGCACTGTCGTCTGGGATGAAGACACCGTGTATGCCAGTGGTGGATATCCGAAGAAAGAAACGGTTGCGGTAAAGGCGGATGGATCCGGAACAATCCTGTGGAGCAACCAGGTGAAGTGCTATGAACAATCCATGCTGATTCACAACGGCTACCTTTACGCCATTGACGACAATGGTCTCGCATACTGCTGGGAAGCAAAAACCGGAAAAGAACAATGGAAAGAACGATTGCAGGGGCCAGTATCCGCGTCTCCAGTACTTGTCGGAGACACGATATTCGCATCAAACGAACGCGGTGTCACGTTTGTCTTTAAGGCAGACCCACAGCGTTTTCAGGCAATTGCTCGCAACCAGCTGGGCACGGAATCCTTTGCAACTCCCACCATCGTGGACAATCGCATTTACATTCGTGTCGCTGGGCGAGCACGTCAGGAAACACTGTACGCAATCGGTAATTGACATTCCTCAAAGTGCTATCGATTTCGTGTCCAGTGGCAATCACCTTGCCGTAGGGATCAACGCGGAACTGACGCAACCGTGGTTTGCCTGAGCAGACGTCGCACAGAAGTCTGCCAGGTATCCTCGGCGAGGATCGCGAGGAACCCATGGCTTCAGAGCTTCCTTTCGCTGCAGCAACTGATCGTCGGAAATGTTGACATCCAACGTTCCGTTGATCAGATCAAACTTAATCAGGTCTCCATCCTGAACACAGGCAATCGGGCCGCCGACGGCAGCTTCTGGAGCACAGTGAACTCCAATGGCCCCGTGCGATACGCCGGACACTCGCGTGTCAGAAATGAACGCCACTTTGCCATCCAGTTCCGGAACCGCCAACGCGGCAGTGGCAACCAGCACCTCAGGCATTCCTGAAGCGACCGGCCCCCAATATCGCAGCACAATCACGCTGCCGGGCTTGATTCGACGTTCTTCCACAGCCTTGACAATTTCGCGAGGATCGTCGAAACAGATCGCCGTACCTTCAAACACTGGATCTTTCATGCTGGAAACTTTAAACACAATGCCATCGGGAGCCAGATTGCCAAAGCAAATCTGCATGTCAGCGAACGGCTTGTAGCAGTTTTCCATACTTACGATTAAATCCTGATCCGCCGGTGGAGCCGGAACATCCTTTAGGTTCTCCGCCATTGTTTTTCCGGTCACCGTCATGCACGATCCATCCAACAGCCCGCAATCCAGCAAGTGCTTCAGCAGGACCGGAGTCCCGCCAATGCGGTGTAGATCAACCATTGTGCGGCTTCCTCGTGGAGCAAAGCTGCACAGGACGGGCGTCTCTCGGAAGATCTGTTGAAGATCTCGCAAACCAAATTCCACTTCAGCTTCTCGTGCCAGTGCCAGAAGGTGCAGCACACCATTCGTTGATCCGCCCGCAGCCGCAATGGAAACAGCCGCATTACGAAATGCAGCTTTGGTCAGGATGTCTCTGGGGCGAATATTCTTTTCCAGAAGTACTTTCAATGCTGCTCCAACTCGCAGACATTCGGCTCGCTTTTCCGCATCAACAGCCGGAATCGAACTGCTGGCGGGAAGCATCAACCCAATCGCTTCGCTGGCAATTCCCCAGGTGTTGAAAGATGCTGCGATGCCACATCCGCCGGGCCCTGGGCACGCCGATCTTAGAATTTCATCGCCTTCCGCTTCGGTCATCTGACCAACGGAAACAGCCGCTTGAGAATCGTAGACGTCCAAAATTGTGACGTCTTTTCCCTTATGACAACCAGGCAGAATGCTGCCGCCGCTCACAATCAGCCCCGGGTAATTGGTGCGAGCCAACGTCATAGCAAAGCCGGGGCCGTTTTTGTCGCAATGATGCATGCCGATCAAAGCGTCGTAACAATGAGCCGTTACCACACACTCCGCACTGTTGGCAATCAGGTTACGAGACGGAAGACTGGCGTTACCTCCTTCGTGACCCTGGGAAAGATTGTCGCTGACTCCTGGTGTTCCAAATGGAAAGGCCAGCATGCCTGCGTCTTCACAACCTTTCTTCAGCTGTGTCGCAAGTTCATACGCATGAACATTGCAGGTATTTCCTTCCAGCAGCGGAACACCAATAGCAACCTGCGCTTTTCCAAAGTCTGCCTCAGTCATTCCCAATGCGTAGTAGAACGCGGTCACACCCTTTTGCCATCCGGCAGTTAGTTGCGAACTATTCCAATTTACAGGCGACTCAGACATATGCAATCTAACTTTGGTTTTCGAAGTTTGTGGAAAGGAACCGCCAACAGCGAATTTCGCTGATTTGTGGCCCCAGAGAACGCGAATCGGAAGATGTGGGCTGGTTCACACGAGCCAGAACCGTCCACAACAAAAGGTAAATTTCAGGCAAAAAAACAGGCACTGGCGTTCGGCAGTCAGCTATTTCAATGGTTTGATTCTGATGTTGCGATACCACGCTTCACCGGCGGGACCACCATGAATCTGCACGGCGATTTTTCCCTTCAGCGGAATGTCTTTCTCCGCTTCGGTGTAGTCAACGGTTTGAAAATCATTGATCCAAAGTTGAATTCGCGGACCTTTGCAGACGATGCGGTAAGAATTCCAATCTTCCAGCTTCAAAACTTTGTTCAGCTCATCCAGATCCGGACCGATCAGCACTTTGCGACGTCGCGACTCATCGTACAAAGCCCCCCAGTATTTTTGCCCAAGGTCTGCCTGATAGCCAATCATCTCGTGATGATCCGGAATACGTTCACTACGAATCTGCACACCGGCATTCGTATTCGCTCCAATAAGCTTAAAATCGAGTCGAAGTTCGAAGTCGTTATACTCCGCGTCAGTGGCCAGAAAAAAATTGTGAGGAATCTTTTCCTTTAGCTGACCACCAACGATGCAGTTGTCTTCGATCCGAAAAACCGAAGTGTCGCCGTTCCAGCCTGTTGTGGTCTTCCCATCAAACAAGGCACTAAATCCGTCCTCAACCGCTTTCACAGTGACGGATTGACCGAACGAAACAGACTGAATCGAAAGCACAAGAACCAAAGGTGCCAACGCGTTAACAAAGGAGAGGGCGTGTCGACGCATAGACGGATGCTCCGAAAAGTGTGCAGCAAGAACAATCCCGAACCAATTCAGGCCCGCGCATTTCACATTGATTCGCGCACAACCATTCTTGCAGGAACGGTCCGTGTCGAAAAGCGAGTGACAGCGCTGAATCGTCGAAGCAGGCCTGGAGCAGTGCGATTTCACGACAGCGCGCAGAAACGCCAACTTCAATCTGAAAGGGCGTGGTCTGAAGCGGCAAAAGCCTCAACTTTCCTCGTCAAAGAGGACGTGAAGACAGGCACCGATCATTCAGGACGTGCGTGCTGAAACCTCTGGCGTACTAAACCAGTACGGCCAATTCTTCATCAACTTCGTTGTCGCTGGAACAAAAACCGATTGGTTCAATCCGCACGGACCGCACGGATCCATCAGGGCCCTCGATCTCGAGAACAGCAGCATCGTCTTCAATTTCCAGCAAGGTCACCTTGTAGTCTCCAAGGCGAATAGACTGACCGGACTTTAGATCGAACTGATGGTTTTGCATGAGCCATACCATTTTCAAAGGAAAACACTCAGCCACAATGAATTAGAGAAGAAACATTGCGAATGAGAGGCGAAGAATAGATGAGGGTAGGTTGAAGGCACTTTTGGCATCGGAAAGGAAACAGCACAGAACGTGCGATCCGAGAAAACCAAATCAACCAGCCATGGCATTGAACAGCATTTATAGTGACAACAGCATTCGCCGACAATCGCGAAATCCAACGATGTTAAAACTTCGCGTTACCTTTTTTCGTTTTTATTTTTTTGCTGCGATTGACTTGCAACCACAACAACCGGCCATCTTCCCAAATTGCACGCACGCAAGACAGGTGTACCTGCAGCCCTGCAGGTACATCCGTCAGCAATTTTCGCCTGAAGTTAGCCGCTGCGCACAAGAATGTTGCCCTAACATTTTTGCGGCGTCTCAATCATGACTGCATATCGCATATCGCCGGATTAGACCTCGAACACCATCCGGACTCGGTGTACAACTCTGCAGTTAACCGTCAACAAACGGCGTCTTCTAAGTTGTGCGATTCGATTACCGCAATGTTGACTCTCTTCAGTGATCCCCACTTTACCAACTATTCAATCAACGACGGACTTTTCATGAGCGCCGACAACCCACTGCTGATCAGCTCAGGACTTCCCGCTTTCGACATGATTCTGCCTGAACACATCGCGCCTGCCGCGGCAGCGATTATTAAACAATCAGAAGCTCTGCAGGCAGACGCAGAAGCAGCCACGCCAGGCGACTGGGATGCCCTGATGACTCCAATGGCCCAAATAGACCTGCTATTTGAATATGGCTGGGCTCCAGTGAATCACCTGCTGGGTGTTGCCAACAGCGACGAGCTTCGAGAAGCTCACGAAGCCGTACTTTCAGACATTGTCAACTTCGGCCTGAAACTGAAGCAAAGCCAATCACTTTACCAGCGATTTTGTGCTCTGCGAGACTCCGCGGATTGGGCTTCACAGCCTTCTGCAAAGCAACGAATTGTCGAACAATCGATTCTTAGCTCCGAACAATCCGGAATCGGGCTGGAGGTTGAGTCACGAGATCGATTCAATAAAATCGCTCAACAACTGTCCAAACTTGGAAGCGACTTTTCCAACAACGTGCTTGACGCCACAAAAGGGTGGCACCTTGACATCACAGATGTCGCAGACGCAGAGGGCTTGCCGGACAGCTACAAGAAAATGGCTGCTTCCGCATGGGCCGCTGCCGAAGAAAACAAACCGGCGACAGCAAATGCCGACAACGGACCGTGGCGAATTAAGCTTGATGCCCCCAGCTTTGGCCCGTTCATGGAACACTGCCGCAATCCCGAACTGCGCAAGCAAGCCTATCTTGCGTTTGTCAGTCGCGCGGCGAGTGGAAAACAGGACAACGGTCCACTGATACAGGACATCCTGACGCTTCGCAAAGAGAAGTGTGCACTTTTGGGTTATGCGAATTTTGCAGAACTAAGCCTGTCTCGGAAGATGGCGACAGATGCTGATGCCGTACAAAAAATGTTTGATGATCTGTTATCAGCTTCGTTCGACAGCGGCGTGCAGGAACTAAAGGAAGTTACCGAGTACGCCAATCAACACGGACACGCCGGGGAGCTCGCTCATTGGGATATCGCGTTCTGGGCAGAACGACTTCGCGAAGAACGATTCGCTTATACCGATGAAGAACTACGACCGTATTTTTCATTACCACGAGTCCTTGATGGTCTGTTTTCTTTATGCAACAGACTGTTTGGAATTACAGTCACACCAGCTGACGGCAAAGCCCCCGTGTGGCATCCGGACGTTCGTTATTTTGAAGTCTACAACGAAGCCGGAACCCACATCGCAGGATTCTATCTGGATCTGTATTCTCGCCCCGAAAACAAACGCGGCGGCGCGTGGATGGACGTCTGCATCGCCAGATCAGCTGACTGCTCTGAATTGCGATTGCCCGTTGCTCATTTGATCTGCAACGGAACTCCCCCAGTCGGCGATACTCCATCACTGATGACGTTTCGTGAAGTGGAAACGTTGTTTCACGAATTTGGCCACGGTCTGCAGCACATGCTAACCACCGTTGACCTTAGAGACGCTTCCGGGATCAGTGGAGTCGAATGGGACGCAGTAGAGCTTCCGAGTCAGTTTATGGAAAACTGGTGTTACCACCGTCCAACGCTGTTGGGAATGGCCATTCACTACCAAACCGGCGAAGTACTTCCCGACGAACTGTTCGAAAAAATCTGCAACGCCAGAACCTACCGTGCCGCATCAAACATGTTAAGACAACTGCAACTGGGCATGACAGACATGGCGCTGCATGCTTCGTTTGATCCGGCTGGTGACGAATCAATTTTTGACGTGCATGCGGAGATTGCCAAAAAAACTTCACCGATGCCTCCACTGCCGGAAAACAAGTTTCTGTGTTCGTTCCAACACATCTTTGCTGGCGGTTATGCGGCAGGCTACTACAGCTATAAATGGGCCGAAGTGTTAAGCGCAGATGCATTTGCGGCCTTTGAAGAAGCCGGTCTGGACAATGCAGCCGCTGTGGCTGCAACGGGTCGAAAATTCCGAGACACCGTATTGTCTCAAGGCGGAAGTCGGCACCCAATGGACGTGTATCAGGACTTCCGAGGCCGCGAACCTGACACAAGCGCACTACTTCGCCATAACGGACTTATCCCGGCGGCAAACTGACAGCGTTCGAATTACATTGCAAACAGACCATCTGGCTGCCACGCCTTCATGCCAAAGCGATTGCCAGAACCATCTCAGACGTCATCAACGCAGCACAAACACAAACGCAGCACAAATACACAAGTAACATGAGCGAACCACAATTTCAGGAAAGCCCCCTAAAGCCAGAACAGACGTTTGACGTCATTGTGATTGGAACAGGCCCCGGCGGCGAAGGTGCCGCAATGGAAGCCACCAAACAGGGCAAGTCTGTCGCGGTCATCGAAAAGCAGCCTCGCATTGGCGGTAACTGCACGCACTTGGGAACCATTCCCAGCAAGTCGTTACGTGCTGCAATCTACCGCATGATGGAAGTCAACAGCGACGCCAAATTTCGTCAAACGGGCAAGCACGTGGAGGTGTCTTTCCGCGATCTTCGCAGAAGTGCTCAAACGGTCATCGAAAAACAGGTTGAAATGCGTCGTAGCTTTTACGATCGAAACGACGTGGAAGTTATTCAAGGCACCGCATCGTTTCTGGACGCAAACCATATCAATGTGCGTCATGAAGACGGCACGAATATTACATTGAGGGCCTCCGCATTTGTAATCGCCACAGGTTCGCGACCGTATCGTCCCGAAGGAGTCGACTTTACTCATCCGCGAATTTTCGACAGCGATACAATTCTGGATCTGCCTGAAACTCCGCGTTCGATGACGATCTACGGAGCGGGTGTGATCGGCTGCGAATATGCGTCGATGTTTCGAAACGTTGATGTAAAACTGAACCTCGTCAACACTCGTTCAAACCTTCTGGAATTTCTGGACGACGAAATCTGTGACGCCCTGTCGTATCACATGCGAGACACAGGTGTTCGAATTCGACACAACGAAATATTCGACCACGTCGAAACGTTTGACGATCACGTATTGGTGCACCTGAAGTCTGGAAAACAACTGCGCAGCGATGTTTTACTGTGGGCGAACGGGCGATCCGGTAATACTGAAGAACTGAATCTGGGTTGTGTCGGCATTACTCCCAATCATCGTGGCCAGATTGAAGTCAACGAAACGTTTCAATCGACACAGGCCCATATATATGCAGTGGGTGACGTAATCGGACCGCCATCTTTGGCAAGTGCGGCCTATGTTCAGGGACGTTTCGCCGCAAGACATCTGGGCAGCGGACTTTGCGACGCATTTAAGATGGAACAGGTTCCCACCGGAATCTACACCAGCCCGGAAATCAGCTCGCTGGGCAAAACAGAACGGCAGCTGACAGAAGAATGCGTGCCGTACGAAGTAGGGCATTCAATGTTCAAAAGCCTTGCTCGAGCACAAATCATGGGGCGACCGGTGGGCATGCTGAAGCTGCTGTTTCACCGTGAGACGCTGGAGATTCTGGGCATCCATTGCTTCGGTGTGAATGCATCGGAGATCATTCACATCGGCCAGGCAATCATGTCACAACAGGGCGAAGCCAACAGCCTGCACTACTTCATGAATACCACGTTCAACTACCCAACAATGGCCGAAGCCTATCGAGTTGCAGCATTGAATGGATACAACCGACTGTTTTAAATAGACTTTGTAACCGCTCGCGACCAACAGCCACGGGCAGCCAGGAAGGACTGGCAAAAAACGAACTGAGCCCCACAGGTATTAGCAGCGGGGCTCACAGTTCAAATCTTCGGACTAACGCACAGATTCCAGTCCCAGAGCCCGTCTTAGCAGTCCGATCTGACCACAGTGGATCTGTTCGTGCATCGGGCAAAACAGTATGGCTCCCAGCTTAACCGGATACACGGCATACGGCATATCGATCGGTTCCAACAGCACACTGGGATCGATATCGGCTAGTTCGCCATGCGCCAATTCGTAAACTCGATTCAGGCGATCCAACAGTTCATCGGCAGTGGGTTGAGTTGAAGCGTCCGGTTTCGGTACGGCACTTCGTCCATAAGCTTTTCGAAATGTGCCCGGAATCAATTCCAAATCTTCCGGGCGACGACCTCTGATACGAAACATCAGCAATCCGTACTGGCTCACGGCAAGATGCCCAACCTGCCAGGCAACATGAGTTGGCAAGCCAGCCGGCATTTCAAACCAAACATCCCTGGGAGTCGCTTCCAATAATTCCAATGTGTAGCGGCGAGCAAAATCGATTTGCCCCATCGCACCATGAAACATTGACTCCGCTGTTTTCAAGTCGGGCAGGGCATCCGCAGTCATAGGTCGTGGCTTTCGGCCAACAGTTCGTTGAATTCACAAGACAGAAAATGGACGCCTGATTGATTCAAGCGCCTCAAGACTTCGGTTACAGCAACAGCCCAAAGGATCGAGCGAGTTTCTATCCTTTGGCTCTCAATTCTTCCGCTTGCTTTTTCAGGTCTGCCGCTTTCTTGATCGCTTCTTCTGTTTTCTTCTTTGTGTCTTCAATCTTCTTTTTTGCTTCGCCAGAAGCCTTGGTTGCTTCGTCAGCAGCCTTCTTTACCGGTTCAACGGCTTTCATCGCAGCTTCGGCAGCCTTCTTCGCTTCTTCAACGGCTTTTGTGGAATCTGCAACAGCTTTCGCGGCGGCCTCAACAACTTCCTTCGGAGCGTCTGCGTTACCCTTCAGGTCTTCCACGGCTTTTACAGCACCTGCCATAGCTTTCTCAGCCTGGGCAACTGTTGCGTTGGCTGCGGCGACTTTTGCGTTTTCGGCTTCCAGAGCTTTCGTCGCTTCGGCGGCTTTTGCAGCAGCTTCTGTGGCCGCCTTTTCTGCTTCTGGAATCATCGCCGTCAGCTCGTCAACTTCTTTGCCTGCATCTTCGGCTGCACGTTCGGCTTCAACAATCGCCTGTTCGCGATCCTTCTTAAAGTCCGGCACAATCTCCAGTTCCGGCGACGCAGCCTTTAGTGGAGCCTGGCCGGCTTCAGTGACTTTCGTCTGCCACACAAACAACTTTTTTAGTCCCTTAAGACCTTCCAACGATTTCATTCCGGCGTCGGTAATGGCGGTATCGTAGATGTTTAGGTATTCAAGTTTCTGCATACCGCTTAGATTGGCCAGCCCGGCATCAGTGACGGCTGTTTTTTCCAGATGCAAACGCACAAGGTCAGTCAGCCCCGCCAGGTGCGACAAACCGGCATCTGTAATTTTCGTGCCGCGCAAATTGACTGAATACACGTTGCTGGCACCGGCCAGAATTTTAAGTGTGTCGTCTGTGATTTCCTTGTCCGACAGGTGAAACGCAATTGTCAGCCGAGCGTCGTTTTTGGCCAGCTGCAAGGCCTGCCCGCCAGCCGTCCGCACAGCTTCGAAGAGCAATTTGTCGGCCTCAGAAGGCTCTGACTGCCCAAATGCAGCACTAACGGTAAACAGCGACAGAAACAGAACTGATGTAACTTTCATGACGAACTCGATCCTGAGGGTGTTAGAGTCTTACCAAAAATCATGCGCGCATGTTTTCGTAGCAACAACGGAGCGGCCCGGCGCATGGGACATTCCATAAGCTTCCACATGCCACGCCAATGGGTCAAGGGCACAGCCCTTGTTAGGAAGATTCAGTGAGGGGAAATGGGGAAGGCAGTTAACCAAGTACGAGGTTATTCGCTTTTCGCTGCAGATTCAACGATTCGGGCCATAACGGCCAACAAATTGGTCTCGCTCCGTTTTCGCATGGTCAAATACAATTGTTGATGCCATGGCTACAACAATCTCCAACCCGATTACCACCATTGGTCGCCTGACGCAGGAATTTTTCTGCGGGTTCGGGGGACTTGCCGTGTTTTCGCTGCGCATGCTGGCAGGAATGCGGCGAGGACTTCCCAAGCGGCACACAATCGTGCCGATCCTGTACGAAGTAGGCGTCCGCAGCGTTCCGGTGGTGCTTGTCACAGGGACGTTTATCGGCATGGTGATGGCCGTACAAACGTACAATCAGTTCAAGATGATGCACATGGAATCGCGTCTGGGAGCGATTATTACCATGACGCTGGTCTCTGAGCTCGGTCCAGTGCTGGCCGCCACGATGCTGGCCGGAAGAGTGGGCTCAGCCATGGCGGCAGAACTGGGGACAATGCGAGTCACGGAACAGGTTCACGCCATTAGCGCTCTGGGAGCAGATCCGGTCAACTATCTGGTGGTCCCTCGATTTCTGGCGTGTGTCACGCTGATTCCATTATTGACAGCCATCGCAGATTCTGTCGGCATCCTGGCGGGATGGCTGTTCAGTTGGCAGGTGCTGGGCATCAACAGTCAACACTATTGGATGTACGCCGAACAATTCGTGACGGGCTGGGACGTTGTTGCGGGGCTGGTCAAAAGCGTATTCTTTGGATGTGCAATCGCCATCATTGCCTGCAGACAGGGCTTCCATTGCGGTGCCGGAGCAGAAGGCGTGGGGCGAGCGGCGACTCAGTCGTTTGTGTATTCCTTCATCGCCATTCTGGGACTCGACTTTTTGCTGACGGTTGTCCTTAACACCACCTACTATCTGATCTGGCCACAGGCCATGTCTCTGGCTGTGACAGGGTGGTGCAGATGAACCGCACCAATTCCACAATTGAAATACAAGACGTCTGTTGCATGTTCGGCAGTCAGAAAGTTCTCTGGAACCTGAACCTGAACATCAGTGCAGGCGAAACCGTCGCCATCGTTGGCGAAAGTGGCTGCGGCAAAAGCGTGACCATGAAAGTGATGATGCAACTGCTTTCGCAGACTTCAGGAACACTGCAATGGTTCGGGAAAGACGTCCGGCTGATGACGCCGGATGAACGCAGACGGCAACGCTTAAAACTAGGCTATCTGTTTCAGGGGGCCGCATTGTTTGACAGCCTGACAATCTACGAAAACGTGGCCTTCGGATTGCGTCAGAACAACGAAGTATCGGAAAACAGCATTCGCGAAACAGTGCTGACAAGACTTTCAGAAGTTGGACTATCTGCAGACATCGTCAACAAACGCCCATCCGAAATTTCGGGCGGCATGCAAAAGCGAGTCGGACTTGCCAGAGCACTGGCACTCGGCCCCGAAGTGATGTTCTATGACGAACCCACAACGGGACTTGACCCGGTCAACAGTCGCCGCATCGATGACCTGATCCATTCCGTCAAAGAAGCTCACGGAGTAACGGGAATCATCGTGACTCACGACTTGCGAACTGTTCAGCGCGTCGCCGATCGCATCGTCATGCTGTACCCCAGATCAAAACTTGCTGACGAAGATTCTCAGGTCGTGTTCGACGGTACTCTGGACGAACTTGCGAGTAGTGACGACCCGAGAATTCGTGAATACATCGGCGACGAACTGCACGTTAGCTCGCAGCATCAGGTCAAGCGACCACAACTGGAAAACACCGGCAGGATCGCCGGGTAAACTCGTCAAACAGAAACACAAAGCGGCACAGCAATCATGGACGAGCGCAAACAGGAATTTCAGGTTGGAGTGATGGCAATTGTTGCGATCGCGGCAGCCATTGTGATGATTTTCAAGTTCGGCGAACTGGGCAATCGCTGGAAGTCCGGCACGAGCATCAGCATTGTCATGCCAGACGCGACAGGCGTCTATCCGGAAACGCCTGTTCGCATGAGTGGCATTCGTATCGGTCAGGTGCAGTCTTTAAAGCTGGTCGCGGAAGGCCGCGGAGTGATGGCTCAGGTGCTGATTGATTCGGAATTCAGCTTTCGCAACGATTCCGTGGCTCGCATCAGCCGTTCACTGCTGGGCGATGGAGCAATCGAAATCATTCCGGGCAGCACCGGACAACCAATCGCCAATGGAGACCGTATCGCTGGTCGAGCCAACAGTGACCCAATGGAAGTTGTGGCGAGGATGGAAGGTAAAATTAATACCACGCTGGCTTCGTTCGAAAGCACGGGCCACGAATGGTCAAGGCTGGGGCAGAACCTGAATCGCCTGATGGAAGCATCCGGATCTGACGGCGTGAGTACCATTGAACGGTCGGCGGTGGCTATTGAACAATTCACGCGCACCATGCAAACAGCCGAAAAGACGCTGGCATCAGCCGGAAGCCTGATCAGCGACCCTCGATACCAAAAACAGCTTCAAGCAACTCTTTCGGCACTGCCCGAATTACTGAATGAAACTCGAACAACTCTGCAAACAGTCAATTCAGTTGTTCAGGAAGTCAATTCCACAGTCAACAATATCAGCGTGGCCACAACACCACTGGCGAAACACAGCCAGAACATGGTGAACCGATTGAATCAGTCGCTCAGCAACATCGAAACTATTACCGGAGAACTGGCCATCGTATCTCGAATGATGAACCAGAACGATGGCACGCTGAAAAAGCTGCTGACCGACCCGGCCGTCTATCGCAACCTGAATTCAACGTCAGCGTCAATGGCCGTGCTTCTGGAAAACCTGAAGCCTGTGATTGCGGACATGCAGTTGTTCAGCGACAAGATTGCCAGACACCCGGAGATTCTGGGAGTACGAGGTGTGGTCCGAGGAAGCGATGGAGCGAAAGACAACGTGCTGCCAGCATCGTTCGAAAACTAAAGCAGTGGCCAGAAATCAGAATACCGGCAGTTGAGCCAGGCTTGCGAACTGTTTCCCCGTCGCCAGAAGGAAATGGGTAGACAAAACTGTATTGCAGAACACGTCCTTGTTACGCAAGAGGAATGCGACTGCAACACGCGACCGTAACGTCCCAAGCAGGCTGGCTGACAAATTACCGGCGGCATATCGCTATAGGCCGTGAACGGCTTCGCTGCGAAGTGACCGACCTCGCTGGATCACATCTGAAGCAACGTCCGGCTGCTTCGGTTGCATGTTGAAATCGAAACGTCGGTGGTCTCGAACATGCGTCCCCAGGAAATTGTCACTGACAAAATCCAAAGGAAACTTCTGATACCACGGTGCTCCAATTTCCACCAGCTGCGTCTGAGTTTCGTAGCCGTCTTTCAGCAACTGAATTTCTCGAGTGCCGTACCACGTATAGTCGATCGACGCAGGCGTATAGCCGATGTCTTTACCGTCGATCCGCACCAGTGCTCCTGTCGGATTCGAATTGATCGTCACACGCCGATGTACGCACCCGACCTGAGTCAGAGTGACTAACAACAACAGGATGGCGGAACGTCTGATCATAATCGGCTTATGGAAGCTTACGGAACCCGCTCGTCAATTGTGGGCCGTTGCACGTTGTGCAGGAAAAACGCCCGACGTGCTGCGACTGAGAGCAATGAATGGCACGAAGCGTAACGAAAAATGTGAAATGCCCCCAAGATCAGTTTTGAGATCTCGCACGCCAGATTTTAAACGCCACCCAAACCACAAGTTGTTTCATATTAACAGGTTGTGTACAAACCATCGGTCGAACAGGCAATCTTCGGGAAAGAAGATACCCAGAACACAACGTTTTGAGCTTCGTTGATTGGTAACTTCAAACAATTCGAGCACTCTTTTTCGGGAACAAAACAAGGCTTAAGTTTTCGACTTTGATAAAGCGAAAGCACGGTGGGCAACAGATGAATTGCGTTGTGAGGCAGTGTAAGTAAACTTCAGCCGCAACCAGACAGATTCATTGCCCCTGAAGTTGGAGCAGTTACAACTTAGCCCTCGAAGCAGCCGAATCATTTTCACACGGATGCGTTCGTGTTTTCAACAAAAGGCAGTTAAAGCAACTGCACACCAGGGATTCAGGTAATTCGATGAGCGATCAGCCACTGGTTCAATATGCATCTCGCACTGACGTCGGCATGCGTCGAGCTGCGAACCAGGATTCACTGGCAGTGCGTCTTTGCACAGAGTTCGTTGAATGGCAAGAATGCGGACACCTGTTTGCCGTCGCCGATGGAATGGGTGGACATTCCGTTGGCGACCTGGCCAGCCGCATCACAGTAGACACACTTCCGCTGGCCTACTTCAAGATGGATGCGGAATCCGTTCCCGAACGCTTGAAGGGAGCAATCGTCGCCGCCAATCGTGCGATCAACGATAAGGCGCGTGAAAACCCTGAATTTGCTGACATGGGCACAACATGCTCGACGCTGGCGTTGACTCCACTTGGGGCGTTTGTGGGACACGTGGGCGACAGTCGCGTCTATCGCGTCCGCAACAGCGAAATTCAGCAGTTAAGCTTTGACCACAGCCTGCAATGGGAAATGATTCGGCAGGGAAGAGCGACGATGGAAAACGTCGACATGCTGCACCCCCGCAATGTTATTACTCGCTGCCTTGGTCCTGACCAAAACGTAAACATCGACATCGAAGGCCCGTTTCACATTCAGGCCGGTGACCAGTTTGTGATTTGCTCCGACGGACTAACGGGCCATGTTTCCGACACCGAAATCGGAGCAGTCGCAGCGAACCTGCCTCCTGCCGATGCGACTCGCCTGCTCATCAACCTGGCCAATTGTCGTGGTGGAGCCGACAACATTACTGTCGTTGTGGCCAACATAGAAGCCTATCCAACAGTGTCCGGCGAACTGGTAGACATCGCCGCCCCCAAGGCCCCGGTCGTCACACGTAAATCAGCCGCTGCGGCAGCCAAAAAACGTACACAGATCAGCCGATGGTCGCTGCTTGCCTTTGCATTTCTGGCAACATTTGGACTCGTGGAACTCGCGCGAGGACAGAAGTGGGGGCTGCTGTTTATCTGCCCGGCTTTGATATTGGGATTCGTGCGTTTGATTTTCGCCGCCTCAAAAAAAGTCGAAGTCGAAGTTGAAGAACAGGAAGAACCTCAGTCAAAAGCAAGCCAGCTTCGTGGCGGCTCAATTCCGGCCCTGAAGTCGCCGTATCGAGCGGCAAGTGCCGCAATCGAAAACCAGTTTTTGGAGTTCCTTGCAGAAGCTCAAAGCGAACTCACTCAAGCTGCAAAAGACAATGGCTGGCAGGTCGATTTCGCTGAACTGACAGACCTGAATCGCAAATCTGTGGACGCCGCTGAAAAGAAAAAACCGGATCGATGCGTGCTGTACCGGGCCAAAGCGATCGATGAACTGATGAAAGAGTTGTACGCAAAAACTCGCCGGAATTAGAATTTCCGCGTTTAACAGCGGCAAATTCTGCTGCTTTCCTCTGTGCGCACTTACGGCATTGGCCTAAACTTCCGGCCTCACCTGTTTCAAGAATAGCGTGAACATGGAGGTTTACGTGTTCCTTTTTCGAAGTATCCGAAGACGCATTGTCAGTGGTTTTACTGGCGCACTGCTGCTTACGCTGTTCACTGCAGGCTTCGGAGTCTGGGGACTGTGGCAGCACCAATCCGCCGTCACTCGCTTGAACACCGTCGTCCATGACAGCCCGGATCGAGCTCGATTGCTGACGATGGTGTACACCATTCCCATTCCCTTGTACGCTCGCGTCGATCTGCAGCAGGACGCCGCGATTCTTGCCGTGCGAAGCGAATATAACGCTCGCGTCAAAGCCGCTCAGAACGAACTTTCCGCCTTCTGGACACGTTGCGAAGAAGCAGCTCATGAACCCATGATTGGCGGAGTAGGGCAGGGCAGACATCCGGTGCTGCAAGTGACCATGCACGCTGTCAAAGCAGACCTGGAAAACCTTGCCGCACTAGGCAAGGATCTGCGATTTTTTCCAAGTGACTCCAGGTATATGCGAGAAACAGAAATACAGAATACCGGTCTAAGAGCAAACCTGATCGTCGCCGACATCGGCAACAAGCTGGATCGATTGCCGTCATTTGAGAAAGAACGCTTCGTCGCTGCTTCGCTGCTTAAGGAAGCCAAACGGTCAAAGTTGGCCTTCAGCTTTGTCTGGATATTAATTGGCGGAGCCCTCGGCTTTCACGCCATTGCAATTTACTACGCGTTTCAGTGGATCTCCAATCCGTTAAGAGCAATCACAAAGGGTGCGTCGCGCATCGCAAATGGCGACACGGACTATCGACTTGGATCAATCTCCAGGTGGAATGATGAATTCGAAGAACTCACGACAGACTTCAACCGTATGGCTGATCGGTTTCAGGAATCTGAAGACCAGCTAAGTGCGAAAGTTGAAGAACGAAGTCGGCAGCTGGTTCGATCAGAAAGACTGGCCGGCGTCGGATTTCTGGCGGCCGGTGTTGCTCACGAAATCAACAACCCGCTGTCATCGATTTCCATGGCCGCAGAATCGTTGCAGTATCGACTCAGCGATCAACTGGACCCCGATCACGAAGACACAAAGGAAGCCATCGAACGATTGGAAATGATTCAGCGGGAATCAAAACGCTGCGGACAGATTACTCGACGCCTGCTCGATTTCTCTCGAAATGAACGGCAGGAGAAACTTCAAAACGACCTGACCCGAGTCATCGGCGAAGTGTTGGCGATGATTCGGCCCATGAGTAAATACGAAGATCGTGAAATCGTATTCGATCGAACCGAACCTTTGTTTCTGGAAATCAACGCTTCGCAAATTAAACAGGTTGTTCTAAATCTGGTTGCCAACGGACTTCAGGCAACAGATTCTGGCGGACGCGTGTGCGTGCGGCTGGAGGAACAAACCGACTGGGTTGTCATTGAAATTTCGGACAATGGACACGGCATGAAAGCTGAGAACATCGAACACCTGTTTGAACCGTTCTTCTCTACCAAAGAAACAGGCGAAGGCACCGGACTGGGGCTGAGCATCACACATCGAATTGTGGTTGAACATCATGGAACCATCGACCCTTCAAGTGAAGGAGAAGGCAAGGGCAGCAGATTTACCGTTCGCCTTCCGCGACGACAGCCACAACTGAAGGCCGCGTAACAATTCGAATGAAGGTCGTTGACCAAAAAACGGACTGCCGGCAGCAAACGCTTTGCTAGCGAACAGAAACGACTCGTTATCCGTGATCGGATTGAGGGTCGCGGACCTCTGGTACGAGCGATTATCCAGCCAAAAAGTGAACAAAAGGCAGATTCACGATTCTGATTCGTTTCCGACTGGCATCCCTGCTTAAATACGCCCTATACTGGTAAGTAATCTTCGTCTCAGGCAATTTTGCCGCTCTTCATCCAGAGCTATCTATCGGATTGGCGCATGTCAGGTATTTCACAAAACGTTGTCTACGCCTCACTTGCTATTGCCGGGATCATCGGACTGGCCAGCATTGTGGATCTGATTGTTGGCGCTCCTTTTGGAGGCCAGACGCTGTTCGATATTATGTTCCTGATTTCAGCGGGCATCACGGGCTATCTCGGTTTCGACTGCATCAAAGACGCTCGATAGTATCACACCGATTAAACCGGTTTCACCAAATGTTCCGGTTATGCAGTTGATGCCGTTTGAGGCCCTTCAACTGTCGCTATAACTACAACGGTACTTCCGTGAACCGTCTGTGCAGTTAGCCCTGCTTAACGCTGGCGCCAGCAAATTCGCCTAAGAAGCGGGCTCAATTCTGCATCAGCTTATCCATCTTTCGTAACCGACATGACTGCCGTCACCAGGCTCACTCGTCGTTTACGAATAATGCGATCAACGCGTTCAAGCAGTGCGATTTCGTCCGTCGATACGTTCGCCAGGTTCCTCACTTTGTGCGCATCAGTTGTACTAAGATTCATCGGTTAATGCGTCGCAAAGCTAACCTTGGCTGTCCGTCATGATGACGGACAGAAGTGTTCAGTATTGAACTTCGAAATCGAAAAGGAGTGACTGCACGATGAGATGGATTACCTTTTTAGGTGCAGCTCTGACGTTGACCTTTGTCAGTGCCTCATCACACGCGGGATTGAACTGCTTCAGTGGTGGCAGCAAGCACAGTGGATGCGCAGAATCATCGCAGCCCGAATGCTGCGTTCCAACAATTTCTCGCCCGTGTTCTCGAAACATCTATAACTATCAACGCAGGAATTCACACCTGAAAGCGTCGTGTTGTGTTACGACGTCAGACTGCGCACCTGCAAGTTGTTGTGCACCGGTCAGCTGTTGCGCCCCTGCCAGCTGCTGTGCACCTGTAACCGCAGGAAATGGCGTTCAAAATTCGTGCTGTGCACCTGCGGCGTGTGCAGACAATTGTACGAACACATGTTGCGCTCCAACAGAATGTAGTCCGGGCAGTTTTTGCACCTTCACTTCAGGCGATATCCATGCGGGATGTGCAGAATCAACAGCTGAATGTTCAACAGAAGGTTGCTGCGACAAATCAACCTGCCAGGAAATCGCGACGTTGATTTATCAGTCAATGACTGAGTGCTACGCAACCGCAAGGCGAACGGCCATTCATCGACTTGGCGATCGCTATGACTGCTGCGAGCACCCCGAAGTAATGAACGCGTTCATCTACGCTCTCAATGACAGCGACGAACGAGTACGAGCAAAAGCCGCCGACGAAATTGGCGACCAGATTCGGCGCAACCGCTGTGTATGCGGAATGCCCGTCATTAGAGCCCTGCAGTGCGCCTTGGCAGACTGCGATAGAAATGTTCGACGCCAGGCAGAGGAAGCACTGCACTGGTCTGGCTACGCGATCGTCAACGGAAACCCGAACGGATGTGTGGGTGAATGCTGTTCAGTTGCATCTGCAACGACATATCCTCAATCAGAAGACACGGTAACAACGCATGCAGTGATGGTTCCCGCACCGGCTCCGGCACCCGCCCCGGTTGAATTCGAACCTTCACGCGTTGAACCATTCGAAACCACGATTACCAGTGTTTCTGCGGGGTCTGATGTTGCAGACGCAGAAGAATCCTACGAACCGAGTGAACGATACTTCGCACCTCGACTACACAACGCAATCCGCACCGCCACTGCAAAAGGCGATTCAAAACCATTTAGTTTCGGCCGTTTCTAGGCAGCCAATCTCATTAGGATACTGGCTCTTCAGAATTCAGGCTCTTCGAACTGAAGGCTGCGAAACCGGCCCGTAATTCGGGAGTATCAATCGTAGCGGCACCAGAAACGCAACGCTGGCCGCATAAATCGTGTAACCATCAGCCGTCCAGGGGCACTTGAGAACATTCTCAAGTGCCCCTGATTTCGTTTTGGCGACCTTTGTTGGCAGAATTCGGACAGCGACAGAATTCGATTTATTCCCATCGTTCCGTTTAGCGTAAGCATTCGATACCTGGAGCAACTTACTTATTGTTGTGGACGGTTCTGGCTCGTTTGCAACCGCCCACGTAGTCCCATTCGCGTTCTCCGCGGCCACAAATCAGCGAAAATCGCTGTAACCCTGCTGGATTGAGAATCACGTTTCAATGGCCGACGATTTAGAATCACCAACTCAACGACGTCCCTTTAAGACAACTGCCGCCGCAGTCTGGGCTATCGGCTTCCTGGTTTATTTTTTCAGTCAGAACTTACCGAACAATTCAACTTCCCCCGACAACACGGTATCACGCACAGACATCTGGATTTACCTTTGGGAAAACGCACTCACTGTATTCAATCCGTTCGACTATTCGTCCGCAGATCATAGCTCCGGCTGGAATTATCTGAGCCAGCGGATTCCATTCGTCTTAACAGCGATGGTGCTGTGGACTGCCGCATGGTGCCTTGGTCGAGTCGCCGTAAGAACGGTGATCGGCCATGTAAGTCTGCTTCGAACTGAAAAATGGGTGATTGAATCTGGTGCCGGCCTATCACTATTAACGCTGTGGATTCTAGGCTGCGGGCTGGCGGGCCAATTAACTTCAATCGCTATTCTTTTGCCGTCAATGATCGCGATCCCAGTCGTTGCATTTTATTGGTGGAAGGACACGAAAGATCATGCTTCATCGGAAGTTACCAACCATCCTGTAAGTCCACAGAAACTTTCAGCCAAAGCCAGGCTCATTTTGAACTGCGGCTTCGCGGCATTTGTAATTCACATACTGTTGGGAGGAATGACGCCTCCACGTGATTTCGATGTTCGCGAATACCACCTTCAGGGGCCGAAGGAATGGCTGTTGTCGGGACAGATTGAATTTCTGGAGCACAACGTTTACACCAGCTTTCCATTTCTTAGTGAGATGCTAAGTCTGGGGGCGATGGTATTAACAGGCGACTGGTGGAACGGTGCTGTTGCGGGCAAACTGACTCTGACGGGATTTCAATTACTGTCAGCGTTAGCTGTATTTGCAATCTGCCGACGCTGGGCAGGATTGGCACCGGCTTACATCGCAGCCCTTGCATTGCTTTCGACTCCCTGGATCATGCGAATTTCAATTATCGCGTATGCCGAAGGAGCAATCACTTTCTACCTGATATCCAGCCTGATGGTCTGTCTGCTGGCCGCGAAGGCATGTGACGAACAAATGGCGACGCGTTTGATCGCCGTAGCGGGGTTTCTGGCTGGCAGCGCGATGTCGGCCAAGTACCCAGGTTTACTTTCAGTCATCCTCCCCACAGGACTGTTCCTGCTGGCTGCGTGTTGGCAAAGAACTCAGGCGGAAGGTTTCAGATCTTCACGGCCAGCATACATTTTCAGGAATGCTGCAATCTTTGTGGTCGCGACCTCTGTTGCAGTTGGACCATGGCTGATCAAGAATTTTTCTGAGACCGGCAACCCCGTGTATCCACTGGGCTACAGCGTCTTCGGGGCAAGTGACTGGAATGCCGAAATGGACGCCAAGTGGAAACGCGCTCACAGTGCACCAGATCACAAGCTGTCGGCAATTCATCTGCACCTGGAAGACGTCGCAATTCGCAGCGACTGGCAAAGCGGTTTTTTGTTTGCATTTGCAGTACCAGCAGTCCTTCTGGCCACAACATCCTATTCAATACGTTGGCTTTGGCTGTACACACTCTGGATGCTGGCCACATGGTGGGCGTTTACGCACCGCATCGATCGATTCTGGGTTCCGCTAATCCCGGTACTGGCCGTATTGAGTGGCACCGCGTGGAACATCAGCACTGCTCGATTTTGGCGAGGACTTGTCGTTCTGTTATTGCTGACTTGCTGTATTTTCAACTACGGATTCAACCGACTGCCGGTTGTAGGGTTCCACGGTGGGCTGATTGAACTTACCGAGCTTCGAAAAATGCCAGTGCGTCAGGACGTGCGACTTCTGAATCAAACACTGCCCAGGAACGCAAAAGTTCTGATGGTTGGTGAGGCCGAAGTTTTCGACTGTGAGTTCAGCGTGATTTACAACACGGTATTCGACGAAAGCATCTTCCAACAATGGACAATCGCTAACCTGAACCAACAGGCAGAAGAACGGCCCATGCGTTCCGCCGAAGAAATTCGAGCCACATTAAACACACACGAAGTAACCCACATCTACGTCAACTGGTCGGAGATACTTCGTTACCGTCTGACCTATGGGTTCACAAAGTACGTCACCCCCGAACGATTCACCCGTCTGGTTGAAGCGGGGGTTCTAAATCCTGGCGTTCCGATGACGTCGATCAAATTCGATGATCTGTCGGAACAGCAGCAAACGGAAATTAAATCGTGGCCCGGCGGACCGCAGCAGGTTTCAGGTGAATCTTACTGGAACAACATTGTTCTGTACGAAGTGCGTCAACAAAATTGAACAGCAACCAGCAACGCATCGCATATCCGAAACCAATGTGCTTGTTCGTGATTCTAAAGTCACATTCCATCGGGTGATGAAGATTTCACATCGCCATGTACATCCGACTTGTTAAATCGGCGTTCAGCGATGCTGTACGAATCAGAAGTGTTGCCCGTGTAAGCAACAATCAGTTCGGCCAGTAAACCAAGCGACATTGCCTGACCGCCCAGTAACGTGGCAGCAATGGAATAGGCAAGTAAAGGGCGTCCGCCGATGGGGGAAGCATCTACCAGATGCACGACATTCATCAGCAGCCAGACGACTGATAAGTATCCAAGCCCCAAGGTTCCAATTGCGAAAAAGAACAGTCCGACTGCTCCCAAAGCATGCTGCGGGCGACGACCAAAACTGATCAGGAAGGTAACCGTCAGCAGATCCAACAGCCCTCGCAAAAATCGGCGCACACCATATTTTGACTGACCGTGTTGGCGCGATCGATGGTGTACAGGAATTTCCGTCACTTTAAACCCGCGAGCATAAGCCAACACTGGAATGAACCGATGCAGTTCGCCGTAGATATTAATCTCTGCACCAACTTCTGATCGAAACATCTTCAGACCGCAGTTGTGATCGTGCAGTGTCAATCCGGTCATGGAACTGACCATCTTATTGAACACAAGACTTGGATACACCTTGTGCCAGGGATCAAGGCGACGTTTCTTCCAACCATTGACGACGTCGAAACCAGATTCAATCAGCGACAGCATCGCAGGAATCTCCGCAGGATCATCCTGCAGATCGGCATCCATCATTAAAATAAGATCGCCATTGGCCGCGCGAATTCCGGCGGTTAAAGCGGCCGCCTTGCCGAAGTTTCTGCGAAATCGAATCGCGCTGATTCGCTCATCCTGCGAGACAAGGTCTGAGATCACCTGCCACGAGTTATCGGTGGAGCCGTCATCAATAAAAATCAGTTCAAAACGATCAACGGCAGTTGCCGCAACCGCGACAATTTCGCCCCACAGCAGCTGAAGGCTACCTTCTTCGTTCATCACGGGAACGATAATGGAGAGCATAGTCATGGGTCTTCTTTCTTAGCGTCCAACACACAGCAATCGGTCAGGACTTCTTCTCTTTAGTGGCCTTGTTGATCGCCTGCAAATCTTCTGGAGATAAAGGCCTGACGTCACCTCGTTCTCGTAAAGCTTCTGCTGAAATCAAATGCACCAATTCCTGTCCAAGTCGATCCATTTCCATAACCAGTGCGTCGATCCGTCCGGCCAGGTACATATAGGCCGTCAGCGCCGGAATTGCGATGAACAGGCCGATTGCAGTAGTCAGCAAAGCCATGGCAATGCCACGAGCCAGCTCTTCTGCCTGTCCCATCGCGTTGCTTTCAGCAATATCATTAAATGCCTGAATCATGCCGATCACGGTGCCCAGCAGTCCAATCAGTGGGCTCAACGTAGCAACGCCGTTTAATACTCGAAGCCGCTTCTTCAATTGGCTGATTTGACGTTCGCCGCCATCGATCACGGCTTGTTCAATTTCCACACTGGGCTTACCCCATTTTCGAACGCCGTGCAAAAACACGTCTGCGGTGGGGCTGCCATCCTGCTGACAAACGGCAATCGCATTCGGCTTGTCCATGCGGCCAGAACGCAGATGTTGAAGAAATCGATCAACAAATGCTCGAGGAATGACTCGCCGACGTCTTAGCAGGACCAACCTTTCGATGCCGCACCACAACGCCACAATTGATGCAAAGCCAAAGACGATTGTAAACGGCCAGCCCACAGCTTTCACAATTTCCTGTGGTGAATTCGGCACGGCAGACTTCCGCTCTTCAACGGAAGCATCAGCTGGCGAATCAGCACCTGTGTCCTGCACCAGATCTGCGGAATTATCGGCCAGTGCGTCTGCATCCTGACCGATGACGGTGCAGGGCAGGGCTCCTGCCGTGATCAATGAAAGCAACACCGCAGTCAGAACACTTCTGAACTTCACCGTGCCACCGTGTTGTGAGCGTAACATAAAATTGGACTGCATAATTGGCTGGATGAATGACTGAACAATATGTTCGAAAACAGATACTGGGATGATAGCAGTTCCTGAAACTCCGGAAACGCCCGTTCAGCAACCAGCAGAACAAAGTGCATAACTAAGGCCGCAATACAGTCAGTTTTTCTTTCGCAGAATCAACCATTGAAGACTTGGGAAACTCTTTCAGGAAATCTTCATAGCCTTTTATTGCAGCACTCTTGTCGCCCAGATTCGCCTCGCAACCTGCAGCCTGAAACAGCGCCAAAGAACGCCATTCATCGAACGGGTAACTGAGATAAACGCGATAATATTCTTTCAGAGCCGATTTCAGATCGTTCTCCAACAGGAACGTTTCGGCAATCAAAAACTCACTGCGAGCAGCCGTCTCTGTGCCCCGACCGTTTTCATCCTGAGTAACCTGTTTGAACAACTCGCGAGCCCGGGACAAGTCCGGTTCGGCCTGAGACTTCCAACGAAGTCCCTGAACCAGCTTCATCTGAAACAAAGATTTCGAATCGGGAACTCGTTGACTTAGTTCATCCGCCAACACATCAATATCAGAGTATCGTTTTTCGGCCAGAGCCACGTCGGCAAGTACAACCCAGATCCGTTCAGTCCACGGGTCTGCCGCCAACCTGTTCTCCATCACCGCAGAACGCAGTAGACCCAGAGCCTGTTTAGCTTCTGCAAACTGCTTCTGATCCAGCAACGCTTCGGCCAGCAACAATTGCACGCGAGCCGCACGAGGGCTCTCGCTATACAGCTCAGCAAAGCGTCTGGCGTTCACCAGCACCTGCGGCCATTGCCTACGAGCCGCAAGAATATCGACGATGTGGTACAACGAAGATTCTTTCTCTTGATCTCGGAATTCGGGACCGGAGCTAATCGCTTCAAACTCTTTTAAAGCTTCATCCATGCGATTTGCCAACATATCGCTTTCAGCCAACGACAGCCTCGCCTGGCCGGCGTACTTGCTGTTAGGGAACTTATCCAGTAACCGCTTATAGATGGCATCAGACTGTTCGTAGTTGCCGTTGCCAAGATTAAAAAAGGCCCACTCTTCAAGCAGAGAATCAAGCGAACTGGAATCTGCAAAAACAGTCGTCAGTCGTTTCCACACGTCATTTGCGGCCTCAGCATTCTTCGCAACCAATCTGGCGTACATGCGTCCGGAATCGAACGCATACTCAGCATCCGGGTGATTTGGATCATTCGTGACTTCCTTTTCAAGCTTGTCGAAAACTAAGCGAAACAGTGACTCCGCTTCCGCCAGACGACCTTGCTCAAAACGACTCATCGCAGCCATGTAATTGATTTCATTGATGGCGATTGAATTCCCATATGCTTTTGCAGCCTGTTCAAACATCTCAGCAGATTGTTCAAACTGGCCAAGTCGATAACGACACCACGCTGCCCCCGTCAAAGCTGGTTCGTGAATGCGAGCATCATCTTTGCGAGTTGCTGCCAGTTCAAAAAATTCGGCCGCCGCCAGAAAATCTTCGGCGTCCCATGCGGTTTCGGCACACTGTAAAGCCGCCAGCCAGGTTTGAGGGTTTTCGTTAAAATCTGCAGCGAGCCGTTTCAGGTCAATCTTGACTGCAACAAACTGCTTCAGATGAGCAGAAGCCACCGCATGAGCGGCAAGGCCATCTGCAACACTGTTCGGGTCTGTTTCAAGTTTCAGAAACTGCTCGGAGTACTGTTGCGATTTATCGTACTGTTTCAATTCCAGACTACTCATGGCTGCCAGAGCAATGGCACCATAGAAGTCCGAATTCTCCGGTTCCGAGTAAGCATCTTCCAATGGTTCAAAAACGGCCAGCCCCTGTTCAAATTTTTTCGCCATGTGAGAAGAACGAATCAGATGATAGCTGCACAGCAAACGATCACGCTCGCTGATGCCTTCCTTCTGCAACGCCGCCGTCAAAACAGTGATGGCGTCTTCAGCCTTTCGATCGGCCAGCAGAATTCGTCCTTCAAGAATCGACACTCGCACGTCAGACGCTGATTCAGGAAAATCGGTGACCAGTCGTTTCAGTGTTTGACGCGAGCCTTCCAGGTCTCGCAGTTCCATTTTCAATTCAGCAGCGTTGAACAAGCTTTCGGCAACATGTTTGTCCTGTGGCCAGCGATCTGCAAGGTCTAAAAACATCTGCGCGGCAACGTCTTTCTTTCGATCCATCTGTTCAATCTGCCCACGCTTGAACAAAATTTCCGCCGCGATCGGCGTATCACCGGCTTCGCGATAAGCGTCTGCCAGCATTTTTCGAGCGGTATCCAATTGCCCCAGTTCTCGCAGACAAAGACCTTTCAGCATCAGCGATTGACTGGCAAGTGGCGAATCGGCAGGCACTTTATCAATGCGCTGCACCGCTTGTTCGTAGTTGCGAAGCTGGAACTGAGCAATACCTGCCTGTAAAGCAGCGGATGCCGCGATTGACTGATCACTAAACCCGGCAACAATAGCATCATACGCGGTTGTGGCTCTGACGAAGTCTTTGGCGTCGAAGTAGATTGTTCCGGTTCGTGCCAGAGCTCTGGCGGACAGCAGTCCCGCGTTTAGCTCAACAACTTTGTTGTAGTAGTCGATCGCTTCAGTCGGTCTATTTAACCCTTCCATAGCTCTGGCCAATGCAAAGCTGGCGTCGGGAAGAATTTGAGCTTCTGGTTTTGAATCAACGAGTGCCTGTAAAATGGGTTCCGATTTTGCCCACTGATTCTCCGCGTTGAAACTATTTCCCAACATCAGCCGGGCCCAGTTGTTGAGATTGTGGCCAGCATGCTTGTCCAGGTATTCTGAAAGCTGAGCAATCGCCACCGGATACTGTTGCAGATAGAAACTTGATTCGCCCAGGCGATAGCGAGCATCTGCAAGATTGGGACTGGTTGGGTTATCGGCAATGAAAGTCTCAAACTGGGGTCGAGCCAATTCGTACTTTTCAAGCGAATTCAACGACAGCCCGTAATACAGCCGCGCCAGAGATGCTCGCGGATGTTCGGCGTTGTCTTTCAAGAACTGACCGAACGTTTCCGCGGCAAGGTCCCACCGCTGTTTGCGGAACAATCCCACACCAAGATTAAATTCGTCCGACGCCTCATCTGCAAAACCGCGTTGTGGCACTATCGAAAGTGACATTAATGCAATCAGCAACGAAAGCACGAAGTTCTTTGGGAATTCACGTTTCATCGTTTGAGCTGGAACGAAAAAAGGAGTTGAAATAACACCTGGCGCAGAACGCGAATTCGCAAAAAACACGCTTCGCACGGCAGCCAGCATTCTACGACTGTTCGACACCGATCCGAAGTGTTTCCCTTGGTTTGTTCTGTGCTTCGACCACGAAATTGACCGAATTCCCAGGGAAATCGCCCTGTCCATGGTGCAGGGCTGAAAGTCGGGCAGAATAGGAGACCTGACGCGAACGGTTCGCAACCAATACAAACCAACGTTCGCAAACGCATTGTGTTCGCCCCAGACAAAAAAGCATCGCATCGTTCATCGAAAGTGTGACACAAAAGCGATGAAAGCTACGCTCAGCCAACGGACGCTGCCGTGCGTACGCGGGTAACACTACTCTGGAATTCTTCCCCAACAATAACCCCCTCGTTAGCAATGACGCCGGAAGCCTAATTTTGAAAATTGACGACTCAGGTCTGCACGCTGACTCAACCGGAACAACGCGTTGCTGGTGGTGTGTGGGCGACGAAGAATACGAACGATACCACGATGGCGAATGGGGACATCCCGTCACCGACGACCAGTTCCTGTTTGAAAAAATTTGCCTTGAAGGATTTCAGTCCGGCTTAAGCTGGCTCACAATTCTTCGAAAACGTGAGCACTTTCGAGAAGCCTTTAAGCAATTCGACTTCATGAAGGTCGCTGCCTTTGGGCCCCGACAGATTGCGGCGTTGCTGAAAAACAAAGGCATCGTGCGACACAAAGGAAAAATTGAGGCCACCATTAATAACGCGGCACGAGCCGTGGAAATGAAGAACGAATTCGGATCGCTGGCAGCATGGTTCTGGCAGTTCGAACCGGATCTGCAGGGCAGGGCACCTTTGCAATCAAAAGTGGAGGCATGCATGCGAACCACCTGCGAATCGGCGATGTTGATGTCGAAACAACTTAAGAAACGAGGATGGAAGTTTGTGGGCCCAACAACGTCGTACGCATTCATGCAGGCCATGGGAATGGTCAACGACCACATCGTTGGATGCTCACAGTTTGAAACAGTTGAAAAACTGCGAAAAGACCTGACACGTCCCACCCCGTAACATCGTAAGCCTGCAACAGCGACGTTAAACTTTCGAAGCAAAGAACTCAATGCCACTGGGGCTATGACGTTTTTCCAAACGTCAAATCGAAGGTGTAGCCGATCGGTCGTATTGTGCGAAAGCTGAGATTCACGCAACGCCAACAGTTGGTCGGGAACAGCCTGGAAATTAAGATCCCAACAAGCGACCGCCGGCAAGATTCATCGCGTATGCCAACATCCTATTTGTTAACGCTAAATATTCGCTGCGGAACCATTCAACTGTTAGTTAATCTTCTGTGAAATCTATCAACGACATCCTGATCATCGGCGGCGGAGTTATCGGGCTTACAACCGCTTTTCGACTTGCCCAACAGAACGTCTCCGTTACGTTGATCGATCGTCAGCAGGTGGGGCTGGAAGCTTCGTGGGCGGGAGCCGGCATGTTGCCTCCCGGAAACCTGGCCAACGCAACAACTCCCGAAGCAAGGTTGCGTTCGTACAGCCATCTGCACTGGGACGAACTTAGCGACACGCTAAAAGAGCTCACCGGCATCGACAACGGCTATCGACGCTGCGGGGCGATTGAAGTGTATGCGCCGGCAGAGCAGGATGCTTTTAACGTTCAGGTTTCCGACTGGCAGGCAGAAGGAACCGTTGTCGAAGACCTGAATCGTGATGACCTTGAAAGTTTCGTCCCTGGTCTGGATGAACAGTTTCAGACTGGAGTTCGTTTGCCAAACTTCGGACAAGTCCGAAACCCACGACATCTGAAAGCTCTGGCTGCGGCTTGCCAAAACATGGGTGTTCACATTGTGGAGAACGCTGAATTCCTTCGGCTGACAGTTTCAGCAACTCAACCTGCGCGTGTCGTTGCGTCAATGCCGAATCGAGTGTTTCACGCAGACAGGATTTGCCTTGCTGCTGGATCGTGGACCACAGGTCTTCTGGAAACAATAGATGTTGAACTGCCAGTGAAGCCGGTCCGAGGCCAGATGGTTCAACTAAAAGCGGAAAAGCTTCCTTTCACACATGTGATTGAACAAGGCCGCAAGTACCTTGTGCCAAGGGCCGATGGTTTGATTCTGGTTGGCTCCACCGAAGAACATGTCGGCTTTGAAAAAAAGAACACATCGGAAGGTGTGGCCGGATTGCTGAAGTTCGCTGAATCAATCGTTCCGAAACTTCGCAACGCAGAAGTGGTTCGCTGCTGGGCTGGGCTTCGACCGGGCTCACCTGACGAACTGCCTTTTCTGGGGCAAATTCCGCAATTCGAAAATCTGTTCGTCGCTGCCGGGCACTTCCGTTCCGGTCTGCAGATGTCAGCCGGATCGGCACGCGTGATTGCGGACCTGATGCTGAACAGCACTCCTGAAATTGATCTTGCTGGCTTAACATTCGACAGGATTCTGCGTTCAGGGACGCAGCTCTAAACTGAGCCACATCGTCAGTTGAAGCTTCAAACTCGCATTCCTTACGCCGCCTAAGAATTGCACGTTGCGCTCCGGATGCACATGCACGCCGCATGCCTTCGCAGTTCAAACCGCTGCCAGACGATTCCGTTGACCGACACAATTGTGCTAACTTAGTGCAACTTCTCTGAAGCGATTCAGACAAAGTATTTTGCACCAAAGGCGTGACAGCCACAAAGCCACGCATCAAACTTTTTTCAGTCAAAGCCAATTTCAACATGCAGAAAACTCGACTGATCATTGTCGGTGCCGGGCCGATTGGCCTTGAAGCAGCTTTGCGTGGAATGCGTGAAGGCTACGACGTGACCGTTCTTGAACGTGGATCAATCGGGCAGGGCGTCCTGAGTTGGGGACATGTTCGTTTCTTCACTCCGTTCGGCATGAACAGCACACAACTGGGGCGATCAATTGCGTCAGCAGAACGCGACGAAGACGCGATACTATCTGGCGAACAATTCTGTCAGCAATACCTTATACCCATCGCCCGTTCTCAGGAACTTGCCGGCCGAGTGCTTGAAAACCATGAAGTTATCGCAGTCAGCCGCGCCGCGTATGGAAAATCAAAACGCATTGGAAGACCAGACCGCAGCGAAAGTCCGTTTCGAATTTTGACGCGATGTCCGCATGAAGAAAAAATTATTGAAGCCGACCTGCTGTTTGACTGTACCGGATTTATTTCCCAACACAATTTCATCGGCGCTGGAGGTATTCCATGTCCGGGCGAGCTTGCTTTGCCAGCAAACGCATACAACATCCCCAACATCAATGGTGATTCAGCAGCGCAGTTCGCTGGTAAACACACGCTGGTTGTTGGCAGCGGCTATTCTGCGGCGACATCGGTGCGACTTTTAAGTAAGCTTACAAAAACACACTCCGACACTCAAATCGTTTGGGTGACGCGTGGAAACAGACCACTTCCCATTCCCGAACTGTCGGCAGATTTACTACCGGAACGAATTCAGCTAACCAAAGCGGCAAATCAATTGGCCGTGCAACCTGACACCTGCGTCAAATGGTTAGCAGGTGGTCAGATTCAGAACATCGCTAAAGACGGCGAGCAATATCTAATCGAACTTAACAACGTGGATGCGTTCGATAACACCGCATCACAGGGCAGGGCACATGTGCTGCGCGTGGACAACATTGTGGCCAATCCGGGCTTTCGACCAAACACAAACCCCTTCCACGAACTGCAGATTCATCGATGCTACGCCACTGATGGACCAATCAAGATTGCCGCTCATTTGCTGGGCCAATCTTCAAGCGATTGCCTGCAACAATCCGCAGGCGGACTGGAACTGCTTAGGAATCCGGAACCGAATTTCTATATCGTTGGTTCCGCCAGTTATGGGCGAGATTCACGATTTCTTTTACAGATCGGCCTGCGCCAAATCGATGAACTCTTTAGTTTTCTGACGGCACACAGGAACGTGATTTCGTGAACAAACAATCAGAACCAAATTTCCCGGACATACAACTAGGTTCGCTGGATGAACTATGGTTTCAGGTCGCAGGAACTGTCTGCAACCTCACCTGCGAACATTGTTTCATCAGCTGCAGTCCTCAAAATCACAGTTTCGACTTCCTGACGTTTGCTCAGGTTGAATCAGCCCTATTGGAATCTGTCGAACGTGGTGTGCGAGAATACTACTTCACTGGCGGTGAACCGTTCCTGAATAAGGAACTGGTTCGCATGCTTCAACGAACGCTCGATTTCGGCCCCGCAACCGTACTCACAAACGGAACCGTGCTGAAAAGCGAATGGCTGCAGCAACTGGCCGCGACCGAAAACCAGTCGCAATACAGCCTTGAATTCCGAGTCTCCATTGACGGACCAACCTCTGAAATCAACGATCCCGTCCGCGGCAAAGGAACATTCGACCGAGCGATTCAAGGTGTTTCACTTTTGAGCGAATTCGGATTCCTGCCCATCATTACCATGACACAAACGTGGGACGATTCGCAGAACGCAAACATGCTGAATCAATTTCGCAGTGTCCTGCAAAGCCACGGCTACAGCCGACCACGACTCAAGATCCTGCCACGCCTTAAAATTGGTGCGGAAGAAAAACGGACAAAAGGATACCAGGATACAGAACGCATCAGCCATCAGATGATGGAAGACTTCGACCATAACCAACTGCTGTGCCATCACAGCCGAGTCATCACAAGTCGGGGCGTGTATGTGTGCCCAATTCTGCTGGAAGAGCCCGATGCCAACATGGGAAACACGATTGCAGAATCAACACGCGCCTTCAAACTCAAGCACGGTGCCTGCTATACTTGCTATCAATATGGAGCGATCTGCACAAATTCAAGCCTAACAAGGGCTTCGCCCTTGACCCAGTAGCGTGGCATAAAAAAAACGTGGAACGTTCGAATCGCTGAACCGCTCCGTTGTCGCTACGAGAATGATGCGCACCGTGCGAGCATCATTTTGAGTAAGACGCCAAGACAACGTAAAACTGGAACTGAGGCCTGCGGACACTAAAACATCGAAGCATGCCTGAGCAAACAACACCTGGGCCACCCACTTAACAATAAGCCTTCCCCTCTAACACAAAAATCATGCACATTGTTGGCGAAGAAATGAACAGATGAAAATCGCACTCTTTGGCGGACTATACAGCAACTATCTTGCTCTTCAGGCCGCAATTTCGGACGCTCGAATTTGCGAGGTCGATGCCATGTACTGCCTTGGCGACCTGGGAGCTTTCGGCCCACATCCGGATCGCGTCTTTCCTATTCTGGCAGAACACGATGTTCTTTGCGTGCAGGGAAACTATGACGACAGCATTGGGAACGAACTGGACGATTGCCAGTGCGGATATACAGACCCACGTGACAACCTTTTCGCTCAGGTCAGTTACGACTACACGTTAAAAAACACCAGCGACACCAACAAAGCATTTCTGAGGACGCTGCCCAAACAGATTTGGCTACAAATTGATGGGCTTAAAATTCTTTTGTGTCACGGAAGCCCACGTCGTACGAATGAGTTTCTTTGGGAATCAAACACCAGCACAGCTTTCCTGAATCGTCTTGCAGATGAACATAACGCGGACGTGATTGTGGGAACTCATTCAGGAATTCACTGGCAGCGAGAACTGAACAACGGACGACTTTACGCCAACATTGGAGTGCTTGGACGCCCGGAAAACGATGGCACCACGGGTGTCTGGTACGCCATTCTGAAGACCGGAATTGACGCCACAAACAGCCCCCTACCCCGCAATCACCCAAAGCCCGCGTGCTTCGTAGAATTCCGATCCGTTGTGTACGATCACGCTCGCTTAGCTGCGGAAATGCAGGAAGAAAATCTGCCGATTGAATTCATTCAAACGGTTTTAACGGGCTGGTGGACCACTTGCCTGGAGATCCTGCCTTCCCGAGAACGTAGGATGGGAAAGTTTTGACGAACAGCCGCGTAAGCATGAGGTAAATAGGCAGCTTGCGCACAACAAAACTGCTTGATGCCGACGCCAGCTGCTCCGACCTGCGGCCCAAATAAAACGCGAAATCCGCCAAATATGACCCCAAGCCCCTATAGCAACAAAAACCACCGGACACCCCAAACATGCGAGCTGTTGTACAACGAGTTTCAGAGGCTTCCGTCTCAGTTGATGGTGAAACCGTCGGTGCGATTGCCAGCGGTTTTGTCGTTCTGCTGGGAGTTGGCGGAGACGATAACCAGGACGACGTGAACTGGATGGCCGCGAAGATCGCTGGACTAAGAGTCTTCGAGGACAGCGAAGGAAAAATGAACCTGGACCTCAGAGAAGTTAAGGCGGCTGTCCTGGTAGTCAGCCAGTTCACTTTATTTGGCGACTGTCGGAAGGGACGACGTCCAAGTTTCGTTTCAGCAGCCCGCCCGGAAAAAGCAGACGCTCTGTACCAGAGTTTCGCAGCCGAACTTCGTGGGCTGGGAATTCCTGTAGAAACAGGCCGTTTTCAAACTCACATGAACGTGCAATTGGTCAACGATGGACCTGTTACGTTGATGCTGGACAGCAAGAAGTCGTTCTAACCGAGCAGCTCCATTTTGCTGATGTTTCCACTTGGGTATCGACATCCAGATTCAGTCGTTGGTGATTTCCAATTACAGGCCTTCGCTCTGGAATCGGCGTTGAAAATTCAATCTTCCCGCCGCTGGTGCAAACTACCTATACTTCGCGGAACTGAATTGCGCGTCGTCTCAGGAAGTTCAGCCCAACTGAATCAACACTTCAGATCGGCCGACGCTGCATCAGTAAATTTGCGGGCTTGATACGTCAGACGGATTTGAAATTCGAGCAAATATCATGGTTTGGTACGACATTGTCATATTGGCGATCCTGGTTTACGCCACCTGGCAGGGAGCTCAGCGAGGCCTGGTCACTCAACTGGCCTGGATTGCCGCGCTGATCCTGTGCTTCAAATTCGCGGACAAACTTGCGCCTATTATTGAGCCGCAAATTAACGTGGAGCAGCCATTAAAGCACTGGATTGCGATGCTGGTGCTGTACATCGGCTTTTCGCTGGGCTCTTTTATGGCGGCCGGCACCTTGAACAGTTGGATGGAGAAAGCCAAGTTCAAGGACTTCGATCGACATCTGGGAGCACTGCTGGGATTTGTAAAGGGCGTCGTGATCTCGCTAGTGGTGACGTTCTTTTCCGTCACAGTGTTCGACTCGTTGAAATCCGTCGTTTTGATTTCTTATACCGGTCGCGCTGCGTGCCAGGTTCTGGACGTAGTGAAGCCCATCACTCCTGACTATTTTCCGGAGTACCTGCAAAAGGCAGTTGCCGAACTGGAACAGGGACTGGCACCCATCCACGAAGAACACCTTGGGAACAGCACATCGATCAGCGATATCTGGAACACAAAGCCTGGCACGTCGACGCCAACAGATGTTCAGGGGCAGGGCGGTGGGTTTCAATTGCCGGATATCGTCGACGGAGTCATCGGAGGCCTGAATCCAAACAGCTCGAACACAAACAGTTCATCGCAAGTCCCATCCGCCAGCACTGGCGTTTCGTTCGACCAGATGTGGCGAACCTTGCCTAAATCTGCACAGGAACAATTTGGGGCCCAGTTGCAGCAGCAATGGAATTCTGCAACCCCCGAACAAAAGAACAACTTTGTGAATCAACTGGGGAAGTCGTTCGAACCCCAGGTTCCTTCCACCATCACCCAGTTCCTGTCCAGTATTGGAGGAAGATTGGGATCGGGTACCAGCGGAAATTCGGCATCGTCCGGGCAGACGAATATCGGCCAGCTTTTGAACGAAATCGGCGATATCTATAAGGACCGTGATCGCGTCGTGAAGAAGACACAGGACTACCTGATCGGCGTGCCTCCGCAGATCCAACAGGCGGTCATCGAAGATTGGTTTGCTGATGTTAGTTTGCGAGCCACAGATCCGGACCCGTTAACCAACGTTCAGACTCGACTGGATGACCGCATCATTAGACAGCTGGATAAAGCCGGCGTGTCATTCAATGCACTCAGCTTTGACCTGCAGCAAAGGCTAAATCAGTCGCGTCAGTAAACAGAATGCGTTTCAAGTCATTCTGAGAGGTCGAAATTTGCCCCTTTAAAAAGCAGCACATTTTGACATTAACCTAACATAACGGACATTATCGGACGTTGGGTGTAGGTAAAAATACAGCGGCAGATTTGCCGACACAGCAAGAATCGAATGCGGCACACGAGACGCTCACTGACTCGCAACAGCGCATCACGCGATACCGCCTGGTGGGAATGAAACGCTGGCGGAATCAGACGTTCATCGATGCAGCAAACTGCCCCGCTGATTTCCATACATGAGCAGCCCGATCGTACCAATAGATTGCATGGCAGCACCGACCGTCCAAAACCCGGCCGTCCCAATACGAAATCTCATGCCACGGGCTCACGGTCATTCACACACCCGAATCAATAGTTGGCGGGTGTACAAATCGCCAGAGCCTCTGGCCGCAGACATCGTGCCGATCAGCCATGCAGGATCGGCCGGAAACCTGCCAACTGCCGATGCGGTCGACAGCCAACTTCCGACACGCCCCCGGATTCTTTAAAGCAGCCGTCAAAGAAAAGTGGCGTAGTTTTCATGGGGCGACGTAGAAACATGGCCCCATGAAAACATACGCCACTTAAGAACGCGTTTTCGTTATTAGCGTTGCCAGCGACAGCACGGCTGTGTCTAACCGACGGTTGCCGCCTCTTCAAAGACGCCAATCTTACGAAACCTGTCGTAGCGGCGATTGACCAATTCCTGCCCGGACATCCCTTCAAGCGACTGCAATGAGCTGGACAGCATGCCTTTCAAAGCCATCGCCATCTGACGATGGTTTCGGTGAGCACCACCAAGTGGCTCAGGAACGACTTCGTCGATGATGCCCAGTTCCATCAGATCTTTGCTTGTGAAACGCAACGCCTGAGCAGCCTTGTCGGCGTGCTTCGAATGCTTCCACAAAATTCCAGCACAGCCTTCCGGACTAATCACTGAATAGTAAGCGTTTTGAAGCACGGCGATATGGTCACCAATACCGATACCCAATGCACCACCAGATCCGCCTTCACCAATGACGACGCACACGATTGGTACTTCCAGAGTTGACATGTCGCGAAGATTGACCGCAATATTGTACGCCTGGCCGCGTTCTTCGGCACCAATGCCTGGATAAGCGCCTGGAGTATCGATCAGGCAGATGATCGGCAGGTTGTATCGAGAAGCCATCTCCATTTTGGACATTGCTTTCCGATAGCCTTCCGGATTGGCACATCCATATAGGCACTCGTTGCGTTCCTTCAGAGTCCGTCCTTTTTGGTGGCCAACCAACATCACTTTGCGACCGTCCAGTTTGGCGAATCCAGTGATAATCGCGCGATCGTCACCGAACGCTTTGTCACCATGCAGTTCAACGAATTCATCAAAGACCAGTTCAACGTAATCAGCTGTTTGAGGACGTTCTGGATGCCGTGAAACCTGAACAATCTGCCACGGATCAAGATTCTCGTAGAGTTCACGTGTCATCTGAGTCAGTTCAACACGCATCCGCCGAATACTGTCTTTCAGGGCTGGCGTTGGATTGGGCTCCGCTTCCAATTTCAGAAGCTGAGATTCCAATTGATAGATTGGTTTTTCAAATGAGAGCTGGTGCTGTGGAGCCATGATACAGGTCTGTAACGACAAAAAAATTTTAATGAGCAACATGGCACAACCAAGGTTGCTCGCAAAAAATGTGATCGACCGCCGGTACGGCACAACCGAATATTGACGAAGATTACTCGATCTTGAACTGAGACATCAGGTCCATCAGGTCTTCTGTAGTAACTTCTTCCTGATCTGCCGCAGAAGCAGGCTGCTGCGCCGGCTGAACAGGTTGCTGCGGCTCTGGAGGCTGAGACGCTGGCGGAACCGGCTGTTGTTGCACAGGCGGCTGAGGTACTGGCTGCACAGGAGCCGGTTGCTGTTGTACTGGCTGAGCAGGCTGTTGCTGAGCCGGTGCCGGCGGAGCTTGCGGGACTGGTGCCTGCTGAGTGTACTGAGGCGGCATCGGGGCTCCGGGTTGCATTGGCATTCCTGGTTGACCGTAACCAGCTGGCATTGGCATTCCGGGCGGCATCATGCCCGGCGGCATCCCAGGCTGGCCGTAACCAGGTGGCATTTGCATGCCCGGATACATCATGCCAGGCATTTGAGGCATCATGTTTGGCTGCATCATCCCTGGCATCTGAGCATTCTGACCTGGAGGAGCACCTCCATTCTTCTTGGCGGCAATGGCAGCCAACCGCGCCTCTTCTTCGCGAAGCAGCTTCTCGCTTACACGACGTTTATTCTTTGGAGCTGCTGGTGCTGCAATTCCGTTCAACGTTCGCACCGCATCCGCACGGCTATCCAGACGTTTGTCAACAGAATCTGCATCGTTTGTTTTTTTGTCGGCCGCCTGCTTCATAAACAACTCAAGCGGATCCGCATCAAAGCACTTAATGCTCCGTAAGGCACCCGCCAGTTCCTGCATCGACTCAAATCGCTTCAGCGGATTCTTTTCCAGCATTCGCAGGACAACGCGATCCAGTTCTTTAGTGACGTTCTGATTAATAGCGGATGGCCCCACTGGCGTTTCGCCCAGGTGTTTTTTCAACAGGGCATTGGGAGAATCTCCAGCGAACGGAGGCTGCCCAGTCAGTACTTCAAAGAATGTAACGCCAAGGCTATACATATCCGTCTGAGGAGTAGGTGGCTTTTTGAGAATCGTTTCCGGTGCAATATAGGTGCGCGTCCCCTGAATAACTTTCTGCTTTCCGGCAATCAGTTTCCCCAGCCCACCCAGCACTTTGCTGGACAATGAAAAGTCGATCACGCGAGCTTCGCCCGCCTTGTTCACTAAAATATTATCCGGCTTGATGTCTCTGTGCAGCCAACCGGTTTCGTGCATAAACTGAAACGCCAGTGCCAACGATTCAGCCAGTTTTTTAAACGTTGACTGAATGGCGGCACGGTTGGACGTGATATGATTTTTCAGGCTGGGGGAACGGAAAAAGTCCATTATAAAAAACGCGTGATCTCGATTTATTTCCAGTTCATGAAACCGCAAAAACGACGGGTGGTCCATCATTTTCCCGATCTTGAACTCGTGCTTCAGCACGTTCTTTTCCGCCGGGATCATTCTGGCGTCGTCCAGCATCAGCTTCATCGCCAATTGCATCGGCGAACCAGCCTGGGTGACCTCCCAAATCTGAGTGGTACTTCCGGCGGCAACGCAGTTGTGTAGTTCATAGTTACCTATGATCATCTGGCCTTCAGACACTTGTCTACTCCCCCAGCTGGCCCTGCGGCAGTTACGAGGAACCGCCGAAACCTGACTTATTTACCCCACAACGACATCGCCCGAAAAGCGACCGCAATGGGCATTTTTTGTTTATTCAGTATAGTGTAACACCAGAATCTGATGCGAAGGGTATTCAAAAAGTGGGACGTCAGACTTCTATCAGGATTCTTCGCGGCAAATGTTCGAACTATCGGTCAACGTGGCGTCAATGCATCAGTCCTGGCAAAAAGGCAGCAATTTATGGCGGTATCGAGCTGCCAACTGCGTCATGAACCGGTCATTCATCAAACGGCAGGCCGGATTCCAGAACCGACGCCACACTATTAAACAGCGTCCCGTTGCGGACAATCGGCCATTTTGAGATAGTCACGAAACTAGGAGTCTTAGAGCCAGGCGAGGTCTTTTGCATAGACCGGGGCAGTCAGATTCTACTTCAGGAGTTTTATTGATGGCGATTCGAATCTGCACTTACTACTTACTCGCGACCGTTTTAGCGGCAACGGCCCAGGCAACAGATTCTGTGCAGGAGATTCGATTTACTGGCACTTTGTCGCAGGCCACCTCAAATTCCGACGAACGAATTCTCCGCAATTTCGAAACGTTGCTGTTGCAGGGAAGTACTGACTTTTTCGCTGTTCTTGACGACGAAATTGACGGCTGCCCGTGGCCGGAAAGTTTTGGAACCCTTGGAAAGACTGGTTCCGTCAGCCCACATCTAATTTACCAGTTCGACGAAAACACCTACACCCTGCCCTTGCCCGTACTGAAAATGAACCTTCCCGCAGACATCAATTCTGATTCAGAATGGACGGACGCCGGGTGGACGTTTACTGCCGAATCACCTGAAACCATCGATAAAATCAGCGCGTGGAAGCTGCGAGCTCGCGAACGCCGAGGTCGTCAGCAATCAATTACTGTTGAAGCTTCCTCAGGGCTATTGCTGAAAGCTGACATGGATGTCTTCATGGGGCAAGGCGAAAAATTCCGGCTATCAATTCACCAAACCTCCAGCAAGCCGGTCGCCGCAGAGGCATCCAGAAAAAACAATGAGCTTCAGTCAGCATTGCTGGAACTACAGTCAGTTTTGCAGCGGCGCCCAGATTCTCAGCTTAGTGAACTGGCATCTCGGCAGATTGTTCTGGCAAAAGAAAGACAAGACAACCTGACCGCCCTGGCAAAGGACACTCCACTACAGGAAACCGTCCTGCGAATTCGCCGCGACGTTGATACCCAGGAACGCCGGCTTCAACAAACCATGGCCCGTGAGCAACAGCTACAGGACAAGCCTGCTCCCGGTTTCACGCTTAACCTGGTCTCTGGCGGAACACTGGATTCAGCCGCGTTGAAGGGAAAAGTGACGATCCTGCACTTTTGGAATTACTCAGAAAAACCACTATCAGAACCGTATGGGCAAGTCGGCTATCTGGAATTCCTGTACAACAATCGCAAACAGGACGGCGTGGAAGTTGTCGGCGTGGCAACCAATAACTCTTTGCAACAAGCCGATCAGGTTGTTGCTGGACGCCGTACCGCGAAGAAGCTGGCGGAGTTCATGAACATCACCTACCCCATCGGATATGACAATGGCTCACTGCTGAAAGCCGTAGGCGACCCACGCAGGAATGCTGGATCGTTGCCATTGTGGATCATGATCTCGAAATCAGGCAACATCGTTCACTATCAGTCGGGCTTCTATGAAATCGACCGCAGAGATGGACTGAAAGAACTGAACGAACTTGTCACTCGTGAAGTCGCCAAATAACGCGAGGATCCGACTGTGATCTTCCAATCAAAGCACACGGCAAATCAGCATCTTCAGATATTCGGTCTCCGGACAGGTTGCCGAAACAGGGTGGTCCAGCGGTTGTCCATGTTGTTCCAGAATTTGAATATCACGACCTGTTGCTCTGGCAACTCCAGAGATCATTTCCACAAAGTCGGCTCGCGACACCAGCCCTGAACAACTGCAGGTCACCAGAATTCCGCCGCGTTTTAAGACCGCAACGCCTAGTTCATTCAGGCGGCTGTATCCCTTGATCGCTCTTTCCAGACCGCCGCGAGTTCTTGCCATACGCGGAGGATCCAACACCACAACGTCAAACGTGGTGCCCTGCTCCACCATTAATTCCAGTTCCGCCCGCACGTCTCCACGTCGGTACTGGCATTTGTCAGCCACTCCGTTCAGTTCTGCATTTGCTGCAGCCAACGCCAAAGCGGGCTCTGATGAATCCACACCCAAAACCTGACTCGCCCCGCCCTTCACCGCCGCCGTGATACCGAACCCGCCGGAAAAGCAGAAGGCATCCAGAACAGAACAGCCCTTCGTAAATCTTGACGCACTCAAGCGATTCTCACGCTGGTCAAGATAGTACCCGGTCTTCTGCCCTTCCTGCACGTCCACACCATATTCGACTCCGTGATCATTCATGAACATCGGGCGTGGCGGAGCCTGGCCGGAAATTAATCCATCAACAACTTCCAAACCTTCAGCTTCGCGCATTCCTTTTTCGGTTCGCAGCCAAATGCCCAGTGGCTGAACTTCCGCCTGCAACGCCTCAATGATCGCATCGCGAAACTGAAATAGCGCTAAACTGGTGAATTGAACCAACAAGTAGCGACCATAAAAATCCACCGACAAGCCGGACAGCCCATCGGACTCACTAAAGATCAAACGGCACGCTACCTTTTCGGACGCAAGATCAAACATCCCGCGTCGTAATTCAACCGCAGAAGCAATGCGTTGGCGAATCAAGTCACTGTCGATTGCCTGTTGCTGAATCCAGGTGTACAAACGCACTCGAATATTGCTGTTGGGATTCCACAGTCCGCGTGCCACAAAGTCGTGCTTTGCGGACCACAGTTCCACAATCGTGCCAGCGGATGGCTCCTCACCAGTATCGCATTCAACAGCGTCAATCGCACTTTCGAAGACCCACGGATGACGTCCAAAAAACGGTTGAGCACGACGAGGCTTCAAGATAACTCGAACAGCAGTCGGACCGGCAGAAGAATCAGCAACAGGTAATTCAGACATACAATTCAACTAAGTCTGCGTCACCGCAGTCATAAAAGGGAATGAACACGCAAACCACGGTTGTAATCAAAAGAATCCAGTTGAACGAACACTCAATCGTTCATTCAAAAGCTACGCCAGCATCAACATCAGCCTTTCATCTGCAGTACCTGCTGTTCCATTTCTTCCAGGTACGCCAACAAACGGTCTCGTTCGTTGGCCAGATGCCGAACACGCAGCAAAGAGCGAACGCGAGTTTTCAATTCCAGTTGATTAACAGGCTTGGTCAGGAAGTCGTCACAACCAGCCTTCACTGCCTTTTCGATGTCACCCATTTCGTTCAATGCGGTAACCATCAAAACGGGGATATTCTGTTTCTCTGGATCGCTTTTGATTTTCTCGCACACTTCATAGCCGCTCATTCTGGGCATCATAATGTCCAGAAGAATCAGATCCGGCTGATTGGCCTCGATAGCATCCATGGTCTCCTGACCATCGTTTGCCATCAGAATTTCATAGTTTTCATCAGCCAGATATGCATCAAGCAATTCACGATTCTGCTCATTGTCGTCAGCGATTAGAACGCGAGAACCAGACAGGTCAATTTCTTTGGGAGACATAGTTCAATTGTGCCTTGAATTTTTACTTCACTTACTGACCAGTCTGCCAGCTGGTCCTGAATATTCAGCAGTATAGATTGTCCTGAACTCGGCAGAAGTCCGGGGCACCATAAAAGCGAAGCAACCGCCAAACCACTCACCAGAAAAGCTTTCAACAGCGGTCGCCAACCTACACTTACCGAAGTATTCATAAGTCTAACGAACCACTAAACGCCCAGTCGGATTGAGCTACAAAAACTCAGGATTTGCTTAATCCCGCCAAAATCTCACCTTCGAACTGCTTTATGGCAGCGTTTGTACAAGGACAAGCGGCTGCTTCTGATCCACGATGTTCCTGCAAAGCGATGAACGCACCTAGATTCTGCACAGTATCAATATCATACCAGGGACGCAGCACATCAGCTCTCAAGCCGATCGTCTGCGACCGCGCCAGAACGTCCAGAAGTGTGCGACCTGAACTCCAGCAAACATCCGAAAACAGGCCAGAAACCGGTGTTCGCAGCCCCGCCAGAACAAATCCCCCGTCGGTTGCCGGCACCACTACAAGATCACAATTCTGCAACCGCTCAAACGCCTGACGAATCACTTCCGACGGAAGATCCGGGCTGTCAGATCCAATCAAAATCGTCCTGTCAGCCTTCAGCTGATGTGCGTACTGAAAAAACCAGTCAATCTTTTCACCAAGATCCCCCTCCGGCTGAAAGACAAGACCGGATTCAGCAGGCAGGCGAGCACGAAACCATAGCTCTGAATCACGCGTCGCGGGAATCACCGCAGCAACAAAGCTGTCAGCAATTCCAGGACAACGCTGCAGCAGATCTTCAACAAATCCGGAATACAATGCGACAGTTGCCTCGTCGCCGATACTGGCGGCCAGTCGAGTCTTCGTTTGTCCGGCAACAGGTTGCCGAGCAAACATTCCCAGTAGATTCATCCACCCTGCCCTTCTGATTTTCTTGCGGGCAAGTGTTGAACCACAGCCGAAACATGAAGCTGTCGTTGTCTCGATTCAATCATCCGCCGCAGCAAGACTCGGCTCACCACACCCCTGAATCGAACTCGGCCGTCAATTTCAACGACGGGCACGTGCATCGAGTAACGTTCCAGAAACTCTGGATTTTCATCCAGATCAACAAGGATGATTTCTGGCATCACGTCCGCAAAGTCGCTGAGCACCGTCAACGCCTGTTCGCACAAGTGGCAAGATTCTCGAGTGTAAAGTTTCACCGACTGAAACACGGGGTGTGTTGCATCCTGAATCTCCACGTTCGATTTTGCGTGACGAAATGCCAACCAGGACCCGACGTAGAAACAAACACAAAGCAGAACATGAAAGTTTCGCGATCGGTACCAGGCACTCGGAAAGTTAATCGGAAGAGTAGTCCAGCGATCTGCAAAAATCAGACAGGACAGCAACGCTCCCATCAACAAAAACGCCATCGCAACGTTTGAGTTAACCCATCTAGTTGAAACATGTTCTGACATAATCAACCCAACCAGGCTCTGCCCTTCACCGCCCTGCCAGCACAGAAAAACTGCCAGCACAGCAAACTACGTGGAAGCTCCGCCCGTAAACACATTGCTGCCGCAAGCACACAACTTTTACGTGAACGCAGACACTGCCGAAACCAGCTCGCTGCGATTCACCAACCTATGACTTCAAGGACTTTCGTAAAAGTACCACTTTACGAACATCCACCAATTAGCAGCCCGCCCCCGGAATTCGGCGACAGACGCCGCCACCGCCCCTCATCGACAAAACCTGCCGAGCGTGGTTCAAAATTCGTTAGGGACCCGCAAAACCGCCAAAAAATCCTGTGAATTCGAGAATGGATGGCCTGTCAACGCAACAATGATTATATCTTAGCACGGCGCCCTCTTTTGAGTGATCGGTACAAACTTTCCTGCGAATTATTCGTGACTCGCCAAACTGATCTGCCTTTTCGGTTCCAATGGAAATACTTCAGGCCAACAAGACATTCTGCAATCTACTGGCTGCCAGCGGCCTGTTGAGTGAGCAGACGATCCGTTCGATGCTGGCTCGGTTTCCATCACGTTCCGGCTCGGCACTCGATTTTTCCAACGTTCTGGTTGAACAATGTCTGCTTACTGAATGGCAGGCGGGAAAGTTGCTGCAGGGAAAACACAGAGGCTTCTTTCTCGGCCCATATAAACTGCTGCGACATCTGGCCAAGGGCGGAATGAGCACTCTATATGTGGCGCAGCATTCAGAAACCGGCGACATCCACGCTCTGAAGGTTTTACCACCTTCCAAAGCTGACGCCAGCGATGCGTCTTACCTACCGCGTTTTCTGCGCGAAGCAAGATTGGCATCATTGCTGAATCACAAAAACGTGATTCGCGTTTACGAAATACTTAGCAACGACGATGAACAATCCCACGTACATTTCATGTCGATGGAACTGCTTGAAGGTTCAGACCTGTATAACAAGGTCGCCGTGGATGGCCCTTTAAGCATTCGAAAGGCTGCCGAGGTGATTCAGCAGGCGGCTAAAGGACTTGAATACGCTCACAGTCAGGGCCTGATTCATCGAGACGTAAAACCTGGCAATCTGTTCGAAACAACCGACGGCACTATCAAACTTCTGGATCTGGGACTGGCAGGAATCGCAGAAAACGCAGGTGATGAAAACCTGACGCGCGACTTCAACGAACGCGTGCTCGGTACGGCAGATTACCTGGCTCCAGAACAAGCCGTCGACAGTCATCGAGCTGACTCTCGAGCTGACATTTACGCCCTGGGATGCACTCTTTACTACATCCTGACCGGTCGGCCACCTTTCGTCGACTGCACGCTTCCGCAGCGAATTCTGGCTCACCAAACCAAAGATCCTCAGGATCTCAGAACCATCCGAAGCGACATTCCGGAGCCACTTTACAACCTGCTGCAGAAGATGTTGGTCAAACAACGATCAAAACGAATTCAAACGGCAGGCGAAGTTGCCGATGCTCTGCAAGGCTGGCTGGATACAGCAGTTGATGATTCAACTTATGATCAGCCAGCCGCCATGATTGCCAGCAGCGAAGATGCATTGCGAGCAAGAAAGCTGCAGCGAATCCAACCATCGCAGCGTGAAACATCGGCGGAAACTCCAACCGATTCCATTCGAGCAGCAGAAACCCAAACCGCTGCATCGCCCACTGGATTTGCCAAAGATCGACAGACAGCAACGGCGCCACAAGCGGAGTATTCCTCAGAATTCGAACAGTTTCTGGAGAAGCTAGACGAAGCCCACGGCGTGCACGACGTTATGAACCCCGCTTTTCTTAAGCACCGCAGAAAAGCACTCAGCGTTGTTGCAACATCGAACAATGCAGACACTACTCCGCGCCCGACAGACGAATTCGTCACACTGGACAAACGCGCATCACGACGGCGAATCCTGCTGGCCACCGTTCTGTTTCTCAGCACTTTGGCAATCGCAGCAGTCGTCGGAGTCGCCGAATTCGGATTTACAGACTGGTGCAAAACGACACTGCAGCACCTGTCGGATCTGTGGTAGAAACTCGTTCGGCTTGACAAACTCTCGGCCTGCTCCGAAGTCAAACGTCCGAGCAATGACAGACATGCAACGATCGTAGCGGTTGCATCAAATATGATGCCCGCACGGTCTGCCCAATCGCGCAGCCAGATCGATTCTGGATTGCTGCAATTCAAATTGCAGCCCACATGCTTGCTGTCGCGACCTAGTCTTAATCTACCTCCTCATAAGCTCCCGGACTGGCCTCAAAATTCGCACCAGACCAATCCGAAAATCATGCAACATCAAGAACAAGCGACCAGCAATTCCGCGCTGTCGTCTTTACTAAGAGTCGCAACCGCCTTCATTCTTTGCATGGGCTGTATTGCGACCAGCAAAAACGCACATGCTGCCGGCTTGATTAGAGTCACCGACGGTCAGCAGACTTACGAAGGTAAAGTCGTCGCTTTGACGCGATCAAACTGTTCGTTAATGGACCGCCAGGGGCAACTGATCCATCTGGATGTAAGCTCGCTTAAGAGCCTGGACAAAATTTCAGCACACTTCCAGCCGCTGGAAACCAGTGCCTTTCGCCAGCAACTGCGCGAAGAGTTTTCAAACGGCTATGAAGTCGTCGGTACCGCTCGCTATCTGGTGTGTGCCCCCAACGGCAATGCAGGAAAATACGCAAAGCTGTTTGAGTCCATCTATCGCGACGTAGAGCAATTCTATCGCGTTCGCGGTTTCAAAGTGAATGCACCGGAAGTTCCATTGGTTGCAGTCGTTTTTGGGTCGCAACGTGAGTTCGCAGAATACTGTGTTAGCGACGGCATCACACCTTCCGCGACCCTGATGGGCTACTATTCGCTCAACACAAATCGCGTCGCGTTGTTCGACGATCCGAACCTTGTATTTACATCGCAGCGAGATCTCAAACCGAACCGCTCCAGCCAAAACCTGAACGCTATAGCAGCGTCAAATCAAATCACGGGCGAAACAGCCAGTACAATCATTCACGAAACAACTCACCAGGTGGGATACAATATTGGAATCCATTCACGCCTGGGACGCACGCCAATCTGGGTTGTCGAAGGCCTGGCGACAGTTCTTGAACCAAGTGGCATGAGAACCACGAAAGGTCGCCAACTGATTTCTGAGCGAATAAACAATGAACGAGCCATCTGGTTTGAACAACGCCATCGCCCATCTCGGAAAGTCGGCAACCTGGCAATGCTGGTAGCGTCGGACGAATACTTTCATCAGAACACGCTGAATTCCTACAGCGAATCATGGGCGTTCGCATTTTTCCTGATGGAAAACGCCTCGCGTCGACAGAATTTCGTCAATTACCTGCAACAAATCGGCAAGCGAGACCCGATGGCCCCCTACTCTGGCAGAGAACGCCTGGAAGACTTTCAGGCTGCGTTCGGAGACATCAGCCGACTGGAAGTCGAATTCATCCGCTACATGGATCGAATGTAGTCACGCGACAACCATAGCCAGGCAACAGAAGCTCGCAACGCTAATAAACAGGGCCACCCACACTAACGGCAGCCAGCTTCAACCTACGCGGCGACCGACGAATCGGAAACACGTCGTTGTTCCAGCTCACCCTGAATCAACAGACCTCGCACAACGGCTGTCACCGGGTCGTTGGCAATACGAACAGACACCATGTTTCCGGCAATATCCTGTTCGACAAATCGCTCAGTGAGCGCTGCCGCAAAACCGCCAACCTGCGTTGCACCACCAGCACAAACGACCGTCAAACGTTCTTTCGAAGCCTTCAGAGCGGAACTTGATTGCAGCAGCCCCTTCAGGCAACGTGCAACACGAGTGAGTACAACCCCGTAAAGCCGTGACAGCGATTTTTCCTGCTCACTAAAGCCATTGCGCAGGTGAATTTTCGGGTCATGCTTCCACTCCCGAATCGCTGAAAAGTCAGGATAGCATTCGCCCGATTCGTCCCATGTCCGCAGCTTGAATTGTTCAGCCAGCTCGTTGTCGATCCAGTTCGCGCCAACATTAATAGACTCGCTGGCCAGCTCGCGACCGAATCGAGAAATACTAACCTGAGAAGAATCGGCACCGATCAAAATCGTAATACCTGAAAACCGGGTTTCGTTTCCGGTTGCCAGAGTTACAGCATGACCAGCTGAACATTCCACCGGAATGTAACCGTGCATCCGAATCAGGCGAGACAGGAACTCAGAATTCCCTGCGTTGCTTCGATTTCCGGGAGCACTAAAGCAACAAAACTGACTGCCGTTTTCTGGCTTCAATGGAGGCAGAATCGCCTTTGTCAGGACGCTTAAAATCTGCCGAGCTGGTGCGTCTACCGTCGGAATCTTACCGTCCGCGAATAACGGAGCGCACGGTTTTCGACTTAGCCAACGCACCTGTTCAGCACGATTGCCAAACACAACAAGGCTCTGTTCGCACTCAGCGTAGGGGATTTTTTTGTCGGCAAGAATCTGTCGATAGCGATCTTCAGCAGGCAGCACAGCATATTCGGCTCGCTCCGTATAAAGATTCACAATCTTGTCATCTTTCGGACTGCGAAAGGCGGACCGAATTTCGTGACACCCAAAATCAATGGCAGTAATCATGTGTCCGCCTGCTCCTCAAGAAAATTCAAAGCCCGGTCAAACCGGTTGGCGTCCGACGCCCCGCTATCGATCGAAGTCCGCCTGGATGCGACGACACTCTCTTTCGCAGGTGTAACCGACTTGGTTGCCGCTGCCACTGGTTGAGCCCGTTTGGAACTTTTTGCCCACATAGACATGTGTGGCGGAGCAATTTGCGTATGAGCACTATCAATTCTTAGACGCTGCGGACCAGTCGGCTTACCGAACAACGTGATCTTCAGAGGCAGGTCAGCCTGCAGCAACTGCATTGGTAAGCGGTTCTGCAGCAAGTCGTCCAGATCGCTCCAGCATTCAGAGGGAGGAAGCTGAAGTTCAGTTTCGGCAACAGTTTCAGTATCAGTGGCAGCAATGTCTGCAGAAACCGCTGTCGAATCAACTTCATCCACTTGCGCTGCAACCTCCGACAAGTCCGCTGCTCCAACAACAACCTCACGGTTGCCTTCAACAACGATGGACCCCGGAATTGTTGCTGTTTCTGACTTCAACCATTCGCCTCCAAACCATTCATGTTCGTTCACCAACGCTTTGGCTGGACGGACAGACTGGCTGTCAGAATCAGCCGTTTCTGGTACTTCAGAAAACTGAACTGCGGTTGCCGACAAAAGCTGTGCAGTGAGCAAATCTTCTGACTTCAACGAAACTGGAACATCTTGAGACTTATTAAACTCAGCACCACCAGTGGACAGAATCGGAGACTCTTCAGCGCCCAATACCAAGTGTTCCAGAGGCTTGTTCTTTGACTCAGACGCGTTTGAAACGAGAGGAGATGCGACTTCAGTGTGACGTTTTTGGGGAGGCGGCAACGGGGTTTCGTTGCGCCGCACCACCGGAGCATCCTGTTCACGAATTTTACTATTCGCCAGCTTTGTTGCTCGGGCCTTGGCGGCAAGTTCCTGCTCAGCCTTCCGTTCGTTTTGAGTCTTCACCCAACCGACGGCAATCAGCCCCAACGCAAACACCAACCCCAATATGAAGACTCCATTCCACAATGCGGCTCCCGTACTGGCTTCCTGAACGGCTTCGTCAGCACTGTCCAGAATCACAAACGAATCATCACTGGCATCGCCCGGAAAAGAAACCTGCTGGAATGGGTCTTTGTTATTTGTAGGTAGAGTGCTTGATGCGACCGCCGAACCGGCTGGCAACAATTCCATTTCACCAACTGTCGGAAGCTCAAGCAAGTTATTCGAAGATTCAGATGGTACATCATTTGAATAGGCCGGAATCGTCAACACGCTTTCGCTGTTCAACGACGCAGTTTTGGCAGGAACTGTTTCAGTTGAGCCAGTCAATGATCCAGCCGAATCTGGAAAACCGTAGCTATTTGATGAATGCGAAACACTGGAGATTCGCGGCTCATTCGAACTGGTACGACTGCGAACCTGAATCACGTCCCCGTGCAACAATCGGTCATTCGGCGCCTTTGCTACTGCACGAGCCGAACCGAAGGTTGTCTGAGTTACACTGAAGTCATAAAGATGCTCCGGAAACTGATAGGTCACATCTCTCAAAAGCACCGTATCGTCTGCGTTTAAAGGAATGACCTGAGGGACACCGTCTGTGACCATCACAAGATTATTCGCACCCATCGGTTCCGAAGTAAGCGACCTGAATACAACCACATCGCCAGGCATTAATCTGGAACCACGTCCCGTCATCTGAGGACGCAGGTTATCGCTGAAGACGGCCTGCAGCGGATTACCTCGAAGAATAAGTGCGTTGCCTTCCGGTGCGACTAATCCGCTGTGTTCTATAAGATCCAGGACGTACACGTGGCTGACTGGATCAAAGGGAATCGTTTCAGCCTTAGGAACATCGCCTGCCACAGTGTACAAAGCGGCGTCCTGAGCGTCGGCATTGCCTGCCAGCACAAGTGCTGTAAGCATGAGCGATAATTTTAGAAGCCGATCCATAGCTTGAACCCCGAATTGCACTTGAACTCTGGTCGAACCGCTCCGTGGTTCGCATGTCGGCGGAATCTGCGCAACGCGATTACGTTCGCGGACGCCGCTACTTTAAGAACAATCGGCACTTGGCGTCCGGGGTTTGACAGTTTCCGAAGGCAGGCTTCATATGCAGCCATATTCGACTAGTCACACATCGGACTGCAAGTGGCAGAATTCGACACAGCTGTTGGGCGCTCGGCTGAAATCTCCGGCAAGTCACCGCAAATCGCCTAACCGATACAATCCGAATTTAGTATGAAGCCACCGCCTTCCCCCAGCCGATACAACAATCCACGACAAAGTACTGACGACCGTTTAACACGCTGTGAGAATTCAATTCTGCAACATGGAATACGGTAGATTTGATGCATTGGGAAGGGATAACTGATGCGCCCACGTTTGCGAGTGTTCGCTGAAGACGGCGAACCAACTGGCCCGGAGCTGCATGCTCCGGAAGTTTCAATGAAATTAGAGGAGCTTACAAGGATTCTCGCGGACGCCATCATTTGGGATCGGTCCTGGCTGGCCGACCTGGCAGATGATCAGGTAAAAGTCTCGGCCGACCTATACGAAGTATTGACGGTGTATTCACAGTTGAGACCAAGCGCCTGAAACGTTCAGAGACTCAAGCTTCAACTGACTAAAAAACTCCTACCTAAAACGTAGGAGTTTTTTTATGCGCGCTTACCAGTAACAATTCGCTACAGACTGACAACAACAGCGAAGTGGCTGCCCACAGAAAAAACAGCAACAACTGTCCATCACCTGCCGAATTGAAGTTGCCCACAGCCTGAAGTTCAACGTCTGCTGCATGCTTTAACAACGTCGATATTGAGCACCAATATGAACCTTCGAGACGACGCAATCTCAATCTGGACGGCCGCAGTCAATGCGGTTAATTCCGAAACGCTGATTCGCAAAAACGTAGTTCTTCATGGTTCGGAAATCACCATTGGGAACGACATAATCAACCTGAACTCAACGAACAGAATCGAAGTTGTGGGAGCCGGCAAAGCGGGAGCCGGAATGGCGCGAGGACTGCTGTCAGTGTTAAGTGAATTGCCCTCCAGCGTGGAACTTAGTGGCTGGGTGAACGTCCCGGAAGACTGCGTTGTAAACCTGCCAAAGATTCACCTGCATGGTGCACGACCAGCGGGAATTAACGAACCAACGGCAGATGGCGTCAATGGCTCACAGGAAATCATCCGCCGGATCGAATCGCTTGATCAGAACGACGTTTGCATTGTGTTGATCTCCGGTGGTGGCAGTGCGCTATTGCCGGCTCCTGTTCCGGAAATCACTCTGGAATCAAAACTAGCCGTCACACGATTTCTGGCCAAATCAGGAGCGACAATCAACGAACTAAACACCGTGCGCCGTCAGCTTTCTTTGGTCAAAGGAGGAGGACTTCTGAAACGCTGCAAAGCTGGCAAACTGATCGCGTTGATTATCTCCGACGTGATTGGCGATCCACTGGACATCATTGCATCGGGGCCAACCGTCCCGGCAAACAGCGGCCCCGACGAAGCCCTCGCCGTACTTAAAAAGTACGACATAGACGGACAGCATATTCCGCCAGAAGTTTACTTCCACCTTGAAACACAAGCCTCAAACACGCCAACTGGCAACAGGCCGTCAACCTTAAGCTGCTCCTTCAGCAACTACATCATCGGATCAAATCAAATCGCCATGGCCGCCGCTGAAGCCGAAGCCAATGCGAAAGGCTACTGTGTCATCAATCTGGGTTCGCAAAATTCCGGCCATGCAAACCAGCACGGCATCGCAATGTTTGGGCAATTGCAGGACCTTCAGGAATCCTCAAACATCCAGCAGCCCTGCTGTATTCTGGCTGGCGGGGAAACAACCGTCGAACTGGCCGAAACAGCCAGGCTCCGAAAAGGAGGTCGAAATCAGGAAGTCGTGTTGGCAGCGATCGCAAAACACAGCAATCCCGCGGCTTGGAAAAACATGGCGTTGTTGTCTGGTGGAACGGACGGAGAAGACGGCCCCACTGACGCAGCGGGGGCCGTTGCAGACGAACAACTTGTGCAGGCCATCGTTGAGCGAAACATTTCCGCCGGCGAATACCTGGCGATCAATAATTCGTATCCGTTCTTTGAACAAGCGGGCGGTCTGCTGCGTACAGGGCCAACCCACACCAACGTGATGGACATCGCCGTCGGCATCTGGGGTGGCCCCAACACTTAGATATGTCGCAGGCCCTGCTGTACAAGACTAACAGCCGGCCAAAAATCTATCCGCGTTGCTTCTGATAGATTTCGGAAAGCACGTCTTCGACAGTCTTGAACTTCTTGCCGGTTTGCTTGACCGCATCGATTCTGGACAACGCATCCTGACTTGAGTGCCCCACGCTAAGCAACGCTTCGTAAGCTTCGCTGATCACATCCGAAGCGGCTCCATCCGGAACGTCTGCAGCAATCATCAAGGCAAACTTGGCCATCTTTCGTCGAAGCTTGGCCACAATTCGTTCGGCTACTGCAGGTCCGACACCGGGAAGAGTGCTAAGTTGCTTGATGTCACTTTCTTCGATCGCAGTGGCCACTTCGTTCACCGGTCGCACCATGGCTCGCAGCGCTTTTTTGACGCCGACTCCGTCCACAGAACAAACCAATTCGAAGAATTCTTTTTCAGCATCGCTGGCAAACCCAATGATGCGTGGCGTTAAACGGCCCTGCTGAGGATTGCCTTCCAGGTACTCGATCGTCCGAAGACTGATCTCTTCACCAATGGACGACTGCAACTGACGGCGCACCAAATCCGGCACCAGCACTTCATACTCAAACCCCTGCACAAACAGGAATGCACAAACATCGGTCAAGCCTACCAGCTTGCCTGTGATTCGAGTAATCAAGATTCGACCTCAAACGAAGATAACACAAACGGATGCCGCGTACGAAACAAAATTTGTCCGCGTGGTTTAAGCTGCGAATTTGACTGTATGATACAGGCACAACGCAATGGCAGATGCGTCCGCAACGTCGTTTGGTTCCGGAATCGCGTCTAACCCCAGTTCCGCTTTCACGGCGTGCTGAATCTGTTCTTTGGGAGCTCGCCCACTTCCCGTCAGCAAACGCTTAATCTGAGTTGGCGTGTAACTGACAATTGGGATCCCCGCATCAGTTAATGTTAACAGAATGGCACCTCGAACATGAGCCATCAGCAAAGCCGTCTTGGGATTCTGTCGGTGCGAGAAGACCTGTTCAATAGCGACGACCTCAGGACGCAAATCTTCCAACACCTCACGCAGCCCCTTCGCGATTTCAGCAATTCGAGCCTGCAGACTTAGCTTTTGAGTCGACTTAAGAATGCCGCCTTCCAGCAAGAAAGGCCCGCGCGGTCTGCGTTCAAGCAGCGCATAGCCCGTTTTGGCAAGCCCTGGGTCAATTCCAAGATACCGGGCATGTGTTGTGAAGTGTTGGTGAGTATTCGCTGCGAATGACATGGAAGAAATTACCCTCGCGTAAGCAGATCTATGATTCTGTCTTCGGCGTTCCAGCCAACAACACTACAGCCGTAGCCGTAATCGCTTCATTTCGTCCGACCGGGCCGACGGCTTCTCCAGACTTTGCCTTCACGTTCACCTGATCAGGACCCACGTTCAGCAATTCAGCAATGCGTTTACGAATCAGCGGTTTCCAGGCTCCCAATCGAGGACTTTCTGCACAAATCGTGCAGTCGAGATTCTGCAGCCGCCAGCCGTCTGAACTTAACTTTTGCCACACGTGCAGCAGCAGTTTTGCTGAATCAGCATCTTTCCATTCGTTAGACGTATTCGGAAACCACTCGCCAATATCGCCACGCCCCACCGCTCCCAGCAATGCATCGATAATCGCATGTAACAGCACATCGGCGTCGCTGTGCCCATCAAGTCCGAAATCACTTTCAACAGTAACGCCGCCAAGAACCAACGGGCGACCGGCAATTGTTCGGTGAGTGTCCTGCCCTTCACCGACTCTAAAAAGCGGCAATTCCTGCGTGTTGAGTGATGGCTTCATGAATTTGAGCTTATCAACCTGACGTAAATGTTAATACCTGGAATTCAAAGCCATGAACGCACTGCTCTGACGTTGACCGAAATACTTAAATTCCAATAGTTTCCACCGGCAGTCAATCATAGCGAATGACTGAGTTTGGCACAGATACGCTGAAAATACGATCTTCTGTACACTGCTTTCCCGAATGACTCGCAGCTTTCGACAACTTTTGGCCGTCATATTACTCGGCACAAGCGGCTGCGCGCTATTTGGATCTGGGCAGAAATCACTGGTTTCATCACAGAATCGCCTCAAGCCAGAACAGCTGGCGAACTTTGAAGCCGACGCCCCCGTCAGACGAGTTGTTCGACTGGACACATCCATTGTTTCGGCCCTGGCAACTGACCGCCGCATGCGAGAACTTGCGTGGGAAGAACTGGATGAAAGCGGCGTAATGTCACATTCCGACCGAAATCGACTGAATCAAAGTGGAATTCGAATTGGAGTGTCTGGTGGAACATTGCCATGGGCACTGGAAAGTCTGCTTCGCGGCGAACGAGTCAATTCTGAATCATCAGCCGCGTCGACGAGACGTTCCGACAATGCATCCAGCTTTGGCCTGCAGGTCGCCATTCCACAGGGAAGCAATTCAATTATCGAACTATCACCTGAAGGCAAAAGCCTGATGGTGCCGCCGGGCCGAATTGATGGCGTCAGCAAATCGGGTGAACTTAATGACGCTCGATGTGTTCTGGATGTTACCGCAACGGAATATGGTGAAGGCTGGGTGGTACTGCGATTCCTTCCACAAATTCATCACGGCAGCCGCACAATGCGGTACAGCGTTTCGGCCTCCGGCGAACAATTGCCCATCCGGCAACGGATCCAGCCTCTTTACGATCAACAGTTTGAAGTCAAACTTCACATTAACGAAACGCTGGTTATCGGCTATCAGAAGCAAGACGAATGGACGATCGGTCGCATGCTGCTGCAGTCTGATTCACTAACTTCCACCAGTGAACGATTGTTGGCTATCCAGCTGAAGCAAATTGAAGAAGTTGCCGGCCAAAAATCCATGGACATCAGCTACAGCAAATATTAAAACAAACGGGCTCTTGCGACAGTCAGGGCCATCCGCCAGGACAATGTCAGGCCATTGCGAGATGCATTCAGCCACCACGGCCTTCTGTGCAAGTTCCCTCAGTGCTGTCCCCTTTGGTAAGAAAAACAACACGGTCCTATACACCACTAAAAACTAAAAAAGCCATCGAGCGTTAACTCGATGGCTTTCATTTTTCATACTACTGAGACAGTGGTCTAGACCGTGCCAAAGATCGTCTTGCCGGTGCTTCGCAAGTCGTCACAGGCTCGCATCATGCGATTGGCGACTCCCGTTTCACCCAGCTTCAGATAGGTGCGAGGATCGTAAGCCTTCTTTGAACCGATTTCGCCATCGACCATCAGCACTTCGTCGTAGTGCTTCAGAATCCAGTCCGCGATTGGGCGAGTGAATGCATACTGAGTATCGGTGTCGATGTTCATCTTAACGACGCCGTAGTCCAGAGTTTCCTGCAACTGAGCGGTTGAAGTACCCGATCCGCCGTGGAACACCAGGTCGAATTCAGCAGCAGCACCGTACTTGTCCATGACGGCTTTTTGACCATCGCGAAGAATTTCCGGTCGCAGCTTAACGGCACCTGGCTTGTAGTGACCATGAACGTTGCCAAAGGTTGCGGCAAACATGAATCGACCAATGCCGCTTAAGGCTTCGTAAACCTGAACCATGTCTTCAGGAGTCGTGTACAGTTTATCAGCAGGCATGTCTGAATGGTCGATGCCATCTTCTTCGCCGCCCACAACTCCGGCTTCAACTTCCAGAATGATTTCGTTTTCGACGCACAGTTTCAGAAGTTCCTGACTTTGAGCAATGTTCTTTTCCAATGGCAATTCTGAGCCATCGTACATGTGCGACTGAAACAGGTTGCCCTGCCCTGCGGCACGACGAGCGGCCGTAGCTGCGATCAGTGGCTTCATAAAACTATCAACCTTCTTTGGTTGGCAGTGGTCCGTATGCAGCGCGACAAGAACGTCGTACTTTTCAGCCAGGCGGTGAGCCGCTTCAGCAAGCACAATCACGCCGTGAACAGCATCTTTCACATTCTGGCCAGAAGCGAATTCTCCGGCACCGGTTGAAAACTGAATGATGCCGTCTGATTTGGCGTCAGCGAATGCTTTCAAGGCAGCGTTGATTGTGACAATCGACGTAACGTTAATTCCTGGATAGGCATAGCCTCCCTTTTGTGCTGCGTCGAGCATGCTGGCGTATTGTGCGGGAGTTGCAATTGGCATCGTTCAGATTGTCCTTTTAGAGCTGAGCACTCAAATTTGCTGTCAACAGACTGAGTTGACATTGAAGCGTTGTGTGAGGCGATTGATAATTCAACCTACCATCGTGTCACCGGATTTCGAAACTGAAACCCGATCACGCAGATTTGCACTACCCCCCAAAGGGAACGTGCTTTTCCAGGAAATGACGGCAAGCCAGGGACATTTACGTGTCCGCAGGCAAGTCGCAAACCTGCTTGTCGAAGTCGCACAGCGTACCGTTTGCAACTTAGTCTGCAAGCTTTCTCGCCTGCGGAAACCTGGTCTCAATGACTTTCTCAGGGAATCTACGGAACCGCATAGCCCGCTCCCTTTACTCGGGAAGAATTTCGCAGGTTAAGTAGCGTTTTTACTTCTGGTTCAGTCAATTCCGGAATTTGCGGAGCTGTCTCAACGCCAGCCACCTGACGCACCGAAAAGTCGTCAACAAAGACTTCGGCCGCGCCGTTGACGGACATCCATACTTTCCATGGGCCGGTTTCTGACGCCTGTCGATAAATACGGAATGTTCGCCAAGAGGGTTCCAGGGTCGGTCGAACCGCAAATTCAGGCCCAAGGTCACTGTCGAATATGGAAAATGGCGTGTCCAACTCGGGAACAATGGCCTGCCCCACCTTGACCCGACCAGACACTTCGTAAACGGCGCCTTTCACAACGTTTAGCTCTGGCGAACGAATCAAGACAGAAGGCTTGTCCAGATTTGGAAGCCCTTCTGCCTTCCGCCAGGCCCGAATACGCAGCACATGGTTGTCGCGACGATTCTCCGAGACAATGTCTGCACCTGTGTGATAGAAATCTTCCTGAGAAGACACAGGCGTCCAGGTGCCGTCCGACAACAAACGTACATCATCAAAGTTACCGGATGGCAAAAGACTGTCGGTTGCCGTATCGCCTTGAATTCGCGACATCATTTGCCAATGATCAGACAGCGACGAGAAGCTGATCGAATATGGACTTGCCATAGGAGTCGGCAAAGACTGCACAGCACGATACCAATATCGATTTTGAATCTTTCGCAATTCCCGCAAACACGCTCGCGAATAGCTTTCTGCGCCAGAATAGTCTCGACGACCGAGTGCCTGACGTGCAGCATCAGTCAACGTCCGCGCCTTAACAAACAATTGTGAAGACGTTGAATCGCTGGAAGAAATCACACTGTCAATTCCTGCGCAGGTCTTCGAAACGCGGTCCAGCTTAAGTGCAGCAATGTCAACAAACAGGTGAGCCGCTCGTTCAATGTTTCTAAGGATACGCTTCTCTATACCACGCCGATCCTGCGGGTCGGAAGAGACAAGAATAATGGCAAACTGATCGAAGTCTTCAATATCAATCAATAAACCACCTGCCGTTGGCTGACGGCGAAGACCTTGAATACCTGTGGCCGTAACCCGCCACGCAGATGCCGTTTCGGAAGCAGCCACGGTCATTGTGCCCTTCCCGGCGAATAATTCCTGAGGCACAAACTGAGACACATTGTCCCAGAACGCGGCCAGAATCAGTGACATCCCGGGGCTGTTAATCAGCGCTGCGTCGGGGCCCGCAGGAGCCGTCGCATAACGATCTCCATTGGAATTTGCAGAACCAAAATTTTGCAGGATACCTCGTGACGATGCCTGCTGCCGCGCATCCGCTGCAACGTTGACATCGATGTGCCCTTCAACTCGCCCCTGTTCCAACAAGGGCTCAACAATGTCAAGATACAACAACGCCAACTCAACCGTTTTCGAAACCTCCTGACTTTCAGCGCTCGAACCGTCCAGTGCATGCGTCTTCCAGAATCCAATCCCTCGAGACCCGGATGACAGCATCGCCACCAGCTGCATCATGATTTGCTCAGGCTCAATTGTCGCTGAGTTAAGCCCCAATCTTCCTCGCCAATTGTTGAGTGCGGGCGATTGTTCGGTTTGAATCCATTCCCACGGCAACGTCAGTTGAGCTGCCGAATTCTGGCGAGCATAGGACCTGTTGCGAGCTTCCCCAAAAGATCGCAATCCCCCGACTGAATGCTGGCTAATGCCGACGAGGTCCAACTGACGCGATGCGACTCCTTCCAAAGCAAGCACATCTGCCATCAAAGGTCGCTGCATCAAACGATCAGCGCTGCGAACTTCTCGCCCCCACGCCATCAAGTGCGGCATCTGATCGGCTGTCACCCCCGTGCCCAAATACCAAATCGATGGCAACGGATGCACGGATTCCAAAGGCGGAAGTCCCTGCAAAGGTGCGCTGAAATCTGCAGGATCAAATTCCGGATGCGGTGGTGTCGCAATGACCAACACCTGCTGATCAATCAAAGCCTGCATTCGTGGCGTGCCATGCAAGTCGCCAACCCAGACGCCGTTAACCCCCAGTCGCTTAAGGAATTGCTCAGACTCTCCGTGATCCGGCATAAATCGTGGAAAGATACGCTGCCCATCAACAACAACCTGACCACGCTGAACGTGAACACGTCTGACATGCTGAACGTCGGTTCCAACAGGAACTCTCTCCGCAGTGTCGTCCGGAGACACAACCGGGCCGTAGTCGCCGACCGCAACATCAATAAACGCGTCGCCTTTATGAATCTCAGCAACCACAACACAGGCATCAAAATAAGCACCCGTTAAGTCGATAGCAGATTGAACCATCTCAGCCCTGAGTTTTCGGATCCGGTCTTTAACCGCGTCCGAATTCCCCACGGCAGACAATGTCTGCCACTGTTCCAATTTCGAACTCGTGCCACCAATCAGCGACGTGACAACAGGCATGCCGGTTCTGGGGTCCAATTGCATTGGCAGCACCAGTCGCAGACCAAACTGAATAGCAGTAACGTTGGAACTAAGTTTTACACTGGTTGAAAAATCATCATGCGCGAGTGATCGAGGACGAGGCAGGATGAGTTTTACTTGTTGAAAACCAGTACCGGACTGAAGATGAAAACGAGCGAACTTCAGATCGCCTTCAGTTCGCTGAGTACGATTGACAAGCTTTACAGCAGATGTATCCGACAACTGAACTTGCCAATCAGCCGGATCATCAACGGCCAACGCAACCGAGGACATAAAAACCGCCCCGGCTGCCATGGCAACCACACAACGAACGAACATCTTGCTGAGCAGTCGCAAAGTGACCACCGTCCCGCTGTCATTGAATCGCGCAGTACAATCGCAACGACTAACCGTTCGCTGTGTTTCACGCGCGCCAGCGAAGTGCGTATATGGCGACGTTTCTTTCACTGCAGATTTCCCACGTCAAATATTACTTGGGCCTGGTGACGGCTCATGTTGAATCATGATCTCCGCAACTGGTCGGTATTGTTCGTTGCATGACGACTCATAACCAAGGCTTTATAAGGCCCAAATCATTGGGTTGGAATATCGTTGAACTCGCCAGAGTTCAGTTATTTTACCGTTAAACCCCGAAGCCTGGCGACTCCGGCTTTCCAGAAATTAAGCACTGAAAAACCACAGGAGTGTTGGTCACAATTAAATCCATCCATCTCACTCCGCTCACTGCAATAGTGGCACTCTAGGCAAAAAACATCAGGCAGATTGGCGAAGTTTAGTTTCCCACAGACCGTTCGAATCAGACGCATTCGCCAGAGCGAAAAAAAACCGCGAAAAGGCACGTTGGGGCTAAAAAATCGCGGTCAGGCCTCAGACCAAAACGACGGTATTGGGAAGCTGGAAGTCTAACAAAGCAGCGTTTTCGTGCCGAGGGCAAGTTTTCCCGGTTCACAACCAATCCCCCCGCTGGCGTTAGTCCAGAGCAGAAGCAATTGTTTGCAACTTCCGGAAGACAGCCACGCTGGAGCGAAAAGCTAAACAATGCCGAAACGGGCCCACGATTCCGGTGTTCCAAAATGACGCGGTTAGTTCGTATCGAATTGCTTGACGGCTGCGAATGCCCTGCGAATAATCGTTTCGGAAAGATCGGCTGCTGAAATTTCGTTCACGTTGTAACGATAATTTTGGTTACGCAATTTGTGACGCAGTTTCGGGCCTGAGACTGGGGAGATCCATACCCAATCATCGCCCATTCTCTTCGATTTGAGACCGTATTTCCTTGCGACCCATTAGAAGTCAGAACACAATCGTGTCTCCCTTATGCCCCGAACGAGAGCTTTTGCAATGACACAGCCAAAACGCTTTCAGGATCGCAAGACGGATGAGTTGCCAGCTGAACTTATCGAACTTGGAGACCTCCTGAAGTCCATCGATACGGAAAACAAATCTGAAGTCCTGGCCTGTTTCAATAGAGTATCAGACTCTGTACTGCGTCGACGTCGCATTCTTGGACTCGTGCAGGAAGCACTGTCTCAACTGCGTCTGGACGTCAAGTATCTGATGTTCGACCTGGAAATGACTCGCCGCGAACGTGATGAACTACAATCTCGCATGGAAGGCGAAGATCGAACCTTCTGACCTTCGACTTGTCAGCGCTAAGGCAGTGAACTTCTTCCACAAAAATCAATTAACCATCGATCAATTAAAAAAGGCAGCCTTCACTTGAAGGCTGCCTTTTTTGTTTAGTCAGAACTTGATCTATCTTAACCGGCTAAGCAACGTCGAAATCTTCTTCGTCGGTTGCGCCATTCACAAGGTCACCACCAACAAACAAGTTACCAACGCTACCCGGACCATGGTCATAGCAGTCATCGTTGTGCCACAGGGGCAATCCAGCGGCGTAACGAGCCGCCAGCATCATCACCTTTTCCTCAGATCCCGGCTTTGCAGCCGTAGGAGCTCCCGGGTCAACGCCAAGCGACTTCAACTCTTCTTCAAAGCCCGCATCAAGATCGCTTAGAAACTCGTAACCCTCGATGTCTGAAAGTGCTTCCAGACCTCCGTCCAACTCACCTATGAACGACGACATTCAGTGCTCCAAATGTTAGCAAATTGTATTCTTGCTGAACTTTCGCCATTCCATTGGCTCCTTACAAACACCTTTTACAGCGATTCGGCAGGTCAACGCAGTACGCCAAACCAGCCAAAACTATCGTGCAAAACGGCGGTAGTCCCTTGCTGACGATTCTTGAGCCAGCGTGGCGAATTGTCAACAAAAAATCGCAACAGGAAATTACGTTTCCAAAGGAACGTCAATCTATCCAGCAAGGTGCCTCATCGTCGGTAAAGACGATGCACTGAAAAGAGTTACCGATGTGTCGAAAAACTTAGTCTGGTCTTGACACGTGGTAGCGTTTGAGTTTCCTGTCCAGTGTGGATCGTTCGATTCCAAGAATTTGAGCCGCTTTTGACTTATTCCAGTCAGTGTGCTCAAGAGTCGAAAGAATGTGGCCACGTTCGATATCAGCCAACGGTATTTCCTGATATTCGCCCGTCTGACACGAAATTGGCTCTTCCATCGTCAGTCGCGACGACAGCGTCGACAGCTGGATGTTGCTGGCCCGAACAACCTCGTTCCGACACAGGATTACCGTGCGTTCAATCGTATTTTGAAGCTCTCGCACGTTACCCGGCCAATCATACTGTTTCAGCAACTCCTTCGCGTCGTCCGTGAAACCAGAAATGACTCGTCCTGTCTTGGCGACATATTTCTCCAGAAAGAACTCCGCCAACAGCGGAATGTCAGTCCGACGCTCTCGCAACGGACTGGCAATCAATTCCGCCACATGCAAACGAAAATAAAGATCCTTCCGGAAGTCTCCATCATCAACAGCTTCTTCCAGGTCTCGGTTTGTCGCCGCCAAAATCCGGACGTTGACTTCGATCGGCTTTCTTCCGCCAATCCGTTCAAACGAATGTCCTTCCAACACACGAAGAAACTTCGCCTGAATCGCTGGACTCATTTCCCCAACTTCATCCAGAAACAGTGTCCCCTGATCGGCCTGTTCGAAACGACCAATCTTTCGTTCAGAAGCTCCGGTAAACGCACCTTTCTCGTGACCAAATAATTCGCTTTCCAACAAACTTTCGTTCAAGGCCGCGCAGTTAAGACAAACAAACGGCCCTTCCCTGCGCGGACTCCGCAGATGCAGGCTGCGTGCAATAAGTTCCTTGCCGCAACCGCTCTCACCACGAATCAGCACGCTGGCATCAGTTTCGGCAATGAGCTCAATCTTATCGCGAAGTTCCAGCATACGCTGACTTTCGCCAATCAGTTGTACGTCGTCACTTATTTGTTGTCGCAGCGACTTGTTTTCGTTGCGTGCCTGATCAAGCCCAGTCTTTAGGGAATCACGTTCATTCATGTGATCCAGGGCAACAGCAAACTGACGTGCCACTGCCAGGGTATAATCCAGATCGTGCTTATCCAAAGAATTGTCAGGGTTGGTTGAATACAAATGCACCAAACCTCGCACTTCGTCATCGCAATTGATGGGCGCACAAATAACGCTGATGGCTCGCATTTCGCCCAGACTGTCGAATACCGCCAACTGCTTGTCGTCACCCACATCTCGAGCAAGCACGGCTTCACGGCTGGAAAGAACCACTCGCGACAGATTGTCTGACACTCGGCGATACGGCAAATCCTTAATACTGTCGTAAGCCACCACTAACAGATCCGACGGAGCCAGACTTGTACCTGCTTCGGGGCGCGCCAGCAAAACCGCTGAAATATCCGCCACGGTTTCTTCCGCCAGGTTCTTCAGCACCACTTCTGTAAGCTGCTGTCGAGTTTTTGCAGCTCCCATTTCCAGGCCAAGCCGGTACAGCCGCGACAATTCAACAGAAGCAGATTGGCGAGCGACATCTCGATCGTTCGAAAGAAATTCCGGAGAATTCGAACGATGCAAAATCGCTGGCTCATCTTCCACCTGCGCGCCAGCGTCCGTCGCTGGCGACGTCTCTCGATCCGTCATTGTGTGCGTTAGCCCCGGAAGCACAGGCTGTGAATCAAGGCTGCTGGTAAACGCCAGACGACATTTACCAATCGACACAATGTCACCGGAATTCAGCTCAATGTCGCCAGAGACAGCTTCATCACCGACAAGTGTCCCATTACGACTCTCCAGATCACGAAGCCACCACTCGCCATCCAGAAAAAACACTTCACAGTGATTGCGACTGCAGGCATCATCATGGAGAACAAGTTTGTTTGTGGCAGAACGACCGACCGTCACCACCTGACCGGCTCGCAGTCGAACAACGTCTCGCCAGGTGGCCCCATCCCAGCTAAGCAAATACGCTTGATTAAGTTCGTCATCCATTAGTGGCCTGGTTTCGCTTGGCATTGATTTCTTGCGTCTTGTCGTGAAAAGTCGAAAGCGATTTGGAGTCTTACTTTAAGACAATGAAAGCACGTTGCTCGCATCATTGACAGTTTGCGGAGCACTGGCTCAACAAAGCTGGGGAACTCCCGCGTTTTGATTGCAACAGCGACATTCAGGCCCGAATTCACGTCGCTGCATTGGAATCAGGAACACATCAAGTCATCCGCCCCTGAAACACTCTTCGCATCATATCCTTAATGACGTTCGGATTCGACGTAGCGAACGTTTCCCTGCTCACTAGTCAGGCAGAATCGTGCATTTTTTCTCTGCTGAACGCGACATCTCTGGAATGCCATTTGCAAATCGTTGCCTCAACCAAGTGCAAGCACGTTTCCGTTTAGACTTTATGCCTGGCGAATTGGAGGATGATGCAAGAGGCCGAATCGCCCCATAAACCTTTTCAGTAAAACAACTTACGTCTAAAGCAGCACCGATCAAAGCTGCAAAAACGCACAGAATCCTGGGCCAGTGAGTACAAGTTGTTAGTTTTTAAGGCGATTTCAGAGTATAGATCGCAGGTCGAACAGTCCTGCGGAATTTGGTTTGGGTACCAAAATCGAACACTCGGTGTAGCAAATTTCACCGTGTGTAGCCAAGCAGGAATGAACACATGAGTTCGAGCGTTTTTGATATGTCAGATGAAATGAGGGGTGTCCGCGGCGCCTGGAAAGGGGGACCTTGTCCCCGATGTAGTCATGAAATGCCCGCAAACGTGGTGCATTGCGTGTCGTGCCGCGCTTTGCTAAACAGCGAACTCACCGAAGATAGCGTGGAAGTTCCGGTGTTCATTCCATTGCCGGAGATCCAGATTATGAAAACAGCCAAGGCTCGTGGCCACTATGTTCGCTGCGGCGGATGTAGTGAAGAGTTGCGAATCAACTCCAAATATATTGGAGCCACTGTGCAATGCCGTCACTGCAGCCACACATTCGAATACAACTCAAAAGTTGAACGAATTGCCGTCTACACCACGTGCCCGCATTGCTCAGAAGAAATCCGAGCCAGCACCAGCTACTTGGGCCAAAACGTCGCCTGCCGCTTTTGCGAAGGCCCGCTTAAACTTCAGGAATGATGTTTTGAGCCTGCAGCCAACGGAAATCAGTTCAGGGACGTCATCAATCGCAGTTCACTATCAATTACCGGTACTCGCCAACAAAAAACGCCTGTAAAATACAGGCGTTTTTGACGAAGCCTTCCTCGACTGCAACTTCAGGTGGGCGCGGCTTCATCAATAGCCGTGATGTCGACCACGAACTGAATGCTTAAAACTGCTTCAGGAACCGCACGTCGTTTTCATAGAAGCGACGGATGTCGTCAACTTCGAAGTGCTTCATACAGAAGCGTTCAATGCCCAATCCAAAGGCAAAGCCGCTCACCTTTTCAGGATCGTAGCCGACGGACCGAAACACATTCGGGTCCACCATTCCAGCGCCGCCAATTTCCATCCAGCTATCGCCCCATTTCATGTCAACTTCGACAGAAGGTTCAGTAAACGGAAAGAACGACGGCCGAAACCGAATCTCAACATCCGGCCCGAGAAACGAACGAGCAAACATCGCCAGCACAGTCTTCAGCTGAGCCATGTTTATATCCGTATCAACCATCAAACCTTCCATTTGATGGAACATACAGGAATGAGTCGGGTCCATTGCATCGGGACGATAAACACGCCCCAAAGACACAATTCTAATCGGCGCCTTTTCCTGCTCCATCGTACGAATCTGAACGGTGGAAGTCTGACTTCTAAGCAAAATCGGACCGCCAGCCATTGCCGTAGCAGTGGCAATGTAGAAGTTGTCCAGCGGATCACGTGCCGGGTGCTCCATGGGAATATTCAGCGAGTCAAAGTTATGCAGCTCGTCCTCAATTTCAGGCCCCTCCACAACGCGGAAACCAAACCTGCCCATCAGCTCTCGAAAGTGCGTAATCGTTCGAGTAATCGGGTGCAGATTCCCGAGTGCCATGGCTTGCCCCGGCAATGTGGGATCAAAGTCTGATTCCGCAGCCGTCTTTGCTGTGGCAACTTCAGCAAGCCGCGCCTCAAGCTTTTCCGTAACTGCTGTTCGCACCTCATTGAATCGCTTGCCGACAACAGGCTTTTCTTCTTTGGTCGCTTTTCCTACCAGCGCCTGCAGGTCTCGCAGCTTTCCTTTTTTCTGCCCCAAAAACTCAATACGAACCTGCTCCAACTGCTCCGCAGATGTTGCATCAGCAATTGCCGACTGAGCGGCGGTTTCGTATTCGTTGAAGGCGTTCAGGATATCCACAACATTACTCCAAAAGCTGAAACACTATCTGCCTCAGCCATCATTGATTGGCACATACAACTGGTTTGATGCAGCAAAGTCGCCGTAACCACCCATGCTCTGAAACTGTCGTTTTAACCAGCCACAGGGCGTTAGCCCCGGTCTAACACGGCAAGCAGCCGGGGCTAACGCCCTGCGACAAATCAGATTAGAGCGTGTTCCCAACTAACTCGACAGCCACGACTTCCACTGGGCGAATTCTAGTGAAGTATTCAGCAACACGCGAACGATTCTGGATCGTGAAGCGTGACTGAATGCACATCAAATTGCCCGTGTAACGAACCGGACTAAGCTCGCAGCGAAAACGTGGACGCGAAGCAAAACTGTGCAACGCGCGCAAAAAAGCGAGGAATCAGTTGCCGGATTCCTCGCTGATTTTAATTCAAACACGACTGACTATGCAGCAGCTTTCGCTTTGGCAGCCTTCACCAGTTCGACAATTTCGTCGAAGATAGCTGGTGAAACAATGGCCAGTTCGCTTAGCGACTTGCGATTCAGTTCAATGTTCGCGAGCGTCAAGCCGTTGATGAACTGAGAATACGAAATTCCGCGTTGTCGGCAGGCAGCTGTAAGACGCGTAATCCACAACTGACGGAAAACACGCTTACGAACTCGACGGTCGCGAAACGCGTAGGCACGAGAACGAAGAATCGTTTCTTTAACTGTTCGCAGAAGCTTACTTCGGCCACCGAAGTTACCGCGAGCTTCTTTAAATAGTCGCTTCTTTGATCGGCGACGAGCTTTTCCGAGTGTGACACGCATGACGTTAGTCTTCCGGCCAGTGCAGTCGGCGAAGAACCAAACTGCTCCGCCAAAATGTGTTAAAAGTTGCCGTCAGCTCAACATCCGAGCTGGCGAAAATTTGTCTTAAAGTGAAGGACGAAGAGCTTCAATAATGTTCTTCGCGTCTTTACCTTCAGTAATGCCCCCATTGCGAAGATTTCTCTTACGCTTTGAAGACTTGCCGCTTAGCAAGTGGCCACGAAAAGCAGAGCGATGCTTTGCTTTCCCTGACGCCGTAATCTTAAAGCGGCGTTTCATTCCCTTGTGTGTTTTTTGCTTTGGCATTATCCATCACCGATCGGTAGGTGAACATGTGTATATTTACTCGCGACCAGCGAGCCGGGGAGTATAACGACCCAGCGTTTTGAAAGCCAGTATTCCTGCCGCTATCCGTCAAATTTGCCATTTGTGTGCAAATTATCGGGCGCTAACCGGCTTCTGGGGTCTGGTGTCGTGTGAGTATCGGCACCAGAAGGCACTTTCGCAAATCTGAGGGCCGAAATCTATACAGATTTCGCAGACGGAACAGAGGATTTCCTGGAAGTCTCAATTAACGGATCTGGCCTGCCCCGTGAACCACGTATTTATAGCTCATGATTTCACGAGGACCGCAGGGGCCGCGCGCATGAAACTTATCCGTACTGATCCCAATTTCCGCACCAAGCCCAAATTCGCCACCGTCGTTAAAACGAGTGCTGGCGTTGATCATAACGGCGGATGAATCGACGTTTGCTTGAAAATACTCAGCAGATTCAAGGTCTTTCGTCACAATCGCTTCCGTGTGCCCCGACCCAAATTGGCGAATGTGTTCTGAGGCAGCTTCGATTGAGTCGACAATTTTCACGGACAGAATCAAATCCAGGTACTCGGTGGCAAAGTCTTCGTCGGTCGCCACTTTGCCACGCTCAACGCCGCGAATACTGTCTACGCAGCACCGCAGTTCTACTCCGTTTTTCTGTAGTTCTGTTGCCAGCTGCGGCCAAAACCGAGCCGCCGCGTCTTTGTGAATCAAAAGCGTCTCGGCCGCATTGCACACCCCGGGGCGATGGCATTTGCTGTTGATCGTGATGTCAAGAGCCATCTGCTGATCTGCAGATCCATCGATGTACACATGGCAAATTCCGTCGAAATGCTTAATCACCGGCATCGTGGCTTCACGGCTGACACGTTCGATCAGCGATCGACCACCGCGAGGTATCGTCACATCGATCAAGTCGCCTCGCTTAAGGAATTCGCCCACAGCTGCCCGGTCGGTTGTCTCCACCAGTTGCACGGCGTTTTCCGGCAGCCCAGCTTCATTTAGGCTTTGCTTCAACACATCGTACAAAATGGTATTGCTGTGAAACGCCTCGCTTCCGCCTCGCAAAATCACAGCGTTGCCGCTTTTCACGCACAAAGCGGCCGCGTCGACCGTAACGTTGGGCCGCGATTCGTAAATAAAGAACACAACACCCAGTGGGACACGAACCTTTGTTATCAACAAACCATTCGGGCGTTTGCAGCTTTCGATAATCTCGCCCACAGGATCCGCCAATTGGCCAACTTCAACAATGGAATTGGCCAGCGATTGAATACGTTCGGGAGTTAACCGCAGTCGGTCCAGCATGGCTGAACTCAGTTGTTTCGCTTCCCCTGCGGCGATGTCTATGGAGTTCTGTTCGACAATTTCGCTTGTCCGCGACACCAACTGCTGTGCACAAATCCGCAGCCAGTTCAGTTTTTGGTCGCCAGTGATGGTGGCCAGCGAAGTTGACGCCTGCCGAGCATTCTGAGCGACATCTTTGGCGTATTGAGCTAAATCGAGCATGCTTTATCTTTGTCTTGTTATCTGTTTCGCCGCCCGAACATACCCCGTGGACGGCACGCCTTCCGATACAGCTGGCTGCGTCATTGATGGCAAAAAAAAAATGGTCGAAAGGACTGACCCACAGTATAAGCCGAGCGTTCGGCAGCAAATTTGTGGTTTCGTAATTCACGCCGGAATTACGCGAAATTCCTTTTCGCGGCAGCACAGAAAGAAACAAGCGATAAGTCAGGAACTACGAATTCACATTTCCGTAGACGACTTCGCGAACGCTCGCCTGGCCACCCGCCAGAACGTTTAACTTTTCGACACGGGCGTTCAGAACAATTCGTTTAGAAGAGGCAAAACTAGAACGTCCAGTTGGTGTAAACGGCCGACCGAAAGCTCTGCCATTCGTCGCGGTGTTCCATGGCGTTGGGGCGGTCAACCAGATCGCAAACCCATGTATCCATCCGGCGAAGTCGCTCCGCCAAAACAGCGGCTATATTCGATGTCACTCGCCAGGCAGCTTCCGGGCGTTCCTTTAGCAGGTTTAGAAAATCATTGCGGTCATAGCAGCACGCTGTCACATCACCAATCGATTTAATTGACGCGGAATGAGGCGCAGTTCTGACAAACGACATTTCTCCGAACACGTCACCTGCCTTTAACGTTGCCAATACATGAGATTCGCTGGCTTCACTGGAACGACTCACAATACATTCGCCTCTTAGAATAATCCAAAGCGTCTGAATGCACTCACCTTCATTCAGAATCGACTGGCCCGCCGTAAAATGCGAAGTCTTCAACGACTGGCAAATCAGGTCCGCATCTTCGTTGTTTATGCCCTGAAAAATCTGCAGGGTGGTCAAATCATTGATTAGCATATTCATTTTGATTGCTCCAAATCCGATGCGAAACTGGTCAAAAACTGCGATCGCGTGGACTTAAATTCCAGCCAGAACCGTTGCTCTGCCAACTCGACCGATACCCATAAGATAGGCCGCCGTTCTTAGAGGTATTCGTTTTTCTGTGGCAAGATCCCACATCTTCTCAAAGCTTGCAGTCAGAGTCTTCGCAAGCTCAGTTCGCGTTCGTTCAATATCCCACTTGAAGTACTGTCGATTCTGCACCCATTCAAAATAGCTAACCGTCACGCCGCCTGCGTTTGCCAGAATATCTGGCAACACAACAATTTCCTTTGACTGCAGGATTCTGTCTGCATCTGGAGTAATGGGGCCATTGGCGGCTTCCACCACATAGCGAGCTCGTACTTCACCTGCGTTTTCGTGAGTAAGAACCCCACCCAGCGCCGCAGGAATCAGCACGTCCACATCCAATGTCAGCAGCTCTTCATTGCTGATTTGTTTTTCTGATGGAAACCCGTCCAGGGAACGATGATCACAAACGTAATTCAACGCTGCAGAAATATCGATTCCTTCAGCCGAATATTTACCTCCACTTATGTCGGAAATGGCGACCACCTTTGCTCCCTGAGCATGAACGTATTCGGCGGCAAATGACCCAACGTTGCCAAATCCCTGAATTGCAACGGTTGTCCCCTTTAACGACCGGCCGAATTTTTCAAGCATCGCGGCCGTTAGTAATCCCACTCCACGTCCGGTTGCTTCTTCGCGTCCGTCGGCACCGTGCAGTTCCAGTGGCTTCCCCGTTACGCAAGCTGGGTTGAAGCCGTGGTATTTTTCAAATTGGTTCACAATCCACGCCATCACCTGAGCGTTTGTGCCCATGTCCGGCGCTGGAATATCTTTATCCGGACCAATCACGTCCTGTAGCTCATCGACAAACTTGCGAGTCATCAGTTCAAGTTCGTTGGGACTCAAAGACTTCGGCGCAACAGTAATCCCCCCCTTCGCGCCGCCATAAGGAATATCAACAACGGCAGTCTTCCAGGTCATCAACGATGCCAGCGCCAGAACTTCCTGTGCATCAACTTCAGGATGAAAACGTAGTCCGCCTTTCATTGGCCCGCGAGCACTATTGTGCTGCATCCGATAACCAACAAACGTAGCGATCTCGCCGTTGTCCATTTTCATGGCCACCTGAACCTTTACTTCTCGTTCAGGCGTCAGCAGCAGTTTCTTCATGTTTGGTGACAGATCCATCACCGTTGCGGCATTTTCAAAGTAATGACACGCAGACTCATAGGAACTCATGAGATTCGCTTTAAAAAACTGGAAGTAAAGTTTTCATCAAACTGCCATCAGGCGTGTTCCAACGGAACTCGCCCGAATTCAATATATCGTAGACAGATAAGTCTCAGATCCAACGGTCGCCACATCGGTAAGCGTTGTTGTTCGTTCAAAATGCAGCCGGCCCGCCAGATGTCAGCCCTGCAATATCAGGCGTCTTAAGAAGCATAGATGCTATTTCTCGGGCGTAAAGCAGGGCGCCATATTTGGACAATTCCGGGCTGTCACCAAGAAACAACTTTTCCGGCTGACTAAATCCTCGAAATGCATCAGTGGAATTACAAAAAGGAATTCCGTCTTTGTCACAGGCGGCCTGTAAAATTTGATAAGGCAAATCTTCCGTCTCCGGCCAGACAGCCGTCGCAGAAATCTGCTCAGACAATCCGGGAAACGATTCTCCCGATGCAACCTGCCAGGGTACCGGCGAAGTCGTGACAATCAATCGATAGCCTTCGATTTGGGAATCACGCTGAAACTGCGTTAACGGTGACAGAGCATGCTGAATTAACAAGCGAAGGTCCGTGTTTGCTGCCGCCGTCCATTCGTAACGTTCAAACAATGCAGACGACATTGCCTGGCTTCGTTCACCGGTTAAGGCTCCGGCATTCGACTTAAAAAGCTGACAAAGTGAGGAATTTCTCATCAGCCGAATCAAAGGGTTGCCAGCATGCCTATCCGGAAACAAGAGCGGGTTGGAGCAAATCTGATCAGTGCCGGAATCTCGCAGCATACTTCGATACGCTGAATCATCCGCAACGTCCGTCATATCGAAATGTAGAACGACAAGATCCGGTTTCAGTTTTTTCAGTTCGTGCTGAAACTGCAGCCACGACAACAATGGGCTAAATCCAGGCACGCCAGCATTCAGCACTTCCACCTGACGCTGCGTCGCGGACTGCAGGAAGGTTTGAAGCCTCGCGGAAACGGTTTCTTCGGTGGGCAGCTCTGCACCAAGAACAGTGTCATCGCCCAGCACAAGCACGCGGAAGACATCAGCGGGCTTCGGAATAGCTGGCTGGTCGCCTCGCAGCCCAAGGCTATTGGTGGAAATCGTCAACCCGGTGCCAGAATCCTGTTGCTTATACAGTCGCCGCATTTCGTGATGTGTGACAGCGGACGGAGCCAGCAATGGTTGCCACTGCAACTTAGCACGGCTGCTGACAGTCGAAACAGGAGCCTCCGTCTTAATCTGCAGCAATAACTCCAGCCCCACAACAGCAAGCAGCAACAGCACAAGGGCTGTCAGAAACTGCTTAACGCTTCTGGATAGGGCCTGAAACATGGCACAACAACCCAGACCAATCGTCGGGGTTCCACAAAAACCATTTTGCAACCGTCAAACAACGTATTCGACGGCAGCGACAATTCTAGTTTAAGAACACTAAACGCAGGAAGGGCGAGTCCCCTGTGAGAACTCGCCCTGCCCTGCTTTAGTTTTACCAAACACGCTGATCAAGCGGCTCGACGCTCAACAGACGGTGCATGGATCTTCAGATTTGAACCTGGGCCGCCACGAGGAGGGTAGCCGTATTCTCTTAGCTTGCCGGACAGAGTTCGAAGGCCGATTTTCAGGATCTGAGCCGTTCGTTCTCGATTGCCGTTGCAGCGTGCAAACGTGGACTCAATCAGCTTTCGCTCCATTTCCCGAAGCGTCATGCCAACGGATTCGACGTTGGCGTCCTCATCACATTCGTTCTGCAGCCACGATCGAATGCTGTCGGCGGTAATGCTTCCACCCACTTCGATAGTGCAGGCACGTTCAATAATGTTCTGCAATTCGCGAACATTGCCCGGCCACGTATGAGTCTCAAGAAGTTGAAGAGCATCCGTGCTCACCTCACGTGGAGGTCGTCCTTCCTTGAGTGAAATTTCGCCAATGAAGTGCTCCACAAGCAGTGGAATGTCATTGTGACGAACTCGCAGCGGTGGAGACTGCAATGTAATGCCGCTGAGGTGTTGCAGCAGGTCATCGCGGAATCGTCCTTCCATCGCCAGTCGATTCAGGTCTGAATGCGTTGCCGCAATAAACCGAATGTTTGGCGAATCCTGTGTTCCATTCAGAATCGACGTCGCTCGCTGTTCAAGCAGCTGCGAAAGTCGTTTTTGAAACGGCAAAGCAACGGTTTCGACGTTGTCCAAAAGAATGGAACCGCCGCTGGCCATCTTTAGATAGCCAGGAAAACCGTCTGGAGTATTATCCCCGTAAAGCTGATGTTCCAGAGTTTCCACCGAGTGCAGACTGCAGTCAATTCGCAGAAACGGCTTTTCAGCTCGTCGACTGCAACGGTGCAGACCTTCTGCAATCAATGTTGTCCCACTGCCCGACTCACCTCGAACCAAAACAGTTCGGTCGTCGTCTGCAGCAATGCGGATACTTTCTCGCAAAGCCTGCATGGCTGGCGTACTACCAACCAGGTCCATCAGATTGCGGTTAAGCAACTGACGCTTCAGGTTTTCGTTTTCGCGAATCAGGTCATTCTTCTGAATGGCCGTCATCAATGCCGCACCAAATCGTGTGGCTGAAAATGGTCGTTCAATAACTTCGCACTCGAACGTTGGAACCGTTTCGCGGCCCCATCGAGAGTCTTCAGAAACCAGACACAAAACCTGAGCGGCTCGTGAATGATTCTTGATGGCTGCGTTGACTTCCTGAAGTCGTGAAACCTGATCTGCATCGTCGATGATGCAGATCTGAAATTCCTGACGGCTTAAGTGAAACAACATTGCATCAGGGCTGTCAGTTTCGCAAACCGACATTCCTCGCTTGCGAACATCGTCGGCAAGCAGTTGGCGAGCTCCAGGTCGCGGTGAAAACACAAGCACTGCCTGAGGAGCAGGAGCTGTTTCAACGGGTGTCTGGAAAGAAGTTTCTGGAGCCACTGGGTTTACTGGTTGCATCCTTGCACCAGGAAACTGCAGAATTTGTGGCCCATGATGAGCGCCAGAGGGGTACTCGTTCATGATGTCCTCAACTTGTGAGCGGGTCGAAAAGAGAGAGGCAGGATTGAGAGAACGCAAACACGACTGCAGGCCACAAGCAATAGAACATCGAATGTGATTCCGCTGGACCCTTGAGATAAGAATCCGTCGAGCTGGATTTCCCGGACGGGAAAGGAAGGGAATGAGATAGGTAAGTTGAACTCAAAAGCGAGTTCGGCTTGAGAGGCCGATTGATATCTTGAATCGACTTTTTATGTCAACACGGTTTTGTCCCAAAAACCGAAAACTGTTTGCCAGTTCTTCAATAAAAACTTCAGAACAATCCACGAACCCCGGATTTTGAAAAAGTTACTCACCAACTTCGGCACTTTCTGCAGCTGTACGCAACGCGAAATGTAGAAACTGCAATCGAACCGGCAGAAGATTCTTTCAAACGTCGATGCTGAAACAGCAGTTTTCGACACCGACCTCAGAAAACCAATCATCAGGCCTCAATCCACACGCGGCTCAGCAAAATCGCGCTGCACGCATCTGCCCAGCCCCCTGGTTTCCGCAATCAATCACTGCGCATAAAAAAGCCGTTGGCAGCAAAAGCTGACAACGGCTCTGAAATTTTCGGTTGGCGAAACTCAATACTGGTTCGCATACCGCAATGGGTCGCGAGAAAAGATGTCGAGCGTTTCGCGAGAGCGGAACATGTACAGGCGATCTCTGTACCACAGTGTGAAGTCCAACGCTCCCGCCTCTTCTTCACCCGTGTTCACAAGCAATACCACATCGCTTCCGCCAGCGGCAGGGGCGTATCTTGCCGGATTGGCATCAAATGCAGACTTCGCTTCTGGTGAGCTGAAGTAGTACGTTTGCAGACCAAATTTCGCTTTATACTGCTGTCGACTATCGATCAGTTGTCGATTGTCGCGAAGTTCAACCGGGCAAAAACCTTTGAATCCCTTCTGCCCCGTACGAGCCATAATTCGATAAAGCTGCTGATCTCTCTGAGCTCTCGCTTCCAATGATTTTAGACGCTGCGGATCAGGAATCGCCGGTTGTTCAACATTTAGAGTAGTCGTTGGTGCTGGCTCGGCGACTGGATCGGGAATTTTCACCAGTGGTTCTGCAACGGCAGTCTGAATCGTGTTTTCCTGCTGAGTGACATCCAGCAGCGGAACTTCTTCCTCTGCCTGAGACTCCGCAACTGGAAGTTGCATCTCTGGTTCATCCAGAAGTGGAATTTCATCGAAATCAGATTCTTCCCGATCAACCTTATTCGCTTCGCTCACAACAGGAAGCTGAATTACGGGCTGTGCAGCACTCTCCACTTCAACTGTTTCGTTCACCACATCGACAACGGTTGCAGCAACAGTAGCAGAATTTCCGTAAGTGTGTTTTGGGGTATCCAGACGAAAACCAGTGTACGGTCCCGCGTCAGTTTGCTGTTCGGTAACGACAGAACTGCTGACCGACTTCACCAGCGTATTCGCTGACGTGCTTCTAACGGGCACTTCCTCCACTTTTGCATCAGCCAATTGAGGTGTTGTCGCCGAACGTTGCTTTGTTTCAGCGACTTCAATTTCATCTTCAATCAGCGAATCCAGGTCAAGCAGAACTTCATTTTCCCGCATGCCGACTTGCGACGTAAACGGATTAATAAAGCTGTCAGACTTTGTGGACGCCTTTCCGTAACTGTTGGAGTCTGTTCTGGCGACGCTTGGAAAGAACTGAGCATTGCCAGCAGCGCGGTCATTAAGTCCGCCGGTGCTTTTCGCTTTGTTCAGATCCTGTTGTGTCTGATAAACAATCGGCGGGGGGCTTGGAATCGGTGGTGCTGGTTCGCCAACGGGCCTTACCTCTTCGACTTCCTGACCAGAAAACGTCCCGAAGAACCGTTTGAATATTCCCGGCTTCTTACCGGAGTCGTCTTTCCGATTCGACTTGCGACCGATTTCCGATTGTGCATTTGGTTGAGTGTGCTGAACCAACTCAATTCCAGTGTTGGCAGCCTCTGGCACTTGCGCGACCGAAATCTGCGACACCACCGCTTCAGGCATGGGGTGCCCGTTTTGCTGAAAAATTCGCTGAAGCTCTGCGTCAACTGTTGAAGTCTCAGCACCAGCCTTCGAGTCGCCTGTTACCGCAACCGGCACAACAGACGACGGCCGGTTGTCTGGAATGGGCCGCAACTGCTCAGCAGTGGCAGGCCTCAGAACAGGCTGATCCGATGCCTCTATGAAGCCAATATTTGCGGCAAACAATGGCGAAGCGACAAAAGCCGCTGAGAACACAAATTGTTGAATGCCAGTTCGCTTACTCATGGTCCGCTTTCCTGTTTTCCGCTCAGAGCTCGTTTTGCTGAAGTCTGTCGGCACCACTGGTGCGTAAATTTTTCTCTGAAAGTCGGCAGATTCGGCTGGACGGGCTCACTCACGCACACGCTGAGAAGTCACCGCCTGGCACGACCTATTCAGGTCTATCGACTGGTCGGAATGAGTCTATTGTTCCGGAAAGTCAGTTTCTGCGGCCTTGCGATAGATAACATGACTACCAACGCGACATTCTATGTGACAAAGAAACTCAACTCAGACTGCCTGTCTTCACAATCGCATCGCAATTGACGACAATCGCCGCCGCAACAACCCTTAGATCGATTTTTGAATCGGAAAATGCAGACATGCCCCAAGAGCATTCCATGTCACCGGGTGAATCCACTACGGTAACAGCCAACTCAGTCGTAATTCGAGTAGAAGCGAGCGACTCAACCTGGAAGTCGACAGGAAAGCGACTGTTGGTCACCGTCCTGTCCGCGTCCATTTTGATGAACGTCGTATTTCTTCTAAGCAAGGCAGCCGAATCCACGGGCCCTGCCAACGGCATCAACCAGGTTCACCATTCCGGAAACAGGAAAGCGACTTCCAAACTGGCGGTCATCAACTTTTCGGGCACAATCATGCCGCCCTACACTGAACGCTGGTTAAAACAAATCAAACATGCCATTGACGACGACACAATCAAAGGAGTTCTGTTGGCAATCGACAGTCCCGGAGGCCTGGTTGCTGACAGTCACCAACTGTATTACGAACTGAAGAAGCTGTCAGACAAGAAACCTGTCTACGTCGCCATGAAACGCCTGGCAGCATCTGGCGGCTACTATATCGCGATGGCCAGCGGCAATTCAGGACGCATCTTCGCAGAACCGACAACGTGGACCGGTTCAATCGGCGTGATTGTGCCTCGCTACAACGCGTCGGAACTGGCAAACAAAATCGGGGTCACTGTCGAGCCGTTGGTCACAGGACCACTGAAAGATTCTCTTAACCCATTTCGCGATCTCACAGAACGCGAACAGGAAGTCTGGAAAGCAATCCTGGACGATTCATTCGTACGTTTTGTGGGCGTCATAGAACAGAACCGACCAAAGCTGAACGAAGAACAGGTGAGAGAACTTGCAACGGGCCAAATCTACACAGCCAATCAGGCCGTGAAAAGCGGCCTGGTTGATGAAATCGGCTATGAAGAAGACGCTCTGGCCGCATTGGCAAAATCTCTGAGCCTGACAGATTATGAAACCGTTGAATATTCTGTGGCTCCGGGACTCTTCGACATGCTGCTGGGAGCCAAAACAGAATCGACAACGTCAGTGATGGAGCAAATCCTGGACGCCAGTGTGCCTAAAGCTATGTACTATTGTTCCTGGAATCCGTGGGTCGCAGGTTCGGCCAAATAGAAACCTGCCCTGTCCCAGCAAAGATCACGAATTGAATGGCCCCATTCGTTCATGTCGCTTCGCGATAGTTGGGCCAGCCTTTTTTCTCAGAATGTTGCCTACGAAAAAAAACGCTGCTGGCAGCCGGACAAAGTTTACTCTCCGAACAGTCTTTGCAAACGTTCGGTGAGTTCCTTGCGAGCTCGGAAAATTCGGCTGCGAACGGTGCCGATTGGAATATCCAGAATAGACGCAATTTCTTCATAAGAAAAGCCATCCATTTCCTTCAACACCAGCGGCTGGCGAAATTCTTTGGCTAGCTGCAGCAGTGCTTCACGCACCAAACAAACGTGTTCGTCACTGGCCAACTGACGTTCCGGATCGGCATCAGAATTCTTATCGTGAGGCACAACGCCGGATGCTGCCACATAATTTTCCAACGACGTGGTTGGCACTCGCTGTCTGCGTTTATTGCTGATCGCTGCATTCAAGGCCACGCGGTACAGCCACGAATAGAATGCAGCATCCTGCCGAAACGAAGCCAGATTCTTCCACGCAGAAACAAAGGCCTGTTGAGCGGCATCTAAAGCATCTTCTCGAGAGCCAATCGCGTGCTCAAGACTATGTACCAGACGGTCCTGATATCTTTCAATCAACGCACCAAAGGCGCTAGTATTCCCGGCAATGGTTTGCTGGATCAACTGATTGTCTGATATTGAATCCAACGATGCTTCGGCCCAACAGAAGTGATCAAAAACTACATTAAGTACCCCGATGCGGGAATATTCTTGCAGCATTTCACCGAATTGCCATCGATAGCTCAATCAAGCCGCTACTTCATGGCTTCCCCGGCTCTGTTACTGGCTTCGCGGCTGAATGCTTTTTCTGCAGCACAAACATCAGCACGCATCCGGAAATAAACAACCCAATGCTCATTAGCTGTGAAAAAGTAAACGCAGTTCCAAGGCGACCAGGTTCATCGTCTCGAATAATCTCCAGGACAAACCGGTTGATCGGATAAATAATCCACCCCAGCGCCAGCACAGCACCTTCGAATGGGCGACGACGAAAATACCAGCTAAGCAGCCCTCCCAACGCGAACGCCAGAATAGAGCTATAGATCTGAGTCGGATGCAGGGGAATCGTTAACTGCTGATCGGCCGAAAGAAACTGCAGACCACGTTCGGACAACACTTGATAGGTCATGCTATCCGACGGAAACTGTACCGCCCACGGCAATTCACACGGTGCTCCAAAACAACAACCGTAAAGAAAGCAGCCAATCCTTCCGAAGCCCAGCCCCACAAACAGAGACGGCATGATCACATCCAGCAATTGCAGCGGTCGAATTTTGTTGCGGCGACAAAACACCAGCAAACCTGCGACGCCTCCAATAATGCAACCGTAGAACACGATGCCTCCGTCCCACAAAGCGACCACGCTTTTAACAAACGCCAGCCCCTGCTTTCCTCCCAACACCCGATTCCAATTCTGCAGCAGGTACACGATTCTCGCGCCGATAATTCCAGGAATCAGCAGCCACATCATCAGATCCCAAATAACATCGGGATTCATCCCCACGGTTTGAGCTCGACGGCTTGCCAGAAATGTGCCCGTCGAAAATCCCACGAACATCATAAAACCGTAGCCAAAAACGGGGATGCCATCATGCGCCAGAGGTAGCCCCAGAACCGGAATCATCGCGATCGCAGTGGGAATAATGGACCAGAACAGCAACGACGAAAACACCTGTTTGGAATCTCGCGTCACCTTCCACATAACGCCCAACGCAACGGCGGCAATCACCAGCCATAAAGCGATCGCCCAACCGAAACCAATCAGCAGTTCATTTCCGACAGACTGAAAGTGCCAGAGTTGATCAAAGACAATGCGGAGAAGCACTTTTCGCATAGCGAGTTCTCAGATTCGATGGTTGACGGCGACGCCCGACAACAACGAAAACAAATCGCAGACGCCAATCGCCCACGTATTCGCCTCGCCCCCTGCCAGACCCTTCGCGGCAATATAGCGAATCTTGTCCAATCAGCGAAATTGCAGAATCTGGTTGTCGATTAGGCGTGTCGCCCCCAACCGCGCTGCCACCAAAGCGACTGCGGAATCCGGACGATTCTGCAGCGGAAGCAGTGAATCTGCAGACAAAACCACGGCATAGTCCAGCACAACGCCATCCGTCGCCAAAATCAAATCCTGCATTTGGCGCTCAATTTCCGCTGGTGTGGCGGCAGTTTCCAATGCCAGCTTTTTGCCCAGTTGCAGCGATTGGCTTAGCACAAGAGAACGTTGACGTTCTTCTGCGGACAGATAGCGATTCCGGCTGCTCATGGCCAAACCATCAGCTTCCCGAACAATCGGGCATGTCACGATTTCGATGCCCCAGTCCAGATCCGCCACCATTCTGCGAATCACAAGTTGCTGCTGAAAATCCTTCTGCCCGAAAAATGCTTTATCGGGATCGGTGATATTGAAGAGCTTGGCAACAACAGTCGTCACACCATCGAAATGAGTTGGCCGAACAGCGCCTTCCAGACGCGATGTCAATTGAGTCACCTTAACCACGGTTTCTGCGTCGGCCGTGTACATTTGAGATGTGTCAGGAGTAAATACAAGATCAGCGTCAGCGTTCTTACACATCTCCAGATCCTGCTCCATCGTTCGCGGATACTTAGAAAAATCTTCATTCGGGCCAAACTGCGTCGGATTTACAAAGATCGTCGCCACAACAAAATCACACTCAGTTCTGGCACGTTCAATCAGGCTCACATGCCCTGCGTGCAAAGCCCCCATGGTTGGCACCACACCCACAACAGCACGATCGCGCCGAGCTGTTCTTACAATTTCACGCACAACAGAAGGAGTCGATTCAACCTGCATTTTTAAATTCTCAACTTAAAATCGAATGCCTGACAATATTCGACGAAAACCACCCGGCTCAGTGTAACGCTGAACAACAACAGAAACGAAAGCAAATGGATTCAATAGAAAAAGGCCGAGACGCAACGCCTCGACCTTTGACTTGATTTTGAAGACAGCCCGTTAAGGACGGGGCCTTATTTGCAAAGCGACAATACAGGGCACTAAACAAAAACATTAGAAATGAATTGATGCGTTGTCGTTCGTAAATCAAAAGCTGTACTTGGAATTGTTGCGATCGAAATCTGCATCTGTCAGACGAGTGTCAGTCTTGATGTCAGTGAATGTGTAATCTTCGATAATTGGAGGCTCGCCGCCAGCTTTTCGAGGAAAGCCGAACTTCTGCATACGAACCGGCAATCCAGACTTGGTATCAACCCACATTCGAATTTTATGGCTGTCAAACTGACGCCGAGGCACGGGGTGAGTTGCTTCCACAACTCGACAAGTGAGAGATCCAAGCTTGGCTTCTGGAAAATACTTGACATCAATTTCGCCATACTTGGTTTCTTCTTCCCATCGATCGATGATCACTTTTACGGCGTTGGCGATTCCTGCCATTGTAATAGGATAGCGATTTTCGCCCATGACCATTGGATCAGTCGGCATCAGTTCCATCGTGCCGGCAATACTGAACAAACCAGCTTCGTGAGCCAGCAGTTTTCCGTTATTGGCACCATCAACGTAGATAACTTCGCGGCCTTCATGGGGCGTTTGAAAGTACAAGTAAACGCTGAATGGTTCATGACGCACTTTGATTTTCATCTGTTGCGAAATCACAGCCTTGCCAACGACCTCTTTCTTATAGAACGTCGCTTCATAGCCAGGCAACGCTTCCACCTTTTCAAGGCAGGCTTTTGCATACCTGATCGCAGGTCTCAGCGGATGCTCTTCAGCCGTAGATGGCTCATCGGCTAAGCTGGAAACAGGCAGGCAGACACCAAGTGTCAATAGAGCCAAAACAGACTTGGTTGTATTGAGATATCGCATATTTTTTTTCTCCGGGGAGACATTGCGGTCGAATTTTTCCGCCTGAATCTCACGGAACTCCTGATTATAGCCGGGACGAGGCCAACAAAAACGACTCATCGAGGCCTATTCTATGACTTCATCTGCCTGAATCAGCAGCATTCTTGAAGCATTCGCAAGGAATTGGCACTTGTCTTTCCTACTGCTGTCCAGAAAGTAGGGTCTCGTAAACTGCGATTGTGGCATTCTTGCATTGGAACTAAACTTCGGCAATATCTGCCACCCGATTGGTTAGATCACGCCTCAAATTTCGACGCCACACAATGTCGAATGACGCATTGATAACCAGCCGACGACGACAGAATTACTGGAGAAGGAACTCCTTATCACAGATGTGGAAACTGGAATGGAATCCTCACGCGGCGGGCCGCTAACAACATTTATCATGATGCTGCCACTGATTATTGTGCCAGCCATCGCCATGCTGAAACCAGTTGACTCCAAGGGCAACTTTCTAAGCAGTCTGCTTTCCGCAGCCTCTCAGAAGGACGCCACGGACCAACAACCAGACGCTGGCGGTTTTCCCCCGGATCAGTTTGCCTCCGGCGAATTCGGTGCAGAACTCGGTTCTGCAGAAGAATTCGGCGCTGAAGATGATTTTCCGGGACTGGAAAATGCCTTGCTGGCAGAAGCCTCCGACGGATTCAATTCTGGTGGCAGCTCGATCGCTCCGCGTGCCAGCTATGCCTCCAACAACGGAAATCCATCATCCGCTTTTTCGAATCGGTCTCCTGAGCCTGGCAACGATGCGGATACCGACCACCTGCTGGCCGTTCTGCGACAGCTGGGGGTGACTCGGACACTTTGGTTTTCCCCCGGCGACGGCCGTTCGTTTGGTTTCGTTGCATTCTTCCAGCCTGGACAGGGAATTATCAGCTATCGTTTTGAAGCCATCGGATCAACTCGTGCCGCCGCCGCAACAGACGTCGTTGTGCAGGTAAAGTCATGGCTGGCCAACCAAAACCAATAAACCAGACTTACACGGACCAGACTGAAACTGGCCGAATTGATAATCGCTCAAAGAACTGCGGGCATGTACGCCAGTATCTCAAACTCACGATCTCTGACACACAACGGTTCTGGCGACACCCATGAACTGCGTCGGGTAGCAAACGCACAGTCGGAACTGCAAAAGTCCATCTATCGCAACGGACCACTGTTCCGACTGAAAACGATCGTAGACACATCAGTTCTGAAAGCCGACGGTCAGCTCATTCGATCAGACAGGATGGCTCGTCTGGAAGCAGTGCTGCTAATTTCCAAAGGCGCTGTTCCCAGCCGCAAGCTCGCACTGCTGGCTGGAATTATCGATGGCAAAGAAGCCAAACAAATGGTTGAGCTGCTTAACACCAGCTACGACCTGACTCAGTCGGCGTTTCGAATTGAAAAAACGGCAACTGGTTACTTGCTGATGACGCGGCCCAAACTGGTTAACTGGCTGGACCGGCTGCATCACCGACAGTCTCAGATGAAGCTGTCTCAATCGGCCATGGAAACGCTCACAATCATCGCTTACCAGCAACCCATCACTCGAGTCGGCGTGGAAGCGATTCGGGGAGTTCAAGCCAGCGAAATGATTCGTCAGCTGGTTGATCGTGGCCTTGTGAAAGTCGGCGGCGAAGAAGATTCGCTTGGCCGACCATTCCTGTACATTACAACTCGAGCGTTTCTTGACATGTTCGGAATCGGAAGCATTCAGGAACTACCCGACTACGACACGATCGGACGAAAACCCGATCCCACACAAGAAACTGATTCAACAGTTGCAGGCGCTACCAGCGACAGTGATGAACTGGCCGATGAAGCTACGCCTGAATCGGACTCTCAGGAAGACCAGCAAGCGGCCTGATCAGTTCAAAAATTTCTTTATTGATATCACTGATGGTTCGTAGCTCGCCGTTTTCATCAAGGCTTTCCACCAAACACCAATCATCACGTCGTGCCGCAATTGTCAGGTAGCAGGCTCGCACACGTTCCAGGTACGGCAGATTCGATTCCTGAATATCTGCTTCGCTTTCTGTGTAGTCGCGCGCACCCTTGCGGCCGACCAGTTCACGACTCCAGTTGGAACTGATATCAATCAGTACGTTCATGTCCGGTCGAGGCAAGCCGAACACGACGTGCTCAACATGATCAATCCAGGTCATCAGTTCAGTTCGCTCGTCACCGTCCAGCTTGGCACATTGGTGAGCCAGGTTGGAACCAGTAAATCGATCCAGCACAACCACGTCGTGCTGGTCGATTGCCTGTTGCAGCACCTGTTTTGATTCAAAGCGATCGCCCGCATACAGCACCGACGCCAGCAACGGATGCACGGAATCCAGATCGCCGAACCTTCCGTTCAGAAAGTCGCCGATCACGCCCCCGAAGGTCGTTTCAGAATAGCGGGGAAACTGCAAACCGGCAGCCGTAATACCTGCAGCCTGCAGGCGTTCGACCAACTGGCGTGACTGGGTTCCCTTCCCTGCTCCGTCGATTCCTTCAATTGCGATAATAACTGTCATGACTGCTGCTTACGACGGGCGAACCGGGTCACAGGGAAGAGGCAAGGTGACAGTCTGCTTTGTCCAGGCTGCCTGATAGATGGCCAGGATAATTTCCACACTTTTACGACCATCAATGCCGTCAACGCGAGCGTCTCGATTTTCCTGAATCGACTCGACGAAATCCTGCAACTGATCTCGATGACCAACAAACGAAATCGCCTTGGGATCAGCCGCACCGCCGGTGTTGGACGATCCTGGCTTGAACTGTTCTCGAACAGCAGCGTCGCTGTCGAGTTCGTTCATGAATTCCCAACGCAGGATGTCGTCCTGTTCAACAACCGCTGTGCCCTGAGTACCGTGAATTTCCGTTTTCTTCAGCAGCCCCGGCCATGCACTCGTCGTGGCTTCGATGACGCCGATCGCACCATTGGCAAATCGCAAAGTCGCAACCCCAACGTCTTCTACCTCAATGCGTTCGTGAGCCAGCGTGTCGGTCATGCCATTCACTTCGACCACATCACCCATCAACCAGTACAACATGTCAACCTGATGAATGGCCTGGTTCATGTATGCACCACCACCATCCATTCCCCATGTGCCGCGCCATCCGCCGCTGTCATAATATTCCTGAGTTCGCCACCACTTCACATAGGTGTCACCCAGCGTCAAACGACCAAAGCGACCGTCTTCCACAGCCTGCTTTAACGCCATATTAACCGGACTGAATCGCGACGGGAAAATCGCGCACAAACGCACGTTATTGTCTTTACAGGCGTTGATGATGTCGTCGCAACGAGCAAGCGTGATTTCCAAAGGCTTTTCCACGACAACGTGTTTGCCAGCATTCGCCGCAGCCACAGCCAGATCGCGGTGCGCTCCACTGGGAGTACACACGTTCACGATATGCACGTCCGCATCTGCCAGCATATCATCAAGGCTGGTGTATGCCTTGCAACCGTATTCGTTGGCAAAGCTTGTCGCACGTTCTTCTACCGTGTCGCAGCAGGCAACAACTTTGGCGCCGCTGATTTCAGCGATCGCCTTCGCATGGAAATGCGAAATCATGCCGGTGCCGACAATTCCGAATCCAATGGTCATTTAATATCTCTCGGTTCTATTCACGTCTTTACGCTGGAATCTTGGTTGATTGCAGCCAAAAATTGCCACGCACGTGGCTTATTTCAAGCAAGCTTGACTCGGCAGAATTTCTTCTTGCCTGCCCACACGAGCATACCGTCTTCAACAGCGATTTTCTGGTTCGCATCCGTAATCACTGTCTTTTCTTCCCCAAGTTTCGCTCCACCCTGGCTAATCAAGCGTCGCGATTCACCGTTGGATGTCTGCAAATTCAGCTTCACCAGCAATAAAAACGCGGGCAAACTGCCATCTTCCAGCTCAGAAGCCGCCAAAACGACTTCGGGAATATCGGCCGGCAGCCCGCCACCGCCGATTTCGTTTTGCCAGCGTTCAGCCGCTTCCACACCCTGTTGTTGGTCGTGATATTGGTCAATCACGATCTTCGCCAGCGTCATTTTGGCTTCTTTGGGATGGCCAGCCAACAACTTTTCGACATCGTCCAACGACACGTCCGTTAGCAGCTCAAAATACATTTTCATGAGACCATCGGGCAGCTGCATGAATTTCTTCATCATCTCATACGGAGCCTCACTGATTCCGATGTAATTGCCCAGACTTTTCCCCATTCGCTTAACACCGTCAAGCCCCACCAGAATGGGCGACATCATGCCAATTTGAGTGTTCAGGCCTTCCTGAGCCTGCAGGTCGCGGGCCAGCATAAAACTATACAGCTGCTCAGTGCCACCCAATTCCACATCCGACGTAATCTCCACACTGTCCCACGCCTGCATCACGGGATACATGCACTCGTGCAGAAAGATCGGTTTTTCTTCTTTGTAACGTTTCGCAAAGTCGTCGCGAGTCAGCAATTGAGCAACGGTCACACGACCGCACAGGCCCAGAATTTCCGTCAGCCCCATTTTGCCGAACCAATCGCCGTTGCGATGAACTTCTGCCTTGCTCATGTCAACAACCTTGCCCACTTGAGCAAGATAGTCCTTCGCGTTTGCTTCCACCTGTTCTTCAGTAAGGCGCTTGCTGCGAGCTTCGTCTCGACCACTGGGGTCACCCACCATGGCCGTAGCGTTGCCAATAATAATGACGGCCTGATGCCCCAATTCCTGAAACTGCCGAATCTTTCGCAGTGGCACCGTGTGCCCCAGATGCACGTCAATTCCAGTCGGATCGATTCCGTACTTTACTCGCAAAGGCACGCCAGTATCGCGACTGTGCTGCAACTTCTTTGCAAGCTCTTCTTCAGGAACAATCTTCTCAACACCACGACGCAGAATGCTTAACTGCTCATCAACAGACGGAAATGAAATAGACACCAGCGTAATTCGCCTTAAGGAAAAAATGTCGCGGCCTATCCAACTGACGGCCGAAATCCAGGAAAGATTATCAATCGATAACTGACTGCACCACCGTAAAGCACACCGCCTGAAAACGAACGCAAGACGGCTTTCGGCTGAATAGAAACTACATCATCGACAGCCCGGCCAGCAGCATGTTGAACAGATTAAACAAAAAATGCACCAAAACCGCTGTGCGATAGCTTCTGCGTTGGGAATAGACATAGCCAATTGCAAACGCCAGCGGAAGCAACGCAATGCAGTCCGGAAATCCGTGAGCCAACCCAAACAATACCGAAGACAGAATCCAACCTGCCAGTTGCAAATTTCGCTGCTGCATGCCCCCCAACAGAACGACTCGATACTGTAATTCTTCGACCAGTGGAGCAATTACAACCGCCATAAAAAAGATCAACGCGATGATGTCCCAACTGACACCGTTTTCAATGATCTCCAAAAACGGGTGAGACGGCGATTCTGGCAACAGTGATACGATCAGGATGCGAATCGCCGTCGTTGGGAAATAGGCCACCAAAAACGTCTCCAACGCAAACCTTAGTTCCGTCGATAAAACCCACGGCTCAGGATTTTTCAGCGAGTCGACTTTCTGGCCACTATCTTCACCGCTCGCGTTGTTCCGATTGCTGAATTCCAGTCCGGCGGACGCATATGGATTAGTACGATCCGGCACGCTGTTTTGGGCGTCGCCAACTTCAGCGGCGATGTATTCCGTCCGACCGTTTTCACCAACATTCGGCGTCTCTGATTCCGGTGGACTATCCAGATCCGGAAACCGCTGAAACGACTGATCCCAGGCTGTAGTAGCCACCTCATAGCCGATGTCGTCTGCATTCAGAACTAGCCGACTGCGCCGATCCTGCCCCATCCAAATCGTGATCCCGAAAATCGCGAAAATCACCAGGTTGAACTGAATATTGCCCAATATCATGTTGTAGACCTGCTGGCCGGTAGGTTTTTTCTTTGCGGCAACCGGCCCGTCAGCGTCTGCTTCCTGAACTTCATCGCCTGTAACCAGCGAAGCTTCGTCAGCGGCGACCTCCATGGCGGGATCTGCATCCGCCGTTTCACCTTCGCCAGCAGAAGACTCTCCAGCCCCTGAATCCAACTCAACGGCCTCGCCAGCCGCAGCCATGTCGTCCAAAGCTGGCGCAACACTTGCCAACAACGCCATCAAGCCAGACATCAAGAAACCACATGCAAGCAGCAGCAACGGCACTCGCAAGGGCTTGCGAGCTGCCTGAGGAATCGCCACGCCGCACTGCTTCCAGCGAGCCAGCCAGACGCTGCCCATCGAAAGGCTTCCGACAATCACCGCCAGAACACAAAGTGCTGACATCAACTGCCCGACGGTAGCCTCAGGCACTGCGGGAGCCGCCTGAGCGATCAAAAACTGGGCAGGAATCATGAATCGTATTGCAGGAATTAGAGGACAGTTGTTTAAGAACGCTCAACCTACGTTGTTTCCCGATCAATGAGCTATATGATCCAAAACTTCACGTAACACGCGCCGCCGGCCATTTGTGGGCCGAGTGCCGCGTAAAACAGGTATCACAACGCGGAGTTGGGTCATTGTCGACCGTTCTTGACGAGATCATCGAAACTAAACGCCAGGAAATTGCCGCTGCAAAGCAGCGAAAGCCTTTTTCCCTGCTGGAAACTGAACTTCCGAACGCTCCAGAAGTTCGCTGCTTCCGAACGGCACTGGCCGCAGGCACTCAACCCGGCCTGATCGCTGAAGTGAAAAAAGCGTCGCCATCAGCTGGCTTGATTCGCGAAAACTTCTCTCCCACAGAAATCGCTGTCACGTATGAATCTGCCGGCGCACACTGCCTGAGTGTGTTAACTGACGAACATTACTTCAAAGGTCATCTGGACTATTTGAAAGCGATTCGACAAGTCGTTTCCATTCCGGTGATGAGAAAAGAATTCATCATCGACCGCTACCAGATTCTGGAAGCGCGAGTTGCCGGAGCCGACTGCGTTCTGCTGATCGCCGAATGCCTGAACGACACTCAACTTCAGGACCTGTACGACTACGCTCACCAGCTGGGAATGGAAACCCTGATCGAACTTTACGAACCAGAAAACCTTCCCCGAGTTCTGAACACCGGCGGCAAACTGATAGGTATCAACAATCGAGACCTGCGAACGTTTGTCACATCGCTGGAACACACCTTCAACCTTATAAAGGACGTGCCAGCAGACGTCATGCTGATCAGCGAAAGCGGCATCAAATCTTACGAACACATCATTCGGCTACGCGAAGCGGGTGTCGCAGGCGTGCTGGTCGGCGAATCACTGATGAGACAGCCTGATATCGCCAAAGCGGTCACAAGCCTGATGCATGGCAGCTGATTCCCTTAAGAACACAGCACGAAACAGCCATCCAACAACAAAAACATTCCGTTAAGAATCGAAGAGCCATGACCGAATCCGCCAATACATCAACCACGAATACGCCCATCGAACAAGTGCTGGTGATTCCCACAGCCGTGTTTCACGAAGTCGGACACTTTCAGGGCTTCTGTGGAGACATGGATCGCTATCTGAATGTAATTCTGGACCCAATCCACGCCAGCTATCGGCCTCGTCCAGACATGGAGGCGGACCCTTCTTTCAAACAGCTGATTCCCTACTGCATCTTTTGCAGCAATGGACAGATCTTCAGCTATCAGCGAGGAACCGATCAGGGCGAAACTCGCCTGCACGCCAAACGTTCTGTGGGAGTTGGCGGGCACGTTTCAACTCTGGACCTGAATGGCGCAGGCTCCCCCTACCTGGAAGGCATGAAACGTGAGATTGAAGAAGAGGTTTTTCTGGAAGCTAAATGGACAGAAAAGTGCGTCGGCCTGATTAACGATGACGAGTCCGAAGTTGGAAAAGTCCATTTAGGCATTGTCCATGTTTTCGAACTGGACTCGGCGAAAGTTACGCCACGCGAAAAGTCGATGATTAACGCAGAGTTCGCTCAACCGGAAGAACTGTTGCGCAGACTTGATGAGTTTGAAACCTGGTCCCAGATTTGCCTAGAGTCTCTATTTCACAATTAGTGGCTTGCAACAACAGCAAATTTGGCGATGTGTCGCGACGTGGTGTCGCTGTCTGCCAAAAGACGTGGTTACAGAAAATGGGATGGCGAAAGCCAAAACTGTCACCGCAGCACTTCAGGTCGAAAACTTGTCTTTGAAGACAGATGCAAAGGAGTGCATTTTATGATGACCATCGGCAAAATTTTCCTACCTGCGTTGCTGCTGCTAAGCGCTAGTTCGACTTTCGCTCAAGAAGAAGACAGAGCACTGCCGCCGGGAGCGTTCAGTGAACAACAGCTCGGGGAAGCCCTGAATTCCATCGGCCTTAAACCACTGAAGACCGACAAACGCTACGACTTCGCCTTTAAAACAAGCGTTCGCGGCGAAGAATGGAAGTTCAGTATGTCGTCCGTGCTTAGCCGCAACGGCGAATCTGTGTGGGTGATGGCATGGCTGGACGAAATTCCAACCAACGCCAACGAAGTTCCTCGCACAGCCCTCCTCCGCTTGTTGGCCGCCAACGATCGACTCGGCAATGGCAAATTCTTCGCCTACATCCCGTCCAACAAACGCTTCGTGCTGCAACGAGTTGTCAAAAATGAACAGCTGACAACCAAGAAGCTGATGGAAGCTCTGCAGGACCTGGCGGTCAGCGTTGCCGACGAATACCCAACATGGTCGGTTGCCAACTGGGCCCCCACAGACGACGTGCCGCAACCACAAATTGCCGGCAGACCAGCAGCCACCAACCCAAATCCAACAACAGCAAATCAATCTGCTCGAACTCAAACTTCAGAATCCAGTTCGAAGTTTTCAGAACGCCAGGTTCAATAAATCAGAAACGCTCTCAGCAGCAAAATGTCTTCCAAACGGTCGATCCGCATTCCCATTGCAGATCGACCGTTTCTTTTTTTGCGCGATGGTTTCGGTGAACTGGCAACGCTAAGCAGATAACATGCACTCAAAATACTGGTTGACTGAAATATTCGCTCGGAACCTGTCATGTCACACAATCTCAACGAAACCGCAACTTCCACAGAGGCACCAGAAACTCAAGTGCCTGAATCGTTTGAAGAACTTGCTGCATCACGTCGCAAATGGATTGAAGAAGTCCTGCGCCCATGGTGCCACCAGGCGACTCTGAAACAACTGCGTCAGGCAGAAGTGGAATGGCTGGACATTGCCGGGCGAGTCGACCTAAACGCAACGTTGTGGACATGGGCGTGGGAACGCTTTGACGGCCTGACGCACCCGGAACTCGCGGGCGTTCACGAAACTCATCCAGTCCGGGCAATAATTAAAGATGGTTCCATACTGGAAGGCTATCCTGATTCCCGAAAATCCGTTCGCGGCACACTGGTCATCGTCGGCAGAGATGCCGGCACAGACAACACGGTTGAATGTACACCAATCTCCATCGACGACGTCCTGTCCGTTGAACTATTGAATACCTGCGTTTAACCAGAACAGCAATCGCTGCTGGCAACACAGAACCACCGCCCTGCTTCAAATCCGCATTTCCAAAAGACATTGCGGCAAGTGCATGAAATTTCCTTTTAAGCCAAATCTGTTCCATTAATTCAGGTTTGCGAAGCGACAACGGAGCGTCTCGGCGGTTCGAAAGCTCCACGTATTCCGCGTTCCACGCCACCGGGTCAAGGGCGAAGCCCTTGCTGGACTTCCTCATTGAACCAAACCTGTTCAAACTAAGCCAAGTTTTCAGAGCGACAACGGAGCGTCTCGGCGATTCAAACGCTCCACGTATTCCGCGTTCCACGCCACCGGGTCAAGGGCGAAGCCCTTGTGAGAGACATATCGATGGAAAAGGTACGAATTGAAAGCCTGGATGATCCGCGACTGGACATTTTTCGCGACCTGAAAAAGACCAACGCGAACCGATATTTGGATCTGCTGATCGCAGAAGGCACAACACTGGTGGAACGCTTGTTGAACAGTGACTACGACGTTCAAACACTGCTGGTAACAGATCAGAAACTACGAAACTTTGAATCTCGCATCACAGCCGGCACGACGGTCTACCACATGGATCGAGATCTCGCCTCCGTACTTCTGGGTTATTCGTTTCACAATGGAGTTCTGGCCGCAGCTCGACGAAAGCCAGCTCCACAACTAAACGACGTCATCAAAGCCAATGGCCCAAGCCTGGTGTTTTATGGCGACCAGATTATTGATCAGCAAAACGTAGGATTGATGATCCGCATCGCTGCCGCCTTTGGTGCCAGCGCTGTTGTGCTGGGTCCCGGCACGGCTGATCCGTTTTCTCGGCGAGTACTTCGAGTTTCCATGGGCAACGGATTGTTTCTTCCGATTATCGAAACAAAAAACGGTACGGAATCACTGCAACAACTGAAAGAATCCGGGCACCACTGCTGCGCCACCGTGCTGGATTCAAACGCAATAGAATTGTCGGCCTTCCGGTTTCCAGAACGCACGGTTCTGGTTTTCGGCAACGAAACACACGGCATCAGCCCTGCCATCGCCAACGAATGCGAATCCAAACTCACGGTGTCAATGTTTAATGGAACCGATTCGCTAAACGTAGCCATCGCCATGGGAATCTTCAGCTTCGCCTACCGAACTCAACAAGCCGCTTCCTGAACAGTTCCACAAGATCGTCAAACAACGCTCACACAGACCAAGCTTGAATCTCTGCGGCCTGGCCACGAATCCACGTCCCTGAATCCAGACCCCCGAATTTGAATCCAGGTTTGTGACTTAGTCGACTTAAGCTGCATGACACCGCAATTACTTGCCCAGATCTGCAAATCTGTCGTACGTCTGCTTTAGCGGATGCGAATCCTTTCGCCCTTCAATCATGGTAGCCGCCCATTCTGAAAGACGCAGGCCGATACGACGGCAGGCATCCATTTCACGGTCAGCCGCTGGTGGGCCTGCAGCGATGGCTCCATAGTGAGCTGAAAATTTGACGCCGGTATAGTCAGTCAGCCCGAAGACCAGAAAGCCATAGTTGATCAGAATCGACATCAAGGTCATGCAGGTCCATTCCTGTCCACCGCCCCAGGCTCCTGCAGAACTGAACACGCAGCCAATCCTGCCATCCCGTTTGCCCCAGTTTTCAATCGGCTGCTGATCCCACCACTGCTTCATCTGCCAGCTGACCGTGCCATAGTTTGTGGGAGACCCCAGTGCCAGGCCGTCGCACCATTCCAGATCCGTGTGATCTGCCTCAGAAATGTCTTTCAGCCGCACGTCTGTGCCCGCCAACTGACCGGCTCCTTCTGCAATAAGTTCTGCCATTCGTTGAGTATTACCTGAGTTCGAATGATACAGCACAAGAATCCTGGGCACGTCATTAACCTTTCTGTCACAAGCAGCGATTGAGTTGCGGATACTGCAATATACGAAGAACCTTTCGCTTTGACATCGCGAAGCAAAATTTTTGCCGACTGAACACCGGACCTATCCTTGACCGCGACTTCGCGCAACGACGTAACAATGCAGACTGCCTTTCATCATTGCAATCGTTGCTATCCGGTGTACGATTTCAGATCGTGCGTGTACGCACTAAACAGAAAACAGGAGGCCACAATGTCAGGAACAAGCGAACTTCCGATGGCGCTGCGAGCAGCGTATCTGGCGCTGCACCGCCGTTCGGACAAAAGGTTTCTGGAACATGGTATCACTGCTGACCAGTTTGTGCTTTTGGCCACGCTGGCTCGCGGCGACGCACTGACTCAACGCGAACTGGCCCGCCGAATGCCGTCAGATCCCAGTACTGTTCGAGCGATGCTGGTGCTGCTGGAAAAACAGGGCCTGGTACGCCGCGATTCGCATCCCAGTGACTCACGAGCTCGGACAGCGGCACTGACAGCGACCGGAAAGCGAAAGTTTCAACAGGTATTTAAGGCTGGTGAATCGATTCGCCACCAAATGCTTGAATCACTGCAACCCGGTGAAGGAGAAGTATTGACGCGGCTGCTGAATCAGGTTGCTGAATCACTGAATTCGGAATTCACATCGATCAGTGGACTCACAGATTCAGCCGCCAGGCGATAACCGTCTATTGTCGCAGTCACTGCAAATGTAATTCCGTTTCATCCGTCGCGGCCACTATAAGCCTGGTGGAATCCGATCCAATCGGCCAATGACGTTGTGCTCAAAATCACCATCTCTCCTCAAACAATGGAACCAATCATGAAATTCATTTTCAAAGCCTCCGTCGGGCTGCTTGCGTTAACATTCGTTACTTTTCTATCGGACCAGCGTGTCCAGGCTCAGGGTGCGGCGGGCGCTGATACCACTGCGACTCCCCAGCGACCGCAACAGCCGCGTGGTGGCCGGCGAGGCGGTGGGTTTGGCGGTCCAATTGAACTTGGCCCCGATGATGTCGCCGTTTACGACGCTCCTCCGGAAGACTTCAAGACGGAACGCGAAAGAATACCGCATGGCAAGCTGGAAACCGTGGAGTACGAATCCAAAACCGTCGGCACAACTCGCAAAATGCAGGTCTATACGCCACCGGGATACTCCTCAGACACGAAGTATCCAGTGCTCTATCTTCTGCATGGCATCGGTGGCGATGAAACAGAATGGCAACGATTCGCGACGCCAAACGTGATGTTCGACAACCTGATCGCGGATGGAAAGGCTGTTCCCATGATCGTGGTTATGCCCAACGGGCGAGCTCAGAAAAATGATCGTTCGGAAGGCAATGTCTTTGAATCCGCCCCTGCTTTTGCCGTCTTCGAACGCGACCTGCTGGACGATGTAATTCCCTTTATGGAAACGAAGTATTCGATCGACAACAACCGCGAAAAACGTGCGATCGCCGGGCTTTCAATGGGTGGAGGTCAGTCGTTTAACTTTGGGCTTGGAAATCTCGACACGTTCGCATGGGTGGGCCCATTCTCAGCCGCTCCGAATACGAGGAAGCCGGAAGAGCTGATACCTGATGTTGCTGCCGCCAAAGCCAAACTGAAGCTGTTATGGATTTCCTGCGGAAACAAAGATGGCCTGATCAATATCAGCCAAAGAACACATCAGTTTCTGAAGAAGAACGAAATCGAACACGTCTGGCACGTCGATGGCCACGGCCATGATCCGGCACACTGGAGCAGCAGTTTGTACTGGTTTGCTCAAAGCGTCTTTCAGGACAAGCCAGTCGTTGCCAAACTATCAGGCGATTCGCTGGCTGGAAAATGGAGCGCCACCATCGATACTCAAATCGGTGAACAGCACTACGAATACACGATCGAAACAAAAGACAGTCAGACATCCGGCACAGCCGTAATGAAGCTGAACGGCGAAACCTTCAACAGCAAACTGGCGAAAGTGAAACTGGAAGGGAAGTCTGTCTCATTCGAAGAAACACTGAACTTCCAGGGCAACGACCTGCTGATCACGTATTCGGGCGAATTAACAGCAGATGAAATGCAGTTGACTCGCAAGGTAGGCGAATTCGCAACAGAAAAATTCGCCGCAACACGAGCGAAATAGAAGCGACGATATTCTTGAATTCACCCTCGCAGCCGCAGGGTGAATTCAGAACTACTTCCAAGAGCCAGATCCAAAAGGAAGTCAAATAGTCCAGCCGCCCCAGATCCCAATCCACCCGGATCCCCGGTCTGAAAAGTTCGCGGGTTTATTATTTTCACAGTGGCTGACCCGCTGTTGATGACAGCTGCGTGGTACCGATAAATTCGCAGCCATTGCGTGCGAGAACAGCATAGGTACCACGCACTTAACGAGCAAGGCAAAATAGAACAGCAT
>ERZ887851.35-NODE-35-length-110709-cov-17.940002_pt1 | contig 110709 bp, 100 predicted proteins | sample MGYA00521100_ERZ887851 | MGnify/ENA primary metagenome ERZ887851 (study PRJEB32303, sample SAMEA104408602) | aquatic metagenome | biome: Brackish water; feature: Pelagic; material: water | place: Baltic Sea | collected 2014-06-06T16:11:00 | depth 11,444 m ... | reverse complement strand
CGATTGCGGAAGCCATAGAAATCTAAGCCATTGGGCCGTTCGTCAAGGACGGCCCATTGCGGCCGCTCGGCAAGGTGACCGGCGCGGCAGCGCAGCTTCACCAGACCGGCCATTCGTGCATCGTGCAGCATTTTCGGAGGATGAAGGTCGGCATAGCGGACAAAGTGAGCTTTCGCTGCGGCTGCGCCAATGACCGCTTCTTGAAAACTCTTGCCCCTACAAGAACCTCAGGAATGCGTTTGTCGATTCGTGATTGTCAGATTGCAAGATGCCATATTCATAATCGCCCTAACTGATGCACGCGCTGGCCGCATCACACCTACGACTTCTGATTTTCTAATATTATCAAAAGCTTGGCGGAGGGGTGGACTGTGAGGCTTCCCTAGCTGATGGAAATAAATTTGATCTGGACAGACAAAACATCAGATGTTTAATATCATCAAATGAATGAAATATTGTACTATGACTTGAAAGACGCGAACGGGGTTGCCCCGGGACTTGCAATGCAGGTGTCGCGGGAACTGGGGCGTCGCATTGTCGCCGGTCACTACAAGGAAAATGCCCTGATCGAGGATGAGGGTAAGCTCTCTCAAAGATTTGGCGTCAGTAAATCGGTGATCCGTGAGGGCATCAAACTGCTGGTTAGCAAGGGGCTGTTGGAGGTGAAGCGAGGCAGTGGCACTCGGGTGCGGCGTCGGGCAAGCTGGTCTTTGCTGGATGATGATGTGTTGGCATGGCACCTTTCTGTCGATCCCAAGCCCGCTTTTTTGCGTCAGTTGCTCGATATGCGCCGAATGATGGAGCCAAAGGCCGCGGGTTGGGCCGCGATGAACGGGACCGAGGAGCAGTTTTCCGAAATCGAGGCCGCTCAGGTGCGCATGGAAGAAGAGTCCCATTCGATTGAAGACTTCGTGGTCGCGGACGCCCTGTTTCACCGTGGGATACTGCGCGCGGCCAACAACGAGATCTTACTGTCGATGGAGGGGGTAATCTTTTCCGCCCTGCTCAGTTCGATCCGACTGACCAATCGTGATCCGCGAGAAAACGCAAATTCGATCCCCTTTCACCGCAAGGTCCTGGAGGCGATCAAGGCGCGGGATCATGCGCTCGCAGAACAGATGATGACCGCCCACCTGAGCGACACGAGCCAACGTCTTGAAAGCGCGCTGAAAGATATGGCTGGAGGAGCTTTGAAAAACTGACCGGCCAGCAGGGCAAAGGTATTCACCAGCTCGCAGTGGTGCGCGGGCTAGTGGTGGCAGCACGACATCGGCTTCAATCAACGTCGCGCTACCGGATCGATCCCGAAATTTCGGGGAAACCACCAGACGAAAAGACGCCCAAAAGGCGTCAAGACATCAACAAGGAGGATATGATGTTTTCCAACCTTAAGAAAGGTCTTCTCGCGACGACCATGCTGGCGGGTGCGACACTGACCGCCCAAACAGCGACTGCAGAAGACATGGTGGCATTGTTGCTGCCTGAAAACGTGAACCCACGTTGGGAGCAGCAAGACGCCGCTGCGTTCGTTCGCACGATGGCCGAGATTGCCCCTGACGTGAAGGTCGAGGTCTTCAACGCCAACAACGATACGTCCGTGCAGCAGCGCCAGGCCGAACAAGCATTAACACAGGGTGCCAAAGTACTGGTTGTGATCCCGATTGACGGTGAAAGCTCTGCTATTATCGCAGACACCGCCGCAGAAGAGGGCGTGCCCACAATCGCCTATGACCGGATGATCAATTCGGCGAACACGACATTCTGGGTTCAGGCTGATCTTGAAGGCATGGGGTATGACCAAGCCATGCATGTGATCAACAACACGGCCGATGGCGATACGCTGGTCATGCTCAAAGGCTCGCCAACCGATCCAAACGCCGCAGTGATCCACAATGGTCAGTTGCGTGCCCTGACGCCGCTCTATGAAAGCGGCGCACGTGTCATGGGCTATGAGAACTGGACCCAAGGCTGGGACCCGGCGATTGCGCGTCGTTCTATGGATCAGGCTTTGACGCAGTTGAACAACAATGTTCAGGGCGTAGTATCTTCTAACGATGGTAACGCCGGCGCGGCGATTGCCGCGATGGAAGAGCAAGGCATGGCGGGCACGGTTCCTGTCTCCGGTCTGGACTGCACAGTACAGGCGCAGCAACTGATGTTGCTTGGCAAGCAGACCCAATGTGGCTGGCGTCCGCTTGAAGATATGGCCGCAGCAGCCGCACAAGTGACCGTACGCTTGGTCAATGGCGAAGACTTCTCGGACCTTGCCCCACAAACCGTTGAAAACGGTGTTGGCGCTACCGTCGCTTACGTTCCGGTCGGATCATACTCCGCCGTTGGAGTGGATGGCGTCGCCTATGTGATCGCCAACGACGCATCGATCACCAAAGAGATGGTGTGCCAAGGCGAAGCCGCAGAAACGACTTTCTGCCAGTAATCGGAACACACATGTCTGAACAGGAAAACAAGGTGGGGCCAGCGGCCCCACCCCCTCACCTGCGTGTGAGCGGTATTCACAAGCGATTTGGCGGCGTTCATGCCCTGCGCGGTGTCGACTTTGAGGTCGCCCGCGGTGAGGTTATGGCGCTGGTGGGCGACAATGGCGCGGGCAAATCGACCTTGATGAAAGTCTTGGCCGGTGCACATGCCGCCGATGAGGGCCAATTCTACATCGACGAAGCGTCAGTGGTTGTGAATACCCCTCATGACGCAAGCGATCTGGGCATCCAGATCGTTTATCAAGATCTCGCACTATGCGAGAATTTGGATGTTGCGGCGAACCTTTCCCTTGGTGCCGAGCCGGTCAAATCTGGTTGGTCTTTTTTGCCGCGTCTTTTGCGTCCTCTCGACGATCTTGAGATGGAAGTGAAGGCAAAAGAGGCGATTGACCGTTTGCAAGTACGCACCCTTCAATCCGTGCGCGCCAAGGTCGGCGGCTTGTCCGGTGGGCAGCGGCAAGCGATTGCAATTGCACGTGCGGTTGGGGCTGACGGCAGCGTCGTGATGCTGGATGAGCCGACGGCGGCCCTTGGAGTCGCGCAAACGCGGCAGGTTCTCGATGTGGTCAAACGGCTGCGCGATACCAACCACGCAGTCGTCTACATCTCTCACAATATGCGCGACATTTTTGAGGTCGCAGACCGCATTTGCGTCCTGCGTCACGGTGGCAATGTCGCGACGTGGCGCAAGGATGACACCACCCCTGACGAAATTGTCGTCGCCATGACGCGCGGCCTGGATGACGAGGCCGGAAATGCAGCCTGAGCACAAACTTTCATTCATCGACCGGCTGCGCATCATGCGCGAAACCAAGTTCGGAGCCTTCGTGCCTGTCCTGCTGGCACTGGCCGCGATATGGGCCTACTTCGGTCTTGCCGTTCCCCTTTGGGAATATTGGGGTGATCCGAATGCTGAAAACATCCGGTTCATTTTTCTCAGCCCGCGCAACATCTACAACCTATTCATGCAATCGGCCGTGATTGCGACGCTGGCCGTCGGCATCACAGTTGTCTTGCTGCTTGGTGACATTGACCTGTCAGCTGCGGCAACCGCTGGCGTCTGTGCAGCACTGCTTGGCGTGTTGGTTCTGGCAGGCGTGCCTGGCCCGATTGCCTGCCTGATCGTCATGGGCGTTGGCATCATGATGGGCACGGCGCAAGGCATCCTGGTCGCCTATGTGGGCATTCCGTCCTTCGTTGTGACACTGGCCGGCTTGCTTGGTTTTCAGGGGCTGATGCAGAAAATCCTGCCGACGGGAAACCTGAATGTTGGTGATCCCTTTGTGCGCGGATTTGCGCGGGTTCTTCTGCCGGACGCGCTTGGCTGGGTGCTGGCACTGGCATGTATCGCGGTCTTCGCATGGCTAAGCCTGCGCAAGCAAGGGCAGCGTAAGGCACGCGGATTGGAGTTGGACAGCACAGCAGCTGTCTGGGGTCAGATCGCGTTTTTCGGAGCGCTCATGCTGGCGACAGTGGCGACGCTGAACAGCTATCGCTCGGTTCCGCTCCTTATCGTTCTTCTCATGGCGATCACCGCGCTTGTCGGGTGGATCACGACCTCGACCCCCTATGGCCGTTCCATCTTTTCGGTCGGCGGCAATCCTGAGAGCGCACGGCGAGTGGGCATGAACGTCAAACGTATCCGTGTGTCGGCCTTTGCCATTGTCGGGCTAATGGCGGCTATCGGCGGTATCTTTGGTGCGTCGCGGTTTGGCTCCGTCAGCTACACCGCGTTCGCCGGTGGCTCGTTACTGCTGGAATCCATTGGCGCGGCTGTCATTGGCGGCACCTCATTGTTCGGTGGGCGTGGATCGGTTTGGAACGCGATCCTTGGCGCTTTGGTCATCGGTTCGCTTGGTAACGGGCTGGATCTGTCTGGCGCGAGTGCTGCGGACAAACTGATGTTCTCGGGCGCGATCCTGTTGCTGGCCGTGGCCATTGATGCCGTGTCCCGTTCGGGCACATCGGAAAGGTAGACCGACATGTTGAATGACACCAACAGACCCGTTCTCGATGCCATCCTTGATGAACTGATCCCGCCGAGCGAAGACGGTAAGATCCCCGGAGCAGGCGCATTGGGTGTGGCGGATTTCCTCCCGACCGCCCAAGCCTATGCGCCCGATCCGGCTGGATCAGTACAGACGATCCTGGACGCGGTCTCGGGTGATTTCGTAGCGCTTCCACGGGATGAAAAGGTCGCGGTTTTGAAGCGTGTCGAAGCGGCACACGGTCAAGCCTTTGAGACGCTCGTCCGGCTGACTTACATGGGCTACTACAGTCGCCCTGAAACACGCCCCTATGTTGGCGTAGGAGCGCATCCTATCCACCCACAAGGCTACCCCGTCGATCGCGAAAGTGACGCGATGATGGATGAATTGACTGCACCGGTGCGTGCGCGAGGAAAGGCATATCGCGATGCAAAATGAGCCCGTCGACGTACTGATCATTGGTGCGGGTGCCTCGGGTGCGGCCATCGCATGGTCGTTGCTGGAAACCCGGATGCGGATCCTGTGTCTTGAACAGGGACCAAAGCTGGAAGACAAGGATTTTCCCAGCCGTGATGACGACTATGAACTGGCCCGCTACGGCGAATTTTCATGCGATCCCAATGTGCGGAGATTGAAGCAGGACTACCCGATCAATGCCGAAGACAGCTGCATCACCCCTGTGAACTTCAACGCAGTAGGTGGTTCTACGATCAACTTTTTGGGCCATTGGCCTCGGATGAAGCCCTCAGATTTCCGCACGCGTAGCTTGGATGGTGTGGGTGCGGATTGGCCGGTTGATTATGAGACGCTCGCGCCGTTTTACGACATGAATGACCGCAACACAGGTGTGTCGGGCTTGGGGGGCAACCCCGCCTATCCCAACTACAGTCCTGAATTGCCACCTATCCCGATGGGCAAACTCGGCCAAACGCTCGCCAAAGGGTTCAACAAAAAAGGCTATCACTGGTGGCCGTCGGACGTGTCGATCCTCAGTCAGGATCATGACGGCAGGCAGAAATGCGTTAATGCGGGCACCTGTGATCTGGGCTGTGCCGCGGGGGCCAAGGGCGGCACCAACTTTACCTACTGGCCAATGCTGGAAAATGCTGGTGTTGAACTGCGCGCGGGGTGTCGTGTGCGCGAAATCCATGTGGATGAGAGCACAGGCTTTGCGACCGGTGTGTTGTATCACGGACCAGACGGGCAGGTGCATGAACAACGCGCCGAATTGGTTGTTGTCGCCTGCAACGGTGTCGGCACGCCGCGTTTGTTGCTGAACTCTAAATCCAAAGCCTTCCCTGAAGGGCTGGCCAATCGCAACGGCATGGTCGGCAAGAACCTGATGTTCCATCCTCTAACTGGCGTGGCCGGTATCTTTGATGAACCGATGTTGGGGCACGAGGGTCCTATGGCCTGCTCGATCCTTTCGCAGGAGTTCTATGAAACCGATCCCACCCGTGACTTCGTGCGTGGATACGGGTTGCACTCCGGGCGGTCCACGACGCCAATGACCTATGCTTTGGGTGGGTATGGCATCGACAACCCAATCCCATGGGGTGCCGAACACCGCGAGATTATGGACAACGTCTATCGTTATCTGGCGGGGCTCACGATCGTCAGCGAGGATCTACCCGAGGAACACAACTGCGTCACGCTCGATCCTGACCTGACAGACAGTGACGGCATTCCCGCGCCAAAGATTACCTACCGTCTGGGTGAAAACACCCAAAAGATGCTGCGTCATGGAGAAGAACAGGCAAAGGAAATTCTGCTCGCGGCTGGCGCGAAAAAAGTGCTGTCCAAAAATGACGACAAGGTGTGGTGGCGTGCCGGGTGGCACCAGATGGGTACCTGCCGGATGGGCGATGACCCTGAAAACTCGGTGGTCAATGGCTGGGGCCGTAGCCACGACGTAAAAAATCTGTTCATCGTGGATGGCTCGATCTTTCCGACAGCAGGGGCGGTCAACCCGACCTCCACCATTCAGGCGATGGCGCTTTATGTCGGCGACAGGATCAAAACCAATATTGAAACTCTGTTTGACTGAGGCCCACGCGATGAATTTCCCAACTCAAATGTACATCGACGGCATGCTGACAGACAGTTCTGCAACACGCGAAGTGGTCAATCCTGCGACAGAAACAGCGGTGGCTGCCGTGGCCGTCGCGGGTATGGATGATGTGGAACGTGCCTTGCGGGCAGCGAAGGCAGCTTTTCCCACCTGGGCGGCGGCGCCAATTGCAGAGCGGCAGGCATGGATGCGCAAGTTGCGTGATGAAGTCGTCGCAAACGAAGACTGGCTGCGCAGTTGTGTCCACCACGAAATGGGCAAGCCTTGGGCGCAGACCGAAGAAGACTGGGACCGATTGGTTGCCTCGTTGGATTTCTACGCCGAAGAAATTGCAAGGTTGCATGACTATGGCATAGCGGATCGTGCAGGTACTCATACGCACCTCATGGTTTATGAACCAGCCGGGGTGGCAGTCGCGTTTCTTGCATGGAACTTCCCGCTGCTGAATCTTGCCTTTAAAATTGGACCGGCTATGGCGGCAGGTTGCCCGATTATCATTCGACCGTCGGATGCGACACCAATTTCGGCCTATGCTGTCGGGGCGTTGTGCGCGCAGATCGGGCTGCCCAAAGGGGTTGTGCAAATCCTGGCGACCGAGAGCTATGCGGTGGCGGATGCATTGAGTGCGTCAACCATTCCACAAGTCATCACGCTGATCGGCTCAACGAAGACGGGCCAGCATATCATGCGCACGGGCGCGACGTCGATCAAACGCTACTCGATGGAACTGGGCGGCAACGCGCCCGTGTTGGTATTTGAGGATGCCGATCTTGATCTGGCCGCCGACATCGTCACGGGCGTGAAGTTCAGCAATGCCGGGCAGATTTGCGTCTCGCCTAATCGCGTCTTTGTGGCCAAGGCGGTGCGTGAGGCCTTTACCCAAAAAGTCGTGGATCGCGCAAGAGCAGCAAAGGTCGGATTCGACAAACACTCCGACATCACCACCGGACCCGTGATCGACGGACGTGCATGGTCACGGCTGAAGGGTTTGATAGATGATGCCGTTACCGACGGAGCCACTCTACTTGCAGGTGGCGAGCGTCCTGCGGGCATGAATGCAGGCCACTTTCTGGCGCCAACGGTTCTGGCTGATGTTATCGAAACGATGGCGGTGTACCGCGAGGAAACCTTTGGTCCAATCGTCAGCATCGTCCCATTCGACGATAACACCGACCTTCTGCGCATGGCCAACGACTGTGAGGAAGGCGGACTGACAGCCTATATCTTTACCCGCGATCTGACGCGGGCTGAACATTTCGCTGCGCAACTACGCTACGGCGAAATCCAGATCAACGGCGTGAAATATGACATTGATCTGCCACACGGTGGGATCGGGCAATCAGGGATCGGACATGATTGCTCGGCGCTCGCGCTGCACGACTATCTTGTCCAAAAGCGGATCACGCGCGCTCTCGACACGTCAACATTCGGAGGGCTGAACCCATGAAAATCACCCGCATCACCAGCCATGTATTGGGATATGATCTGCCGGAACCACTGGGCTATTCACAGCAGTATTATCACAAACGCACCGCCCATCTGGTCGAGGTGGAAACTGACGAAGGCATTACTGGCTGGGGCGAGTGTTTTGGCGCGGGCAACATCGCTTTGGCCAACAAAGGAATTGTCGAACAAGTGATCCAGCCGATGGTGCTGGGAATGGACCCGCTGGACCGCGACGTGATTTGGCACAAGGTCTATAACCTGATGCGCGATCACGGCCAGAAGGGGATGCCGCTACAATCATTGTCCGGTGTCGACATTGCGCTGTGGGACATTGCGGGCAAAGTCGCGGGCATGCCGCTCTATCAGTTGATCGGTGGGGCTCATCGCGACCGGATTGAGGTGTACGGCTACGGCATGATGCTGCGCCCCGAAGGTGCGGACAGCCTTGTAGCTCGGTTCACCGACGAGGCCGCTGCGATCAAAGGCATGGGCTTTAAGGCCACCAAGATGAAGGTCGGCCTTGGCCCCAAAGACGATGTGCGCCTGATCGAGGCGGTCCGACGTGGTGTGGGCGATGACTATCGTTTTATGATCGACGCCAACCACGCCTATACGACCCATGATGCGTTCTATGTGGGCCGCGCCATGGCGGAGTTCGACCCCTATTGGTTCGAAGAACCCGTCGCCCCCGAAGACCTCGATGGGTACCGTGAATTGCGGCGGGGCCTGCGGGTGAACATCTCGGGCGGCGAAGCTGAATTCAACCGTTGGGGTTGGCGCACATTGCTGGAAAGCCGTGGCCTCGACATTGCCCAACCAGAGGTATGCGCGCTTGGCGGCATCTCAGAATACCTGCGCGTGTTGGCCCTGTGCCACGCGCATTTCACGCCCGTTGTGAACCATGTCTGGGGCTCTGCCGTGGCGGTCGCCACCAACATGCACCTGCTTGCAGCGATGCCGCCATTGCCAGGCGGGTTACATCCGTGGGAGCCGATGCTGGAATTTGACACAACGCACAATTCATTCCGTGATGATTTGCTGACGACACCCTTGGACATTCAGGGACAGGTTGCTGCGAACAATGGCACCGTGGCCCTACCGATGGGACCGGGTATCGGTGTGACGCCTGATCACGATTTTATCCGCAAATTCAACATCTGCGACTGAGGCCTACCAATGTCAAAAGCTTTCTTTGTCGCAGTCGATTGGGGCACAACCAGTTTCCGGCTTTGGGTGATGGATGAAGGTGCCAACATCCTTGCCACGACCTCTGGGTCCTATGGCATGTCTCGTCTGAAGCCTGATGAATATGACCGCGTATTGGAAGACAGCTTGCGAAAGCTGAATGTGGCGCAGGATATTCCTGTGATCATCAGCGGTATGGCCGGCGCGGCGCAAGGGTGGTGCGAGGCCCCTTATCTGTCGGCTCCCACACAACTCGATGATCTTGGTGCAGGTGCTGTAAAGGTCACGGGCGCATCCCGCGAGGTCCGCATCTTGCCGGGGGTCAAACAACTCTCCCCGGCCAATGTGATGCGCGGTGAAGAAACGCAAATTGTAGGGCTGCTAACCCACCAACCTGATTTTGACGGCATCGCTTGTCTGCCGGGTACTCATACAAAATGGGTCCGCATCAAAAATCGTGCCATCGTTGCCTTCGAAACCTGCCTGACAGGCGAACAATTTGCGTTTTTTTCTGAAGCCTCGGTGCTGTCTCATTCCATGATTGACGGTGGTTGGGATGCGCGCACCTTCGAAGCGACTGTTCGTTTGGCGATCAAGGATCCGTTGAGCGTGCCGCGCCGCCTGTTTGCGATCCGTGCCGAAATGCTCGTCGCACAGCAATCAAGCGCTCAGGCGCGGGCGAAATTGTCAGGGCTTTTGATCGGTCAAGAGCTCATGTCTGTGCCGCAATACTGGCAGGGTCAGGATGTGACGCTCATCGGCGCCACCACACTATGTGATCTTTATTCCAAAGCGCTCGCCCTCGCTGGTGCTGCTGCATCAATCCTTGATGTGACCGCAATGACCCTAGCCGGACTTGCGGCGGCACATCAGCAAGGACAGCATGCCGATGCATAGAGAAATCATCGCAATTCTGCGGGGCGTAAAGCCAAACGAAGTTGAGAGCATCGGTGAAGTTCTGATTGATTGCGGCATTTCTACGATCGAAGTGCCGCTGAATTCTCCTGATCCCTTTGAGAGCATCTCAAAACTGGCCAGACGGTTCGGAACGGTTGCGCAAATAGGAGCTGGAACTGTTTTGGATCAACTTGACGTGCGCCGGGTCGCCGATGTTGGTGGCCAAATCATCGTATCGCCTGATACTTCGCCGAACGTCATCAAAGCAACAAAAGACGCTAACCTCGCCTCATATCCCGGCGTGATGACGCCAACGGATTGTTCTACAGCAATTCGTAACGGGGCGGACGGCCTGAAGTTTTTCCCATCGTCAGTGTTGGGCATCAATGGGTTCAAAGCCATGTCTGCTGTATTGCCCGCCAACGTTCGAACCTATGCGGTCGGCGGCGCAGGACCAGAAAACTTCAGAGATTGGTTTTCAGCAGGGATCACCGGATTCGGCATTGGCTCCGCTCTATATCGGGCGGGTTTCAGCCCCTCAGATGTTGCGAGCCGTGCGAATGACATCGTTGCGTCCTACGATCTCGCCGTTTCTCAATAAGCGGTCATCGCTTTTCTAGACGCCTTCGGTCGACATTTTGTGACACTGTACCAACACGGTAGAAGATCACTTGCACGAGAGCTGTCATTCATGCCGGCTGCAGCATCGGTCAAGTTGGGCTCCAAGCGGACTTGCGGCGTTGCGGCATCGCTCACACTGGCCCTGCACAGGCCTTCGTCGCTTCCGGCCCTGACCTGCCGTTCAGCCATCCCCGGTCATGCTGCGGTGCGGCCCGTCAGAGCGGCCATTCGTTGCAGCTGCAAAATCTGCGAGGGCTTAATTCACACATTGCGGGACACAGCACCCATTCAAGTACATGAATCCAAGGTCCGCTGAAGCGTATATTTTGCTGACGTTCCCACCTTTATTTCGGTCCGTTTAAGGCCGATGCGAAGCCAAGCAGCCCAGAGCCCTAATTATGCATTTCCCGTTTGCGGTCGCGGGTGCGGCGAGTCGCGTCCTCTGATCCGTCGTGGTAGGTTCCGAACCACTTGTCCCAAGGCATTTCGGCGTTGCCATAGTTACATTCATAATACCGGTGATGCAGCTGGTGGAAGAACGCGCCAAGCAAAAGTGCCTGACGATCCCGTGCCCAGATCGCTTCATACCCCGAATGCGATGACGCAGCACCCAGCATCAACCAGTAACCCAGAAACAACATATGCACTGGATGGCTCGGCAATAGCAGCACGATCAGGATGGCACTGAGATAGCCGAAGGCCTCGATCGGGTGCATCGACATACCAGACCACGGGCCGGTATTGACGTTACGGTGGTGAACTGCGTGCACATGTTTGTAGATGCTCGGCTGGTGCAGGATTAGGTGCACGACGTAAAAGTGAAAGCTCTGCCACAGCGCCAAAACCGGAAACAGTAGGATGAACCAGACGGGATGCGCGCTGAACGACAAGGTGCCGATCAATCCGCTGGCGTAAGACCAGCGCAGGAAACATTCTAGCACTGACAAGAACGTCGCGCCGAATATCATCGAATAATAGACGTTATCCCATGTCTGGTAGCCGAATTTGAACAGTGCGTTCTTGCGTTTGAAATAGGGGCGCGGATCATATTTCAATAGTTTTCCTTGGCCATCGATCCCGTAAAACCAATGGTGCAGCCCGCCTGCGACCATCAACAGCAGCAACCAGTTTCGGGCAAATACCCATGCCATCCATCCGAAGGCAAACCCGGCCTGCGATGGCCCCACGGGTTGCATCCAAAACGCCACCAGAAAGGCAAGTGCCAGAAAGATCGAGCGATCCGAGAATTGCAGCCAGTTCTGCCAAAACCATATCGCGACGACGCCGGGTTTGGCAGGCCACAGCCAATAGGGTGCGTATTTGACAGGCAGATCGGGGTGCCAATGCCATTCACGACTCATCGGGGCGGGCTCTTCGTTGGCAGCGGCTTTGTCTTTGCGGCTCGTTTCTGCGGGTGTCATATCTGGGCCTTTGATGTGGTCAGCGGTGGAACGGGCGGCGCTTGTCCAGCGCTTCGCAAAGCTTTTCGTGCTCACCGGCTTTCATGGTGATGCTGGTACTGGGATTGGGATAGCTGCCATGAAGAACCGCCGCGCGAAAGGCCTTGAGCCCCTTTATCCGCTCGGCCTCCAACTTGGTGCGCGCCCCGGCCATATCGGCAAAAGCCTTGGCATGGCGCGGCGGATCAATCGTGTCGCCGCAGGCATCCTCCTGAAATAGGAAAATCACATCTGCAGACCCGCCCGACCCGATTGAATGGGTGATCAGGCCCGTCTGCGGGCTGATTTCGGCGATGGCCTCGTCCGCCACGCATTCCAGCTCCACCGCATAGGCCCCGGCATCTTCCAGACGGCGCAGATCCTCTGCCAGCTTCATGGCCTCATCCGCCGTTCTCCCATAGGCGCGCAGGCCGCCAATCTGCGTCGACAGACGCGGCACAAGGCCCAGATGTCCCTGCACGGCCAAGCCTTCATCGGCCAACATCTCGACCGCCTTGAAGCTGCGAAGAGTATAGACCGCATCGGCACCTGCCGCTGCGGCGCGAATACCTGCACGTAGGATATCCTCGTGCGTTTCATAGTCGCTGGCCATCAGGGCGGCCGTGGTAAATGTATTGGGCGCCCCCGCGCGGACGTCATGCAGATCGTGGTCAACGATCGATAGGTGGTCAATCCCTGCGGCTTCGGCGGCGGCTGCTTCGATGCGGTTAATAGCAGTTGTCTGGATGAACTTGCGTTGCCCTTTGGCCGCTTTGATATCCGCCACGGTTAGGTTTCGTGTCGCCGGAATCCCCCCGAACGTGTAAATGCGCTTCATTCCGTTCCTCGCCCTATCCAGTCACTGCCAGAAGTAAGGCATAGTATCTGCAAATCAAAACGAGTAATTTCGCTCCATATCACAAAAATATTTTGGTGAAAATGCAAAGACTACCAAACCTCATATGGCTGCGCTCCTTCGCGGCAGCGGCCCAACATCTCAGCTTTACCGAGGCCGCGGCAGAGCTGGGGCTGACCCAGACTGCGGTCAGCCTGCATGTGCGCTCGCTAGAGGCTGAGCTTGGCTGCGCGCTTTTTACTCGCGCGGCACGGCGATTGACGTTGACGCAGACGGGTCAGGCCTATGCCTATTCGTTGCGGCAGGCCTTAGGCGATATGGCGTTTTCGACTGCCAGCCTGTTTGGTGCGGGGGCAGAACAGATGCTGACGGTGCGCGTCCCGATCTCGTCCGCCGGATTGTGGTTGGCGCACCGATTGCCTGATTTTTCGGCGGCACATCCTGGCATTCCAGTGCGGCTGGTTTCGCAGGTCTGGGGCGGTGGAACCCCAACCGCAGAACCTGCTGATGTTGAACTACGTTTTGGCGGCGGAAACTGGGCGGGGGTTCATGCACGAAAGATTTCTGACGAACGGATCGTTCCGATCAGCGCGGCGGGTGATAAACGCGACAGGCATGATCTGGCGGCGATACAAAACGGGCCACTGGTCCAGATCCTGGGCTTTGAGGATATGCTGCTGCGTTATCAAAACGCCCACGGCCTGACACCGGCAGAGGGTGTGACGGGCTATGCTGTCGATACCACAGTGGCCGCCATTGATGTTGTCGCGGCAGGGGGAGGCTCAGCCGTGGTGCTGGAACGTTTTGCTCGCGGCGCCATCAAAACAGGCAAGCCAATTGCGATCATTGGGGCTCCTGTGAAAGTAGGCCTGGCGCACTACCTACTGACCACCTCTACGTCTGGGCCAAATGATCCTGCTAAACACCTGTTCGAGGCTTGGCTAGAGGCGGCGTTTACGGAAGATTCATAGGACGGCCTTTGGTCCTTTCGTCCCGCTTTGTTTACGGGCATCAGCCAGGTTCTGCCAAGACCTACCATCGGTCAACTTAGGCGCCGCCTCTCGCTATCTGCTGTCAAAGGAACAACGGCCATTCGATCAATGCGCAGCATTCGGCAAAGTGGGTTCCAAGCCGCCTTGCGGCACTGCAGAGAAAAGCGAGCTTTAATGGTCGCGTGAATGTCAGCTTCTACTGATTGGACCGTGAGATCTCGCACTTGCGGAGAAAGTCCGGTTTCCGCCCAAGCCACCACGGCTGCAGGTTACTGGATCCCGCACATTGAGATTGGGCCAGCTCCAAACCGCGTTGTTCACCATAGTCACAGTCGGGGTGTCGATCACGTCGCTCACGCAGCGCGTCAATCAGAGGCCCGATTTAGGAGACATTGGGATTTGCATGGCCTCCCCCTATCCGAAGGCTCAACGACCCCTAAAGTGACCGCTTTGGCAACGCTTTGGGTCCGTTTAGGGTAGGTCACCCTTTGAGCACGCAGTTTGATTTATAGTTCCTAAAAGGGCTGCAATGAAGGGGAGGCTGACTAGTGCGCTGGGGCCTCTTACGGGGCCCATATTATGAGGGTAAAAAAATAACCCTATATTAGACTTAATGATGATAATTTATTCTTCTGTATCATTAATATCCTTTTCCCTCATAAATCATTCTATTAACTCGGTCCATAGCTCTCCATCGAGACCTCTGGAGAGAGCTTTGTATGCTGCTCGAATAACTCAATCATCACCTGCCGAGCCTCATAGCCATGGTCTGCTCTGACCAGGATGGCATCGTGGATAGGGAGGGCGACGATCCCTTTGGCCTTTAGGGATAGTAAGACTGATACTAGGATATCCGATTCCTGCCGCATGATCCGCAGTCCCGTCCCCTTGCCAAAGCAGTGGGCAATCGCGGGATGGCGTTTGCAGATAGCCTTCATAAGCATATCAAGCGTGAACTTCTTGGGAACGGTCAGTCTCGTGCCTTTCGGCATCCGTTTAAGTGGCTTGGAAGAGTTGATTGCAGCTTGAATGACCTTCTTGATCCCGGGTCGGCAGTTGAGCGGGATGTGGCTTTCAGAAAGGTCGTAGAGGTCCCCATCAGGCGGTGTAGCCCCTACCGCAGCATACAGCAGCAATAGGCCCGTTTGTCCGTAGTCCAACTCGACGCCGCTATCGTCATCAATGATGATCCCTTCGACGCGATCTCGACCCTTCATGTCCTGCCAGAAGCCGCCATAGAGCCTGCCGCCCTGACTGAAGTCGCTATTGTTGAAGATCCGTCTCAACCGTCTGTCTTGAGAGACTGTCCAGTCAGTCCGGATATTAGCTTGCTGCAGCCAATCGTTGATCTCCCGCAACTGCGCTCGCAATTGATTGGTCTCTTCGGTGTCGTTGTACTCTATCACAGGGCCCTGCTTGTCTGAGCGAGGCTTCTCACCCCGCAGGATGATGACTTCTTCGTTGTCGGATCGACCTATGTCAGCGAAGTCGAGACCGCGTTCTTCAATGAGAGCAAGAAGCCTTGGCCCTGCTGCGGAGACCGTCTGTCGTCCCTGTACCGTAAAGGCCCAGCCCTCATCACTCCCAGTATAGCCTGCCTTGCCGCGTGTTAGGCTCACGAAGCCCAGTTCGGGCAATGACATAGCCTTCAAGATCCCCGGCAAACCCTTGCGCAGCGCATTGCCCTTGTAGCGAGACTTCCTTCTGAGGACTTGATTGCTTTGACTGACAAACACACTGCCACCCTGCAGTTCGAGTTCGCGGTGGACCAGGTCACACAGGATCGCCTCAACGGTTTGTTCGTAGCTCACCTGAGCTTTCGCTGTTCGTTTCCGTTCGCGGCTCTGGTTTCGGACTTCATCGTGATTAAGTGCCTCAATCACGTCTGAGATCATATCCTTCATCTTCTTCGAAGCGGCACACCTATGAGGATCGAGTTGCCGAGTGGGACGGCCATAGCCCCCAGCCCCAATCAAGGTGTGTGGCCTTGGCCAGATCGATCAGCGGGACGTGCATCACGCAACCGGACCCCGCAGACGCTGTTCACAGAGCGAGGGAACAGGGGCCTAACCTTCAACTGCTTGGCGGTCCCTGAGCAGAGATCTCCCATATAGGAGTTGCCGAGAGGCTCAACATTCATTTTCGTCATCAGCTTTTGAAATCGGCAATCTACTGGGTCGGTGTGCTCGATTGCTTGTTTGGTGCTTGGAACCTCTTCCTTGTGTGTGTTCTTCATGTTGTCATCATCCGTTATGTGGCTGGGGCAGAGCGCTCATGCGACCTGCTGGCTATCGTATAGAGGCAACCCATCGTGGCCTTCTGGCTATAACCATTAGCGTCCCCTAATTTATTCTGTTTTATAACAACGCCTTGTGCGTATCGTTATATTGGAGGAAGTTCTCCGATACAGTTCAATATGATACTCGAAAGCGTCATGCTTGGTGCCTGACAGTACTTGCCCGCAATGACTGAATACTTCGTCCAAAAGCAGCCTCTCTGCGAAACCGAAGTTAGACAGCGGGCCCGCCGTCTGTCTCCCAAGCCCGAGCCATCGCCGCTCGCATGACCTCGATCGCGTAGCCTGATCCGTAGTTCGAGGCAGTTGTCCCCTGCGAGTGACCCAGGATCTCGTTAGAAAGTGCCTCCGGACAGCCGGTGTTGCGCAGCTTGTCTTTCAATCGATGCCTCAGTGAGTGGACAGTGACCTTCGGGTCCGCAATGACCCCCCTGAGCCACTTCATCAGCATGGCAGAGGCCGCATCACTTCCCCGAGGTCTGGCATACTTCGTAAACACTGGAGCGTTGTCCTCCAGGCCTGAGCAAGCCCCTTTGAGCAACTTGGTGGCTCTTGGGGAAAGGGGGATTCTGCGGTTGGAGGATTTTGTCTTAAGTCCTCGGTAGGAGTTGGGGCGAATGTGCAGGATGCGGTTCTCAAGGTCGACATCCTTCGCCTCCAACCCACAGACCTCACCTAGGCGCGCCCCTGTATCGGCAAGAGTGATCAGAAATGTAGTCGCTGTTTGACTACTCCCTGCGTGCTTAAGCAGGGCCGTCAATTGGTCATCCGTGATCGGAAGTCTATCTGTGCGGCTCGCACCCGCGCCTTTGATCAGCAAGCTTGCAAAGACGTTTTTCGGGTTCAGACCCTGTTCAATAATCGTGTGATTGATTGCGGCCTTCAGGACCCCGATAGTCCGCTGCACTGAGTTGGGCGCCATCTTTGTTAGCAACAGATCCCTCAACGCGTTGGCGTCCTGTCGGGTCACTTCCTGGAACGGAACCTCGTTCATCTTTGTGCGACCGTAGAGTTGCGTCATCTCCTTTCGAATGCGCTCCACCCTCAACTTCGTGTCGTGATTGTCTTCGCCGTCCACCGCCTTGTAGTGGAGGTAGTCGTCGAGAACCCTGTTCAAGGTGATTGGGTCTTCCTTTAGCTCACCCTGATAGATCTGCTCGAGCACCCGATGTGGGAGTGTTCCATCAAGGCTCTCAGCAAGCTCGTTCAGGGCATAGCTTTCTTGTGAGTACTCGTCTACTGTCCCCGCAAGAACATGGTTTGCAACAACGTCACCCAAGTTCCCCCTGATGACCCCCAGTGCCCGCTCTTGATCTGTCTTCTTGTGCTCTAAGGCGAACAACGACTCAATCCGCGCGTGGACATAGGGGAACTCTTTCATGGCCGCTGAATAGGTAGTCCCAAGCTGGCGATACAGCGTCCGTTTACCGAAGTATTGGACCAACGCCTTCGGGACGTTTCTCTTGTATCGATAGGACCCATTTGCCCTTCGAAACACGTATCGGGGAAGCTTTGGCACACTCTCATCCATGCTGGACACTGTCCGCAGGATCATCACAGCTTGCAAGCTGTTTGAGGCGTCGAAGCGTGACATCTCAAGGCGAGAAAACGACGAAAGCGGTCCATTAAGTGGTCCCGAAAACGGTCCCATCAAAAATCACAACACTGATTTCTTTATGTTTTCTTCGAGATATCGGGGGTTTGTGGTGCCCAGGAGAGGACTCGAACCTCCACGTCCTTTCGGACACTGGCACCTGAAGCCAGCGCGTCTACCAATTCCACCACCTGGGCAGGCCGTGTGGAGCGTCGTTTAAGCCGGGGCTGAGAGGCTGTCAACGCGATTCCTGCAAGGTTTGTGCAAGTCTTGCGAAAGCACACAATTGACTGGTGCAGACGAGGGGTCGCGGCCTTGCGACCCGATTGCGCCTTGTCTGCAAAGGGGTGGGCAGGTAAACGCAGGATAGTGCTTTGAGCGAGAGGAAAGCGTCATGTCCAAGCTGGTCACCATTTACGGCGGGTCAGGCTTTGTCGGCCGCTATATTGCCCGGCGTCTGGCCCAGCAGGGTTGGCGGATCCGTGTTGCTGTGCGCAATCCCAACGAGGCCATGTTCGTTCGCCCTTATGGCGCTGTTGGCCAGGTCGAACCTGTATTCTGCAACATCCGCGACGACGCGAGCGTGCTGTCGGTCATGGAAGGGGCGGATGCCGTCGTGAACTGTGTCGGCGTACTCGATGAAGCGGGCAAGAACACGTTTGATGCGGTTCAGGCCGAAGGTGCGACCCGTATTGCCCGGCTTGCTGCGCAAGAGGGCGTGGCTCGCATGGTCCAGATCTCTGCAATCGGGGCGAGCCCGGACAGTGCCAGCGCCTATGCAAGGACCAAGGCCGCTGGCGAGGCTGGCGTCTTGGCGCATATGCCTGACGCCGTTATCCTCCGTCCGTCCATCATCTTTGGGCCTGAAGACCAATTCTTTAACCGGTTCGCTGGTATGACCCGGATGGGCCCTGTCCTGCCGGTGATCGGTGCTGACACGCTTTTCCAGCCTGTCTATGTCGACGACGTTGCCGCCGCTGCCGCGAAGGCCGTTGCTGGCGATGTTGCATCGGGCGTCTACGAGCTCGGCGGACCAGAGGTTCGCAGCTTTCGTGGGCTGATGGAGTTGATGCTTGAGATCGTGCAACGCCGTCGCCTGATCCTGAACGTGCCGTTCTTCGCAGCGCGGATCATGGCCGCCGCCTTTGGCGTTGTTCGTGCCCTTAGCCTTGGCCTGATCAAGGGTCCGGTAACCCGCGACCAGGTGGCCAACCTTGCCGTCGACAATGTGGTGTCACCGGGTGCCCGCGGTCTGGCCGATCTGGGGATCGAGCCTGTCGCGATGGAGGCTGTTCTGCCCGATTACCTTTGGCGCTTCCGTCCATCTGGCCAATACGCGGCCATCAAGAATTCGGCCAGCAACCTCAAGACCTGACTTATCGGCCTAAGTGTAGGCGATCCAAAGCAGCACGACCCCCAGGATCACCCGGTAGATCACATAGGGCGTAAAGCTGACCGACCGCAAAAGCCGCATCATGATGCCCAGCGCGGCGAGGGCTGCGACAAAACTCATACCGGCGACGATTGCACCGTCCCGTGCAGCGGCGGCATCCGCGGTCCGTACCACATCAGCGCCAAGCAGTACGGCAGAGGCGATGATGGTCGGGATCGACATGAGCATTGCCAGTCGCGCCGCATCCTGACGTTCATAGCCAAGAATTCGGGCGGCCGTTATCGTGATGCCTGACCGCGAGGTTCCGGGGATCAGGGCAACAGCCTGCCAAAGGCCCATGATCAGGGCGTGGCGCATCGTCCAACCCTCTGCCTGCCGTTCTGTCGCGCCGGTCTGGTCCGCCCAATAAAGGAAGAGGCCAAAGATCAGCATGGTCCAGCCGATCACAGCGACCGATCGCATCATGTCCTCAAGCCCTGTGATCTTGAGGATCAGCCCGACCATGATCACTGGAACCGTCGCGATCAGCAGGCACAGGGCGAGGAACGCCCCCTTTGTATCAACCTTGCCCTGCAGCAACCGAAACGTTCCCCAAAAGGCCAGCCGCACGTCCGACCAGAAGAACAGGATGACCGCCGCGAGGGTCCCCACATGGGCCGCCACGTCGATGACCTGCCCTTGATCCTCCATCCCGGTCAGTCCGGGCAGCAGGATCAAATGGCCCGAGGACGAGATGGGCAGAAACTCGGTGATCCCTTGAATGAGGGCAATGAGGACGAGTTGAAACATGGTCATAACACGGGCGCCTCGGTGATTCGTGGGTGTCAACCTAACCCTTTGGTACAACAGCGGAAGGGTGATATTAGGTACCAGACCGGTCCTAATTTATGGGGATGGCGACTGGCTTGGCACAAAAAATGTACCGCCAAAGGCAATTTAGGTCAGCATATCTGACTTTTCATTTCTATCAGAGGGCCTTAAAGAGGCGTTCTGACCGGGAACGGAGGATATGTCTTGGCCAACAATAAGATGCTCACATTCGTCAATGTCGCGCGGGACATGCCCGAAAAGCGGCCACCAGTTCTTCGTCGTCAGGACTTTGACGAGATCTATGGCGAATACGCGCTGGCCAAGGCGGAAGAGCAGGCAGGCCGTTGTTCGCAATGCGGCGTTCCCTACTGCCAGACGCATTGCCCTTTGCACAACAACATCCCTGACTGGCTGCGTCTGACCGCCGAAGGCCGCCTTCAGGAGGCTTACGAAGTCAGCCAGGCGACCAACACCTTCCCAGAGATTTGTGGCCGCATCTGCCCACAGGACCGCCTTTGCGAGGGCAACTGTGTTATTGAGCAATCGGGCCATGGCACAGTGACCATTGGATCGGTCGAGAAATACATCACCGATACCGCCTGGGAACAGGGTTGGGTCAAACCCATCGTCCCCCACAAAGAGCGGACTGAATCGGTTGGCATCATCGGCGCCGGTCCAGGTGGCCTCGCCGCAGCCGACGTTCTGCGCCGCGCAGGCGTTCAGGTCACGGTCTATGACCGCTACGACAGGGCCGGCGGATTGCTGACCTACGGCATCCCGGGCTTCAAGCTCGAAAAGGATGTCGTGATGAAGCGTATCGACCAGCTCGAGCAGGGCGGGGTCGAGTTTGTGATGAACTGCGACATCGGCACGGATCTGAGCTTTGACGCAATCCGGGGCAAACATGACGCCATCCTCATCGCAACGGGCGTCTACAAGTCCCGCGATCTTGTTGCGCCGGGGTCTGACGCAGAAGGGATCGTGCGGGCCATCGACTATCTGACAGCCTCCAACCGCAAAAGCTTTGGCGATGATGTCGAGGAATTTGACAGCGGTGCACTGAACGCCGAAGGTAAGCGTGTTGTTGTCATCGGTGGCGGCGACACGGCCATGGACTGCGTTCGCACGGCGATCCGGCAAGGCGCGACAAGCGTCAAATGCCTGTACCGTCGTGACAAAGAGAACATGCCGGGCTCGCAACGCGAGGTCGCCAACGCCGAGGAAGAGGGCGTGGAATTCGTCTGGCTGACAGCCCCCAAAGGGTTCCAAGGCGACACCGTAAGCGGTGTGACCGTATCGCGTATGCGCCTTGGCGCTCCCGATGCCACCGGTCGCCGCAGCCCCGAACTGATCGAAGGGGCCGACTACCTCGAAGAGGCTGACCTTGTGGTCAAGGCACTAGGGTTCGAACCCGAGGACCTGCCAAAGCTTTGGGGTGTCGAAGGGCTGGAAGTGACACGCTGGGGCACCATCCGGGCCGATTACACCACCGGCAAGACAAGCCTTGATGGTGTCTATGCGGCTGGTGACATCGTCCGCGGTGCATCGCTGGTCGTCTGGGCGATCCGTGACGGTCGCGACTCGGCCGACGCGATCCTGACCTATCTTGGTCAAAGCGCGATGGTCGCGGCGGAATAACGGTCGGGGCATTCCGGGACAAGGCACTCGGGAAATTCGTTGGCACTTGTACGCTTGTGTCGGGGTTGTGGCTGTTTGTGTAGGAAAGGATCGGAACGGATGTTTGGTCTCTCTCACACCAAGGCAAGACGATGGACGTTCCGGCACCTCGCCGGAGCGGTCCTGTTGTGCTGCGCCGGTCCCGCCCTTGCACAAACCAGTTTTGCCCCCCCGCCCGGGTGCAGCGGTGTCTTGACCGTCCAATCCCGTGCCTGCCTCGTCACCCACGTCTGGACCTGTGAGACCGATGCGCCCGGAGAGCAGTGGGTTTCCCTGTTTACCGATGCCGGTCCGTTCAATGTGCGCAAGGTGGATGCAGAGTTTCAGTGGCTTGAGACGTACTTTGCCCAGCCGCCGGCGGTTGAAACGATGGTGCAGCCAGCGCCCGATCCCGAAAGCATCACAGTGCTTCTGGCTGAAGACTATGACACCTACGATTTTACCGTGACCAATGACCGGGGCGAACCAGCCGAGCGGATCCGCGGCTATGACAGCCTGACCGGCGAGGAGGTGGTGATTGATGGCGAGCCCTTGTTGCGCACCGAATTCGCCTACGAGGTGACGCTGCCCGATGGCACGATCAGCTATCGCGGCGCGGGTCGTCAGTTCATCAGCTCGAGCCACAGGCTGTTCTTTCTAGGCGAAACCTGGAACCAGGACACTCCTGACCAGATCATGGATGCGACCCCGGTCGAGTTCATCTACCCCGGCGAGCCCGGCTTTTTCAACGCCTCACCCCGTTATGACTGCAGCACCGTCCTGTCCGGATTTCTACAATGATCCGGCCGCTTGCCATGGCATGCCTTCTGGCAAACCCCGCCGCAGCGCAAAGCACGGGTCAGCCAGATACCATTGCGCTGCCTGCTGGCTGCACAGCCTATGTCACCATCCAAAGACGGGGCTGCAGTGTCAGCCATCTGTTTACATGCCAAGGCGACCCCGAAGGATACCAGCGTCGCATCGACCTGGATGAAGAGCAGGTTGTCTACGCAGGCATTATCGACGCCGAAACCCAGTGGATCGAAAGCAACCATTTCCTGTCTGGGTCGACCGACAGATTGGCACCCGGTGCCCCCGATCCCGCGTCTTTTACGGAACTGACAGAGACCGGACAAGATACCTTTGAATTCAGCACCATCTCGGACCCCTTTGGCGTGACGGTCTATACAGGCTCTGATGCGCTGACAGGCGTCACGGTCACCATCGACGGTATCCAACTCGAGGAAACCTTTTTCGAGGTAGTCGCCTCGGACCCCTCCGGGGTTGAGTTGTGGCGGGTCGAGGGGAATGAATACATCAACCGCGACTGGCGCACCTTTCTGTCAGGTATCCGCACCGTCACAACGCCGAGTGACGTCTTTGAAACCGACGGCCGCCCGGTCGAGTTTGTTTTTCCGGGCGAACCCGGTTTCCTGTCCGCGAGGCCGCGCCACGATTGCGGTGTCATGTTGTCCAAAATGACCGGAGGCTAGGTCATGCGCAGTCTGGTATCGGCCATCCTTTGTGCTTTGCCCTTGCCCTCGATGGCGCAAGGCAGCTTCTCCTTGCCTGTAGGGTGCGAAGCTTACGTCACGGTCCAGTCCAAGACCTGCACCGTCAGCCACCATTTCACTTGCACCGACGATCCCGCCGGTCTGCAACGGCGCGTCGACCTGAACGAGGACGGTCTATCCTATGTCGGGGCGATAGATGCGGAAACTCAATGGATCGAGAGCTTTTACGCGAGTTCTGGACACTCCGAGATGCTGGAACCTGCACCTGCCGATCGCGCATCCTTCACGGAGCTGACTGAGGCGGGGGCAGACACCTACGACTTTCTGACTCTGTCCGATCAGCTTGGGCCTACCCGCTATGTCGGGGCCGATAGCCTGACGGGTCGGGCGGTCACAATAGATGGCGTCCAGCTGGAGGAAACCCGATATTCCATCCGTGCCTTGTCGCAGGATGGTTCCGAGCTTTGGGCGGCTGAGGGGTTTGAATACATCAGCCGGGATTGGCGGTTGTTCTTGTCCGGCGTCGGAACCACGACCGTTGGCGAAGACAGTTTTGAAAGTGACGATTCCCCTGTGGAGTTCATCTTTCAAGGCGAACCCGGCTTTTTGTCCCCCAACCCCAAATATGGCTGTGGCGTGACCATGTCCTCATGGAGCCCGGGATGACCCTTGATCGCAACACAGACCAGCCGGTCCGGACCCTTGCTAACGCTTCTGGAAGCGGCAGGCCAGACACCCGAACCAAGATGACCCCCAGGACCTTTCGCGCCCCCAAGAGGGCGCGGTCATGAGAGGAAAGAACAAGATGAAGTCCCAAAGAGAGGATGTGACGGAAATGGCAAACGAATCCTGGGTTGAGCGTGAAGAAGCCAAGCGTGCCTGGATGGCCAAGCATTCCCTGTATCGGGAAGAAGACGAACATGCCTCCTGCGGTGTTGGTCTGGTCGTGTCCATTGACGGGACTGCGTCGCGCGGTGTCGTCGAAAAAGGGATCGCCGCGCTCAAGGCCGTTTGGCACCGTGGCGCCGTCGATGCAGACGGCAAGACTGGCGATGGCGCTGGCATCCATGTGCAAATCCCCGTGCCGTTTTTTTACGACCAAATCCGCCGCACTGGCCACGAACCGCGAACCGATCAGCTGATCGCGGTCGGACAGGTGTTCCTGCCCCGCACTGATTTCGGCGCGCAAGAGACCTGCCGGACCATCGTGGAGACCGAAGTCTTGCGGATGGGCCACTACATCTACGGATGGCGCCATGTTCCTGTCGACGTCACCGTTCTTGGGGAAAAGGCCAACGCAACCCGCCCCGAGATCGAGCAGATCCTGATCCGCTGCGAAAAGGATATCGACGCTGAGGCGTTCGAGCGCGAGTTGTACATCATCCGTCGCCGGATCGAAAAAGCCGCCCAGTCCGCTGGGGTCGCCCAGCTGTACCTGGCCTCTCTGTCTTGCCGGTCGATCATCTACAAGGGCATGATGCTGGCCGAACAGGTTGCCGAGTTCTACCCGGACCTTAAAGATGACCGCTTTGAAAGCGCCTTTGCGATTTATCACCAGCGATATTCGACCAACACCTTCCCCCAGTGGTGGCTTGCCCAGCCGTTCCGCATGTTGGCCCACAATGGTGAGATCAACACGCTGAAGGGTAACCTGAACTGGATGAAAAGCCATGAGATCCGCATGGCTTCGAACACCTTTGGCGAAATGGCCGAGGATATCAAGCCGATCGTGCCCCAGGGGTCGTCCGACTCCGCCGCCCTAGATGCCGTTTTCGAGGTGATGGTGAGGGCTGGCCGGTCCGCGCCAATGGCCAAGACCATGATGGTGCCCGAAGCCTGGTCCAAGTCCGCAGTTGAGATGCCGCAGGCCTGGCAGGATATGTACAGCTACTGCAACGCCGTCATGGAACCCTGGGACGGCCCCGCCGCCTTGGCGATGACCGATGGCCGCTGGGTGTGCGGCGGGCTTGACCGCAACGGCCTGCGTCCGATGCGCTATGTCGTCACCGGCGACCGCCTTCTGATCGCAGGGTCAGAGGCCGGGATGGTCCCGATTGATGAGCGTGACGTGCTTGAGAAAGGGGCCCTTGGCCCTGGCCAGATGATCGCTGTCGATATGCTGGACGGCAAACTTTACCACGACACCGAGATGAAGGACAAACTCGCCCAGGCCCAGCCCTATGCCGACTGGATTGAGCGGGTTGTCGATCTGAATGCTATTTTGAACGATGTCCCTGAAAAGGCGCTTTTTGAGGGTGCTGAATTGCGCCAGCGGCAGATTGCGGCGGGCTATTCCATGGAAGAGCTTGAGCAGGTTCTGGCCCCGATGGCCGAGGATGGCAAAGAGATGATCGCCTCTATGGGCGACGACACTCCGGCGGCTGTTCTGTCGTCGAACTACCGGCCACTGAGCCACTTCTTCCGCCAAAACTTTAGCCAGGTCACCAACCCGCCGATCGACTCGCTGCGCGAAACGCGTGTCATGTCCCTCAAGACGCGGTTCGGAAACCTCAAGAACGTGCTTGATGAGGATTCGTCCCAGACCGAGATCCTGGTCCTTGAAAGCCCGTTCATCGCCAACTCTGAATTTGACGTCATGGTCGAGCAGTTTGGCGACAACGTCTCTTTCGTCGATTGCACCTTCCCAGCCGATGGCACCCCCGACGCATTGCGGCAGGGGTTGGAACGGATCCGGGCCGAGGCCGAGGATGCTGTTCGGTCAGGTGCTGGCCACATCGTTCTGACCGATCAGCATCAAAACGCTGACAAGGTGCCGATGCCGATGATCCTTGCGACCAGCGCGGTGCACAGCTGGCTGACCCGCAAGGGGCTGCGGACCTTCTGTTCGGTCAACGTCCGGTCGGCAGAGTGTGTTGACCCGCACTATTTTGCTGTCCTGATTTCGTCCGGTGCGACAACGGTCAACGCCTACCTTGCCCAGGATTCCATCGCAGACCGGGTCCGTCGCGGCCTGATCGAAGGCAGCCTGACCGACGCAGTCCGCCGCTACCGCGCTGCGGTGGATGCGGGCCTGCTCAAGATCATGTCCAAGATGGGTATTTCGGTCATTTCGTCCTATCGTGGCGGTCTGAACTTTGAGGCCGTGGGCCTGAGCCGTGCCATGTGTGCAGAGTATTTCCCCGGCATGCACAGCCGCATCTCGGGCATCGGCGTTGGTGGCGTTCAGAAAAAGCTGGAGGAAGTTCACGCACGCGGCTGGAAAGGCACCACGGACGTGTTGCCAATCGGCGGCTTCTACAAGGCACGGCGTTCGGGCGAAAAGCATGCATGGGAAGCAACGACCATGCACATGCTGCAGGCCGCCTGTGATCGCGCCTCTTACGAGCTTTGGACCCAATACTCCAAATCCATGCAGGCCAACCCGCCGATCCATCTGCGTGACCTGCTGGCCATCAAACCGCTGGGTGAGGCGATCCCGATCGAAGAGGTCGAAAGCATTACCGCCATTCGCAAGCGCTTTGTCACACCGGGGATGAGCCTTGGGGCCCTGAGCCCGGAGGCGCACAAGACCCTAAACATCGCCATGAACCGGATCGGGGCCAAGTCCGACTCGGGCGAGGGTGGTGAAGATCCGGCGCATTTCGTGCCGGAACCCAATGGCGACAATCCGTCGGCCAAGATCAAGCAGGTGGCCTCTGGCCGTTTTGGCGTCACCGCCGAATACCTCAACGCCTGTGAAGAGCTTGAGATCAAAGTGGCCCAGGGCGCAAAGCCTGGCGAAGGTGGCCAGCTGCCCGGGATGAAGGTCACAGCGCTGATCGCGCGTCTGCGTCACTCCACCCCCGGCGTCACGTTGATCAGCCCGCCGCCGCACCACGACATCTATTCGATCGAGGATCTGGCCCAGCTGATCTACGACCTCAAGCAGATCAACCCGCGTGCCAAGGTGACGGTCAAGCTGGTCAGTTCGTCTGGTGTCGGCACGATTGCGGCCGGTGTGGCCAAGGCCAAGGCCGACGTCATCCTGATTTCCGGGCACAACGGCGGCACTGGGGCAAGCCCGGGTACCTCGATCAAATATGCGGGACTGCCGTGGGAAATGGGTCTGACAGAGGCGCATCAGGTTTTGGCAATGAACAACCTGCGCAGCCGGGTGACCCTTCGGACCGACGGCGGTTTGCGGACCGGGCGTGACATCGTCATGGCTGCCATGATGGGGGCCGAGGAGTACGGGATCGGCACCGCTGCCCTGATCGCCATGGGTTGCATCATGGTGCGTCAGTGCCAGTCCAACACCTGCCCGGTCGGTGTCTGCACCCAGAACGAAGCCCTTCGGGCAAAGTTCACGGGGAATGCCGAAAAGGTCGTTAACCTGATCACCTTCTACGCCACCGAAGTGCGCGAAATCCTCGCCTCGATCGGGGCGCGGTCGCTGGACGAGGTGATCGGCCGGGCGGATCTGTTGACGCAGGTATCGCGCGGTGCGGCGCATCTCGATGACCTTGATCTTAACCCGCTGTTAATCACGGTCGATGGTGCCCACCAGATCACCTACGACCGGAACAAGCCGCGCAACCCCGTGCCCGACACGCTGGACGCCGAGATTGTGAAGGACGCTGCCCGCTTCCTTCAGGATGGCGAAAAGATGCAGTTGGAGTATGCGGTCCAGAACACGTTGCGGACCATCGGAACGCGGACGTCCAGCCACATCGTTCAGCAATTCGGGATGCGCAACAGCCTCCAGCCCGATCACCTGACGGTCAAGCTCAAGGGATCTGCCGGCCAGTCGCTGGGTGCCTTTGCTGCGCCGGGCCTCAAGCTTGAGGTGTCGGGCGACGCCAATGACTATGTTGGCAAGGGCCTGTCGGGTGGCACCATCGTGGTGCGGCCGCCCATGGCCTCGCCCCTCGTTGCCTCTGAAAACACCATCATCGGCAACACCGTCCTTTACGGTGCCACCGACGGATATCTCTTTGCCGCAGGCCGTGCGGGCGAACGCTTTGCTGTGCGCAACTCTGGCGCCAAGGTGGTTATCGAAGGGTGCGGGTCGAACGGATGCGAGTACATGACAGGCGGCATCGCTGTCATCCTGGGCTCTATTGGGGCGAACTTTGGGGCAGGTATGACCGGGGGGATGGCCTATCTTTATGATCCCGAAGGTCTGGCCGAGCCGCTGATGAACATGGAGACCTTGGTGACCTGCCCGGTGACGGTTGATGCCTGGGAAGACCAGCTCAAGTCCCTGATCGAACGGCACGCCAAGGAAACCGGAAGCCACAAGGCAAGAGAGATCCTGCAGCACTGGGATGCCGAAAAGGCGCATTTCGTTCAGGTTTGCCCGAAAGAAATGCTGGCCCATCTGGCCCACCCTCTGACCGATGAAGTCAAGGCGATGCCCGCCGAGTAAAGGACTGAAGTTGAACAAATGCCAAAGCCGGGTCGGTAACTGCCCCGGCTTTGCCATGTTTGGCCCCAGAAATGGCCGCGATCTGATCCAACTCGCGACGAAAAGACCGACGATAAAAGGAGCGTTGAACAAAAAGTAATTTTCTTTGGAGCGTCCCTTTGCCGACGTCCTATTCAGATCAGTTCTACGTCATGGATCCGGGCAACCCGCCGGACCCAGGAACGAGTCTGACGCCGTCCCAGTTTTCTTTCATTGACCAGAACAACGACGGGCGGATCTCCTCGAGCAACAACGATAGCTTTGACGGCTCTGACATCACGGCTATCTGGGTCAACGATGTCATCCGGGTCACCATGGATGGCAGCGCGGTCACCATCCGCGGAGTGACGTTCTACACGGCCGATGGGCGAGCCGTCTTTACCCCGAATGATGGCACCATTCTCAAGCCGGCGACGTTCAACAGCTCGAGCTGGGTTACCAATAGCACGAACATCCCCGTGGGTCAGCTTGGTCCGCCCTGTTTCGCTGCCGGAACCATGATTGAGACCGAAGCCGGCCCAAAGCCGGTTGAACAGCTTGAGGTGGGCGACCGCGTCCTGACCCGCGATCATGGGATGCAGCCAATCCTGTGGACGGGGCATCGGCGCACAGATGGGACAGGTGATTTTGCTCCTATCCGATTTGCCCCGGGCGCGCTCGACAATGAACGTCAACTGCTGGTTTCTCCGCAGCACCGGATGGTGATCACCGGCTGGCGGGCCGAACTTTTCTTTGGCGAGGACGAGGTACTTGTTGCCGCCAAGCATCTTGTGAATGGCGACACCATCCACCGCCTGCCAGTGCCGCAGGTCGACTACCACCATTTCCTTTGTGATGAACACGAGATTGTCCTGGCAGAAGGGCTGCTTTCGGAAAGCTTTCATCCCGGCGACTACATCATGATGGCGGACGCTGGGATCCGGGACGAACTGCTTGCCCTGTTTCCCGAGCTTGACCCTGTGCCTGGCAAGGGCGGGCGCGTCACCGCACGGCGTGTCTTGCGGGCGGTCGAGGCACAACTTCTTTAACGGTCCCTTTAGTCCCAATTGGTCCCGGGCGCGGGCTTGACCCGGCCGATCACGCGATGGCTTATGGCGACATGGCGCGCACACCCAAATCGACAAGAAAGCCGCGGAGTGGCTCCAGAGCCAAGACCGAGGAAAAGCCTGGCAAACGGCGTCGTCCGTTGCGATGGCTATTCCAGTGGCTGTTGCGAGGACTTGTCGTGATTTCTGGAACCGTTCTTTTGGCCGTGATCTTCTTTAGTTTCGTTAATCCTCCGACGACGCCCTACATGGTTTCCGAAGGTCGTCGATTGGGCGGATTGGATCGGGAATGGGTTGCAATGGATGAGATTGCCCCGGTCATGGCCAGGTCCGTCGTAGCGGCAGAAGATGCGAATTACTGCCTGCACTGGGGCCTTGATCTGAAGGCCATTCAACTGGCCATGGAGGCTGGCGGCGGGCGGGGCGCCTCAACGATCAGTCAGCAGGTGGTCAAGAATGTCTATCTCTGGCAGGGGCGCTCCTGGCTGCGCAAAGCGATGGAGGCACTTATGACGCCCGTCATTGAAGGGGTCTGGAGCAAGCGCCGGATACTGGAGGTTTACCTTAACGTGGTTGAGTTCGACGAAGGTGTCTTTGGGGTGCAGGCCGCCGCCCGGCACTATTTCAACGTTGATGCGGCTGACCTGAGCCCAACTCAGGCAGCCCGTCTGGCGGCCGTGTTGCCAAGCCCCAAGACACGGTCCGCCAGCAATCCGACTGACTTTATACGCCGCCGCGCCGCCTCGATCGCGGATGGTGCGGCGACGATACAGGCCGATGGCCGGGCAGCCTGCTTTGAAGGTTGAAGCCATCATCCCCATTGAACAGACGCCCTCACGATGGCATTGAAGTACCATGCAAACTGACCGTGCCTCTGGCTCAACAAACATACTTTATCACTACCCGCTGTCCCCTTTCAGCCGGAAGGTGCGGTTGAGCCTTGCCGAAAAGAAGATCGAAGTAAAACTCGTCGAAGAGCGTTACTGGGAACAGGATCCCGACTTTCTGCGGCGCAACCCGGCCGGCAAGGTCCCTGTCCTGAAGCTTGGAAACCGCACGATGGCCGACAGCGGTGCCATTTGTGAATACCTCGAAGAGGTCTACCCGACTCCGTCCCTCATGCCCCGCGATGCCGAGACCCGATATGAGGTTCGCCGTATTGTGAGCTGGTTCGATGACAAGTTTCATGCGGAAGTGACTTCGAAGCTGATCGGTGAGCGGGTTTTTCGGAAAGTCATGGGATCGGGTTATCCCGACAGTGCGAATGTGAAAGCCGGGGCCAAGGCGATCAAGTTTCACCTTGATTACATGTCCTGGCTATTGGAAAGCCGCCGTTGGCTGGCTGGAAATGACATGAGCCTTGCCGACTTTGCCGCCGCAGCCCACCTGAGCTGCCTTGACTACATATCGGATGTGGACTGGAACAGATCCGAGAGCGTCAAGGACTGGTACGCCAAAATCAAGTCGCGTCCGGCCTTCCGATCCCTGCTCGCGGATCAGGTCCCAGGGTTTATTCCGCCTGCGCATTATGCCGATCTGGATTTCTGAGGCGGTGACGGCTGGGGGCTGTCTGCCCCCAGACCCCCGAGGATACTTGTGATCCAAAGAAGCCAGGGCCTGAAAGAGGGACTGACCTCATTTTCTCTTGAGGCCGGTTTTTCCAAGATCGGGATCTGTCGCCCGGATGGCGTCCCCGACATCGCCGGCCGCCTCGCTGCTTTTGTTGAGGCAGGTCGCCACGGACAGATGGATTGGATGGCCGAGCGTATGGCATGGCGTGGCGATCCGTCTGCCCTATGGCCCGAAGCCCGGTCGGTCATCATGTTGGCAGAGGCATATACCCCCATTCATAACCCTCTGGCTGTGTTGGACCAGACGGACCGTGGGGCGATCAGTGTCTATGCCCACGGCCGCGACTACCATGACCTTGTCAAGAAGCGCTTGAAGGCCGTCGGCCGCTGGTTGATTTCGCAGGTCCCCGGAGCTGAAATCAAGGTGTTTGTCGATACCGCCCCGGTGATGGAAAAGCCCCTCGCGCAGGCTGCCGGGCTGGGCTGGCAGGGCAAGCATACCAACCTGCTGGGCCGGGATCTGGGAAACTGGGTGTTTCTGGGTGCGATTTTCACCACCGTAGAACTCGAGCCGGACGAGCCTGAAGCGGAGCATTGCGGGTCTTGCACCGCCTGTCTGGATATCTGCCCGACGGAAGCCTTTCCCGCCCCCTATCAACTGGATGCCCGCCGCTGCATCTCCTATCTGACGATCGAGCATCGGGGCCCTGTTGCCCCTGACCTTCGGTCCCGGATGGGCAATCGCATCTACGGGTGCGACGATTGCCTGGCGGTATGTCCCTGGAACAAGTTTGCCGTGGCCGCGACCGAGATGCGCTATCTACGCCAAGACGGGCCGCCTTTACTGGCCGATCTTGCCCGGCTGGACGATGCGGCCTTTCGCGCCCGGTTTGCCGGCAGTCCGGTCAAGCGTATAGGTCGCGACCGCTTTGTCAGGAACGTTTTTTACGCAATCGGGAATTCGGGGGACAAGTCCCTGCAACCAGTCGCCCAAGCCTTGGCCGACGACCCTGACGCTGTTGTCGCTGATGCGGCCCGGTGGGCAATCTCACGCCTTGGTGACCAGCCATAGGTCGCACCTTTCCGTTTGGATGGTAGTCTATGGGACAGGTTTTACAGAGGAGCCCGTCGGGATGAGGATATTTGCTGCCGCCATTTTGATCCTGCTGCCTGCTCTGGCCTTGGCGCAGGCTGCCCCGGTTGAACAGGGTCCACGGAATGCGTCGTTCGAGCCGGCCTTCCCGGACCAGACCCGTGCCCCTAGCCTGACGCAAACCCCTGTGACGGTCGAACCCTTTGTCACCGGATTGGCGAACCCTTGGGGCATTGCGCCCTTGCCCGGCGGCGCATGGCTGGTCACAGAGCGTCCGGGCCGGTTGCGGGTGGTGACGGCGGAGGGTGCGGTCTCGGCCCCCGTTTCGGGCCTCCCGGAGGTTGATGACCGCCGTCAGGGGGGCCTGCTTGATGTTACCGTCAGCCCAGAATTCTTGCAGGACAACACCATCTTCTGGACCTACGCGAAACCTGTGCAGGGTGGCACCGTGACGGCAGCCGCCCGGGGTATCCTGGACATTGCAGCCCTCCGCGTCACCGATGTTCAGGACATTTTTGTCCAGTCGCCTCCTTCCCCGACGCCGATGCACTATGGATCGCGGATCCTGTTGGATGGTCGTGGCCATGCCTTTATCACGACAGGTGAACATTCGACCCGGGCCGAGCGGGTACTGGCCCAGGATCTCTCGACGACCTACGGAAAGGTGGTCCGCATCCAACTGGACGGAAGTGCCCCCTCTGACAACCCCTTTGTCCGGCGGGACGGCCTTGATACGATCTGGTCCTACGGTCATCGCAACCCCCAGGGGGCGGCCATCCACCCCCGCACCGGGGCGCTTTGGACCGTAGAACATGGCCCCGCCGGAGGGGATGAGCTGAACCGGCCGGAACCAGGGGCAAACTATGGCTGGCCAGTGGTCAGCTACGGCGTCAACTACAACCGCAGCTCTGTCGGCACCGGCCAGCCGCGGGCCGAGGGGATGGAGGAACCGGTCTACTACTGGGATCCCGTAATCGCACCGGGCGGCATGGTGTTCTACCAGGGCAGCGCCTTTTCACGCTGGCGAGGTGATTTGCTGATTGGGTCGCTTAACCCCGGCGCGCTGGTCCGGCTGAAGATGCAAGGGGGGCGGGTCATTGGGGAAGAGAGGGTGGTCACAGATCAGGGCCGCATCCGGGACGTGGAAGAGGCGCCCGACGGGTCTGTCCTGCTCTTGATAGACGCGCCGGCACCCGATGGCGGCATCGTCAGGTTGCGTCCTGCCGGGTAGCGCCGGTGGGCACGTCTGAGCCAAAATCGGCCGTCCGGCAGCCAATAGGTGAAATTCTGTCCCACCTGTGCTAGGGTGCTGGTCCATTGATGAAGGAGATGCCAATGCAACGCCATATCATCGACAGACCTTCAAGCGGCCTGGACGAACGCTCCACCACACGCCGCTTGCGCGAGTTTTTGAAACTGGACAGGCAATCGGGTGTCCACCCGGCCTTCAGGGCGCTTCATGCCCGGCGACCGGCCACCCGTGGGCACGGGCGGGTTCTTCAGTACCTGAGGATTGATCAGGGTCAGACCGTCTAGCCGACCAATCGCCGGGCAAACCTCGGGTAGGGCGTCGTTGATCGGACTGGGCCCGAAATCATGTTTTCCCTTCGCGGACACATGTCTAATGTGCCCTTGAAGGGAAGCTTGATGAACCCGCTGCGTGGAATCACTTATAAGGTCCTGTCGGTTTGCATCTTTGTGGCGATGGCATCGCTGATCAAAGCGACGTCGGACCACGTCCCGCCGGGCCAGGCCGTTTTCTTTCGGTCGTTCTTTGCGATTCCCGTTATCGTCACCTGGCTCATCCTGAGGGGCGAGCTGCGCCACGGGCTCGAGACATCCAACCCTATGGGCCATGTCTGGCGGGGCCTTGTCGGTACCACGGCCATGGGCCTTGGCTTTGCCGGGCTAGGCCTTTTGCCGCTGCCCGAGGTCACCGCCATCGGCTATGCTGCGCCGCTCCTGGTGGTCGTCTTTGCAGCCATGTTCCTGAACGAAAAGGTGCGGGCCTATCGCCTGTCCGCGGTCGCCCTTGGCATGGTGGGGGTGATGATCGTTCTGTCGCCGCGTTTGTCGATCGGGGCCGAGATGAACAGCCGTGAGACATTGGGAGCGGTTGTCGTTCTGGGTGGAGCCTTTTTTGCCGCACTTGCCCAGGTGTTTGTCCGCAAGCTTGTCCAGACCGAAGGGACGGCGGCTATCGTGTTTTGGTTTTCGGTGACGGCTACGGTCATGTCGTCACTGACGATCTTCTGGGGCTGGGTCGTGCCCGCCCCGAGAGAGTTCGCGATGCTTATCCTTGCCGGGCTTCTTGGGGGCGTGGGACAGATTTTTCTGACGACTGGTTATCGCCATGCCGATGCCTCGTTGATTGCGCCGTTTGAATATACCTCCATGCTGCTGGCGCTGGGTGTGGGGTACTTTGTATTTGGAGAGGTGCCGACGCTGATCATGTTGACTGGGGCGGCGATCATCATCACGGCCGGTGTCCTTATCATCCTCAGGGAACGTCAATTGGGGCTTGAGCGGGCCCGCCAGCGTAAGGCCACCACACCCGGTGCCTGACCCTTCTGGTCAGAGCAGAATGGCCAGAAACGCGGACACGGTCACAAACGCGCCGACTGTGGCTCCGAATAGGCCAAGCGAGGCGAGGCCTTCGTGGCCATAGTCATGGGCAAAAATGGCATAGATGCCCATCATCGGCATGGCCGCCGACAGGATCAATGCAACCCGCAAGGGGTCCGACAAACCAGGCAGGCCCAGTGGGATCAGGACCATGGCCGCCATCATGGCCATAGCAGGATGGACAAGAAGCTTACCGGCCACGACCTCACCAGCCATGACGACATTGCCCCGCATCGGCAGGCTCACCAATGTGCCACCAATGAAAAACAGGGCCAGGGCGGCTGTAGATGAGGCCATCGTATCTACAAGCTTGGTGAAGGGATCGGGCAGCGTTAGCCCGCTGGCGGACACGGCAAGACCGGCGAGAAGCCCGATAACCATGGGTTTGCGCACAACGCTCCACAAGGCATCGATGGCGACACGCAAAAGGGGCTTGCCTTCACTTGGACGGGAACCGCCCACAAGAAGAAAACAGATCGGGACGATCAGAAAGCTTTCGACAAGGATGTTCATCGCAAACGCCTGGGCGGCGACATCGGGCACGGCAAGGAGCAGGACCGGAAAGCCAACGTAGGCCGAGTTCGGACAGGCGGTGCCCATGACTGCGATCGCCCGCCGGGCCGGGCCGGTCGGTGTGCGCAACAGGTTCAGCCGAAACCAGATCAGCGCAAAGACAATCACAAAGAGCCCGGCCAAGGCATAGCCAACGATATAGGACGGATCGAGGATCATCCCCGCGCCTTGTCCCGTCACAGCCGAGAACATGAGGGCGGGAAGGGCGATGGTCATCACGAACTTGCCCAGGACGGTCATATCGCCGGGTTCGAAAACACCTTTGTACACAGTCACATAGCCCAAAGCGACAATGGCAAAGATTGGGAAGGTTATGCCAAATATTTCGAGCAAACGGCTGACCTGCGCGTCAATTCAAGTGTGACCCCATCATGGCGTGGATAGGCTCCGGTCGTCGAGGCGGGGCATCGGGGAGGCGCGGTTTCCCGCCCGCCCTGTGATGGATATGACTCTGTCGGGGGCGTGCCATGGACTAGCCGATCTTGCCGCGCACGCCTCCGGTCTGACCCCGGTCCAGGATCAGGTGGTCCAGCAGGACACAGGCCATCATCGCCTCGCCCACCGGCACGGCGCGTATGCCGACACAGGGATCGTGGCGCCCCTTTGTCACGACCTCGGTCTCTGATCCATCAATGCGAATGGACTTGCGCGATGACAGGATCGAGGAGGTCGGCTTGACTGCGAAACGCACGACGATGTCCTGCCCGGTCGAAATGCCGCCCAGAATGCCACCAGCGTGGTTCGAGCTGTACTCGGGTCCGTCCGGGCCCATCAAAATCTCGTCCGCATTGTCGCGTCCGGTCAAGGCAGCGGCGGCCATGCCTTCGCCGATCTCGACGCCTTTTACCGCATTGATCGACATCATCGCGGCCGCAAGGTCTGTATCAAGCTTGCCATACACTGGCGCACCCAGACCCGGCGGAACGTTGCGGGCGACAACCTCGATCATCGCCCCGACCGAGTTGTGGTCCTTGCGACGCAGGAAATCGAGGTAGTCTTCCCATTCCGCCGCTACGGTCGGATCGGGGCACCAGAAATCGTTCTGGTCAATCGCGTCCCAGTCGAACCGCGTGCGATCTATGGTCTTGGGACCCATTTGGACCATGTAGCCCTTGATCTCGACCTGCGGTGCAAGGGTGGCAAGGGCCGCCCGGGCGACCCCGCCTGCCGCGACACGGGCGGCCGTTTCGCGGGCCGACGACCGACCGCCGCCACGATAATCGCGCAGGCCATACTTCTGGTGATAGGTGATGTCGGCATGACCGGGTCGAAAGGTCTGGGCAATGTCGCCGTAGTCCTTTGACCGTTGATCCGTGTTCTCGATCATCAACTGGATCGGGGTGCCGGTGGACTGGCCTTCAAAGACCCCGGATAGAATGGCGACCGCGTCAGGCTCTTGCCGTTGGGTCGTGTTCTTGTTCTGACCGGGACGGCGCTTGTCGAGCCAGTGTTGAAGACCCGCGGCATCAATGGCCACGCCCGGCGGGCAACCGTCGACAGTCGCGCCAAGCGCAGGGCCATGGCTTTCGCCCCAGGTGGTAACCCGAAACAGATGGCCGAAGGAATTGATGGACATACTCTGCGCTCCCGAAGCTGCGGCCTTTGGCATAGGGGATCTGGCGGGGCGGGCCAAGATTTTTCGCGAAAAATCTTCCACTTGAAGTCAGGGAATTCTGCGATAGGTTCTGCATCACCTCGGGGTGCCATGCAAATGGCTGAGATGCGCAAGCGAACCCGTTGAACCTGAACCGGTTAGGACCGGCGGAGGGAAGGTCATGAGTTCGTCCTCACTGCCCCCATCCGTCTTGGCCGCATGTGAAAAGGATGAAACATGAAACTCCATCTGACCCATGTCGCAGGACTGTTCTTGAGTGCCAGCATCGCGCAGGCACAACAAGACCCCGTCTTGACGATCTACACCTACGACAGCTTTGTCACCGAATGGGGCCCCGGCCCGGTGGTTGAGGCGGCATTCGAGGCCACCTGCGCCTGCGATCTGCAGTTTGTCGGCCATGGCGATGGCGCGGCCCTCTTGGCCCGGCTCCAGCTTGAAGGGGCCAGGACCGACGCGGACATCGTGCTTGGCCTCGACACCAACCTGACGGCCGCTGCCGCTGATACGGGCCTCTTTGCGCCCCACGGACTGATGCCTGCGCTGGATCTGCCCATCGCCTGGGACGATGCAACCTTCTTACCCTATGACTGGGGCTACTTTGCCTTTGTCAGCGATGTCACGGTGCCTGCGCCGGCCACATTTGAGGCTTTGGCCCAAAGCGATCTGAGCATTGTGATCCAGGACCCCCGCTCCTCCACCCCCGGCCTTGGTCTGGTCCTCTGGGTGAAGGAGGCCTACGGCGACCGTGCCCCTGAAATATGGGAGGCGCTGGCCGACAACATCGTCACCGTCACCCCCGGCTGGTCAGAGGCCTATGGCCTTTTCCTTGAGGGTGAGGCGGACGCGGTTCTGTCCTACACGACCTCTCCCGCCTATCATCTGATCGCGGAAGGCGATGGGTCCAAGACCTCATGGACCTTTGAGGAAGGGCATTACATGCAGATCGAAGTGGCAGGTGTTTTGCAAAGCTCAGATGTGCCTGATCTGGCCCGCTCTTTCATGGCCTTTATGGTCAGCCCCGGCTTTCAGGACGAGATTGCGATGACCAACTGGATGTACCCCGCGGTCACGCCTGAAAGCGGCCTTCCGGGCGGGTTTGAAACGCTGGCCGTTCCCGGTAGTGCCCTGTTGCTGTCTGGCCCTGCAGCCCGCGAGATAAGGGATGAGGCTATAACAGAATGGCGCAACGCCCTGTCCCGCTAGCCCCGGGGCTGCCCCGCTGGCCAGGTGCAATAGCCGCCTGGCTGGTTCTGGTGCTGACCCTTGGAACGCTGTGTATCGTTGCCCTGCGCGCAGGGACGGGCCAATGGCTTGGTCCTGCGGATTGGGCGGCGGTACGGTTCACTGTTTTGCAGGCAGCCGCCTCGTCGGCGGTGTCGGTGCTCGTGGCCATTCCAGTGGCGCGGGCATTGGCCCGTCGGCGCTTTCGCGGACGCAGCCTTTTGGTAACGCTGATGGGCGCGCCCTTCATCCTGCCGGTCATAGTGGCGGTGCTGGGCCTGTTGGCCGTCTTTGGACGGGGCGGCCTGTTGAATGGTGCCCTGTCAGCAATCGGCCTGACTGAGGTCAGTATTTACGGGTTCCACGGCGTCGTTCTGGCCCATGTGTTCTTCAACCTTCCCTTGGCCGTGCGCCTAATCCTCCAAGGCTGGCTGTCGATCCCGGCTGAGCGGTTTCGCCTGGCGGCCACGCTTGACCTCCCGCCGGGACGGTTTCTGGAATGGCCGATGTTGCGGGCCGTTGTGCCGGGCATTGCGTTGGCGATCTTCCTGATTTGCCTGACAAGCTTTGCCGTTGCACTCATTCTAGGAGGCGGGCCTCGCGCCACAACGGTCGAGCTTGCGATTTATCAGGCGCTGCGGTTTGACTTTGACCTTGCAGGCGCGGCCCGGCTCGCTGTCCTGCAATTCGGCATCTGCGCCATTGCCGCCATCCTGGCCTGGACGGTGACGCTGCCTCAGGCACAGGGCGGCGGGTTGGACCGGGTTGTGCAACGATGGGATGGCGGCAGATGGTCTGTGGTGAGGGACGGTGCGGTCCTTGTCGCCGCGGCATGTTTTCTCCTTCTGCCACTGGCGATGGTGGTGACCCGCGGATTGTCTGGTCTGGCAGATCTGCCAATAAGCATCTGGCCTGCCGCGTTACGCTCAGTTCTGGTGGCGGTCCTGTCCACGATCCTGTGCCTTGGGTTGGCCCTGACGCTGGCGATGCGCTGGGGCGGGGCGCTGGCGGGGCTGGCCAGCACGCTTCCGCTGGCGGCCTCTGGCCTAGTCATCGGAACGGGGCTATTCCTGATTGTGCATCCCCTGATGAACCCCGCTCGCCTTGCCCTTGTCGTTACGGCCCTTGTGAACGCAACGATGGCCCTGCCCTTTGCTTATCGGTCCATTGCGCCAGAACTGGCCCGGGTCGAGGGCGACTACGGCCGCCTAGCTGACAGTCTGGGGCTGCGCGGTTGGGCACGGCTCAGGTGGTTGATCTTTCCCCGTTTGCGCAGGCCAATCGGATTTGCAGCGGGGTTGAGCGCAGCGCTTAGCATGGGGGATCTGGGCGTGATCACGCTGTTTGCAACGGGTGGGCAGGAAACCCTGCCCCTTGCCATGTATCGCCTGATGGGCGCCTATCGTATGGATGCCGCCGCCGGAGTAGCGCTTGTCCTTTTGGCCCTCAGCCTGCTTGCATTCTGGCTTTGCGATAGGGGAGGCAGGGTGGATGACTGAAGGCTTGTGGCTGGATGAGCTGAGGCTTGAACAGGACGGCTTTCGCCTGTCCGCCGATCTGTCGCTAAAGCCGGGTCAGGTGACGGCCGTCCTTGGCCCCTCAGGCGAAGGGAAATCGACCCTGCTTAGCGCCATTGCCGGGTTTCTGGCACCCGTCGCTGGGCGAGTGGTCTGGGACGGGCAAGACCTGACCCAAGTTCCTCCGGGGTCGCGTCCCATCAGCATCCTGTTTCAGGATCATAACCTGTTCCCGCATCTCACGGTGAACCAGAACCTTGGGCTGGGCCTGCACCCTACGCTGCGGCTGACCCAGGCCGACAAGGCCAAGGTTGAATGGGTGCTGGACCGGGTCGGGCTGGCGGATCTTGGCGACCGAAGACCGGGGGCCTTGTCGGGAGGACAGCAGAGCCGAGCGGCCCTTGGTCGGGCCTTGCTGGCCGAGCGTCCACTGGTCCTGATGGATGAGCCCTTCGCCGCCCTTGGTCCCGGCCTGAAGGCCGAGATGCTGGACCTTGCCGTCGAGGTGCTTGGTTCCGCGGGACGCACTCTGGTTATGGTCACCCATGATCCTGAGGATGCCCGCCGAATTGCAGATGCAGTTGTCTTTGTGGCCGAAGGCAAAGCGGTGCCGCCGGTTCCGCCGCAGGCGCTGCTGGATCATCCGCCCGAAGCCTTGCGTCGCTACCTTGGGCGGGAGGTGGGTTGAAACCCACCTTACGCGCCTTTGGCAAATGCCAGCGGTAAGGTGGGTCCAGACCCACCGCCCACAAAGGAAAACGGCGCCTTCCCTTTCAGGAAAGCGCCGCTTTTGCCGGATCAGAAGAACCGATCAACTTTTCTTGGGATGCTTGACCGGGGCCCAGATCCGCTTGTTCGTCAGATAGAGCAGCACCGAAAGAACGGTGAGGAACAGCACGCCGGTCAGACCGGCCTGCTTGCGTGCAACCAGCTTTGGCTCGGCTGCCCACATCAGGAAGGCCGAAACATCTTCAGCCACGTGATGCAACTCAGTCGAGTGGCCGTCGGCATAGTCGACGTCATCGCCATAAAGCGGCTGGGGCATCGCGATCCAGCTTCCCGGAACCATGTGCTTGCCGTTCTCGTCGATACAGGTCGGCGAGAAGCCACCATTGGCGAAAGCAGTGTTGTAGTAGCCGTCCATGACGGGACCATCGAGCGCGCACTCCGGCTCTTCTTCATAGCCTACCATGAGTGAGGCGATGTACTCTGGTCCGCCCATGCCGTTGAACAGCTGGCTCAAACCCGTGCCGTAGGGTCCGTGGAAGCCGGCCCGGGCCTTGGCCATTAGGCTAAGGTCCGGAGCGTTGGAGAGGGACGAGTTAAAGAACTTGTCCGCCGGTGTTGCCGGCCGATAGTCGCCTTCGCCGTCCAGCAACGTCGGGTCCCAGACCTCGTACTGGTCCGCATATGCCCGCATCTGGTCCTCGGGCAGGCCGGGCCCACCTTCGTCCGACAGGTTGCGGTACGTCACGTAATGCAGGCCGTGGCAGGACGCGCAGATCTCGGTAAAGACCTGCAGGCCCCGCTGGAGCTGCATCTGGTCGTAGCTTCCGAAAGGACCTTCGAACGAGAAATCGAAGTCCTCGACATGGGCCTCGCCCGCGGCCCGAACCGGGGCAGGAACCCCAGCGGCCAAAAGGCCAAGGCCAAGAGCAGCCGTGAGAGTAAGCGTTCTCAACATCAGATGGTCCTTTCTCACTCGGCCGGGGTCGGAGCGGCAGCGCCGCCCTTTACCGCAGTATCGCCGTAGTGGTCGTTAAAGTCGGCCTCGATCGTGCTGGGCGGAGTGGTCGGTTTCTCGATCACGCCAAGAAGCGGCAGCAGGATCAGGAAGTAGCCGAACCAGTAGGCCGAACCGATGAGCGAGATGTAGGGGTAGATCCCTTCCGCCGGCATGGCCCCGACCCACATCAGAACGATGAAGTCGACAACCAGCAGCGCAAACCACCACTTGAACATCGGACGGTACCGGCCCGAACGCACCGACGATGTGTCCAGCCAGGGAGCCAGCGCCATCACGATGATTGCGCCGAACATGGCCAGAACCCCAAAGAACTTGGCGTCGATGATCCCAAAGCTGATCCAATCAACCAGCATCACGACCCAGACGTCAGCGGTAAAGGCCCGCAGGATCGCGTAGAAGGGCAGGAAGTACCATTCCGGCACGATGTGCGATGGCGTCGCCAGCGGGTTTGCCGGGATGTAGTTGTCTGGGTGGCCAAGGTAGTTGGGCATAAAGCCGACGATTGCCATGAACACGGCCAGAATGATGGCCAGTGCAAACAGGTCCTTGATCACGAAGTAAGGCCAGAATGGCAGGGTGTCTTTCTGCGCTTCTTCCTTGGATGTCCGGCGGACTTCGACCCCGGTGGGGTTGTTGTTGCCGGTCGTGTGGAACGCCCAGATGTGCACGATCGTCAGGCCCAGCAGGACGAAGGGCAGCAAATAGTGCAACGAGAAGAAGCGGTTGAGCGCCGGTTGACCAACAGCGGATGCGCCCAAGAGCCAGGTCTGGATCGCCTCGCCGATGAAGGGGATCGCCCCGAACAGGCCGGTGATAACAGCCGTGCCGTGGAACGACATCTGACCCCAGGGAAGAACGTAGCCCATGAACGCTGTGCCCATCATAAGCAAGAACATCAGGATGCCGATAACCCAGGTCACTTCACGCGGCGCCTTGTAGGAGCCGTAGTACAGTGACCGGAACATGTGCAGGTAGACTGCCACAAAGAACAGCGACGCGCCGTTCTGGTGGAAGTAACGGATCATATGCCCGCCGTTCACGTCACGCATGATGTGTTCGACGCTGGCAAAGGCCATGTCCACATGCGGCGTATAGTGCATGACAAGGACAACGCCGGTGGCGATCTGCATGACCAGGGTAAAGGTCAGGACAATGCCCCAAATCCACATCCAGTTGAGGTTCTTCGGAGTGGGGATGAATAGGGTATCATAAAGAAGTCCGACGATGGGCAAACGGCTATGGAGCCACTTTTCGCCACCAGACTTGGGTTCATAATGGTCGTGGGGAATACCGGCCATGGGTGCCTCTCCTTAACCGAGCTGGATCGTGGTCTCGTCCACGAAGGACGCGACCGGAATGGGAAGGTTGCGCGGTGCGGGCCCTTTGCGGATCCGACCGGCTGTATCGTAGTGCGAGCCGTGGCACGGGCAGAACCATCCGCCAAAGTCGCCCTGCTCGCCGAGGGGAACGCAACCAAGGTGGGTACAAACGCCCATCTGGACCAACCAGGACCCGTCTTCCGACAGGGAACGGTTCTCGTCCGTCGCAGGGGCCGTGGCGTTGGTCAGGTTCGCGTTTTCTGCCATCGGGTCGGGCAGGCTGTCGACATCGACGGCACGGGCGGCTTCGATCTCTTCCGCGGTCCGGTAGCGAATGAACACCGGCTTACCCTGCCAAAGCACCGTCAACTGGGTGCCTTCATCAACGCCAGAGACGTCGACCTGGATCGAAGCCAGGGCGCGCACATCGGCGGAAGGGTTCATCTGGTTCACCAGCGGCCAGACCGCTGCACCCGTTACAACTGCGCCTGCGCCAGCTGTGGCGTAGTAAATGAAGTCGCGACGTGTGCCCTGGGTATCGTCTGTATGTGACATGGGGCGTGCATCTCCGTTAGTGGGCCGGCCGATGGCCGGGTCGGATTGGATCACCGGCGGGCCGCCGCCAGTCATTCTGGCGCTCTTTATCGGGCATTGGGGACAGCGTCCAGCGGACAATAGGGCGCAGGGGTTAGAGAATTACTCCACCGCGCAAGATTGTTATCCAAATGCTTCACCAGGCTAAAAACCGGCCCAACCCGGTTGCCTGCCTGCCCAATCTAGTCTGACAGCAACATGGCCATCAGGCGGTCCCTCGACAGGGGAAGGTCACGCATCCGCTGCCCTAGGGCCCGGGCGACGGCATTGCCAATGGCGGCCGCCACCGGACCCTGAGTCGCCTCGCCTGCCCCAAGAGGCGGGTTTTCAGGGTTCACGATGAAACGCGTCTCGATCCTGGGCAGTTCAGAGAATCGCAGGATCGGATAGCTTTCCCAATCCAGCGGCGGGATTTGCCCGTCCTCGACAGGCACAGCCTCTTTCAACGTCCAGCTTGTCGTCTGGATCGCGCCCCCTTCAATCTGGCTAAGGGCACCAGCCGGGTTGATCAGGAGACCCGCGTCGCAGACCAGCCACAACCGCTTGACCCTCACCGTTTCGTCCACCTCGACGTCGGCCACAGCGGCGAGCCAGCATCCCTTGTTCTTGTAGCGCGCCACGGCAATGCCGCGGCCTTCTCCGTCGCCTCCCAACGCGTCCGGCGCCCAAGCCGCAAGGTCCGCGACCTCGGTCAGGACCGCGCGGGCGCGGGGGTCGGACAAATGGTCCAGTCGAAAGGTAAGCGGGTCCGCCCCGGCCATATCAGCCAGTTCGTCCATCGCTGATTCGATGGCAAAGACGTTCAGGTTTGCCGCCAGCGACCGCAACGATGACGTCCGGACCGGGCTGGACGCATCCAGCCTGACCGTCACATGTTGCGGGAAATCATAGTTGGCAACGCTGTTGCGCGAGGCCCCGCCCCCTCGCATTGCGGGCAGGTCGGCGATCAGTTTGGGGGCGTTGTCCGGATCAAGGGCCTCGGCCGACGTCAGGTTGATATACCCGTTCGCACCTGGGCGCTGCACATGCGAGGCGCTGTCGACCTCCATCAGCCAACTGGCAATGCGGCCCTCGTCTGACAGGGTTGCCTCGATCTGGGCACTCATGGCAGCGCCGACCGGCCCATGGCCAAGCTCGTCCGACCGGGACCATTGAACCCGGACCGGCTGGCCCTGATGGGCAAAGGCGACAATGGCGGCATCCAGACCCACATCATCCGCCCCGTTATGGCCGTAGCACCCTGCCCCATGCGCATGAATGACCCGAACCTGCGAGGTCTCAAGCGACAGGCAACGCGCAATCTCGGCCCGTAGTTCAAAAATGCCCTGCGAATGGCACCAGACCGTCACCCGGTCCCCGTCATAGACCGCCAACGCACAAGATGGGCCGATGGAGCCGTGGGCGATATTCGGGCGGCTATAGCGCGCGACAAAGGTTTTGCTAACTGCCTCTGCGGCCCCGGTTGTCGCATCGCCTTGGACAAACACTTCTGGTTCTGCGGTTTGAGGCGGGGTCCAACGTCCGGTGTCGTTGTCCCACGTGACAAAGCGGTCAGCCTCGGACAGGGCCATTTCCACGGCGTATTCATCAGCCCCGATCAGGGCCAGAAAGTCCGCTTTGCGATAGACGCTCACTGCCGGATGGCGGCGGGTCAGGAAGGCCTCATCAACCGCGACAAGCCGGGCGAGCCGCGTTGGCTGTCGAATTATGCGAACGTGCTGCATCCCGTCGATCACCATATCGTGGATGAAGCCGCCGCCGGTGTACTTTGCGGCAAGGTCAATGCGTGGCGGGCTGCTGCCGACAAGGGAATTGGGGGCACCCGCAACGTCGCCGGTTACGGGCAGGGACCAATCGACATCCCCGGACAGCGACCAGAAGGTCAGACCTGTCGGTTCGCCATCTTTCAGGATCGTGCCATCCTCGCTGCTGACACGGTCAAGCGGGACATCTAGCCTTTCGGCCGCAGCCTTTAACAAGGCCATCCGCGCCTGCGCCGCCGCAAGGCGGATAGAGCCGCCTGACACTTCGACCGACAGGCTACCTACGGTCATCCCCTCGTTCGGGGATAGGTCGGTGTCGGCGGACTGGGGCAGGATGCGGCCCAGATCCGTCCCAAGGCCGTCCGCGGCAATCTGGGCAAGGGCGGTCAGGATGCCTTGTCCCAGTTCAACCTTACCTGTGCGCAGGGTCACGAAGCCCTGCTGTTCAAACGAGATCCACTGACCCATGGCCGGAGTGGTCTTGAGGCTCATCGGAAGGTCGGTCATCGCGCGCCCTCCGTCAGGGTTCGGGCCGCCCGCGAAATACCTTTGATGATGCCCGGATGCGCGCCGCAGCGGCACAGATGATCTTCGAGCGCCTCGGCGATCTGATCGTCCGTCGGCGCAGGATTTTCAGTTAGCAAAGCAGTTGCACGCATCAGGATGCCGGACAGGCAATAACCGCATTGCCCCGCATTCTCGGCCTCGAAAGCATGGATAAGGGCCGTGCCGATCCTGTCGTCGGCCAACCCGTCGGCGGTGGCGACCGTGGCGCCCTCTACATCTGACAGCGGAAGGGTGCAGGCATAGCGCGGGGTGCCTGAGACGAGGACCACGCAGGCCCCGCACTGCTCTTGTCCGCAGCCGAAGCGGGTCGCCATCCGGCCAAGGTCTGACCGCAGGGCATAAAGCAAGGGAACATCCCCGGACCTGTCCACCTGGACCGTTTTTCCGTTAAGCGTGAAGGAGATCATCAGGTCAGCATCCTCAATCGGCCAGAGCCGTTGTTATCCGCCAACATGTCTCGGTATGTTGCGACTGGCAAGCATTATGCGAACGATTGCACCAGATTGGCCTCCCGGCATCGTCGGCCCCGGACCCTAGCCCGCCGCCATCTCATTTTCGCGGGGCAAAAGGATCGTCAGAAGGCCAAGCAACGGCAGGTAAGAGCAGATCAGATAGACAAAGCTGAGGCCCTTATAGTCGGCCACGACGCCCAGAATTGCCGCCGAGATACCGCCCAGCCCAAAGGCAAGCCCGAAGAAAAGCCCATTCACAAGGCCAATCCGACCCGGCATCAATTCCTGCACGAACACCAAGATGGCGGGGAATGCAGCCGAGATCACGATGCCGATGATTACCGAAAGGACGATGGTGACAGGCAGGTTGGCATAGGGCAGCAACAGGGTGAACGGCAGCACCCCGAGGATCGAGACCCAGATGACCGTCAACGGGCCGAACCGGTCCCCGAACGGGCCGCCGAGCAAGACGCCAAGAGCCATGGCACCCAGAAACACGAACAACATGACCTGCGATTGCTGGGTCGTCAGGTCAAACTTTTCGATCACGTAGAAGGTGTAAAAGCTTGAAATGCTGGAGGTGTAAACGAACTTGGAAAACACCAGCATGATCAGGACGCCCACCGCCACCCGTACCCGTGCGGGCGACAGATTGTGCGGCGTCGATGCCCCGCGCCGCCCGGTGCCGGACCTGCGGTACCTGTCGTACCAACGCCCGACCCGCCAAAGGATGCCCATGCCCAACAGGGCCACCAGCGAAAACCAGACGATACTCGGTCGCCCAAGCGGGACAACAATGAAGGCGGCCAGCAGCGGCCCGATCGCCGTGCCAAGGTTGCCGCCAACCTGAAACACCGATTGGGCAAGGCCGTAGCGGCCACCTGAGGCGAGCCGTGCAACTCGCGACGCTTCGGGGTGAAACACGGCAGAGCCGATCCCGATCATCACCGCTCCGGCGACCAGCCAGCCATAACTGTCGCCGCGTGCCAACAGGAACAGGCCAATCAACGTTGATCCCATGCCGAAGGATAGCGATTGGGGCAGCGGATGCTTGTCAGTATAAAGCCCGATCCCCGGTTGCAGGACCGAGGCCGTGAACTGAAAGGCAAAGGTCAGAAGGCCGATTTGCCAGAATTCCAACAGGAACTCTTCCTGAAGCAGGGGATAGATCGCTGACACCAGCGACTGCATGACGTCATTCAGCAGGTGGCACAGGCTGATCGCCAGGACCACCAGGTAGGCCGCATCATTGGCGGCGGGTCGTGCAGTGGTCATCAGGAGTGTCCGGGCGGAGGGGCGACGCTATCGCGCTCAACAAGAGTGACAGGCAATGTGGTAACTTCGGCAATCTCGGCGCTGTCGTCAAGGATCATGCGCAGCAGGGTTTCACCGCTCACCCGACCGACTTCGAATTGCTGAATGCGGATGGTTGTCAACTTTGGCTCGATCATGTCGAGGAAAGGCATGTCGTTGAAACCGGTGACCGAAACCTCGCCAGGGCAGGCAATGCCGCGCGCCCGCAGGACTGAAATTGCACCAAGGGCCAGACGGTCGTTGGCACAAAGCAGGGCCGTCGGGTTCCAGCCACTCTCAAGAAGTTCCGCAGCGCAACGCTCGCCCTCGGCCTCATCAAAGCGGTCGGCGGTAGCGATGGCCTGATCGGGCAGATCAAGGCCCAGTTCCGCACCGATCTCTCGAAAGGCCCGAAGTCGGATCTCACCTGTCGACAGCATCAGCGGTCCGGCAATATGGGCAATCCGGCGATGACCCTTTTCATAAAGGTGGTTCAGCATCAGCCGCACCCCCATGGCATCGTCATTGACGACGGCCGGGATGCCCGAATTCTCGATCCGCCGGTTCACCGTCACGAGTGGCGTACCATCTTCCGCAACGGCCCGGATCTTGGGGTCATCGCGCAAGACGGCGGCGTGGATGATACCATCAACACCGCGCTCTCGAAGGACGTCGACCAACGCATGTTCCCGCGAGGTCAGGCTATCGGTGTTCACCATGATGACCGCGTAGCCCATAGGCTCAAGCGCGCTTTCCAGCCCCCGCAGGATCGGCGGAAAGATCGAGTTTGTGATGTCGGGTATCATGAGGCCGACAGTCATGGTCCGGCTTGTCCGCAACCCAGCCGCAACGCGGTTTGGCCGATAGCCAAGCTGTTCCGCGGCGTCCTTGATCTTTTTCACCACGTCATCGGTGATCGATGTTCGCGTGCTGGGGTTCAGTGCCCGGGACACTGTCGAAACATGCACACCCGTCTCGCGGGCAATGTCTTTAAGGGTGGGCGCGCTTTTCTTCATTCGAACACCTTTTCACATTTCCAGCCCTAAATGCGACTGACACGAGACGCAATTCATTGGATGCGAAAACCTTGTTTGGGGGCGTTTTTGCAGCAAAACGGTACCAAATAGGGCATTTGGCGCGGGCTATTCCGGTTTTCGCGAGGCTTATGGTCCAATCAGACCAGTGGAGTTGGGCGCCTTCAGGCCGCAAGAATAAGGGCGGCGGTCGATTCATTGGTGATCACACCGTTGATCAACCGACCCCGCAGCGCGCCCAGAAACGCAGGAACCTTGGCCTCGCCCGACCCGATGCCGATCATCGGACGGTCATCGGCAGGTTGCAACGGGGCTGAGGCGACCCGCTCGTTGATGCCACCTGCTAGAACCTTGCCATTGGCGTCATAGGCCCAGCTTGTGATTTCACCCACGACATTGTTGTCCCGCAACAGCCGCACTTCGTCCGAGGTCATGAAACCATCCAGCATCAAGGGGGCCGAGGTATCCATTTGGCCGATGCCGACGTAGGTCACGTCGGCCCGGGCACAAAGGTCGAGCGAATTTCGCACAGGTTCCTGATTGTGCAGGATGCGCAGCTCTTCGACCGAACTGGCAAAGACCGGAAGTGGCATTGGATAATGCCTTGCTCCCACCCGCTCTGCCATACGGATAACCACGTTGTAAGGCGTCGCGGACCCGTCCGACATCATGTTGCCAAGGCGGGATACGATACGATGCTGTGGGCAGGACATTTGCGGCAGATACTCAATACAGGCCCGCAGGGCACGGCCTGTGCCAATCCCGATGATCTTTGGATCGGGCTCCTTCAGCCAACGCTCCATCGAGGTCGCTCCGGCAATCGCGATGCCCGTCAGAAGGGCCGGGGCGTCGGGGTCGCTTGGGACAATTTCGCAAGAGGTCAGTTTGTACTTCTCAGTCAAAGCCTGGCCAAGTTCCATGCAGCGCGCAATCGGGTGATCGAGGCGCACCTTGACCAGTCGCTCACTGACGGCAAGCGAGACAAGGCGCTGGGCAGACTGTCGCGAAACACCAAGTTTGCGGGCAATCTCATCCTGCGTATTGCCGGCGACGTAATATAGCCACCCCGCCCGGGCCGCGTCGTCGAGTCGCCCAGTGTCTGCTGCTGTCTGTCCGCCCTTGGCCATTCCGCCCCCTTCAGCGCCCCTGCAATGAAGGGACAAGTACGAACAACTCTGCCCAGTTGTCAAAAGTTCTGACCTCCGGGGGGTGTCTTAGAACCCTGTCGCGTAAATGCGCACCGCCCGTATAGCGCAGGACCGGCATGTCGGCGGCGACGGCAGCGGCAATGCCGGGCAGGCTGTCTTCAATGACAAGGCAGCGGGCCGGAGCCACCCCCATCCGCCCGGCGGCATGCAGGAACAGATCCGGCGCAGGTTTGCCCCGCGCCACTTCCGAGGCGGTAAAGACATTCGCCCCGAACGGCCCACCAAGCCCCACAATCCGAAGCGAGTTGTTGGCCCGTTGCGGGCTGCTGCTGGTCGCAACGCAGTAGGGAACGGCCAGCTTGCCCACCATGTCGACAACGCCCGCCGTGGGCGCAAGCCCGGCCTCGAATGCGGTCAGCAGTCGGGCACGATACGTCTGTTCAAAGGTATCAGGCAGAATGATATCGAATGACCGGCGAATATCCTGGGCGACAGTCGGAAAGCTGCGCCCAAGAAAGTTCGCGCAAAAGTAATCAAAATCAAGGTCAAGACCAAGGTCGGTCAGCTCCGACAACAGGACCTGCGCGCTCAGGCCCTCGCTGTCGACCAAGACACCGTCGCAATCAAAGATGACAAGGTCGATGGCCGGCCCAGGCTCTATCATATCAGCTCCCAAGGGTTTGACGTGGCGTTTCCGCCCTGACCTATCCTTCGGGACTGTGCTTGGTCAAACTGAGTTTTACCATTGTACGGCTATGTATTGAGTTTCGGTGAACTCTTTGATGCCTTCGTGCCCGCCTTCTCTACCGAGGCCTGATTGTTTTGTTCCTCCGAAGGGTGCTGCGGGGTCTGAGACGAGGCCTCTGTTGAGGCCTGTCATTCCGTAGTCGAGGGCTTCGCAAACCTTGAGGCCTCGTGCGAGGTTTTGGGTAAAGACGTAGGCGACGAGGCCGTATTCGGTGTTGTTTGCGCGGGTGATGACGTCGTCCTGGTCGGTGAAGGTCTGGATGGCGGCGACGGGTCCGAAGATCTCGTCGTTGACGCAGGCGGCGGTTTCGGGGACGTCGACCATGACGGTTGGGGGGTAGAAGAAGCCCGGTCCGTTGGGGGTGGTGCCACCCAGCAGGACCTTTGCCCCCTTGGCGACGGCATCCTCGACAAAGGCGGCAACCTTGTCGCGGGTGTCGGCATTGACGAGGGGTCCGACATCGACGGTCTCGTCCAGGCCGTTGCCCATCTTGAGGGCGGCCATGGCGGCGGTGAACTTTTCGGCAAAGGCCTCGGCCACATCGGCATGGACGTAAAAGCGGTTGGCGGCGGTGCAGGCCTCGCCAAGGTTGCGCATCTTGGCCTGCATGGCGCCTGTGACGGCGACATCGAGATCGGCGTCCTCAAAGACGATGAGGGGGGCGTTGCCACCCAGCTCCATCGCGGGCTTGAGGACCTGGTCGGCGGCGGCGCGCAGCAGGGTCCGGCCGACATTGGTAGAGCCGGTAAAGCTGACGACCCGGACCCGGGGATCATGCAGCAGGTGATCGACCAGCGGCCCGGTCTTGCGCGAGGGCAGGACCTGGACGATGCCCTTGGGCACCCCGGCCTCTTCCAGAAGCGGCATCAACGCCAGCATGGTGAGCGGGGTTTCCGAGGCGGGCTTGAGGATGACGGGGCAACCTGCGGCCAGGGCCGGGGCGATCTTGCGGGTGGCCATGGCGGCGGGATAGTTCCACGGCGTGATCAGCACGGCGATGCCGGCAGGCTTGTGCTGCACCAGGATCCGCGCGCCCGAGGCCGGGGCATGGGCGATCATCCCCTCGACCCGCACCGCCTCTTCCGAGAACCAGCGGAAGAATTCGGCGGCATAGGTCGCCTCGCCCATGGCATCGCCGCGGGCCTTGCCGTTCTCCAGGGTGATCAGCCGGGCAAACTCGGGCAGGCGGGCGGACATCAGTTCAAAGGCGCGGCGCAGGATGTTGGACCGGTCGCGGGGCGTCCTGGCGGCCCAGGCCGGGGCGGCGGCGGCAGCGGCGTCCAGCGCATCCTGTGCATCGGCGATCTCGGCCGAGGCGACCGAGGCCAGAACCTCTTCGGTGGCGGGGTTGAGCACGTCAAAGCGCACCCCCTCGGCCCCCGGACGCCAGGCGCCGTCGATGTAGAGATCGGTGTGCAGGATCGGGCTCTGTTGGGTCATGGGGCGCTCCGGTTTGGCTCTGCCGTGTTCAGTTCGGACGGAATGGGTGAGATGGGTGGCTCATACGAGATAGGTGAGGGGGTCGGCAAGGCGGGCGGCCAGGCCGGTGATGACGGCCAGGGCCGCGTCCTCGTCCAGCTGGTCGGCCGCGTAGTCCAGCGCCACCAGCAGGCTGTCGCCGTCGCTGCCCCCGTTCCTGCCCCCGTTCCTGTCGCGGGCCAGGGTCAGCGCCGGGGCGGCCAGGCCACTCGCGGGCCGCAGGCCGGTCAGGGCGCTGGCGGTCAGGTCGCGCAGGATCAGACTGGGGGTGGCCCCCTCTGGGGCCTCGGGCTGGACCGACAGCCGGGCCAGGTCCGGGTTGGACAGGGCCGTCGTGGGGGCAAAACCCTCTGGTCCCAGAACAGCCGCCGTCACGACCAGCGGGCTCTCGGGCGCTGTCGCCGCCCGGAGCGCCGAAGCCGCAAAGCTGGCCCAAAGGGCCATGGGCGCCAGGTCGAGCCCGGCGTCCTCGCGCATCCGGGCCAGAAAGCCGTCGCAGGGCGCGGCCGGCACCCGGGCAGAGATATGGCCAAGGGCAGGACCGCTGGTTGCACCCGCAGCAGGACCTGTAGCAGGACCGGCGGCCAGATCAGCGGCCAGATCTTCTGCAGCCGCTTGGGTCAGCTGGCGCAACAGGTCGAGATCGGCGGCATGATAGGGCTGGGGGTGGCCATGGGCGACCAGCAGCGCCAGGTCGAGTCCGGCGTCATCGGCCATCCGGCGCAGCTTGGGCGAGGCCAGGATCCGGCCCGAGGGATCAAGGGGGTGGATGGCATCATTATGTGCTGATTTGATATTCGTATCGCTTTTGGTTGATACGGACGTCTCTTCTTGCGTATTTGGTGCTGCAGCATTGGTTGCCGTGGCGGGTTCAGCTTCAGCCTCTGCCGCCCCGCTGCCTTCGGTCACATCGCCGGCCGCAGCCACGATCAGGCCTATGACCTCGCCCACCGGCACCTCATCGCCAGCTCCGGCCCGCAGGTCGCTCAGAAAGCCGTCGGCCTGGGCCTCGACCTCCTGAACCGCCTTGTCGGTCTCCACCTCGATCAGCGGGCTGCCCTTGGTCACCGCAGCCCCCGGCTCGACCAGCCAGCGCACCAGAATGCCGGTCTCCTGGGCCATGCCGAGGGCGGGCATGATCACCTCATGTGGTTTAGCCATGAAGCATCTCCCCCGCCACAAGACGGCGGGCCAGAGCGGCCACGCCTTCGGGCGTCGGCACCGTCAGATCCTCAAGCGCGGGCGAGAAGGGGACTGGCACATCCATCGCCCCCATCCGGCAGACCGGGGCATCAAGGTGATAGAAGGCCTTCTCGTTCAGGCGGCTGGCGATCTCGCCGGTGATGCCATAGCTCTGATGGCCCTCGTCGATGACGATGGCGCGGCTGGTCTTGCGGACCGAGGCCAGCAAGGTCGCCTCGTCCAGCGGCACGATGGTGCGCGGGTCGATCACTTCGGCGCTGATGCCCTCGGCCTCCAGGATCAGGGCGGCCTTCTCGGCCACCTGCACCATCGAGGAGGTTCCGATCAGGGTGATGTCGGTCCCCTCCCGCTTGATGTTGGCCACACCGAAGGGGATCAGATACTCCTCTTCCGGCACGCCTGCCTTGTCCTGGTACATCAGCTTGTCTTCGAAGATGACCACCGGGTTGTTGTCCCGGATCGCCGTCTTCATCAGGCCCTTGGCCTCATAGGCGCTGGAGGGCATCGCCACCTTCAGGCCGGGGATATGGGCGACCAGGGCATGCAGCGACTGGGAATGCTGGGCGGCCGAACGGCGGGTGGCGCCCAGGTTGGTGCGCAGGACCAGCGGCACGCTCAACTTGCCCCCCGACATGTAATGGGTCTTGGCCGCCTGGTTGCACAACTGGTCCATGACCAGGAACAGGAAGTCGCCAAACATCAGGTCGACGATCGGGCGCATGCCCGTCATCGCAGAGCCCACCGCCAGGCCCATGAAGCCCGGCTCCGAGATCGGGGTGTCGATGATCCGGTCAGTGCCGAACTCTTCGACCAGGCCGGACAGCACCTTGAACGGGGTGCCCGCCTCGGCCACATCCTCGCCGATGACAAAGACACATGGATCGCGGCGCATCTCTTCGGCAATCGCCTCGTTGACGGCCTTCGACAGGGTAATCTCGCGCATGGGTCAGGCTCCAGGCTGCAGGGTGGCGGGGTCGGTCGCGGCATAGACATGCATGTCCACCTCCGATCCATCGGGGTAGGGGGCGGCCAGGGCATAGGCCACCGCGGCCTCGGCATCCTCGGCCACCTCGGCGCGGATCGCCTCTAGGTCAGCAGCCGCCACCAGGCCTTCCTGCGTCAGCCAGTCGCCCAGCCGGGTGATCGGATCGCGCTCCGAGGTCCAGAGGGTCTCCTCCTCCTTGGAGCGGTAGTAGGTGCGGTTGATGTCGCCCACATGGTGGCCATGATAGCGATAGGTCATCAGTTCCATGAAGAACGGGCCTTCCCCCTTGCGGGCGCGGGCCACCAGGTCCTGGGTCAGGGCATTGACCGCCAGCACATCCTGGCCGTCCACCGTATGGGCCTCGATGCCAAAGGCCTCGGCGCGCGCCGTCAGGCTGCCCGCCGCGATCTCGGCGGTCTTGGTATACTCGGAATAGCCGTTGTTCTCGCAGGCATAGATCACCGGCAGCTTCCAGAGTGCTGCCATGTTCATCACCTCGTACATCAGGCCCTGCGCCGTTGCGCCATCGCCAAAAAAGCACACCGCAACAGCACCCGTGCCAAGCTGCTTGGCCGACAGGGCCGCCCCCGTCGCGATGCCCATCGACCCGCCGACAATGGCATTGGCGCCCAGGTTGCCGTTGCTCTGGTCGGCGATATGCATCGACCCGCCCTTGCCCCGGCAATAGCCCTCTTCCTTGCCCAGAAGCTCGCAGAACATCTCCTTGAACGCCGCCCCCTTGGCCACGCAATGGCCATGGCCGCGATGGGTCGAGGTGATCTTGTCCTCCACCGTCAGCGCCTCGCAGATGCCAACCGCCACAGCCTCCTGACCCGAGTACATATGGGTCAGACCCGGCATCTTCGCACTCAGGTACAGCTGGTTGGCCTGATCCTCGAACGCCCGGATGCGGACCATCTGGGTGTACATCCGCAGATACTCTTCCGAGTTCGCCTTCGCTGCTGTCGCCTTACCCGCCTGCGCCATCTCGTCTCTCCTCGAGCCATCGGGCCGGCACCGCACCTGGCAGCCCGGACCCTCTTCGCTTCGTAAAACTTCGCTTTGTCAAAAATACTCCCCCCGGAGGGGCCGCCTGTCGCAATGACCAATCGGCCGGACAGGCGGACCACACTCCAAAGGACTACACCCGAAGGATCCTCCCGCGATCCTCCCCCGAGGGAAACGCCTCAGTAGCGGTTCGCAATCGGCAGTTCCTCGGCCGGGAACAACGAGATCACCTCGCAGCCCGTATCCGTCACAACCACCTCTTCCTCGATCCGCGCCGCCGAATAGCCATCCGCCGCCGGGCAATAGGTCTCCAGCGCGAACACCATCCCCGTCTCGATCTCCATCGGGTTCTCCATGCTCACCGCACGGCTGATGATCGGACGCTCGTGCAGCGCAAGCCCAAGGCCATGGCCAAACTGAAGCCCGAACGCCGCAAGCTCGTTGGGAAAGCCAAGGCTCTCCGCCGTCGGCCAGACCGCAGCAACCTTGTCCGTCGTCACACCCGGCTTGATCATCGCGATCGCCGCATCCAGCCAGTCACGCGCCTTCACATAGGCATCCACCTGCGCCGGCGTCGACCGGCCCACGTTGAACGTCCGGTAATAGCACGTCCGGTAGCCCTGGTAGCTTTGCAGGATGTCAAAGAACGCCTGGTCGCCGGGACGGAAGTAGCGGTCGGTGAAGTTGTGCGGATGCGGGTTGCACCGCTCGCCCGCGATCGCATTGATCGCCTCCACATCGTCAGACCCCATCTCGTAGAGCATCTTGTTGGCCATCGCCACGATGTCGTTCTCGCGGATCCCCGGCTTCAGCTCTTCCCAGATCATGTGGTAAACACCATCCACCATCGACGCCGCCTGCGTCAGAAGATGGATCTCGTCCACGTTCTTGATCTCGCGCGCTGACAGCATGATCTGCTGACCGTCAACAACCTTCAGACCGGCCTCCTGCAAGGCAAAGAACATCGCCGTCTCGGCATAGTCCACACCCACAGGCTGATCCGCCACACCCGCCTTCTTCAGAAGGCCGTAGATCTCTTCCGCATAGCGCTTCATCAAACCGAAAGACGGCGGGATCGTCCCGCGCATGCCAACAACACCTGCCCGCATCCGCTCAGGATCAAGCCAGTCGCAATACTCCCGGTGATGCACCGCAGCCGAGCCAAAGTCCCAGACATAAGGCTCCTCGTCCCCGGCAAGCAGCGCAAAGCGACACATCTTGTCCCGCTCCCACTCCCCGATCTTCGTCCCCGAAATGTAACGGATGTTGTTCACGTCAAACGTCAACAAAGCCCCGCAACCAGACTTCTTCAAGGCATCCTTCGTCCGGCTCAAACGGTAACGACGCAAACGGTCGTGATCAACACGACGCTCAAAATCAACCGCAGTATGCCCCAATGCAGGCAAATGACGATCCCAACGCCAGTTCGGATCAATGTCTCCAGGCTGCAATATCCGAGGGTTCAACGCTGAAACATGGCTCATCTAAATCGTCCTTTTGTAAGTGTATTTCGGTTGGAGCGGTGGAGGGGCATCCAGTGCCGATCCAGTCAGTGTGAGAGGACGCCAGCCAGCCAGTCCGCCACTTGCGGTCGGTAGGCATAGGGCCTGTTGTTGGCGACGTGCCCGCCATCTTCTATCATGTTCAGGACGACCGGACCACTGACGGCCTGGACAAGTGCCTCAGCATGTTCTGACGGAATGACGCGGTCGAGCCTGCCACCGACGATATAGGTCGGGCACTTGATCTGCCCTGCAACGTCGCGGAGCGACATACGCGTGGCAACTTCGCGGGCTGCGGCCTCGTTGGTGGCCCCGCAGCGGGCAATGAAGGCTTCGCGCGTCAGACCGGGGGCGCGATCAAAGGCTTCGGCGAAGTCGAAGGGTCCGGTAAGGCTGACGCAGGCCTTCAATCGCGGCTCAAAGGCAGCCGCGCGGGGCGCGTAGTAGCCGCCAAGGCTCACCCCCCAGACACCGACGCGGCTTGCATCGACCTCGGGCCGGGTTTCCAGCCAGTCGAGGACGGCGGATACGGGCTTTTCATAGGCTGGTTCGATTGGCAGGTCATACTCTGCCTCCCCCTGCCCCGGTCCGTCAAAGGCCAGCGTCGCCAGACCCCGGTCCAGAAAGACCTGTTCGTTGGTCTGCATCTCTTCCTTGGTGCTGTCGAGGCCCATGACCATGAGGACCAAAGATGGTCGTTCGACCCCGGAAGGAAGGCGCAGGTTTCCGTAAAGCGTATGTGCCCCGTAGGGGATCCCTACCCGTTCACCGGGCGGATTTAGATACGGCAATGCGGCGTTCCGGCAGGCGATCGCCTTGTCATGTGCGGCGCGCATCTGGGCATTGTCATGGACAAAGAGGAATTTGGCAAAGTGGTAGCAGACTGCGGCGGTCGTGAGGTGTTCACCCGCACTCCGGCCATACCCCTGTTCTAGGGCGGTCCGTCCCATCGCCTCGTGCCGGGCTGCACGATCAGACCATGCGGCGCACCAATCGTCCCAATGTTTGAGCGCGCCCGTCACATCCTGGAAATCCGCCAGAGGCACACCGTTGGTTACAAAGCGGTGCGACCAGTGGGCATTGGCGGAAACGATGCGTGGGTCTTTTTGGTCGGTCATAGCGTGCCTCGGGTGTTGGGGCGCCGCGACTGGCGGCGCCCCGGGGTCTGCTTACATATTTGCCGCTTTCCAGGCAGCGACTTCTGCTTCGATCTCGGCTCTGTCGAACTGGTTGGCGTTGTCGACATAGGCCCGGTTGAGCAGCGCGTCGGGGGCCACTTCGCCCGCGATCATGCCGACAGCGGCCATCTCTGCGATGACACCGGCCCAGACATCTGTGCGAAGGTCGCCAAAGATCTCGGCGTCAGGACGGTGCAGGCCTTGCGCGGCGGTGAGGAAGATGGTCCCCAGCTCTTCGTTGATCCAGTTCTCGGGGTCGGCTTCCATCGCCATGGCACGGGTCACGTCGATATCGACCAAGCCGGCATAGCCGGACTTGGCCCAGGCGTTGAGAAAGCCCTGCATGACGTCGTCACGGTCACCACCGATCGCATCGGCACGCACCGCAAAGTTGTTGGCAGGGGTTTCCGACATTTCGGACGGCAGCAGGTTTTTGGTTGTGATGCCCTGCGACGTGATCGCGACGAAGTCGGAAATTGCGCCGACGAGACCCGAGACCTGGCCGGTTGCCAAAGAGTTGGCCAGAAGTGGGGCGCTTTCACCAAGCACCGCGATGGTTACATCGCTTTCGCTCAGACCAGCATGACCCAGAGCGGCCAGCAGCAGGCCACGGTCGCTTTCGCCAACGATGCCGATGGTCGTGCCGCTCAGGTCGGTCAGCGAGGTCGCCGGGTTGTCTTCCAGCACGAAGATACCTTCGACGGCGCCGTGCATGACTTCGTAAACGACGTCAAAGTCGAACCCACGCTCATTGGCAAGCACCACTTCCGACGGATCGAGCGAGGCCATGTCGACCTGACCATTCTCAAGGAATGCAGTCGATGGCAGATCGCCGCCGTCCACCAGCGTGACCGAGATACCTTCCTCGTCAAAGTAGCCCAGCGCTTCGCCAACGATCAGCGGATACCATGCCGTATGGCGGGGCAACGGCGTCAGAACCGTGATTTCCGTCAGGTCTTGGGCTGTTGCGGGGATCGCGGTCGCCATGACGGCAGCGATTGCCGCGAATGCAGTATGTTTCATGATTTATCCTCCCAGATAATATCGGTTACGCCGTTTTGGTCACTGCGCTGCCGGACCGATCCCGCGATAGCAGGTCGGTATATCGCGTCCGCAGTTTGCGCGATATCTTGGCCAAGAGGGCGTCGTGCTTCCAAAACACGACATGACGGTCGACAAGGCTTGCCGCGCCATAAAGGGTAAGGCCCATCACGGTCAGCATGATGAGGCAGGCAAAGGCCTGAGGCAGCAAAAGCTGATAGCTGAACTGCTGAATGCGAACACCAAGTCCGACGCTCGCAGACACGAATTCGCCCACGATGGCGCCGATCAGGGCAAGGCTGATGCCGGTCTTGTAGCCCGCCATGATGATCGGCATCGCGCCGGGCAGTTGAAGATGACGGAAGATCTGCCAGCGGTTGGCCCGCATTGAGGCAAACATTTCCATCCGGTCTTCATCGACCTGCATCAGACCCGTCAAGGTATTGATAAAGATCGGGAAGAAACAGATGATCGCGGCGATTGCGATCTTGGGCTCCATCCCAAAGCCAAGCCATGCGACGATGATGGGTGCGACGGCGATACGCGGTGTGACCTGCAGCGCCACCATATAGGGAGAAACCAGACGCCGGAAGGTGGGCAACATGACGCTGCTGACGGCGATCACTGTTCCAAACGCCGCGCCGAAACCGAAGCCAACCATAACTTCTGTCAGGGTAACGAAGAAGTCGTCCCATATCAGGGCCCGTACTACCGCCAGGTCCCACCAGGCAAAAACAACCGCAAACGGTGAAGGCAGAATGAGGGCAGATACCCAGTTAAGCTGGACCGCCATTTCCCAGATGCCGATGAACACGGAAAAGACGATCAAATGCTGCAGCCAGGCCGGAACGGTCTTCGGCTTTTCCATCGGAACGTCGGAAAAGGATTGTTCGCTCATATGAAGCCTCCCAGCGTGTCGCGGATGTTGAATGCGGTTTCGGTGAATTCCGGGCTTTTCATTTGTTCAATGGTGCGCGGACGCGGAAGGTTCACTTCCACTTCGGCGGCAATACGGCCTGGGCGCGGCGTCATCACGAACACCCGGTCGGCAAGGAACACGGCTTCCTGGATGTTGTGGGTCACAAAGACGATGGTGGCCCCGATCTGGGCCTGAATGCGCATCAGTTCGATGTTCAGGCGCTCACGCGTAAATTCATCCAAAGCGCCGAAGGGCTCGTCCAGAAGCAGAACATCTGCACCGGAATTCAAAAGGCGCGCCAAAGCGACCCGCTGCTGCATGCCGCCCGAAAGCTGCCGGGGAAACGCAAACTCAAACCCTTTGAGGCCGACCATGTGCAACAGGTCCACCGCACGCTCGCGGTCAGCATTGGTGACACGGCCCGCCAGTGTGTTGGGTAGCAGAACGTTGTCGAGGACGGGCTTCCAATCCAGCAAAGTCGCCTTCTGGAACATCATGCCGATTTCGGCACGCGGCCCCACCATGGGAGTACCATTGACGCTGATCCGACCACCCGTCGGATTCAACAATCCGGCGACCATCCGCAAAAGCGTTGACTTCCCACATCCCGAAGGTCCGATCAGGGAAACGAACTCTCCCTTTCGAATTCCGAATGTTGCGTCTTCCAGCGCGATTACCGGACCCGGAAATTCCATCCGGACGTTATGTCCTGTCACCACGGTTTCGTGGGCTTCGGATGCGCTGCGAAGGTCGTGTATCTTGGCCGTCGCGGTCATGAAGGCGTCCTCTCGTCAGTGTCTAACTGTGCGGCCCGTTGGGCAAACACTTGAGTTTTGTTGTCTTTCGGCCATGAGATCCACTGTCAGATCGCCTTCGCCGCTCGGATTTCGGCCAGATGCGGGTACTTCTCGGTCAAGAGCGCACCGTGATAGTAGGTCTGTGAAAAGGGCGCGGTGTCCCGGATCCGGTCCAGCCAGTCGCCAATCTCGGGGTGATTGTCCCAGACATGGCCCAGGTTGATATCGTCCATGCGCACGATGACCGGCATGACTGCAATATCGACAAGCGACAGCTCAGCCCCCATGAGCCATGGCCCGCCGCTTTCCCTCAGCCAAAGGGACATGCGCTCGATCCCGCGACGAAGGCGGCCCATAGCCTCGGCCATGTCCGCCTCTGAAAAGCCTGTCTTTCCCATGCGCATCAGAAATTCGCGGCGCAGGGGCTTGCTGTCACACAGTGCCTGAAAAGCCTCGTCCGACATGGCCTGAAAATGCGGCAGGAACGCCAGATTGTAGGACGGTGTCCGGATAGCGGGTGTCGGCACCTCGTCGATGAAGCGCATCATGGCCCGCATCTTTGCGACCTCGACGGGGGTCGTGGGCCGCAAAGGTGAAACGTCGGGCGCAATATCCTCAAGGTATTCGAGAATGACCGCACTATCGAGAACCGGTTGGCCATCATCCATCAGAGCCGGCACGACGCCGTTTGGATTGATGGTCAGATACTCAGGCTTCAGTTGATCGCCCGAGAAAAGGTCCAGCTTGTGCTCTTCAAACGCCATTCCTTTTGCATGCAGCGCGTAACGGACCCGCTGACTGCAAGTGGACTGAGGTGCGTTGTAGAGCACAAACCTTTTCATCGGATCATTCGGCCGCTTGTGCCGGAATTTCGAGGCCCGTCGGATAGGGTGTTTCCTCGCTCTTCAGCTCAAGCCCGGACTGGATCGCCACGGTTTCAAGCATCGTGGTGAAATCGAGGGCCAGATAGGCCTCCGGGTCTTCCTTGAGGGTTGCCATCCCGAAGTGACCTTGCAGCGCCTCGCGGGTGGTCGCGGTCACCGGCATCGGCACGCCAAGGCCACGGGCCGCACTAAGCCCAAGGTCCAGGTCCTTGCGCAGAAGCTCGGGCGTAAAGGTCGTGGTATAATCAAGGTTGATAATCGCGTTGCTCTTGTAGCGCGTGAACACCGATCCCATGACCGAGTTGTTCATGAAATCAAGGAACGCCGCACGCGGCACGCCGGCCTTTTCGGCCAGCACCACGATCTCGATCAGGTTCTGGATGACGACGCCCAGATGGACGTTGTGCGCGATCTTGCAGAAGCGCGAAAGCTCACCTTCGCCCACGTAGGACACACCGGCGCCCGCAATGGCGTTGATCATCGGCGACACCTTGTCAAAGGCGGCCTTGGGGCCAGAGCTGACGGCAGACAGCTTACCGGACTTGACGCATTTTCCGTTACCGCTGACCGGAGAGGCGACGAACTCAGCGCCACGGGCGGCAAGACGGGCGCGCATATCGACGGACTGTTCGACCGCGATCGAGGAGCAATCGACGAAGATTGCGGGGTTCTTGTCTCCCGAAAGAACGCCGTTTTCGCCAAAGTAGACCTGCTCAAGATCCTTGCCCGTCGAAACCATGGTGAACAGGATATCGACACCTGCCAGATCGGCGGGGCTGTCGACGAGGGTCGCACCTTTCGCCTCAAGCGGCTCTGCCTTGCTGCGGGTCCGGTTCCAGACATGTACGTCGTAGCCGGCCTTGACCAGCCGTTCGGCCATGGGGAAACCCATGCGGCCCATTCCGATCCACCCAAGGGTCAGTTTTGTCATGTTGGGTCCTTTCATCCTAGTGACCGTCACGGCCCAAAACGTTGTGCCGAAGTTCCAAGATTGATTCGTGTTTGTACTGATTATGCAATCGGTTGCGTAAATTGATAGTTGGCCCGGTTTGACCGGTCAAGGCGTTTCTGCAACCGATTGCGCAAAGTGAGTATCGTTTGCCAACTTCCACCCTGTCGGCGTCCTTCCTAGCGCCGCCGTATTGGACGAAGAACTTTGACCAAACCTGCCTGTTTCCGGTCTTCAAATGCCGCATCAGTTCATGTTGCAATCGATTGCACCAATTCTATGTTTAGAGTGCAGATTTTCACGAATAACACTTGCAGCAAGCAAACCAAATCGTAGTCAGGGACAGGACATGGCAGTCGAATGAAGAAGCAGACACCAACGCTTCGGGACATAGCCCGAGAAACCGGTGTTCATGTCTCAACCGTGTCCCGCGCCCTGAACCCGTCGAACGGCGCGTTGATTACCGACGATCTGGTCGACAAGATCAAGGCGGCGGCAGAACGGTTGGGCTATCGCCCGAACAGGCTTGCCGCGGGCCTGCGAACCAACCGTACAATGACAGTTGGCCTTATGATCCCCGACATCACCAACACGATCTTTCCGCCAATCCTGCGTGGCGTCGAAAGCGTGCTGGAGCCTTTGGGCTATGCCGTCATAATGGTAAACACAGACAGCCTGCCATCACGCGAAAGCCTTTTGGTTGACGTGCTGCGCGAGCGTGGTGTGGACGGGATTATTCATGCCGCTGTGCTACGCGATGACCCCAAGATCATCGAAGTCGCCCGTGCAGGGACACCCGTCGTGACAGTCAACCGCAAGATCGAGGCAGAGGGCATTCCTGCTGTCGTGAACGATGACGGTCTGGGCGTTCGCTTGGTCCTCAGCCATCTTCATGAACAGGGCCACCGCCGGATCGCCCATATCGCCGGACCTGAAAACCTGTCGACGGGTCGGTTTCGGCGCAAATCGTTTGAAGATGCGGTCGCAAGGATGGGGCTCCCTTTGCCGCCCGAGGGCGTCATCCAGTCTGCCCGCTTTGACGAGGCAGAAGGATCGCGCTGCGCGGAACAGCTACTGGTTGATTGGAACCCTACCGCAATTCTTTGCGCCAACGACCGGCTGGCGTTGGGTGCGATTCAGTTTCTCAAGGACCGCGGCATAGACTGTCCCGGTCAGATTTCCGTCACCGGCTACAACGACATGCCGTATCTCGACCGCCTCCGTCCGGGTCTCACGACCGTCAGGATCGAGCTTTTCGGGGTCGGTCAGGAAAGCGCGCGCCTTTTGGTGCGCATGATGACCGACCCCGAGGCAACGGCCCCGTCTGAAATGGTCCTGCCCGTCACACTGATCAAACGGGGGAGCGTGGGTCCGCCCCCCGCCGACTAGACCAAGCCGACCAAACCGGCTTAGTCCCAGTTCAAGATTTTTGGCAGTTTGCCCTTGCGGGCAAGCGTCCCCACGATGCCGTGGGGAAAGAACATCAGGCAGACCGCCATGATCACGCCCGTCCCCAGAATGTTCAATTCCGACGCGCCCATCGTGGCGACGAAGAATTCGTTGAACGCGGTCAGCAGGATGGCCCCGATCACCGGCCCGGCAATCGTCCCTTTGCCGCCCAGGATACACATCAGCACCATGTAGGCCGCGATCAGGATCACCAGAAAGATCGAAGGCCGGATGTAGGTCAGGTATTCACCCCAGACCGCACCCGTCATGCCGACAAAGAACGCGGACAGGGCAAAGGCAGTCACCTTGTAGAACCGGGTGTCGATGCCCGCCGCTTCGGCCTTGATCTCATCCTTGGAGATGGCGCGCAGACCCAGCCCGAATTTCGAATGCTTGATCTTGTACGAGCACCAGACGGTAAAGGCCGCGATAAAGAGCATGGCATAGTAATAGGGCAGCTTGGCCCATTGCACCGACAACTCGGTCGGCGGCAGGGTGACGCCGTTTGCGCCGCCGACGAACTTCCAATGGTCAAACAGCAGGCGGGCAATCATCACCAATGCGATGGACGAAATGATGAAGGACGGTCCCCGGACCCGCAGGGTGATCAGACCGATGGCATAGCCAAAGAGCGCCGCGACCAGCCCCGCCAGCGGGGCCAGCGCGATGCCCGACCAGCCATAACGCGCGACAAGCATCCCGGCAAAATAGCCGCCGATACAGAAGAACACGTTGTGACCCAGCGAGATGTATCCAGCGAACCCGCCAAGGATGTTCCAGCTGGACGCCATCGCCACGTAAGAGGCTGTCAGCAAGACCATGTGCAGCATGTAGTTGTAGTTGCCCGTGAACTGAAGCAGCGGCAAAGCCATCAGCAGGATCATCAGGGTGATTGGAAACCAAGTCGCCCTGCTCTGATCCGCCTTGATCCTGAGCGTCTCGTTATAGGCCTTGCGCGCCTCAAGAACGGCGCTGGTTTCTTGCATCGTGTCAGACATCTATACCAACTCCGGCTTCTCGCCGAACAGGCCCTGGGGCCGGAACAGCAGGACAAGGAACAACGCGAGGAAGAAGGTCATGGTCGACCAGGTGGAGCCGATCCAGGTCCCCACGAAGGCCGCCACGATCGATAGTGAAAAGGCGGCTATAACGGTGCCAAGGATCGACCCCATTCCGCCCATCACGACAAGGGACATCAGAATGGCGACCCATTCCCAATGCTTGGCCGGAAAAAAGCTGAAAACAAATGACGTTAGCGCCCCCGCGGCCCCCGCCAACCCGATCCCGATGGCAAAGGACATCAGCCCGACCATGTTCACATTGACACCCAAAAGGGCGGCCGCCTCGCGGTTCTGGGTCGTTGCCCGAATAGCGTACCCAAGGCGCGAATACTTGAGGAAGGCCGCCAGCAGGCCAATGATCATAATCGAGACTATTCCAGCATAAAGCTGGCCTTTGGGGATGAAAACATCCCCGATAAAGAAGGCATCCGTCGCATAGACCGGTGAGGTCACACGCTGGGTGTTTGAAAAGGCGGCGCCCAGCGCCCCTTCGACAATCATCGCGATGGCAAAGGTCAAAAGGACCGTCATTTCGGAATAGGTCGCACTCTTGGCGTCCCTTTCGAAGAAGGCCTTGTAGAACAGGATACCCGTCACCGCGAGGATCACGGCACAGACCGGCAGCATGATCAGCGGGTCAATGCCGTAAAGCTTGAACCCCCAATAGGCGATATAGGCTCCCCCGATAATCAACGAGGGGTGGGCAAGATTGACGATCCGCATGACCCCAAAGACAAGGCTAAGCCCGGACCCCATAAGAGCAAAGACACCGCCGAGCCCGATCCCCAGCACGGCCACCTGAATGATCTGATCCATGTCGTTCCCTTTGGCTTAGGCGGCCCTGCGGCCCCCGAGGTAAAGCTCTTGAATGCGCGGGTCGGCCAGAACTTCGGTTGAAGGACCTTCAAACAGGGTCCGGCCAAGGTCGAGGACAACGCCCCAATCGGCATTCTTGAGGCCCATGACCGCGTTCTGTTCCACCAAGAGGACCGTGACCCCGGTGTCTGCGATCATCCGGACGATCCCGAACATTTCCCGCACGATCTTGGGCGCCAGTCCCAGCGAGGGTTCGTCAAACATCACGACCTCGGGCCGCAGGATCAAAGTCCGGGCCATGGCAAGGGTCTGTTGCTGGCCACCTGACATCGTACCGGCATGCTGATCAGCCCGCTCCTTGAGGATCGGGAAACGGTCGAAAATCTCGTCGATGCGCGATGTCAGAGCCTTGTCGTTGTTCAGGATGTAGCCGCCCATCTTCAGGTTTTCGCGAACGGTCATCTTGGGAAACAGAGCCCGCTCTTGCGGGACAAAGGCGATGCCCCGGCGCAGCATCTGGTCGGGCCGCTGGCCTGCAATGTTCTCGCCCTTGAACGCGATCTCGCCTTTGCGCAGGGGCAACATACCGGCAATCGCCTTCATCAACGTGGACTTGCCCGCGCCGTTGGGGCCAATGATGCAATGCACCTTGCCCTTCTGAACGGTCATATGGGCGTCATCCAGAATGGCCGGGCCATCGCCATATCCCGCGGTCACACCTTTGACGGTTAGAAAATCGCTCATGCTGCGTCCTCCGGCATGCCAAGATAGGCTTCCAGAACGGCCGGATCGTTGCGAACGACGTCGGGCGAGCCTTCGCAGATCACGGTGCCCTGGGCCATGACGACGACCCGGTGGGACAGCCGCATGACAAGGTCCATGTTGTGTTCGACGATCAGCACCGTCAGGCCGCGTTCGTTGAGACGGCGAATATGGGTCATGATCTCTTCCAGCAGGGACATATTGACCCCGCCGGCTGGTTCATCGAGCAGAATGATCTTGGGGTCCGACATCAAGAGCGCCCCGAAATCCATCAGTTTCTTTTGCCCATAGGACAGGTTCGACCCGTCCTCGTAGGCGATCCGGGTGATGCCGAGGAAATCCAGGATCTCCATGGCCTTGTCCCGTTCTTCAGGCGAAATGGCCGGTCGGAACAGGCCGCGAAACCCCTCGACCTTGGCCTGGACGATCATGTTCTCAAGCACTGTCATCTCGGAGAGGTTGCGGCTGATCTGGAACGTCCGGCTTAGGCCCATCATCGTGATCTTGTTGGGGCGCAGCTGGTCTATCCGCTGGCCATCCAGCCAGACCTCGCCCGAGGTAGGTTGCGCCGTGCGACTGATGCAATTGAACGCCGTCGTCTTGCCCGCGCCATTGGGACCGATCAGCGCAGTGATCGACCCTTTTTCCACCTTGAAAGAGCAATCATCTACGGCGCGAATACCACCAAAGTGTTTGCAGAGATTCTTGACCTCGAGCATGCACAGGCCTTTCGATGTCGGAACATGTCAGGAAAGGGTCCGGCTGCCGCAAATGCGGCAACCGGCAGGCTTGGTTATTCCCAGCCGTTCTTGGGGTAGACCAGATCGGCCGTACCGGGGAACTCGTCCAGCGGATAGACGAAATTCAGCTCACCGTCGTTCTGCCACTGGGCCATCAGGAACGGCTTGCCAATCGGCAGACCACGCTCGTCCCAGGCAAAGCGGCCGAGGATGGTGCGAACCGGATCCTCAAGGGTCCGTGCGCTCAGCCATTCGTCCATGACCGCGTTGTCGGTAGAGCCGGTCGCCGTAATCGCCTGAGCCATTGCCTGGCAGACAGCGAAGGGGATGGCCGAATCTTCGTCAGGGTCAAAGCCGTACTTGGCCGAAAAGGCTGCGATGAAATCAGCGTTGCTGAAGGCCTCACCGCCCAGAACACCCTCAAACGGAGCGTTCGGGTGCCAGGACGTGTGGACAAGAACGCCGTTCGACGCATTGCCAACGCTTTCGTAGTATTCCGCCTGCGTGCCCTGGCTCAGATACACCATCTTGGGGTCGGCGCGAACGGTCTGCAGGGCGCGGGTCAGCTGCGAGGCTTCTTCGGCGGATGCGGTCAAACCAACGATAAGTTCAGCGCCGGAGTTCTTGATCGAGTTGGCAAGGTTAAGCCAATCGTTGAACCCCTCTTCCGGCCAACGCTCTTCCATCAGGATCTCAAGGCCCGCTTCGACGAGATAGCCGGGTGCCAGATCGGCAACGAGGCTGCCATCGGCCGGGTCCATGACCTGCTGGCCCAAAAGACCGGCAGCAACAGCGTTTGCAAAAAAGTCATCTGCCCAGACGACAGCGACCGAGGTCGGGCGGTCAGCCTCGTCCACGCGGTCGGCGATCAGGTCACGAAGGCTCGATCCGACATATTCAGCCGCGTTTGGCTGCATGTAGTAGATGCCCTCGTAGCCCTGCGTGTAAATGCGCAGTGCGCCGCCGGCAGGCACCGGGTGTACAAAGCCGTTGCGGGACAGGATGCTGGCCACCGGGAAGGTCAGGCGGCTTGAGAACGTGCCAAACACGGCCTCGACCCCATTCACGTTGATGAAACGCTCATACTGGCTGATGGCCGTGGCGTTGTCGGACCGGTTGTCACTGACCAGCAATTCGACCGGACGATCGATGAGGCCGCCGGTCTCGTTGATCAGATCGACGCAGAGCGAATAGCCCTGCTCGTGCTTTTCGCCTGACACTGAAAAGTTCCCGGTCAGCGGCAGTGATGCGCCGATCCGCAAAACATCTTGTGCAAAGGCCGGAGTGGCTACCGCCACGGCAGTAACAACAGCCGTCAATAATCTAGCTTGCATTGTCTCTCTCCCTTGGTTCGGCCACGTGTCAGGCCGATTGACTGATGTGCGTCACCCAAACTGGTCGGCAAACCGCCCTCCTCGCAGTTCACCGACCGGGTAACGCAATCGTTTGCAGGTTAGGCTTGAAGTTTTTTTTTGGCAAGCATGTCGTTGCTCGGATCGGCATGCCGGTGGATCGTTTTGGTGCAATTCAAATAAATACAAACGTTTGCACCGGCGACGTCCATCACAAGGCGGCTAACGACTGTGCGGATCAGCCGTCCAAGCGGCCCAAAGCCAGCCCGACGGCCGGATCGGGACAAGAATCCGTGGACAAGAAACCCATTCTTGGGTATTCGTATGTTCACGCAATCGATTGCGTGACTCTTGGTGGCCGGTGCCTGTCGCGTCGGATCTCTACCTTGAATGTCTAGCTTGCGAAGGGGAGGAGAAAGATTTGTCAAAGGGTGAAACACTTGATTCGGCTCGTTGGGCCGCTGCACTTGCGGCGGGCCTGATACTGGCCGTTCCAGCAACGGCGCAGGATGCGCGGGACACGATTGTCCACGGTGCAGACGAAGAACCGGCCACACTCGATCCGGCCCAGGTAGAGCCTGGTGCAGGGGGCGAGGCGGTCATTTTTCACGTCTACGACCGCCTACTCGCCGTTGGCCCCGGTTCGGCGGAGTTGCTGCCGTCCTTGGCCACGCAGGTCCCGACCCGCGACAATGGCCTGATCTCAGAGGACGGTCTGACCTATACGTTCCCCCTGCGCGAAGGCGTCACATTCCATGACGGCACCGCGTTCACAGCCGATGACGTCAAGTATTCATGGGACCGGGTCATAGAGATGGACCTGCCCGAAAGCGCGTCCGACATCCTGAGCGACAAAATCGCTGAAACCCGAGTGGTTGATGACTATACCTTTGAAGTGACGCTGAACGAGGTGGACGCAAGTTTCCTTTATTCGTCCGTCCTGCCAATGACCGCTTCCATCGTCAGCCAGGACGCGGTTGAGGCCAACGGCGGCGTCGTAGCAGGCGAGCCGAACGAGTACATGTCAGACACCCCGGTCGGTACGGGCCCCTATCGCCTGACCACCTGGAACCGGACCGAGAACCTGACGCTCGAAGTCAACGACGACTATTGGGGCGACATGGCGTTTGATCATGTCCGCTGGGAATTCGGACTTGATCCCGATGTCCGGGTCCTTGGCCTGCGCGCGGGCGAGTTCGACACGGTTGAAACCGACCCGTCCTATGTCGCCGACCTTGAAGGCGCCGAAGGTGTCATCATCTACAGCGAAGGCCTGTTGCTGGAGCCGCTGCACATCGGCTTCAACCTTAACATCCCCGAAGGCGCACTGCCCGAAGGCGACACGATCCCGCTGGATTTCTTTCATGATGTCCGCATCCGCAAGGCGTTCAACCATGCCTTCGACTACAACGCCTTTATCAACGGGGCGCTGGCAGGCTTTGGTCAGGTGAACCCCCACTACGTTCCGATTGGTGTCTTCGGCTATGATCCCGATGCGCCAATCTATGACACCCAGGACCTGGCCGAGGCAGAGCGTCTGTTCCGCGAGGCCGGCGTTTGGGACGAAGGCTTTACTGTCTCTGTCGTCGTAGAGTCCGGCTCATTGTTCGAAATTCAGTGTCTGATCCTCAAGGATTCGATCGAAAGTCTGAACCCGAACTTCCGGATCAACGTGGCGGGCGTGGCCGAGGCCGTGTTCGATGAGGCGCTGTCACAGAACCCGGTCGAATATGCCATGTGGGCCAAGAACGGCGATCCGGCCGCCGACCCGTCGGCATACCTTGAAACCTACTCGCATCCCGATGGTGAATGGGGTGAGGTGCACGGTTTTGCCAACGGCTATGCCGATCCCGGGGCTGTCGGCGCCCTGATTGACGCCATCGCCGAGGAATTGGATGCAACCGTCCGCGCCGGGATGATCGCTGAGGCCCAGCAGGTGCTTTACGATGATCCGATGTGGCTGATCGGGGCCCAGGAAGGCGCTGTCACTGCTTACCGTGACTGGATCAGTGGGATGGTCATTCAGCCGCTTTGGCCGCGCCCCTCGATGAACTTCGCGCTCTACGACAAGGCTCAGTAGACCAGAAGTCTGCCATTGGCGGTGCCTCCGGGCATACGCCAATGGCGTTCCGACCGACTGTTCTGCCCATGACGATCTCAACCTTTTGAAACGAGACCCATGCAGCTTCGCGACTATATCATCCGGCGTCTGATTGCCCTGCCCATCCTGCTTTTGGGCGTCTCCATCATCGTGTTCTCTCTGACCCGCATCGCGGGGTCGCCGGTGGGGGTCTATCTCAGCCACGAGATGTCGCAGGAGGAAGTCCTGCAAATCGAACAACGCTACAATCTGGATAAGCCGCTTCCGGTTCAGTACGCCTATTGGCTGCGTGGCGTGTTTCAGGGTGATTTCGGCTGGTCCGGCGTGGCATCGGCCCCAGTTGCCGAGGTGTTCCCCGCCAAGTTCGCCGCAACGATGGAGCTTTCGGTAGCTGCGGCCGTCGTCGCCGTCGCCCTTGGCCTTTGGCTGGGCACCTATGCCGGCGTCAGGCGCAACAAGATGCCAGACCATATCACCCGGATCGTCGCCGTCAGCGGGGCAAGCCTGCCGTTGTTCTGGTTTGGCATCGTCTTATTGATCGTATTCTGGGCCAACCTGGGCTGGTTCCCCGTCGGGCGGAGCACCAACGACATCTGGGAAAGCATCGCCCACCCCACCGGTTTTTACACCATCGACGCGATACTCGCCGGTAGCTGGACGGCCCTAATGGATGCCCTCTGGCATCTTGTCTTGCCCTCCATCACGCTTGGGTTCGGGGCGGTTGCGATCATCGCCCGGATGATGCGGTCGTCGTTGATTGAAGAATTGCAACAGGACTACGTCGACGCGGCCCGAGCCAAAGGCCTGCCCGAACGGCTGGTCCTCAAGCGGCACGCCCGCCGCAATGCGCTGGTGCCGACGGTCACGGTTATCGGGCTGACCATCGCCTTTCTCATGCAAGGCGCCATCGCGGCCGAGATCATCTTTCGCTGGCCCGGACTGGGCCGCTGGATGGCAAGTGCCGTCGTCCGCGGCGATCAGGCGACCATCATGACCTACGTTCTTTTCACCAGCGTCCTCTTCCTGGTCGCCAACCTGATCGTCGACATCATTTATGCAAAGCTGGACCCCCGCGTCCGTTTGGGCGACTGAACCATGGTAAACACGAACATCGACGGCGCGCCCACCCGGCGCAGGCAAGACAGCGCCCTGCGCGTCCGACTTCGGCGTGGCGGAGAATTGCTCCGCCTGATCCTGTCCAACCCGACAACCGTTTTTGGCCTGATCCTTATCTTTGGCATGCTCGGGATGGCGCTGTTTGCCCCCTGGCTGACCCAGCCCAACACGCCCGACCCCTACCAGATGCCCCGTGACTGGGGCGCCTTGCGGATGCCGCCCGGGACGCCCGGCCACCCATTGGGCACAACCAACACCGGTGGTGACGTTCTTTATGGCGTGATCTGGGGCAGCCGGACATCCCTGCAATTGTCGATCATCGTGGTCGGAGTGACGGTCGTCATCGGCACCGCCATCGGCAGCATCGCAGGCATGGTCGGCGGCAAGGTCGACGAAATCCTGATGCGGATCGTCGATGTGTTCTTGTCGATCCCAGAGCTGATTTTCGCCCTGGCCATCGCCGCCATCCTTGGACCGTCCTTCACCAACATCATCCTGTCGCTGTGCCTTGTGTTCTGGGTCAAATATGCTCGGATCATGCGGGCACAGATCATTCTGGTGAAACAGAATGACTATGTGGATGCAGCCCGGGTGATCGGGGACAGCCGCCTGAACATCTATTTTCGCGACATCCTGCCCAATGCTGCAACACCGCTGGTGGTTCAGGCCACCCTCGACATGGGCGCGATCGTCCTGATCGGGGCGACCCTGTCCTTTATCGGCCTGTCCGAATCCGGGATCGCCGAATGGGGCGTTCTGGTGTCCGAAGGGCAGGCAGGGATTGCCTCGGGGCGTTGGTGGGCCTCGACGTTTCCCGGCCTGATGATCTTTCTCTGGGCCCTTGCCTTCAACCTTTTGGGTGACGGCCTGCGCGACGCACTCGACCCACGTACAGAGTCCCGGCGATGAGCATTTCCAAGACCGATACAACCGGGGCACAGACCGTGGCCCCCGCGACGATTGCCTCGGTTCGGGGGCTAAAGGTTCATTTCCGGTCCAAGGCGGGTCGCGTCCACGCGGTTGATGGTGTCGATTTCGATGTCCGTGACGGCGAGACGCTTGGCCTTGTAGGCGAGACGGGCTGCGGCAAGTCAGTGACGGGCCGCGCCTTCCTGCGCCTCTTGCCGGTGCCACCGGGCATTCTGGCCGGTGGCAGCGTCATGTTCCGGCCTCAGACCAGCTGTGCTGGCTGCGGCGGGGAAGGCTGCGCCCAATGTGGCGGGTCTGGCCGCCGCCCGACGCCCTGCCCCACCTGCCGGGGACAAGGGTGTCCCGACTGTCAGGGGACCGGTGCCGAAACTCTGGATCTGCTCAAGGTGTCGGACAAGAAAATGCGCGGTATCCGGGGCGACCGGATCGCGATGATCTTTCAGGACCCGGGCAAGTCCCTCAACCCGACGCTGACTATCGGAGAGCAATTGGGCGAGGTCTTCTTGCAGCACCGAAGCGCGGATCTGCTGGAAGAGGCTGGCATCGACAGCGGTGAAAGCGGATTTCAGGCACGCGCCCTGCGCCGACTGGCCGGACAAAGGGATCGCCGGACGGATCGGATGGCCGCAGCCCTTTGGCCGCCCTTGCGCCGCCGGGCACAAAGCGTGCGGCAGGCGCTGGACAACCGGATCGCCGCCGCACTGGGTGAGACCCAGATCCCCAACCCGCGCAACATCATGCGCAGCTATCCACATGAACTGTCGGGTGGCATGCGCCAGCGGGTGATGATCGCCCAGGCGCTGGCCTGCGACCCTGACCTCATCATCGCGGATGAACCGACGACGGCCCTGGACGTCACTGTTCAGGCCCGAATCCTTGACCTGATCGGCCAGTTGCAGGCCAAACGGGGCAGCAGCGTCATCTATATCAGCCACGACCTTTCGGTTGTCCGCCGCATCTGCGACCGCGTGGCGGTCATGTATGCGGGCCGGGTGGTCGAGATTGGCGAAACCGACCAGATCTTTAACGACCCCCGCCATCCCTATACCAAGGGTCTGTTGGCCGCCGTGCCGACCACCCGAACCCCAAGGGGCAAGCTGGCCGCTATTCCCGGATCGGTGCCCGAATTGGTGGACCCCAAACCATCCTGTCGATTTGCCGACAGATGTGCCCACGTTCATGCCGCATGCACCGCGTCTGACCCGATCTTGTCCGCCGTAAACCCCGGACACGATGTCGCCTGCTTTCTTGAACACCCAACCAGCCCGAAAACAGAGGCCGCAGAATGACGGATATGAGCCGCCTTCCCACGCCCGATGGGGCCTCTGACGCTGCCCCCGGCAGTATTCTGAGCCTTCGTGGCATATCGAAACACTTTCCCATTCGCGCTGGCGCGCTTCAGCGCGTTGTCGGCCATGTCCGGGCCGTCGACGGTGTCAGCTTTGATATCCGCCCCGGTGAGACATTGGGCCTTGTGGGTGAGTCCGGTTGCGGCAAGACGACGTTGGGCCGATTGGCAAGCGGGCTTTTGTCCCCAACCTCTGGCGGCAGCTACTTCAATCTGGATGCGGCGGCCCTGAGCAAGCTCAACGCTGCCTACGCGCTCCCCGAAGACGCCCGCGCAGCGGCGCTTGCCCCGATTGAGGCGGCACACGGCGTCACAACCATGCCAAAGGCCGCTCAAGCCCGGTTTCGGCGCAATTGCCAGATGGTGTTTCAGGACAGCTTTTCATCGCTCAACCCCCGACACCTTGTCATCGACATCGTCGGCCGTCCCCTTCGAGTGCACAAGGAAGCATCGGGAGAGGCTCTGACAGAGCGGGTCGTCGAACTGCTGGAGCAGGTGGGCCTTGGTCGGCAGCACCTCTACCGCTATCCGCACCAGTTTTCAGGGGGCCAGCGCCAGCGGATCTCGATTGCCCGCGCCCTCGCGCTTGATCCGGAACTGATCATCCTGGATGAACCGACAAGCGCGCTTGACGTATCGGTACAGGCGCAGATCCTGAACCTGCTCAATGATCTGCAGGCCGAACGGAACCTTGCCTATCTGTTTGTCACCCACGACCTTTCGGTGGTGGAGCATATGGCAGACCGGATCGTCACGATGTACCTCGGTCGCGTGGTCGAGGCCGGGCCAACCCGAACCCTGTTCGATGAGGCCGCCCACCCCTATACGCGCGCGCTCATCGCCGCCAAACCCGATCTGGCCATGGATGACCCTCAGGTCGCCAAGTTCGCCGCATTGGATGGCTCTATTCCTGATCCGGCAAGGCCTCCCCGGGGATGCCATTTCCACACCCGCTGCCCTGTCGCCACACCCAATTGTGGGTGGGAGTTGGACGACATCGTCCGCTTGCTCGAACGATCCGAAGACCTTTTCGAGGCGCTTTCAGACGTGTCGCGACACAGCGACTTTGCAGGCGAGCTTGCGTTTGAGGACGAGGATTCGGCCCAACGGTTGGCGCAGGCATTGCGATCGGATGCCACCCCCGCCAGCATGCGCAGCGCAATGGAAAGTCTGACGGTTGACGGCAGAATGCTCAAGGTGCGGTTCAAGGAAGTTGGCGAGGTTCAATTGTCGGACCGCGGCCCGGACCATATCGCTGCCTGCGTACTCAAGGACGCCTGATCCGCTTTGACTAGACACTAACAAGTTCAAAAAGGCTGATCTGCCCTACCGGTCCACATCGCGCATCACGAGCATTCCGTTGAAATCGCCCGCCCATTGGCGCGATTGCACAATGCGGGGCGGCGCGGTTTGGACCCAATAGACATTGGTGAAATTCTGTTCAGCATTGCGGCACTCTTCCGTCATCAACTCCGTGTCGATGCTGACGGAACCAATTGCGATATTGCGAGGTCCAGCGACGGCAATCTTGCAGACATAGCTTCGGGTAACGGCGTTGTTCTCACCGTCTAGAAAAGTGTGAAACCGCGTCACCTCGCCCGGCTGCACAGACAGGACCGCTTGCAATGAGGCCGAGATATCAGAGGCAAGCATTGCCTCCGCAAGCCCGCGTGTGCCCCGCAGCATGCCTCGTTCGAGGATCAGCGCCACGTCATCCGGGGTGATGAATGAATCGACCCCGTCGCGGCTGACTTCCAACAGTGCGTAGGTTGCGGTCCCTGCCTCTTCAATCCCAACCTGCAGCAGAGGGGCCGTTGATCCGGTCATGGCCGCAAACCGCTCGCTCGGGCCGGAAGGCTGTCCCGGCGCAAGGATCTGCAAGAAGGATTGGGCATTGTTAGACTCTGTTCCACAGGCAGACAGGGCCAGAATAGTGCCTAATATAGCGGTCACTCTCATCGCCAGAACTTCCCCCAACCATCGGCCATGTCCCGGGATCGATAGTCCCGCGTCATTCCATACAGCCGATCCGACACCAATAGTTGCGCACCGCCGTCTCGCAGAACCGGCCGGATGACCTGGGTCACGCTGTCCCGCCTTGCGGTGCCATACAGCCACGACAGCGGGACCTCGACCACGATGCCCTTGTCGAAAGAGCCTTCGCCAAACTCTTCGAACGACACATCGGTTAAGGTAAAGAAAGCGCCGACCCGAAATCCGTTACCAAAGCGACGGTCGAGCCGGAAGGTCGCCCCATAATCACCGGCAAGGTATCGACCGACATCGACCTGCCCTTCGAACCCGTTGGCAAGTGTCCGATAAGCCGAGACATGACCGGTCAGCACGCTATAGTCCTGAAAGCCAAAGCCCTGGTCAAAATCCCTTTGCCAGACATAGTTGAGGTCAGCCCCAAGGGCGAAACGACTGTCCAACGGCCGCCAAAGCATCTCGCCCGAAACACCTGCGAACATCGGCTCCAGGTAACCAAGGGTGGCGCGGCCAAACAGGTTCCGTCCTGGGCGAAAAAACTGGGCTGCGGTCAATTCGTTCAGCTCGATACCCGATCCACCCGAATAGCGCGCAGCATCGGACCGCACATGCGGCAGAACCGAGTCGGACACGCGAATGGCGTCGCCAACGTTGCCGACAAGGGGCTGACTGACCCGGCCCGTCACGACAAATCCCGGGGATGGGCTGTAACTGGCCAAGAGCTGAAGCCCTGCATCCGCCCGCACGGGGCTATCCGGGTCGAAAAAGCTGAAATCGACATAGGGGCCCAACCCATAGCTAAATCGGGGGCCGAGCGAGACTGGCGAAACGATGGTGTCATCCTCGATCCCCGCCCGCGCACGGGACCGCCAGGCGCCGTCAATATCGTGTTCGAGGGCCTCCAGATCCTCACGCTTCAAGCTGACCGTTGAAAGCGGGACACCATTGGCGACAAAGGTCACGGCAAAGTCCGTCACTTCGGCGGGTGAAGTGTTTGACAGGACGCGCGCTGCCCGGCCAACGGCCTGGGCAGGTTCCGGCCAGGTGTTGTTCTCTACCGAAATGCCGATCTGCGACCCCTCGACGACCAGCCCGCGCAGAATGAGGCCCTGGTCGGCCAGACCTGCCTCTATGGTCCGTCTAAGGTTGTTAACCGGCCCGTGTGCCGGCAGGGCATCACGTGGTAGTAGCGGGGCGGGCGCTGTTTCCACCCCCCCCGGTGCGGCGGGTGTCTTGGGATCCAGCACAAAGGACAGGGCCGCCCCAACTTCGGATCCATAAAGCGAATAGGCACCAAGTGTGATCCCATTTGAAAAGGCATAGCGCAGACCGAAATTCAAAGGCGACTTTTGGTCGATCAAACCTCTCTCGGTCTCGCCCGAGTACGGATCGCTCGAGTATTCGGCCACAAGCGACAGACCTTCGGTGACCTGCCAATCCACGCCTCCGAACAACGCCACGTCACCTCTCAGCCAGACGTCGGGATCAAGGCGGCCCGTCGTTGCGATCCCGCCTGCGGACGCGATCCGTCTGTTTTCAAAGGCCTCTGACACCTGTGCAAACGGGTTTCGAAAGCCGTTTCGCTCACCCAGCCGGCCCCAACCGAGTCCGGCCGTGACGCGAAAGCCTGGCAATATCGCCTTTGACACCACCAGATATTCGCTGCTGTAGACCCCGGTGCCGCCAAAATCGCGCAGCCCAAAGGACAACCCTGGCCGGGTCGCGGTTTCCTGTAGTAGCGTAAAGTGGAGGTCAAAACTGCGATCATAAAGGGTAGAGCCCTCGCCGAGGAATTCGTCGATCACCGAATAGCGAAACGTGCCCAGGACGCCCGGCATGATCTGAAAGCTGAGAGTGTTGCGCAGCGTCGCACCAAAACCGCTTGTTGTCAGGGCAAACTGCCCATCCGGCATCGCCGCAGCACCCGGCATATCGATCAGACCGGGTGTTCCGTAGATCGATAGACCCTCACCCCGAACCGGAGCGCCCAGCGCCAGCAAGAAGGGCAATATTGCCGAAGCGAAAAGCGGCCCAAAGACTTTCAAGAAGCCACGCGTGCCGCCCTGTGTCCGATCATTGTTCGTTTCGCAGCGACCGATCCCCTGAAGAAAAACCCCAAGTTTGTGCGCAAATCTTAAAGAGTTACCAGCGACGGAAGACCGGCCATTAACGAGCCAGTTACCCCTGTTTGGCACCTTGGTCCGGTGGGGGATCTTTGGGGCGTGGTTGGGGTAACGCCCGATCCGCATGGATTGGGGTGTGATCATGAACAAAAGCAGACCTGGCGCACTGCGGCGACCGGTGTCGTTTCGCCTAATCAGGCGCTTGGGGCGCAAACTTAGACACTTGTTGGCGACCGGCGTGCTGGCCTTTGCCCTGACGCCGCTGTCACCGACGATCAGCAGCGCCGAGACGACCGGTGGGGAAATTGTGGTGCGAAATGATATGGGAGGCTTCATCTGGCGGCGCCTGGTTGAACTAAGCAGGATCGAGGCTGCTGGGCAGTCCGTTCGCATAGATGGCGGCGCCTGCTATTCGACCTGTACCTTGTATCTGGGGCTGACAAACATCTGTACGACACCACACGTCACTTTCGGGTTTCATGGACCATGGGCAATGAACCGACAGCTCAGCCCGGAGGATTTTGACGAACTCTCAGGCATTATTGCCGCTCATTATCCCCCGCCGCTGAGGACTTGGTATATGGAAACCGGCCGCTTTAAGGCGAACGGGTTATACCGCATTAAGGGTTCAGAGCTGATCCGGCTAGGCATCGCGGCCTGTTAGACAGCAGCGACTGCGCATGCTCCATTCCGGCTCTATTCCACCTAGTTTGGCGTGTTTACCGTGGCCGCAGTGTCCCGCGTCAGCTGGATGATCTGGGTCACACCAAGAAACGTCGCAGCCGGGACTAGTAGCGGTCCAAGGTTCAATGCGCCGGCAAACAGGGGATTCGGGGGAGGCAAGAGGATGCTTTCCAAACCTTGCACCGGGACAGGCAGTTGCGATGGCGGGGCGGCCGGCGGCTCAACGCCCTGGGCGATTGCGTTGGACGTTCCCACAGAAAGGGCCGCTAAAAGGAACCACGTTATCAGTTTCATGCGTAAGTCTCCGTACTTGGCTTGCGGTTTAGCGTTCTGGTGGAGAGTGTATTTGAGCAGTCTCATCGACCCGTCCCTCTAAGGACTGCCAAAGCGGTCCGGGCGAGGATTCGGGCATCCATAACGAGGCTGGCCGAGCGCTGGTAATGTACGTCCAATGTAACCCGTTCCTCGTAGGTCGTTTCGTTTCGACCAGACACTTGCCAAAGGCCCGTTATCCCCGGCCTCAGGTCAAGGTAGGCATCGGCGTTCGGCCCATAGCGTCCTAGCTCGGCCGCTGTGATAGGACGGGGGCCAACAAGGCTCATTTCTCCTTTAAGAACATTCCAAATCTGGGGAAGCTCATCCAGGCTGGTTATCCTGATGAAATGCCCAAATCGGGTGATCCGGGGGTCAAACGTCAGCTTTTCGTTACGGGCCCACTCGGCCGCGGCTTCGAGATCTGCGGCAAGGTGATCGGCAAGCCGCACGTCTGCGTCCGGAACCATCGACCTGACCTTCCAGCATTTGAATATCCGGCCGCCCCGACCAACACGAACATGACCGTAGAATCCCGGCCCGCCATCGAGACGGGCCAGGCACCACAGCGTCGCTATCGACGGGAGCAGGATGGGTGCTAGAAAGAGGGCTAGTGCAATATCCACCAGACGCTTTGCCGTCCCGGCCAGAAAGGCAGGCCCGTTGTCCTGCGTGGTGCGAAGAATGCGACCCTCGTTTGCGATGGGCAGAACTGGAACTGGCGCGACATCACTCATAACTGGACTACTTTCGGAACACGGCAACCTGAGACACTTGAAGTCAATGTACGAAGTCCAAGGAAGAACCAGATCCACCGATTTCAGCCATGGCCTCCTTTGCAGATTCTCTGCTCAGCCTTAATTTTTGGTAAACGGCGACAATTTGAGATAAATTGATATTTGGAACAATGGCTTGCCGGGAATCGCGGCATAGCCAACGACGAAAAGTCTCGCCCCTCTCTGTTAAGGGAGGGGCGGGACCTTTCGTCAGCCCAATTCGTAGGTATCGGAATGCCCTTGACCCCGCTCGGTCACGGCTGTCTTGAAAAGGGCATCATCGATCGGCGCAAGCGACTGTTTGGTATGCAGTAAGGTTGCCCCTTAGCCCGCTTTGCGCATGGCCCGTTCCCAGATGTCGTTAACGTCCTGGGCAAGGGTCATAGGATCAAATGGTTTGGTGATCACTGCCAAAGCGCCGTCGGAGACAAGGCCTCGCGAAAATTCGTCTTCTGCCTTGGCAGTAACGAAGATAGCCGGAACATGGGAAAGTCCAGGCATGGCGATGATGGATTTCCAGACGTCGAGACCGGACATCTCGGGCATCATGACGTCAAGCAGCAAAAGCTGCGGCGCAAAGCCTTGGGCCGCCGCGACCGCCTCGTGGCCATTGCTGAACTGCATGACGTCAAAGCTTCCGACCACTTCGAGGGCCAGTTGCACGATTGTCCGGATGTCTTCGTCGTCGTCAACATGTAGTATTCGGGAAAGGGACATGTCCTGCTCCTTATTGGAGGCCGACTGCTCGGGCGTCGGCGGAATAACTTCAAGCATCAGCTTTCTTTAACCATTGCGAGCCGAGGCCGTTTGGCGGCTGACTCAACATGAGCGGGAACATCAAAAAAGAACTCTGTTCCAACGCCGACTTCGCTTCTGAAATCAATGACACTGCTGTGAAACTTGAGAATGGTTTTTACAATTACGAGGCCAAGGCCGGTTCCTTCACGCTTCCGCCCATCTATAGGTGTGGTTTGGGCAAAGGATTTGAACAGCGTGCTACGGGCCTTTTCCGGGATCCCCGGCCCTTTGTCGCGGATCGACACACGCCAGTAACCAGCGTTCTGGCGCACTGTAAGAGTCACGATACCATCGGTGGGAGAAAACTTGACGGCGTTCGACATCAGGTTCGTCATGACCTGCATCAAGCGATCAGCGTCACCCCGTATCATTGCAGGTTCTTCAGGAAGCATGGTGTGGAAGGTCACACCATGTTCATCGGCAAAGCCCTGGTTGATCTCGACCGCCTCGGTCACAAGACTGCACAGATCCAGAGGCTCCATCTCAAAATCCATCTTGTTGGCCTGGATCTTCTCGAGATCGAGGATATCGTTGACCACCATTAGCAGCCGATCGCTATTGCGCGAAGCGATATCGATGATGGATTTGACTTTGGGATTTAGCTCTCCGAGCACGCCCGATTGAAGCAACCGAAGTGACCCCTTGATCGAGGTAAGTGGGGTTCGCAGTTCGTGGCTGACGACCGAAACAGACTCCATCTTCGCCTTCTCGACCTGCTTGCGCCACGAGATGTCGCGCAGGACCGACACGAACAACTTCTTATCGTCCAGACCAGTCATAAGGCGGGTTGCAATCTCTACCGGGCCTTTGGGATGCAGCGCCTCAATCGTCACGACTGGTACCTTTTCGGCGATCAGGGGCGCGACGTGGGCCCGGAACATGCGTTCATCAAAGTTGGGCGCAGTATCCGTGATACGGCTCTTGCGGGCCTCCGAGGGCGTCCAGCCACAACGTGCCTGAGCACTACGATTGACATAAGTGATCTTCAGCGTCTCGGCGTCGTAAATGTAGACCTCGTCCTGAAGCTCTTCGAGCATCATGGTCAGGAAATGGTCGGCCTCGGCTTTGCGGGCAGCCGTAACATCAGTTCGCATCGTGACGTTCCGGACGTGCTGCCCGGAATCGTTGTGTTGCGGGATAACCGTGGTGTGAACGTAGATGATCTCGCCCGACTTGCTGCGCATCTTTTCTTCGCCGGACCAGACCCGGCCCTCGGCCACGGTTTTGTTGATGGCCTGGAATGCAGGATCGAGATGTCGGTGCGAGTAAAGCATCGCCTGGCTCTTGCCAATCAGTTCCTTGCTTGAATAACCGAAGACGTCGACGAAGTTTTCGTTGACCTCAAGAAAGATGCAATCGGGACTCATCACGCTGACGATTGTATGTGTGTTGATGGCCTTCTGGTGAAAATCGAGCTCGCGAGCGTGACGATCGTTCGCGGCGTGCTTCAGATCTTCATATTGTTCGTTCCGGATACGGCTAAGGGAATAACTTATTGCGATCAGGCAAAGCGATGCGCCAACGCTGTACAGGACCTGATGGGTCAGAAATCCAGCCGGGAGATGCCGATGAACTTCGGCATCTGTCATCCAATAGATACGAAAATTCAGGAAAGCAAACGTTGCCGCAATCGCGGCCAAGCAAAGAGCGATAGCTGGAAGGATGGTTTTCAGGTCACGCATTTTCATCCACTCGGTTCTTGGCAACATTCACCCTGGTAACACTACACGGGATCACGGCCTTGTCTGCGTATGGCAGATTGATCAGCGCAAGCTAGGATAACAATTCGCCAATAATGTGTCCGGAATCTCACTCTTCGAGGGGTTTTCGTGTTCTATTTTGCTGATTATTGGCAACAGAAAGACACTTTGGACCGATTTGGCTAGCCCCCAAAGACAACAACCATAGCTTGTGGCGGAAATCCCCGGTTTTCGATGTGGCCAGAGATTCATCAAAGGCCCCAAGGCGTTAAGGTATGTCATATGAAATCAAGGGTAGGGTGAAATTTGCAGTCAGTTCGGGAAGGTCCGTTCAACGACCTTTATCAAACACTGCTGTGGCTGTGGTTCTGGCGCCAGGGCCTTTTGAAACCACAACTGACTGCGCGGTGTTGCGCATTTAACCCGACGGCTGTCGTTCTTAATTTGAACTGGATGCAAGTGCTTGGAAGCTAAGGGGCCGTTTCCAGAACAGCTTCAAGGCTGTCCAGCAGGGCTTCCAGCTGTGTCCGCGTGCGAAGGAACGTCTCGCGCGGTTCGTATTGTGCCAATCCGTCGGTAATCGCTTCTTCCAGCTTTCGTGCGTTGCTGCCCAGCGCCCCAAATCCAAGGGTTCCGGCCACACCGGCGATACGATGCGCCGACGCACTTATACCGTAAAGTGCCGTCGTGTAGTCCCCGGTACGACGCAACTCTGAGGTAAGGTCTTCCATATGCAAAATACGATCGACCAAACTGTCGATGAACCGCGACCTAAGCCCTGCCATTGCCTCTGCAACATCAGGCTTTGCATCTTCCGACCCCAAATTCATCAATCTATGCCCCAAGAACACCTAAACGTTCCGAAGAATGTAGCGTATTCGGAATCCCTTGTCTGCCCCGACTTATGGCGTCCTGGATCATTCTGGTTGGATCACCAAAGGCGAGCAGCCCTGTCGTAGCGGGGCGACCCACACGAATTCGCGGCAGGGCTTGGCCGTCTTCCATATATATAGCACGAAACTCTTCGAGGCCGGCTTCTATCTGTTCTTGCGCAACTGTTGCAGAAAAACTGGAAAGCCGGGGAATAATTGCAACAAAGTCACCGCTCCCCGCATAGGAAAGTAGGTAATTCTCGGCTTTGATCGAATCTGCAATAGCGCTGGCTGCGTCGGTCATGATGTCCATAAATTCAAGGCCGCTCGACTTGTCATAAATGTCGCCCCCGTTTTCAATATGAAAGCCGACGGCCATACTGGTGAATAACCGCATGTTACCCAGCTTGAGCAGATAGTTCTCGAGCGTGGTAAAGGGAGTGAGGCTTTCAGCATCTTCGAGGATCAACGGCTCATCAAAGGTACGCGCGGCTGAGTGCGACTCTTCTGACCGCGCAATTTGCTTGGCGAGTAGCTTTACATGGTTCCGCTCACTCAGGATCGACTTGACCATGCTCATACGGACTTTGACCTCGGTCCGGTCAAGCGGTTTGGTCACATAGTCATTCGCACCGGCCAGAAAGGCGTCATCGACATAGGCCTTTTCCGTCATGGCCGTAATCATGACAATTGGGGTCAACCGATGCTCGGGAAGGGCTCGGATCCGACGGCAAAGCTGAATACCGTCCATTCCTTCCATCTGCACATCAAGCAAGAAGCAGTCGAATGGCTGGACCTGGGACTCAATAATCTCCATCGCCTCACGCGCTGATCCAGCGCGATGGACGTCATGATAATTGCAGCTACGCATCAATTGCATAAGCACATCCAGAAACAGCGGTTCGTCGTCGACAGCTAGAATCTTCATCTTGTTGACCAGTACCTTCTTAGAGGGTGCGGGTGCCCGCTGGAGATGAGCAAAAACTCTCCGTCAGGTTGTAATTTACATTGGCCCGGAATCTGACGATTTGATGGCAAACGGAACGAGAAAATCAAATAATGTAGCTTTGTTGCCGCTAATCGTCCCGGCTTACGACTGAAACTCCGCCAGTTCTTGTTATTGTGACCGCTCGACAGTCTCTTCGTCGACGGGGGCAATATCACCCACAGGTTGAAGCCGACTGTCCACGTAACCCATCAGGACATCCAGTGCGCCCCGGCCGGAAATCAACCGCAGGCTCGTTGGAATTGTAACGTCGATGGCGATGGGCTCTTGCGGCCCGCTCCGGGTCAGTTCCTGGTTGATGGCTGATTGCAGATCCGCTTCCCGGATGACGCGCCTGCCCGAATAGAAGCCTACAAAAACGCCCTCGCCAGCGTGCGATACAATAAAGCGGCGATCGGCCAGAACCGCGGCAATTGTCTTGGCGGCAAGTTGAATGGCCGCATCAAAAACGTCTTCGTGTTGCGAACCGGGATCGGTGCCGATCACGTCAAACGCCACAAGGTTCAGGGCATAACACCCATCAGGAAGCCGAAGGAGGTTGTTTTCGAGCCTCAGAATGTCAACGACACCTTCAACACCCTCGACAGCGGCAACACGGGTCGCCTGAGGGATCGGTTGCGCCATCTGCTGTTTGAGCAGTTCTTCCTTTGCAGCTTCGCGCCGGAGACTTTCATTCAGCATGTTGGCCAGGTTGATCCGGGTGCCAAGCTCAAGGCCGTTCAAGGGCTTGCGGACATAGTCCGTAGCCCCGGCGGCAAAGGCGCGGTCCAGCGGCTCGTCGCCAGTAAGGGCAGTGATCATAATGATTGGCGTTTGACGATAAGCAGACATCGCCCGAATGTCGGCGCAAAGCGCAATCCCATCCCTCCCCGGCATCACAATATCAAGAAGGAAGCAGTCGAACGGCTCTGTTGCCTCTGCAAGGGCGCTCAGCGCTTCCTCGGCAGAGGCGGCAGTTACGAGATCGCAGAATCCCGACTGGTGCAGACTGACCTCAAGCAGATCCAGGATGATCGGATCGTCATCGACCGCGAGCACTCTCATAGTATTCTCCACCGCATATTCCCTTCACCTGAGCAGCATGGTGATGTGCTCTGTTGCGGTCGAACCCAGAAGCACGTTGAACACAAATAAACGTCTTGATGGCGATTCTAAGGCAAGTCTTTTTGACTGCGAAAATGTGGCAAAACTGGTTCCCAAGCCGAACCAATCACCTTGGATTCGGCTAGTTGTTCACATTCGCGAAATGAGGCGTCGGCCTGGCTTTCGCCGACTCGTCGCCCATTGTGCCACGGCCAATCTGCCCTCAGTCCAGCTACTGCCCGACCACCAAAGCGGGTCGTACCGATCGCGACGTTGGGGTTGTTTTAATGAGCAAACCGGCACCGCAGTCGTCCAGACTGGGCCGGTTTTGCCGGAAAAAGCGACATGGCCAACCATGCCATTCAGACGGCGTGCGCCCCGCGGCATGGATAGGGTCGTGACAACCCAATTGCGGCATTGCATAGGTCAACAAACAGACATTTGAGGGAGGAGATCCTGATGCGGATCCATATTCTGGACGACTGGTTCAACACATTGCAGACCTTGCCGTCCTTCTCCCGGCTCGACGGTCATGACGTGACAATCTGGTCTGATCACACCGAAGATCCCGCCATCCTGCATGAACGCCTGGCCGATGCAGAATGTCTCGTCCTTTTTCGCGAACGTACACCCGTGACCGAGGCACTGCTTGCCGGCCTTCCGAACCTCAAGCTGATCAGCCAGCGCGGCGTCTACCCTCATGTCGATGTCGAGGCCTGCACCCGTCACAAGGTCCTTTTGGCCTCAAATACAGGATCTACTGGGCATTCGGTCGCCGCCGCAGAATTGACATGGGCGCTTCTGTTGGCCTCTGCCCGTCAGATCACTGCACAGAACCAGTCTCTGAAAGCCGGTCATTGGCAGATGGGCGTCGGCCAGACTATCGCGGGGCGTACACTCGGGCTTTATGGGTATGGCAGGATTGGCAAGGCGGTCGCGCGCTATGCCGAGGCCTTCGGGGTCAAGGTCGTCTGGTGGGGCTCGGAAGACGGGCGGGCGCGGGCGATCGCGGACGGCCAGACCGTGGCCAACAGCCGGGCAGAATTTTTTGCCAACTCTGACTTCGTAAGCTTGCATCTTCGCCTGACCGCCATGAGCAGGGGCATCATAACCGCCGAGGACCTTGGCATGATGAAACCCACAGCGAGCCTGATCAACACCTCTCGCGCGGGTCTCATTGCCGAAGGTGCGTTGCTGGATGCGCTGAATGCAGGGCGGCCCAGTCGTGCCGGGATCGACGTGTTCGAAAAAGAGCCGCTGACGGACCCCGACGACCCCCTTGTCCACCATCCCGGTGTAACGGCGACACCTCATATCGGCTATGTCACTGAAGATGAACTCGATATGCAATTCGCCGACATCTACGACCAGATAAACGCCTTTGTCGCCGGAGAACCAATTCACCTGGTCAACAAGCTTTCCTAGGGGTTGGTGGGTGCAACCGGGTGAATTCGGATCAGTACCCAGGGTTGGCACAATGGCACGGCAGGATGCCGCACGCCGATCACGGGATCGTCCCTTGTGGCGCATCGGATCGGGGCCTAATGTGAGAGAGTTCGAAATCAGAGCCCGGAGTCCGTCCGCTGTGTCGCTGACCCTAAAATCCTCTCGGGCCATTCTGGCCGCAGCATCCCTTGGTGTGGCAACGCAAGCCACGGCCGAACTGCAGCTAAGCTTTTATGGCGGGTACCAGACATCGCCCCATTCGAACGTGTCCGTCTATGGCGACAGTGTGGTTCCAGACCTGGAGTTTACGGCCGGCTGGGAAGGTCGGTCGTTCACCATGCCGCCCTATTATGGCTATCGGGCGACGTGGTGGTATTCTGAGAACTTTGGCTTTGGCGTCGATGTGAACCACACCAAGGTCTATGCAGATGACGCCACCCTGGCCGAAACGGGGTACGAGCACTTTGAATTCTCGGACGGGCTTAACATCGTTACACTAAACGCCTACCGGTCCTGGAATAACGCCTTCGCCGGTGTGTCGCCTTACGTCGGTGGTGGATTTGGTGTCGCCATCCCGCACGTCGAACTGACAGAAGGCACATCACGGACATTCGAATATCAGCTGACTGGCCCGGCGGTCGCGTGGATAGCCGGGGCGAGCATGCCTTTGAACGACCAGTGGTCCGTGTTCGGGGAATACAAGGGCACCTATTCGATCAACTCGGCTGATCTTGTGACGGGGGGTTCGCTGGAAACCAACGTGATCACAAACGCCTTGAACGTCGGCATCAGCTTTAACTTCTGAGATCGGCGATCAAAGCGCGCGACTATGGCGACCCTCTGGCATGCTGAATGTGTCCAGGGTCTGGGCTGCCATTCGGGCGATGAGCCGTGACCCTTCAGTCAGCTTCAGTGCCTTGTCCGTTACGCTCAGGTGATCCGCGAACCTGTTACGAAGCTCGGCCGTCATTTCCCAAATCTGGGCCTTAGTGGCACCTGTTCGTTTGGCCAGGCGGTCATAGCTGATTTCGAACCGGCACATCAGTTCCTCGATCATCGTGGCGCGCAGGGAATCGTCTTGCGTCATCGCGTAGCCCCGTTCGGTGGCCAGATGCCCTTCCGAGATTGCAGAAGCATAGCGGGAAGAAGTTGAGATGTTTTGGGCATAGCCCTGCGGGAACCGCGAGATGGCCGACGCACCCAATCCAATCAAGGTGTCGGTCTGATCATCGGTATAGCCCTGGAAGTTGCGGCGCAAAGTCCCTGCCCGCTCGGCCTCGAACAGCCCGTCCCCGGAGCGGGCGAAATGGTCAATTCCGATTTCCCCATAACCGTCCCAGACGAACAGACGGCGGGCAGTATCGAACAGTTCCAGCCGCTCTTCTGCACCCGGCAGGGCATCGGATGGTATCATCACTTGCCGCTTGGCCATCCACGGAACATGAGCATAGCCGTAAAGTGCTACCCGATCCGGGGCGAGCGACAGGACCCGCTGCACAGAATCTGCCAACCGCGCCCGGGTCTGATGGGGAAGTCCAAACAGAACATCCATGTTCACACTGTCTATGCCCGCCGCTCTCAGCGCGGTCACAACGTCGCGGGTCTGCTCATAGCTCTGGTTGCGCCCAATAGCATCCTGCACCAGCGGGTCAAAGTCCTGCACACCAATCGATGCGCGCGTCATCCCGATCTGCTTCAAAGCAGCGATTCGTGCCGCATCGACTTCTGTGGGATCAATTTCGACCGAAACCTGAATGTCCTCTGCCCACGGGCGGAATGCCGCAAGGGAGGCACCGATATCGAGCAGCATGTCAGGAGGCAGCAAAGTCGGCGTCCCACCGCCAAGGTGGAAGGCCGAAAGTACCACGTCGGGGGGCAGCATCTTGTCGATGAGGTCAAGCTCTGCCTTCAAAAGCGCGAGATAGGGGGCCAGCGGACGGTTTGTTGCGGTCCCTTGCGTTCGGCAGGCGCAAAACCAGCATAGCCTGCGACAATAAGGAATATGAACGTATAGCGACACCCAGGACCCAGATGGGATAGCCTTTATCCACTGTCGGGCAATGTCTGGACCGACCGAGTCGTTGAAATGATTTGCTGGCGGATAGCTGGTGTATCGCGGTACTCTTGTGTCGAAGAGCCCAATATCACGCATTTTGTTTGCTAAAGTCATTTCACATCCTCAGGCATTTTCGGTTACCCTCGTACTCAGCCACTGATCACATACGGGAACATCTAAACCTTGGGACACGTCCACGCAGATCTTGATTGCGCCGATTGTCCGATTCGGCACCGGGCCGTTTGCTCTCGCTGCGATGCGGATGAGTTGGACCGGCTGGAAGAGATCAAATATTATCGGAACTACGAAGCCGGCCAGACCATTGCCTGGGCCGGGGACGAGATCGGCTTTGTCGCTTCGGTCGTTAGCGGAATCGCCACGCTCAGCCAAACTCTGGAAGACGGGCGAACCCAGATGGTTGGTCTCTTGCTGCCTTCTGACTTCATCGGGCGGCCCGGCCGCGCGACGCTGGCCTATGATGTCACTGCGATCAGCGACATCACCCTGTGCTGTTTCCGGCGCAAACCTTTCGAAGAACTGTTGATCAGCACTCCCCACGTCGGAGAGCGTTTGCTGGACATGACCCTGAGCGAGTTGGACGCTGCCCGCGAATGGATGTTGATCCTGGGCCGCAAGACTGCGCGCGAAAAGATCGCGAGCCTTCTGACGATCCTGGCGCGCCGCGAGGCCGCGCTTGGGTTTGCGAAACCAAAGGGCGTCATCACGATCGACCTGCCTCTGACCCGCGAAGCCATGGCCGACTACCTCGGGCTCACGCTTGAAACGGTCAGTCGTCAGATTTCGGCGCTCAAGCGCGAAGGCATCGTTCTTCTGGAAGGCAAGCGGAAGGTCGTCGTTCCCGATATCCGCCGCCTGATGATGGAAACGGGCGACGACGTGGACGGCGGGTTGATCGCCTAGGCCGTCACACGCTGTCCCCGCCATCTTCATGTCTAGTGCGCCATCAACATCGGGAGGGTCGACCGGGCAAGCATGTCTCGGGTCGCCCCACCAAACAGGGCCTCGCGGAACCTCGAATGCCCGTATGCCCCCATGACAATCAGGTCGTTAGCGTGTTCGCGGGCGAACCTCTCTATCACTTCGGCAACGGTCGGCAGTGTCTTGGCAAGGATCGAAACCTCGGCCTTGATCCCGCGCCGGGCAAGCATCAGGCTGATCGCCCCACCCGGGTCCGAACGCTCGGGTGATTGGCCCGGGGGGTCAACCATGACGATGTCGACATGCGATGACGCCTCGAGGACTGGGGTGGACTTGCGGATGACGGACAACGCCTCATCGCTTTCATTCCAGGCCACAAGCGGTCTTTGAAACCCTTTGGCATAGTCTGTCTTGTCGCCTTGCGGAATGATGAGGACCGGGGCGCCGGTGCCAAATAGTGCCGCCTCTGTCACCATGATCTGCACCGCCGTCCGGCCTTCGCCATAGGGCTGGGTCGCCACAATGAGGTCAGAGTACCGGGCTAGGCGCGATACGGCGGACTCCAGTCCCATTTGTGCCGAAACGACACCGTGCACCACGGTCCGTTCCTGGTCAGAGGGCAAGGTGTTCTCGGCCCATGCGACCAAAGCTTCGGCCCGTTCCCGCGCCTCCTGTGCGCCTGACTCCAGAACAATAGCGGCCGAGCCTGCCGGCATGACCTCATAGCGGGCGGGGTCAATTCCAACGCAAGCAACATCCAGATGGGCCTCCTCCCGCATGGCGAGTGCGGCGGCGGCCTCAAGAGCGGGTCCATCAGTGCCCGCATCGGTCACAATCATCGAAATGGTTTTGTAGCCCATGATCAGTTCCCTTCCATTCTGCTTGCGACCAACTTTGAGACTATTTCCCGTTCCCGCCTTGATCCCTATCAAACCTGCCGCGCAAAACACTTGATTTGGATCAAGGCGGCCCTCGTCCGCATCAGGGATGACCTATCCATCAGCTACACTTGGTCACCGGTCGCCCCACTTACGACCGGACAAGGCCAGGAGGGACAGAGGGAACGGTATTCATGTGGGATTGGATTAAGATTGCGGCGCTGGGGGTTATCACCCTATGTGCCGCCCTGGCCGCCAACTGGGCGCGAGATCTGGCGTATCAGGTTCACGCGATCATCATCATGGCGATAGCAGGCGGCATGTTCGTCTGGACGGTACGAAAGGCAGGCGACGAAAAGGGCCCGGCACCAACCGGCTACAATGACGGGGTCGTCAGGGCCGGGGTGATCGCCACATCATTCTGGGGCATCGCGGGGTTCCTAGTCGGAACCTTTATTGCGTTCCAGCTGGCCTTTCCCCAACTGAACTTCGAGTTCCTTCAGGGCTACGGCAACTTCGGCCGGCTGCGGCCACTACACACCTCGGCGGTGATCTTTGCCTTTGGTGGCAACGCTTTGATCATGTCGTCCTTTTACATCGTCCAGCGCACCAGCGCCGCCCGGCTTTGGGGCGGCAATCTCGCGTGGTTCGTGTTCTGGGGATACAACCTGTTCATCGTGCTGGCAGCCACAGGCTACCTTATGGGGGCCACCCAATCCAAGGAATACGCAGAGCCTGAATGGTACGTCGACATCTGGCTGACCATCGTATGGGTCGCCTTCCTCGTCGTGTTCCTGGGCACGATCTTCAAACGGAAAGAGCCGCATATCTATGTGGCCAATTGGTTCCTGTTGTCGTTCATTGTCACCGTGGCGATGCTTCATGTGGTCAACAACCTGTCGATCCCGGTCAGCATTTTCGGATCACGGTCTGTGCAGGTCTTTGCCGGGGTGCAGGATGCCATGACCCAATGGTGGTACGGGCACAATGCCGTCGGCTTCTTCCTGACGGCAGGCTTTCTGGGCATGATGTACTACTTTGTGCCGAAACAGGCCGGACGACCGATCTTCAGCTACAAGCTTTCGATCATCCACTTCTGGGCACTGATCTTCCTGTATATCTGGGCCGGTCCGCACCATTTGCACTACACTGCACTGCCTGACTGGGCCGCGACCCTTGGTATGGTCTTCTCGATCATCCTGTGGATGCCGTCCTGGGGTGGCATGATCAACGGCCTGATGACGCTGAGCGGTGCCTGGGACAAGATCCGGACAGACCCGATCATGCGGATGATGGTCATCAGCCTCGGCTTCTACGGCATGTCGACCTTTGAAGGGCCGATGATGTCGATCCGGGCGGTCAACTCACTGTCGCACTACACGGACTGGACCATCGGACACGTCCACTCGGGGGCGCTGGGCTGGAACGGGATGATCACCTTCTCGGCGCTCTACTTCCTGACGCCACGCCTGTGGAACCGCGACCGGCTGCATAGCCTGGCCCTGGTCAACTGGCACTTCTGGCTCGCCACGATAGGCATCGTTCTCTACGCCGCCTCGATGTGGGTCACCGGGATCATGGAAGGTCTGATGTGGCGCGAAGTCGATGCACAAGGGTTCCTCGTGAACAGCTTTGCCGACACCGTCGCCGCCAAGTTCCCGATGTATGTGGTGCGCGGACTGGGCGGGGTTCTTTACCTCACCGGTGCCCTCATCATGGTCTACAACCTCTGGATGACAGCCTACGGCAAGCAACAGCCTGCCCAGGCCGCTGTCCCGGCAGAATAGGAGGGACGACGCATGTCACTACTCGATCGTCACACAATCCTTGAAAAGAACGCCACCCTCCTGCTGGCAGGCAGCTTTGTGGTCGTCACCATCGGAGGGTTGGTCGAAATCGCCCCACTCTTCTACCTGGAAAACGTCATCGAAGAGGTGGAAGGGGTGCGCCCCTACTCCCCCCTCGAACTGACGGGCCGGGAAATCTACATCCGCGAGGGGTGCTACGTCTGCCACTCGCAGATGATCCGGCCCATGCGGGACGAGGTCGAACGCTATGGGCACTACTCGCTCGCGGCCGAATCCATGTACGATCACCCCTTCCAATGGGGCTCTAAACGGACGGGGCCAGACCTTGCCCGGGTGGGGGGACGCTATTCGGATGCCTGGCACGTCCAGCACCTGACCGACCCTCAGTCGGTGGTGCCGGAATCGGTCATGCCGCCTTATGGCTTCCTGGCTAATCGGCTGATCGAACCGACATATGTGGCCGATCTGATGGAGACCCACGCCATGGTCGGTGTTCCCTACACTGAGGAAATGATCGCCGAAGCGCAGGCAGACTTTACCGTGCAGGTCGATCCTTTCGGGGATTGGGACGCATTGGTCGAACGCTACCCAGGCGCCCAGGTTCGGGACTTCGACGGGGCCCCGGGCATATCCGAGATGGATGCCCTGATTGCCTATCTGCAAATGTTGGGCACGCTGGTCGATTTCTCGACCTTCGTACCAGACGCAAGCCGGTAGGGAGGACACAGCATGAACTATCACATTCTGCGAGAAATCGCCGACAGCTGGGTCCTTCTGGGCATGTTCGCCTTCTTCGTGGGCGCGGTCATCTGGGCCTTCCGGCCTGGCAGCCGCACCGCGCACAGCGATGCCGCCAACGTCCCCTTCCGTCACGAAGAGAAACCAGCACGGGACATCATCCCGACAAAAACCAAAAGGTCGGAGGGTCAGTCATGACCAAGACACCAGAACAAAAAGAAATCGGCACCACCGGCCACAGCTGGGACGGTATCGAAGAACTGAACAACCCGCTGCCCCGTTGGTGGGTCTGGATCCTCTACGCCACCATCGTCTGGGGGGTCGGCTACACCATCGCCTATCCGGCCTGGCCGATGATCTCAGGCGCGACACCGGGGCTTTTGGGCTATTCGACACGGGCCAATGTCGCCGCGGACATCGCCGCGGTCGAGGCGGCCAACGCCGAACTCATGGACCAGCTGGCAACAGTCGATCTGGCGAGCCTGCCCGAGAACGAAGCCCTGCATAGCTTTGCCATCAACGGTGGTGCTGCGGTGTTCCGGGCCAACTGCTCGCAGTGTCACGGCTCGGGCGCGGCCGGGGTGCAGGCTTCAGGCTATCCCAGCCTTCTGGACGACGACTGGCTCTGGGGCGGCACGATCGATAAGATCGCCTATACGGTGACGAACGGCATCCGCAACGAACAGTCCCCGGATGCCCGCTGGACCCAGATGCCGGCTTTCGGCGAGATGCTCTCGGGCGAGGAAATCGGTCAGATCGTGGCCCATGTCCAGGCCATCTCTGACCAGGACCACGACGCAACCCTGGCCGCCGCGGGGGCGCCCCTCTTCCTTGATAATTGCTCCGCCTGTCACGGCGAGGCGGGCGAAGGAAACCGCGACATGGGCGCGCCCAGGCTCAATGACGCCATCTGGCTTTATGGCGGCGATGCCGACACTCTGACCGAGACGATCACCAACGCCCGTTTCGGGGTGATGCCCGCCTGGTCCGAGGAATGGCGCTCCGCCGGTGGGCTCAGCGCGGCAGAGGTCAACGCCGTCGCAGCCTATGTCCACCAGCTTGGCGGCGGCGAATAACCCAACCGACCAACGCAAAGACATCCGCCCCCGCCTGGCCCTGCCCGGCGGGGGTTTCTCATTTCGCGAACCCGCTTTTTCTTGCCTTAAATATTCCCCCCGGAGGGTCTGCCCTGTCCACAGGACAATCCGCCTGCAAGCCGGGACCTGCGACAGAAATGGTTGATCCACATCAAGGCACCGACCCACCCGACACGGCACAAGGGCCCAAGCCACGTCGTTCAAGTCAGGTCCATTATGTCGTCTTCAGATACGCCCCCCTCCCTTTATGCCGCCCGCGAACCGGTTTTTCCGCGCAGGGTAAAGGGTCCATTCCGGCAGATGAAATGGGCGATCATGGTGGTCACGCTGGGCATCTACTACATCACCCCGTGGATTCGCTGGGACCGCGGACCGAACCTGCCGGACCAGGCCGTGCTAATCGACATGGCCGGACGGCGGTTCTTTTTCTTCTGGATCGAGATCTGGCCACATGAATTCTATTTCGTGGCCGGTCTTCTGATCATGGCGGGGCTCGGGCTTTTCCTGTTCACCTCGGCTCTTGGCCGGGTCTGGTGCGGATATGCCTGCCCCCAGACCGTCTGGACCGATCTATTCATCCTGACCGAACGCTGGATCGAAGGGGACCGGAACGCCCGGGTCCGGCTTTGGAACGCGCCCTGGGATGCCCGCAAGGTTCGGCTTCGCACGACGAAATGGATTGTCTGGCTCGCGATCGGTCTGGCCACCGGCGGGGCATGGGTCTTCTACTTTGCCGATGCCCCGACGCTTGCCATGAACCTTGTGACCGGGCAGGCGCCGGCGATTGCCTATACCACCATGGCGATCCTGAGCTTTACCACCTTCTTCATGGGTGGCGTTGCCCGGGAGCAGGTCTGCATCTACGCATGCCCCTGGCCGCGCATCCAGGCCGCCATGATGGACGAAGACACCATTACAATTGGCTACCGTGAATGGCGGGGCGAGCCGCGCGGCAAGAAGCGGGTCGAAGGGGCGGGGGACTGCATCGATTGCATGGCCTGCGTCAATGTCTGTCCGACGGGTATCGACATCCGCGACGGTCAGCAGATGGCCTGCATCACCTGCGGGCTGTGCATCGACGCCTGCGACGACGTCATGGCCAAGATCGGCAAACCGCGTGGCCTGATCGACTACTTCACCCTCAAGGACGAAGAGATCGAGCGGGCGGGCGGCACGGCCAAACACATCTGGAGGCACATTTTTCGCCCCCGTACAATTCTTTACACGTCGCTCTGGTCACTCGTCGGTGCGGGACTGCTCTTCGCCCTCTTTATCAGGTCGGATATCGAGATGACCGTGGCGCCGGTTCGCAACCCCATCTTCATTACCCAGTCCGATGGCACGATCCGTAACGTCTACGACATCCGGTTGCTCAACAAATACGGTGAGCCGCGGCTGTTCCACCTGTCCCTTTCCTCGGACGAGATCCTGAGGATCGACATCGAGGGGACCGACGAACGCAGCGTACTGGTGCCCGCCGATACAACCCAGCAAGTGCGGGTCTACGTCAGCGCAAGACCGGATGATCCGGCCGCCAGCGCGACGCGCACGGATTTCAGGTTCTGGGCCGAGGATCTGGTCTCGGGGGACCGGACCTGGACCGACACCCACTTCAACGGAAAGGTGCAATAACATGCCACGCAGTTTCTCAGGCTTCTTTGGCGGACCGATCACTGGGCCCAAGGCCTTCGCCATCTTTGCAAGCTTCTTCGTTGTGATCATCAGCGTGAACCTTGTGCTGGCCTTTCAGGCCATCAGGACCTTTCCGGGGCTCGAGACGGCCAATTCCTACGTCGCCAGCCAAAGCTTTGATCACGACAAGGCTGCACAGCTTGCCCTTGGCTGGCAGGTGGATGCCGCTGTACACGGGGGCGAACTGGTCCTGTCGATTACGGATGACCAAGGCCGGCCGATCCAGGCGGCGACCGTGACAGGAACCTTTGGCCGCGCAACCAGCACCCGCGATGACCAGACCCCGGCCTTTGCCTGGGACGGAAGCGTCTACCGCGCGCCGGTGACGCCCGCCGCGGGCAACTGGAACCTGCGACTTGAGGCCGCGGCGACCGATGGGACGCTGTTTCGCCAACGCATGATCGTTCTGGTCGACTGATCATGAGCCTGTCCGAAGCCCACACCGGAATGGCCTGCCCTGGCTGTATCGCAGCACCGGCAAGCCTGAGCCGAGCCGGCAGAGCCGCCGGATCGGCCACACACGAAGTCCAGCTTGCCCTTCCTTCGGTCCATTGCGCGGGGTGTATTTCGGCGGTCGAGCGTGGGCTGTTGGCTTTGCCCGGGATTTCCGAAGCGCGGGTGAACCTGACCCTCAAACGCGTGCGGATCAAACATGACGGACAGCAGACGGTCGAAAGCCTGACAGCTGCACTTCGGGGGCTTGGGTACGAGGCATTGCCGTTGGATATGGTTGCATTGTCTGGGACCGCCAACGATGCGGCCGGGCGCGACCTTCTGATGCGGTTGGGTGTGGCCGGGTTTGCCATGATGAACATCATGCTCCTCTCGGTCGCCGTTTGGTCGGGGGCGGCGGATGCCACACGGGATGTCTTTCACCTGATTTCGGGTGCCATTGCCCTGCCCACCGTCGCTTTTTCGGGCCAGCCGTTCTTTCGCAACGCCTGGACGGCGCTAAGGTCGGGTCGACTGGCGATGGATGTCCCGATTTCGCTGGCCATACTGTTGGCCACGGGACTGTCCCTTTGGGAAACGCTGCATTCAGGCGAGCATGCCTATTTTGACGCCGCCGTCATGTTGACCTTCTTCCTGCTGGCAGGGCGCTATCTTGATCACAGAACAAGGGCCGTCGCCCGATCCGCCGCACAAGAGCTTGCCGCCCTCGAAGTTCCGCGAGCGATCCGGCTGGGCGCGGATGGCGAGGAGATCGTCGACGTCTCCTCACTCCACCTGGGGGATACGGTTCTGTTAAAGCCCGGTGGGCGGGTGCCGGTCGACGGACTGATCCTGTCAGGCGAGAGCGAGATTGACCGCAGCCTCCTGACCGGCGAAAGCCTACCCGTTGCGGTCGGACCGAAGGCCATGCTCAGCGCAGGCGAGGTGAACCTGACAGGCCCGCTGTTGGTCGAAGTGACGGCCGCCGGAAAAGACACTTCGCTTGCCCGGATGGCAGACCTCGTCGCAATCGCTGAAGAGGCCCGGTCACGCTACACCTCGCTGGCAGATCGGGCCGCACGGGCCTATGCCCCTGCGGTGCACGTATTCGCCCTGGCAGCCTTTGTCGCCTGGATGTGGCAGACCGGCGGCGATGTCAGGGTCGCCATCAACATCGCGGCGGCAGTCCTCATCATCACCTGCCCTTGCGCCCTTGGCCTTGCTGTCCCCGCCGTGGTCACCGCGGCAAGTGGTCGGCTGTTCCGCCGGGGTGTCCTTATCAAAAGTGGGACGGCGTTAGAGCGGTTAGCGAAGGTCGATACAGTCGTTTTTGACAAGACCGGAACCCTGACGGTGGGCGCCCCGGACCTCGTAGACCCGATGCGGCACGGTGCAGCGGCCCTTGGTGTAGCTTCGGCACTGGCGGCTGGGTCGGGTCATCCCCTGGCAAAGGCTCTGGCCACTGGCGGAAGATCCTTCGCGAAGGATCTTCCCGACCCCACCGTCAGCGATATCCGGGAGGTTCCGGGATATGGTATCGAAGGGCAGCTTGGCGAAACGCCGGTCAAACTGGGCCGCCTCGCCTGGGTCGCGCCAGAATTCCTTGCAAAGGAATTCTTTGCCTTGTCCGAAACGGCCACATGGCTTCGGATCGGAGATGAAGAACCGCTCCCCTTCACCTTCAGCGATGCGCTTCGCCCCGGGGCTGAGACCCTTGTGCGGCAATTGATGGAGCAGGGGGTTGATGTGCATCTGCTGTCTGGCGATACCGCTGCGGCAGTCACTGATACGGCGGAGCGGACCGGTATCCTTACGTGGCAAGCTGATGTTGATCCGATGCAGAAGGCCGCATTCGTCCGTTCCTTGAAGGCCGAGGGGCGTCATGTCCTGATGGTTGGTGATGGCCTGAACGACACCGCAGCGCTGACGGAGGCAGATGTTTCGATCTCTCCCGCCAGCGCCCTTGATGCGGCGCGGGTAGCGTCAGACATCGTCTTGATGGGTAAGGACCTGATGGCAGTTTCCGAAACCCTCCGGATTGCCCGCAAATCGACGCGGCGCATCCAAGAGAACTTTGCCTTGGCCGCCCTTTATAACGTGGTTGCGATCCCGCTGGCATTCATGGGGCTTGTCACCCCGCTTCTGGCCGCCTTGGCAATGTCGTTGTCGTCGATCACGGTCACACTCAACGCCCTGCGGCTAAGGTAGGGTTGGTCATGAATGTTCTGATCTTTCTCATTCCCGTGTCGCTTGGCCTAGGTGCGCTTGGCCTTGGGGCCTTTATGTGGACGTTGCGGCATGGGCAATATGACGACCCCGAAGGCAACGGTGCCCGTATCCTGCGCAAGGACTTCGACGATGCCCCGCCAGACGACCCTACCTGACGACCCAAAGCAGAGTTGCATCGCCCCGCGCCGGCCTCTACCGCTATAGACCTGAACGGAGGGAAGCGGCACCATGTCTGGGCGCTATATCATCATGGGCGTATCGGGCTGCGGCAAAAGCCTGATCGGAAGCCTGTTTGCCGACCGCATCGGCGCGGCATTTCTGGACGGCGACAGCCTGCACCCGCGAACCAACATCGCCAAGATGAGCCGGGGAGAGGCTTTGACCGACGCCGACAGGGCCCCCTGGCTTGACCGCATCGGGCAAGACCTTGGCGCCGCTTCGACCCCAATCGTCATCGCCTGCTCTGCCCTCAAGCGTGAATATCGCGACAGGATAATCGCGGCAGCGGGCGGTCCTGTCAGGTTCTTGTTCCTTCAGGGAAGTCGGGACTTGCTCCGCATCCGCATGGAAACGCGCCCCGGTCATTTCATGCCGCCAGCACTTCTCGACAGTCAGTTGGCGACGCTTGAACCACCTGGGCCGGACGAAAACGCCGTGACTGTCGACATTGCGATGGATCCGTCGGACATCGTCGATGCTCTTCTAAAGGGTGAGCTCTAGGGCAGTCTTGGCCGATGATCAGCCAAGCGCCTGACGTATGGTTAGGGCCAGAAGGTCAGGCTGATCCTGACTTGGCCAATGCGACGCCCCTTCCATCAGGATGCGCGGCATCGGATTATGGTCAAGCCAGTCAAGCGTAGTCTTTGGACAGTTGTCCGGGTTGTAAAGATAGACCACATTCGCGGCCGCCATCAGGACGTCGCCTGGCACGACTTCGGCCGAATAGCGACGCGCATCACGCCCCAACTGCCAAAGGGCAACCGGATCGGCCAGCGCGACCCTATCCCGAAAGCGGGCGTAGACTGGCCTTGTCTCAGCCATTTCCGTCAAACGGCCCAGAAACGCGCTGCGAAAGGTATCGGGGTCCGGATAGTCGGCCGCGGTGCCCGAGAAATAAGCATCTTCGGCCGTGATATTGCCTTCGATCGACAGGATTGTGCGGATGGGACTGTCCGTGGTCATGGCGGCAAGGGCCGCTACCAGTGACGCGACAGAGTGGGCAACGACGATCTCGGCCCCCGTGGACGCTGCCTCTTGCGCGACCCAGTCTGCAAGAGTTTGCAACGTCGTTTCACCCGCCTGCCGGGGTGCGCCGAAACCCGGCATGCTCAGGGGGCGCAGATCATAGTCCTGCGCCAGGTCGGTGTTGTGCATAGGCTCGAACAGGCCAGCGCCGTCGCCAAAGCCAGAGAGGAATAGGATAATGGGGCGCGTGCTGGTCATGGCCGTTCTTTCATGGTTCTTGGCCAGAATAGAGCCTTTTTCCCCGACCTGACAGGGGCCTGAAACCACCTTGTTCCTAGTCCTTCTTCAGGCCCAGTTCCATGAAGACCCGCGGGATTTCGTCGATCTGGTCTGGGTGCCGATCCACCGCCACCACCCGAAACCCCGCCCGGCTGTAGAGCGCGACCAAGCGCGTGTAGGGCTGGGCGGTTCGCAACGCCAGCGTTTCAAAACCTTTCTCCCGGGCCATAGCCGCGATCAGTGTCAGCACTTGGCGCCCTATGCCGCGTCCCTGCAAGGAAGGGTCTATGCCCAGCATATTGATCTCAAGGACTGCGTTCTCGTGCACGCTCGTCACCACCACACCGGCAGGCGATCTACTGGCATCGACCCAATAAACCGCGCCTTCTATGATTCGACTCTCCAGCCAGTTCATGGGGGACGGTTCGTCCCGACCCAGACCCCGAACGTAGTCCTTGAAGGCGCGTCGCAACAGCGCCTCAACGGCGGTGGTCTCGCCGGCCATTACGGGACGCAATCTAACGTCGTTCATCATGGCCCATCGACCCTGACACGGCCACTTTTCTCTTTCGGGGAAGGCTAGGCATCCGGCAAATCCTTCCAGAAATGACAGGCCACCTGACCACCATCCTGAGTCGGGGCGAGTTCTGGCACCTCTTGGCGGCAACGTGCCTGGGCAAAGGGGCAGCGGGTGTGGAACCGACACCCCGGCGGAGGATCTGCGGGTGACGGTATCTCTCCGGTCAGCCGCTGCATCTTGGGCGGGGCGTCAGGGTCAAGCGTCGGGATCGCCGACAAAAGCGCCCGGGTATAGGGATGCCTTGGGCGCGCGAACAGGGAGCGGGATGGTGCAACCTCGACCAATCGCCCAAGATACATGACCGCCACCGTATCGCAGCTATGGGCCACGACCGACAGATCATGACTGATGAACAAAAGCGTCAGGGACAGGTCCTTTTGCAGAGCTTTCAAAAGGTTCAGAATGTCTGCCTGAATAGACACATCAAGGGCTGCCACGGATTCGTCTGCCACCACGAATTTCGGACCCGAAACAAGCGCCCGGGCAATCGAAATGCGCTGACGCTGACCGCCCGAGAACGCATGTGGAAAGCGGCGCAGGTGCTCAAGGTTCAGACGGCACTTCTTGGCGATCTCGCGCACCCGGTCGTCCGTTTCGGCGCGGGACGAGGTCAGGCCCATCACCTCAAGCGGTTCTGCGATGATGTCGCGCACCGTCATGCGTGGGCTAAGCGCGGCGTAGGGGTCCTGAAAGATCAACTGCGCCCGGCTACGGTAGGTCCGCTCTTGCCGCGCATCCATGGAGCCTATGTCAAAGGCACTTTGCCCGTCGTCATAGCTCACCGATCCGCTCGTGATTGGCGCAGCCTTCAGGATCGCCCGGCCCAGCGTCGTCTTGCCCGATCCACTTTCCCCGACAAGGCCGAAGAAGCTGCCTGCCGGGATATCAAGATCGATCCCTGCAAGGGCCTTGAGGACCGGCGCCGGGCCAAACAGGCGCTGGCCAAGGGGGTAGTGGGTCTCTAGCCCCTTGATGCGGATGAGAGGGGTGGTCATGGCGTGTCTTTCGTCAAGGCATGGCACCGTGCGGCATGGCCGGGGGAAAGGGTGACGTCCTGCGGTATCTGCGTGTTGCACTGGCCCGAAATCGCGACTGCACAACGGGTGTGAAAGACGCAGCCTTCGGGCCGATCAAGCGGGCCGGGAATATCGCCCGGAACCGGCACAAGGGGGGCATCAAGGTCGTCGATACGCGGCAAAGCCTGAAGTAGACCCTTCGTATAGGGATGCGCCGGCGTGCGGATCACGTCGCGCACCGTCCCTGTCTCAACCAGATTGCCCAGATACATGACCGCCACCCGGTCCGCCGTCTGGGCGATGACGCCCAGGTCATGGGTGATGAACAGGATGCCCATCCGAAACTCGGCCACCAGCTCTTTCATAAGTTCCAGCACCTGCGCCTGGATCGTCACGTCCAGCGCCGTCGTCGGCTCGTCCGCGATCAGCAAGCGAGGTTTGGTCGACAGGGCCATGGCGATCATCGCCCTCTGCCGCATCCCGCCCGAAAACTCGAACACATACTGGTCAAAGCGCCGGGCCGGGTCCGAGATGCCGACGCGGGCCAGCATGTCGATAGACAGGGTGCGGGCCGCTTTGCGGGACAGATTGGTGTGGATCAGCAACTGTTCGACCATCTGTGCGCCAACCGTGATCGCGGGGGCAAAGCTGGCCATCGGTTCCTGAAACACCATCGAGATTTCGCCACCGCGCACAGGGCGCATGTCCCGTTCCCGGCGCAGGCCAAGGACATCAAGGTCACCGCCCTGTCGGTGCAGGGTGATGCGGCTGGCAGGGTCAACGACGGCATTGTCCCCCATCAGGCGCATGAGCGACTTGGCCGTCACCGATTTGCCCGATCCGCTTTCTCCGACAAGGCCCAGGATCTCGCCTTCAGCGATGTCAAAGCTGACCTTCTCGACCGCGGTGATCAGGCCCTCTTCGGTCCGGAACCGGATGGTCAGGTCTTGAACGGAAAGCAGGCTCATTTCCGGCTACTCGCATAGGGGTCGGCCGCGTCACGAAGCCCGTCCCCGACAAAGACAAAGGCCATGACGAGGGTGACAAAGAAGATGACCGGGATGAAATACCACTGGTAGTTCAGCAGGACATCGGCGCTGGTCGTATTCTGCAACATCACACCAAGTGAGTTCACCGGGTCCTTCAGTCCCAGCCCGATAAAGCTGAGCGCGGTTTCCGACAGCACCATGTAGGGAAACGAAATCACCAGATCGACGATGATGTAGCTGGTAAAGCTGGGCAGCAGATGCCGCCGGATGATGTGTCCCGGACGCGCACCCGACAGGCGGGCGGCTAGGACGTAGTCCTGGTTGCGTTCGACAAGGATATGGGTCCGCACCCGTCGCGCCAATGTCGGCCAGCCGATCAGGCCGAGGATGATCGAGATGAAAAAGAACCGCGTTTCCGCTGACCATGTGTCTGGAACAAAGGCCGCCAGCGCCATGAAAAGCGGAATGGCCGGCACCACCCGGACGGCGTCGGTGATCATCTGGATGACCCCGTCGATCCGGCCGCCAAAGTACCCCGCCACACCACCAATCGCGAGGGCCATGACGAACGAGATCACCACGCCGATCGTCCCGACCGCCAGCGAGGTCCGGATGGCATGCAACGTGCGGCTGAAGATGTCCTTGCCTGCGTCATCTGTGCCAAACAGGTGGATGTACCCGTTGTCGACGCCAAAAAGATGCAGGTTCGCGCTTAACCCAAGAAAGCGGTAGCTGTCGCCACGCACAAAGAACTGCACATAGCGCTTGTCGTCGGTGTCCTGCGTCGTCACCCAGCGAAAGTTGGTGGCAATCGACCGCTCCCGCTTGGTCCCATAGATGAAGGGGCGCAAAGAACAGCCATCATCGTCGCAAAACCGGGGGATCTGGGGGGCGCCGTTGGTATAGTCGGCATTCCGCCCAGCGATGGCCGGGTTATAGGGACCGACAAAATCGGCAAACAGCCCCAGCAGGATCATGGCCGCCAGAACGATGCCCGCGACCATGGCGGAACGGTTCTTGCGGAACCGGGCCCAGATAAGCTGGCTTTGCGACGCTGTGAAGTAAGCCTCTTTGCGGCGGGCTTCGCGGTCAGCGACGCTGGTCGTTACTGTCCTGTCAGTCATGCGCGCGCTCCCAGAACCGAGTTTCGCATCCGCGGATCAAGCAGGGCGAGCGCCAGGTCGGTGACAAAGTTCAGCCCGACGATAGTGGCGGTCAGCAAGAAGATGATCGCCCCGGCCAGTTGCTGGTCATTCGACCGGGCCAGCGCCTCGAGCAGGAGGGCTCCGGCCTCGGTCAGGGTCAGGATGACGGCCACGATCGGCAATTCGTTGAAGATGCGGTTCAGGTCGAAACCCAGCGAATTGACAATGGGGCCCAGCGCATGACGGGCCGGATAGCGCCAGCGCAGGCGGCTGCCATAAAGGCCCCGCGCCCGGGCGGCTGTCACGTAAAGCTTGTCGTTCTCGTCCAGCATCAGGGCCCGGACTGTCTGAAGGGCAAAGGCCGTGGCGGACCAGCCAAGGATAAAGACGGGCAGCCAAGCCCGACCAAGAAAGTCCTGAACCCGCGCCCAGGACCATTCGGCATCGCGAAACTCGCGGCTGAACAGACCGGTCATGGTGTCGCCATAGTAGACGGTGAAAAACAACATGATCATCAGCGCCAGAAGAAAGTTGGGCAGGGCAAGCCCAAGATAGCTGACCAGCCGCAGGGCGTTGTTGATGACCGGATTGCGGGATGACGCGGCGTAGATGCCCACCGGGATGGCGATCAGATAGGCCATGAAGAGGGCCGCGAAACAGATCAGGGCCGAGATCAGAAACTTGTCCCCCAGAAGCTGGGCAATATCGACCCTCAGAATGCAGCTTGTGCCAAAGTCCCCTTGAAAGGCGTTGGCGGTCCATGTGCCCCAACGGATCAGGAACGGCTGATCAAGGCCAAGCCGGGCCTCTTCCGCTGCGATGTCCTCAAAGCTGATGTTCTCACCCTGAGTGTTCTTGTAGGCGAGGTAGCGTTCGGCGCAGTTGCCGGGCACCAGCTCCATCAGGGAGAACACGATGAGGGACACCAACAAAAGTGTCACAAGGGCCAAGCCCGCGCGCAAGGTCGCAAACCTCAGAAATGGTCCCAATTTCAGCCCCCTCTTTGATGCACCAAGGCCGGGTGCGTTTGCACACCCGGCCAAGGAATTGTCGGATCGGACCTCAGATCACTCGGTCAGGGACCACTGGGTGCCCCGATATGGGTAGGTCCGGTAGTATTCGTAGGACCAGGTCTGGAACTCGGGCACGTTGGACAGCCGGTTGCTGACGTAGATCGGCGCAGGGGCGCTGACGGTGCCGATGAACATCAGGCTTTCGGTCATCGTCTGTGCCATGCGGGCGCCGATTTCGCCTGCCTCGGCAGAGCCGGGAACGGCCTGCTGGAAGGCTGCGATATCATCGACCATCGACATGGCCCATGCCGGAGGCTCCATCCCCGATGTGCCGCCGGTCTCAAGGTACTCGGCCCAGAGCATGCCGTTGCGGTGGCCAAAGTAGTCGGCGTAAGGCGGAACCCACGACGCGTTGGTGCCCAGGTGGATGGCTACGGGTTCGCCACGCTGCCACATCATCACATCCAGCTCGTTGGCGGATTGCGCGGCGCGATACTCGTCCGGGGTCACTTCCTTGACGGTGGTCTCGATGCCGACATCGGCCCAATTCTGACCAACGAATTCGACCACCTCAGCTGCAACACCCTGGGTGGCGAATTGCAGGTTCAGAACCAGCTTGTCGCCGTTGGGCAGTTCGCGGAACCCGTCGCCGTCGGTGTCGACCATGCCGATACCATCCAGAAGGGTGTTCGCCTCATCGGCGCTGAATTCGGTCGCGTAGGTGACCAGAGCAGGATCAACAAAGGTCGGGGTCGGCGAAAAGCCGGTGTACTGCTGCGGCGTGCCCTGATCGAAGAAGGCAACAGAGTTCAGGCCGTCGCGGTCGATCGCCACGGACATGGCGCGGCGGAAGTCGATATTGTTGTAGACCTCGCGGCGGGCGTCATCCTCGATCGTCATGTTGAACGAGAAGGTCGGCATCGCAATCGTCGGCTTGAGCTGGATCGAGTAGTCGCCGCTTTCCATATTGTCGAGCAGCAGCGGGACGGACGGCAGTTGTACCGACTGGGCTTTGTAGTCCACATCGCCGTTGACCATGGTCAGGATGCGCACTTCGTTGTCGTTGATGTAACGCTCGTCCTGGCGGCTGATGTAGGGCAGTTGCTGGCCTGTCGTATCCACCTGGAAGAAGTAGGGGTTGGCCACCAGCTTGCGGCCTTCGGTCGTGTCGGTGACGAAGATGTGGCTTTCGAGGGTCGGGGTCGTGCCATAGGGCAGGCGCGGCGCCAGATCAGGGTCACGCAGCATCGGTGTGGGCGTGTCGGTCCAATCGGACGCACCGTAGTAGAAGTTCACGAAATCATAGCCACTTTCAAACCCGAACTCCGCGGCCAGCGCATCAGCCTCGGGGTTCAGGTCGGGGTGGTACTGACCCAGGAAATGGGCCGGCTGGAAGCCTTGGGCGTAGGAGCTGGCAAAATGGACCAGAAGACCGGGCTTGGGCGCGGCAAGGACGAACTTGAAGGTTTGTTCATCAATGATCTCGATCTGGATCGGCTCACCACCAGCCAGAACGTAATCGGCCGCACTTTCGCGGATGTTCGGGTTGAGTGCGAGGTCTTCCAGCCAGAAGCGCACATCCTCGGAGGTGAAGGGGGCGCCGTCGGACCACTTGTGACCAGCGCGCAGCGTCATGGTCAGCTCGGTGAAGTCGTCATTCCATTCCCACGACTTGGCGACGTTGGGAACGATGGTCTGCAGGTCGTCCGAATAGCGGACAAGGTTCACGTGGCGGATCGACAGAAAGTCAGAGGTCCCAGCCTCGGTCGCGTTCGACAGGGCATCAAGAGTGCCGCCGTAGGTGCCGATGGTGGTGTAGGGAACAACAACCAGCGGCTCGGACGGCAGGCGGTCGGCCAGGGCGGGCAATTCAGGGTTGCCCTGGATCTCTGCGTTCAGCGCCTCGATCTCGGGGTTGGCCGAAAAGGTCATCTCGCAGCCAGCAGCGGCCTGATATTCGGCCAGTTCGTACTGCTGAGGATAGGCTCCGGCGGCAACGCCCATGGTATCGGCAAGTGTGACAGGCCCGCATGCAGCAAAGGCACCGGTTGCAAGGACAAGCGACAGGGCCGCTCCATTTAGAAGGTGTTTCATGACGATTTCCCCATTGGTAGTTCGGTCGCGCGACTTAAACGGGTGATGTGCCACAGTTTTATGACGCTTCTGCAACGGGCATATGAAGGCTGAGACACGCGCTTACGGCGGTCAGCGGTGTGGTGGTTGGCTGGTATTCGGTCGGTGGCCCTCCAGAGCACCTCACTTTAGGTATCGACGAAACTGAGGTTCAAAGGTCAGATAGACTCGCTGATCCAAACTGGATTGGGCAAAGGCCGGATCACACAAGGGCGGGACCTCGCACGATGAAACTGCATGGCTACTGGCGCTCAAACGCGACCTACCGGGTGCGCGTCGCCCTGAACCTCAAGGGCATCAGCTTTGAAGAGGTGGAGTATGACTTGCTGGCAGGGCACCAGTTCGATCCTGCGTTCCTCACGCTTAATCCCAATGCCGCCGTTCCGGCGCTTGAAGTCGACGGCCGGGTCATGACCCAGTCGTTTGCCATCCTCGACTATCTCGACACCCTTTCCGGCGGACCCCGCCTGCTGCCTGTAGACCCTTTCGATCGTGCCGACGCCCTTGCTCTCGCCCTCAACACGATCGCCGATGCCCATCCCCTGATCGTGCCGCGCATCCGCAAGCGGCTTGCCGAGGTGCACGGCGTGGATGAAGATGGCGTCAAGGGTTGGGCCCGCCATTGGCTAACCGAAGGGGCCGCCGCCTATGAAACCCGACTAGCCCGCCGCCCGCCTTCACCCTACCTTTTCGGGAATACCGTAGGGCTGGCGGACATCGCGGTGGCAAGCCACGTTGTCGCCGGTGGACCCTTTGACGTAGACATGTCGCCCTTCCCACGCCTGAAAGAACTTTCAGACAGGCTCTTGGCCCTCCCGGCCTTCGCGGCGGCTCATCCTTTCAAGCGGCGCGCCGTGGTAGAGCAAGGCTAAAGCAATGAAGATCGGGTCCGAGCCGCGCATTTTGCCGCCGGGCCCCCATACTCACATCATCAGTGCCTTGTTTACCATGGCCTCTTTGTCCTGATATCTGGACACATCCACACCCCGTTCTTGCAACGCACCGCTAAGTTCCGCCTCGGTCAATGACTCGATCTCTTCGACGGTCATCTTGAGGAAGTTGATCTTGCGTTTCACCGCCGCGTTGGTCGGCCCAAAGACAGAGCGGTCCTGGAACGAAAACTCCTGCGCATACTTGCCCATGAAATGGGTCAGGAAGGTATTGATGCTAGGTCGCACCCGTGGGTCGTCGGTCATATGCCGGGCCGAGGCGTCAAGCGTCGCAAGCATCAGCTTTGTCCAGCGTTCTGCCCCTTTGTCGGTCATCAGTTGGATTGCGTTGTGCGTATGATGAAAGCTCAGCCTGAACTCGGCCCCATGATAGTAGGGCCCGCCTCCCATGACATCGATCCACATCGCAGCCTGAGTGTTGACGTGGTGGCCAATGCCACCAACGCGGGCAAAGACTGAGGTAAACCAGTCTTCGTCAGCAAAGACCCGTCGATAAAAGTCGCTGACGATTGCGACGATGGGGTCCTGCCCAAGTACAGAGTACAGCTGCCAGAACTGGATCGGTTTGCCCGGATCGTTCGGGGCTTCAAGCGACACGATCTGCGCCATTCGGTGGGCATCCTTGGGAAGGACGCCCTTGGCAATGGCCGCTGCAATATAGTCTCGCTGGATCCTTTCGGTCATATAGCCGGGACGGGTGGGATGCTTTGGGTAGCCAGGGTTTTCCACCGTTCACTTCCTTCGCTATGGTCGCTTTGGCTTTGCACCGTGCGGCGGCCTGACGCTGGGGTTTCGGCCCACAGACATCGGCGTGTTACCCGGTTTTTCAAGACCGCATTGGACATACCTGCCCTGCGATGGGGGATCACTATTTAGAGTGGTTTATGGCGCCTTCAGGCTGCTTTCGACGTCTGGACAATGTCGCCAAGCGCCTCGGCCGTCATTGCAAAGGACCTGAGCCGTGCAGCGTGGTCGTGGATCATGCCCGTCACAATCAATTCGTCAGGCTGATACTTTGCCACCAGTGCCCCAAGCTCGCGCCGAACCGTATCAAGGCTGCCTGTCGCAGAACAGGACAGCGACTGCTGAACCTGGGCCATGACCTGTGACGGGATCTCTGCTGACAGGCCTTTGACCGGGCGGGGCAGTTTGCCCGGGCGACCCGTCCGAAGGCGAGCAAAGGCAAGGATTTGGGAGCTGCGCAAATACCGCGCCTCTTCATCGGTTTCAGCTGTGCAGACACCAGCCGCCATCATGAAATAGGGGCGCGCCAGCCAGGCCGACGGACGGAAAGTCGAGCGATAGGTGGCGATGGCCTGTTCCAACATCGCGGGGGCGAAATGCGATGCAAACGCATAGGGAAGGCCAAAGTATGCGGCCAGTTGCGCGCCATAAAGGCTGGACCCCAGGATCCAGACCGGAACATGTGTGCCCTGTCCGGGGATCGCCTGAATCTGCGCCTCTTCCGGCGCCTCGTCAAAGTAGCCCAGCAACTCTTGCACATCCTGCGGAAAGGAGTCGTTGGCCTGCATGTTGCGACGCAGGGCATGTGCCGTCACCCCGTCCGCGCCCGGCGCACGTCCTAGGCCAAGGTCAATGCGATCCGGAAAAAGCGTGGCGAGCGTGCCAAACTGCTCTGCGATCACAAGGGGCGAATGGTTCGGCAACATGATCCCGCCGGCACCCACCCGAATGGTCTTGGTGCCGGCCGCGACATGGCCGATGACAAGCGAGGTTGCCGCACTCGCAATGCCGGGCATGTTGTGGTGCTCTGCCAGCCAATACCGGTGATACCCGTGCTTTTCAGCGAGGCGGGCCAGATCAAGAGTATTGCGCAAGGCGTCTGCGGCTGTTGCACCTTCGGGGATAGGCGACAGGTCCAGCAAGGAAAAGTTGTTCAAACTCGGGACTCCTTCAACGGTTGTGACCTGCTTAATCCAAGTCTGAGCGGTCGTCACGACCTGCTCGGTATGACTATCTCTCCGTTCAGCGCGCCCTTCCGTCCCCTGAGACGTGCAACCTTACCGAGAATGAGGCTTGATCGACTCTCGAAACGGACCCAACATCAATCCTAGTTGTTTAACCCAGGATATTTCCATGAATCGTTATTTCGTTCCCGCATTGCGCGCCTTAACGGCTTTTGTCTTGTCTGCTGTGATTGCAACCTCTGCGTCAGCACAGGATAGGCCGAACACGATCCTCGTCCTCGACGGCTCAGGCTCCATGTGGGGCCAGATCGATGGTGTGGCCAAGATCACTATCGCTCAGGAAGTGGTTACAACCCTGCTTGAGACCTTGCCCGAAAGCGAAAGGGTCGGCCTGATGTCCTATGGGCACCGCGCTCGGGGGGACTGTACCGATATCGAGCCCCTCGTTGCACCCGCACCCGGGACGCGCGACGCCATCGCCGCTGCCGTGGCTGCCATCAAGCCCTTGGGCAAAACACCGATGACCGATGCCGTCATCGCCGCCGCCGAAGCGCTGCGTTATACTGAGGACTGTCCGTCGTCGAATGATTTGGAACAGGCGGCGTGATTTTGGTCTGGAGGGCT